>Ga0208356_1000052_pt1 | contig 40630 bp, 42 predicted proteins | sample NGESurshal072012_4_FD_184467 | JGI IMG/M metagenome (GOLD analysis project Ga0208356, IMG submission 184467) | Arctic peat soil microbial communities from Barrow, Alaska - NGEE Surface sample 53-1 shallow-072012 (SPAdes) | ecosystem: Environmental > Terrestrial > Soil > Wetlands > Peat ... | reverse complement strand
AATCCGTGTCGTCAATTGGCGCATCGTCGGCAGCCGCAGACAGATTGGTTTCGTCGGGCCACGGGCGCGCGGCCGGCCCCGCCACTTCGTGCGGCGTCATCCCCCGCTGCGCCGGCAGCGGCGCCGTGAACCGCTGATATTCAGGCAAAGGTTCCGGCTTGGAGGGCTTCCGTCGAGCCGCGAGCCCGTCCCTTGCTCCTTCATCGATCAGCAACTGGATCAGCGCCAGGCGCTTTGGTTCATCGTCGGCGTCTCGTAGCAACGCCCGATAGCGATGATGATCGGCATCCGCCTCGCTCATTGCCGCGCTCCACGCCCCATCGCCAAATGGCCTCGCAGATCCGAGGCCGGCGATTCGTTGAACGAACGCAAGTTCGAATCACGATCGGAATAGAACCAAATTCACGGGCTTGTGCCCAGCTTGGCAAATCCGCTGGAAACCCTGAAAGGCGGTCACTGCCCCAAAAATCGCCGCTTCAGGCTTGCTTCGATCCGTCCTATGGGCAGGCGCGGCGGACGCGGGCCTGCCAATAGGGATGCGCGTCAGGTGCGAACGCGTCGATCTCCACGCAATCCTTCGGATCCACGGTGTTAGTGAACTGATCCGCCGCGCTCGGCGGAAAGCCCGCCTTGCGGTTGGGACGACCATCAACCCGGCCGGTGTAGAGCCCCGTGAATGGAAACTGGGCGCGGTAGATCTGTGCCCACAAACGATTTTGCGAAGGGCCGTAATCCTGCGCGAACGACGGCACCGATACCAATAGCACACCGGCCACCATGGAAATTCCCGAAACTCTCATCGGCGTGGTCCTCGCGTTGTGATCTATCGGCCCCCGGCGGGTCGTCGCCCGCGGCCGGTGCCGGCCGCAATTCGTCCGCTCACACCAAGCGAGCGCAGTTTCATATAGCCCTCATTAGCAAGGCGGTCTTCGTTCCGTTCACCGCTTCGGGCTGCGGCGACGATAAATCTGGCCAGTTCCGTGTGCAGAACCATTTGATCCTTCGCCGGCGGGTCGTTGATCAGATACCGTTCCAGGACCTGATCGAATACCCGGGCCAGCAGCCGAACCGTTTCCGGATCAAATCGAGCGGCAAAAAGCTCGGGCGCCGACCGCGTCAACCATACCAGGCCAAAGGCCAACGTAACCAGGGCCAGACCAACAAAGCCCATGGCGTTGAGTTTTTCCCGGGCAAACAGCAAGCTGCCGATGCCCGAACCGATGGCCTGACCGAGATAAAGAACCGTGTTGTTGATGGCCACCGACGCGGTAGCCAGCACGGGGGCGGCGGCAATGAGCCGGACCTGCTGCATCGCCGTTGCGGCCGCAAATCCAAGACCCCAGACCGCCGCTCCCGCTGCCATCAATGGATATATTCCAGCGCCAGTCGCCCACAAGGCGGCGCCGGCGACAATGCAAACGATCGAAACCGCGGATGTCCCGAACGCGCCCCACCGCAGAACAAGCTGGGAGGCGCAGACATTGCCAATCAGCGTCATCACGCCGAACAGCAGGAATACCACCGCGATCCCGCGCGGCGTCGCGCCGGTGAGATCGCTCAATAGCGGTCCAACAAACGCGATCACGACCAACTGGCCGGCGGCCAGCAGGCAGGTGATCAACAGCAACAACAGAAGCGGCCGACTGCGGCCGACCGCCAGCCAGGTTGCAAAAATGACCGGCCGGCTCCTCAGTCCCCTCGGCAGCCCAACGAGAAGCGCCAGGAAACCCATGACGGCGAGAATGCCAACCAGACCATAGGTGGCCCGCCATCCAATTTGCGGCGCAATGACCGAAATCAGCGGCAATCCAGCCGCTATTGCCAGCGCCCACCCGAGCAATACCGATGCGATGGCTGAGGCCTGCTTGTCCTCGTTGACCAACAGCGCCGCAGTCCCCGCGGCAAGCGGCGTAAAGGCCCCCGCGAAGACGAGCATTGTGAGCCGCAGGATCAGAAGAGTTGAGTAGTTTGGCGCAAACGCGGAGGCCATGTGTGCCAGTGCGAGCCAAAGCAGGATCAGGCTCAACAGCAGACGGCGGTCGACGCGGCTTGTAATCGAGGCCACCAAGGGCGGCGATACGCACACAACGCCGGCGCCAAGACTGATCAACAGGCCCGTCGCCCCAATTGAGACATCGAGACCGGAAGAAAGCTGCGCCATCATTCCGGTCGGCAACAGGATGCCAAGACCAATGACAAGGTTGCCGAGCGCCAGGGCAGCGATGGAGAAATGTCTGCGGGACACACGCGTCTTCCCAACTGAACGGAGCTGAACCTAGGCGCCGCCTCCAGCAATCCCGCTTACCCCATGGTGCGGCCAGTAAAGCCAGCTTTGTCGATGATCTCAAGGCTCCCCCGTCTCGGGCCACCATATTTGCCCGGAGTGGCACGGCCGGATCTGACACGCGCACCCCGGCGAGACGGTGCGCGAAAGAACATGACGCAGTCTGACCGATCCATTCTGCCCAACGCATCAGCGCCGCATGCGTATCGCCTTCGGACACCAGCCGCAGGGAGCCCGGCGGCAAAATGCGGAGCACCCAGAGGTTGCCTTGCGAGCCAGCACGGCGTTAGCCAAGTTTGCAGATCGCCCGAGCGCAAAAAAATCGCCGCGACAGCGGAAAACTTCACCGTCGAAAGCTAGTTGACGGCCATTACTCGGCGCGGCCAGCTTCGCTCAGCAAGCCGTCAGGAATTACTCGAACAGACAGCGTATTGAGCGGATGGACCGCCATTCATTATTACGAAAAATGAAAGCTTTATGTATTTATTTAAGTATTTCCTGCACGAACACTTGTTTACCGCGAATATTTGCCAAGCAGCCGGCCGTCAGGAGGCATCGCCAACAAGATTAAAAGATGGTTTCGCGTTGCCGCTGCAGATGATATAGCTGCAGCGAATATTATATAAATATTAACTGCCCTTATGGTGGTGCCCCTTTGAACTACGTCGGCAGCATTGACGCCAGGCCCCCTGACGGCGCGCACGCGCACGTCCAGCTCGATTCGCCGCACCCGCATCCACCCGCGGACGCGATCGTGGTGCCGGACGCGCATTTGCTGTTCAACGCGGACTTCAATCGATCCGGCGTCGACCTCGTCCTCTCCAAGGACGACCATGAGTTTGTCGTGCATGATTACTTCAAGGGCGAGAAGCGAGCCGCGCTGGCGTCGCCCGACGGCGCTCATCTGACCGGCGACATCGTCAACGCCCTGACGGGGCAAGTCGACTACGCCCAGGCCGCGGGCGCGCCGGATGCCGGCCAGATTATCGGCCATGTCACCAAGCTCGCCGGCAGCGCGACCGTGATCCGCAACGGCGTGTCGATCATCCTCAACATGGGTGACAATGTCGAAAAAAACGACGTCGTGCAGTCCGGCTCGAATTCGACGGTCGGCATCACCTTCATCGATGGCACGGTGTTCGGGCTCTCGTCCAACGCGCGGATGGTGCTGAACGAGATGGTCTACGACCCGAACGGGTCGAACAATTCATCGTTGATCAGCCTGGTGGCGGGCACCATCTCCTTTGTCGCCGGCGAGACTGCAAAACACGGCGACATGAAGGTCGATACGCCGGTCGCCACCATGGGCATTCGTGGCACCGCGGTACTGTGCGAAATCGACTTTTCCGCGCCCAATGGCGGCTCGCCCGACGCCAGGTTCCAGGTGCTGACCGAGCCCGACGGCACCACGGGCTCGTACATCCTTTACGACAGGACCACGCAAGCGCAGATCGCGATGGTCAATCAGGCCGGACAGCAGATCGACATCAGCCAGGGTATCATCCACATCACCAACACGCCGCTATCAGCGGAAGTGCAAAGACTCATCAACGACGTGTTTACGCTGAAGTTCACCGATCTGTGGAACCAGCATCCGACGACCAGCACCGCACAGAACGATACGATCACGCCACAGTCGCAAGGACTGGGATTGTTCAAACTTGCCGATGGCACGGGCATTGTCCCGATCAACTACGCCCTCGGCAGCACTGACAAACCTATCAAGATAGGTACCGACTCCACATCCTTGCTTCCACATATCAATATCCCCCCGACCGTCATGGCGATCGGCGGCACGCTGCAGGGCGCCGGCAGCAGGGGCGAGGCCGTCATCGACGTTGTCCCCGGCCAGATCACGTTCGTCGACCCCAATCCCGGCGATGCTCCGACGGTCTCGGCGACGTTCAGTTCGTTCGCCCTTCAGGACGCCAATCACAACAACATCACCTCGACGCTGACGGCGCAACAACTCGCGGCAATCCAGGCGGTGGAGACGCCGCTGATTCTGGTGCCCGCCTCCGGCAACAACAATAACGGCACGGTGGCTTGGACCTACAGCATCGAAGACGCGAAATTCAGCTTTCTTGGGCCGGGCGAGACGCTGACATTGACCTATCTGGCGCAGGTCGAGACCCACGCTGCCCCCCCCTTCAACACCGTTGTCTCGGCGCCGATCACGATCACGATCATCGGAGAGCAGATCCCGACGATCGCAACGACGAGCGGCTCGATCGCCGAACTTCCCGGGACCAACAACGCCACGATCGACCATGCCATCGGTACGGTCACGTTTACCGATGCGGACTTGACGGCCCGTCCCGTGATCAGCGCCCAGTTTACTTCATTCACCTATCAGAACGCCGCGCATACCGACGTCACCGCGTCCCTAACGCCGCAGCAGAAGGCCGATGTTGCGGCTGTGGAGGCCTCACTAGCGTTGACGCCCGCCTCAACAAACGCCAACGACGGCTCGGTGGGCTGGTCGTATGATGTGGCCGACAGCAAGCTTGACTTTCTTGCGGCCGGCGAAACGCTGACGCTCACCTACACGGCGACGGTCAGCGAAGGCCCCAGCAATTCAGTCACCGAGCCGATCACGGTGACGATCACCGGCACGAATGATGCGCCGACGATCGCGACCACCAACGGCTCAATCACCGAATTGCCTGGAACCGGCAACGGCACGATCGATCATGCCACCGGGACGATCGCCTTTGCCGATCCGGACCTGACGGATCGCCCCGCGGTGAGTACGCAGTTCACCTCGTTCACCTATCAGAACGCCGCTGACCAGGATGTCACCTCGTCGCTGACGCCACAGCAACAGGCCGATGTCGCAGCGCTCGAGGCCTCGCTGGCGCTGACGCCGTCATCCACTGGTTGGTCGTACGATGTGGCCGACAGCAAGCTCGACTTTCTTGCGGCCGGCGACGTCCTCACGCTGACCTACTTGGCAACCGTGAACGACGGCCATGGCGGCTCGGCCAGCCAGCCGCTCACGGTGACGATCACCGGCACCAATGACCAGCCGACGATTGTCAGCGAGACCAATCCGCTCGCCCAGAACGTCATCGTCGCAGGTTCCGGCGGACCGTCGATTTTGGCGCAGGGCATCAACACCAACGCGATCGGCCTTGCAACCGAGGCGTTCGACGGCCAGTCGGCCGGCTCGTTGTCGAACAATGGCGCCGGGCACGGTGATTTCTTCAGTGCCGCTCTCGATGCTACATTCTCCGGATCGGGAGACGCCGGAGTCGTCAACGGCTCGTTCGAAAACATCACCGGCGCGCCGTTCGTCGGACCACTGCCCGGCAGCGCCGACGCGACCAATTATTTGAGCATCGGCGCCGGTGGCACGGAAACCATCACCTTTGCGGCGCTGGAGAACACCTTTGGACTGTATTGGGGTTCGGTAGATCCCTACAATACCGTCGATTTCTACAACGGAACGACGCTGGTAGCGTCTTTCACCGGAAATGATGTCAGCCCGCTTTTTGCCAACGGCAATTTGGGCTCTTTTTCGTCGAACGGGTATGTCGAATTTTTGGGCCTCGCCTCATTCGACAAGGTCGTCCTGGGCACCGGCGCCACCAACGCGTTCGAGATTGACAATATTTCTGCCGGAACCGTTCACGCCGAGCTCGCGGCTCCCATTGCCGGAACCCTTACGGTCAACGATGCGGACATCGGCGACACGTTGACCGCATCGGTTAGCGGCAACGCCACCGTCGAATACAACGGTTCGACGACGCTGCCGGCCAACGTTGATTTCGACGCGCTGGCGGCCGCCAGCGCCATCAAGTTCGACAGCGCGACGAGCAATGGCGGGACCGAGGTTCTCGACTGGAGCTATGATCCGACCAACCCGAACCTCGATTTTCTGAAGGCTGGCGACACGCTCACCATCACCTATCAGGCGCAGGTCAACGACGGTCATGGAAGCGTGGGCAGTCAGCCGCTGACCGTCTCCATTGTTGGTACTGACCCGACAGCCAGCATGTCCCAATTTCAGGTGGTGAGCGGAACCAGCCAGAACGACACCTTCAATAATGTCGGAAATGGCGCGACCATCTTTGGCGGCGGCGGGCAGGATACGTTCGTCTTCAGGCCCGGCTTCGGCAGCGCGACGATCGGCGACTTCAACGTCAGCCAGGACACCATCAATATCGATCATACGCTGTTTGCGAGCGTGACGGCACTGCTGGCCAGCGCGCAGCCGATCGATGGCGGTCAGGATACCCTCATCACCGATACCGCGAACGACAAGATCACGCTGCTCCATGTGACGCCTGCGCAGATCCAGGCGCATTCGACCGATTTCCATTTGGTATAAGCCGCCCGGCATCTGGCGGCCGAGACTCGCTTCGAAGTCTTGCAGGCGGCTAGACCGCTGGCTTTTTCGAGCCGCGATGGCCGTCTTCGGCAAGCCGGAACTCGCGCTGCATCCGTTCGACGATCTTCGCGATGGCCTGGGCCGACTTGTCGCGATCGGCTCTACCAAAACGGATCCCCTTGATGCCCCAATTCGGGTCCAGCCGGGATTTCGGTGTCTCCCGTCGGATCACCACGCCGACAAAGGACTCGCAACCTGCTTCCGACTTCTTGACGGCTTCCGTGATCGCCGACTGCAAACGCTCCCGCGAAACCGAACTGCGGTTATCCGACGATCGATGCTTCGGAAGCCACGGCAATCTACGCACCTGGAAAATATGGTTAATCCAAAACGCATCGTTATAACGCGTGGTTTTCGAGGCATAAAGCGCGCGGTCGCCGTTCCTGCTCCGTTCGATCGCGCATTTTGACCGCAACCGATTGCCGCTTTCGGCCTAAATTAAACTATATATCAGATGGCTAGGACGATGCCGGCCGCACCCATGACGAACCGTTGCGGTCGCGGATTTAAACCGAGCAGATAAATCTCGAGATTAAATTGGCCGGATAATATTGGGCGATCTGTTCCATCGCGGCAGGACGGCTAACGCCCGGCCGCGTGCCATGTTCCCTCGATCAACGCTTCCGCTTCTCGTCGCCCGGATCGCGTTCGAGTTCGTACTTCTTCTGCATCCGCTCGACGACGTCCCCCAGGGCCGCGCCGCACTTTTCCCGATCGGCATTTCCAAACTGGATTCCCTTGATGCGCCAGTTGGCATCCTCGCCGGTTCTCTGCACCGAAGGCTCAATCCAGACACCGATAAAATTTTCGCATAATGGATCCGATTTCTTGACCGCCGCGGTGATCGCCTCCTCGATCGTGGTTCGCAAAACCCGCGTTCGACCCGAGGGTTTCCGTTTCTTCCTAAAGGACGGCATCGAAACCCTCGCGATGAAAATCCGGGCGGACGATCGCAACTACCCTACATGAGACGACGGGATACAGAACCGGCTTTCCAAAAAAATTCTTCCACGGAAATGGTCGCGCCGCACTTCGCGCGCGAAGCTGGCAAACCGTGCCGCAGCATTCCTGCCCTATGCAATGCGCTGAAAAAACGTGGGCGACCGCATTCGCAGGGTCATACGCGGAGGCGAGCTGTTTCCAGCGCGGAATCAATCACGAAATGCCGTTTGCGCCAAAGACCGCATTTTACCGCATCCCGCTAACCATGATGGAATTGCGAATACTGGACTCGCTGCGGTTTTTTTGGGTTCCGACGGACCGATTCAGAAGAAATTACTTCGACCCGATGAATTCGATGTCGCACTGGCCTTGAATGGCCGCTTCTTCGACCGCATCCAGCTCCTGCTTCAAACCTGCGAGCTCGCCGGTCGTCGGTCCCGCGTCTTGCAGGGCTGGCGGCACGATAACGACGGGATCGCGGCTCGCCATATCGCCACCGCTTTTTCTGCCAGCAAGCGCAGTGGCACGACCCGAAATGTTTCGCGCTACGCCAAGAAGCTGATCGCAGGAATATTGCCGGTATTTTCCCGGCGAGACGTAGGTGGGTTGTGGCGCGGCAATGGCGGAGGCGGTACCGCAGATCAAAATGATGCCTGCCGCTACCGCCGCGCGCATCGTGCCATTCCAACGCCAATCACAGGACAATGTCGGTTCGTTCATAGCCATGGTAGTCCTGGCCTTCCAAGTGTGAGTTCGCATTCGGCAGCCGATCTACTCCTGAGAAACCGGACCCGGAAACGGTCCCTTTGGATTGTCAAGAAAGAGGCTGTTCTGAAAGATCAAATGGCTGACGCCGGCGGCGACCAGCAACTCCTCATCACGTTCGCCTTCGCTGGCCATTTTAACGAGCATGTTGGCCAGTTTCCGCCGGGCGATCTCCGGATCGATCGTGGCCCGGCCGGAGCAATAATAGCGATGCCAGGCGCCGTCGAAAGCCCTGGCAAGCAGCCGTTTGAATTCCCGATCGGATAACGCCATCTAATTTTCCCGGACCGAAGCAACCTTCCGACCACCAAGAAGGCGGCAAAGCAAAATCCATGTTAATCAGCCCAATCGAGCGGAAATCGACCGCTTTTGCTGCGGAAAAGCGGAGCTCCTCGGGTCGATATCGCGTTGCACAATCGAAACACTCTTGATCCTCGGAAACATTTCGAAAAGAGTAGTTCGGGGAATCGTTGCATGGGGGCAGTCCGCGGGATGGACCCACTCAGTTTCCGTTTCAGGCATGTCGTGGCTATTCTGTTTGCGGCGGTGGTGACCGCCGCGGCGCTGCGCCACATTGTCCACGTCTATGGCGGAATTCCCCGCGAAGAAATCCGTGTGGACGCCCTGTTAGCTATTCCGCTTGTTGTGCTCGCGGTCATTCTCCTTCGCCGGAAACGCAGGCAATGAGCTCATCCTCGGCTCGTTGGCAACGCTTCCTCGTAATCCACCGTTATTGAGACTCGCGGGACATTGCGTCCGCCAAGCCGCACCAGCAGGCTCAGCGGCTCGCGCCTCGGCGGATGTATTCGCAGAACCTTGATGGTGGGATTTTCTGAAAGCCATTGATCCCGCAACGCCTCGGCGTCGCCGCTGTCAGTCCCCAAAAAAACATGCTCTTTCAAAAGATTTCCTGCCGGTGATGTGCCTGTCAGCCCGGGAAACAGTATGCCAAATAGTCCGGCTATTATCTGCAAAAATAAGTGAGCAAGGTTACCGGGTTAAATTCACCATCGCCTTGAACCGAAGCAGCGGTGGCGGGCACCAATATGATTACCATTTTAGTCAATACCCGCAGCATTCGCCGCGATCGCCCTGAATGTGCGGGCAGCGCTCCATCACCCGTCGGCGATCCCTGACGAACTCCTGGACGATAATTTTCGCGCGCGGCCGGTTTCGCCATAAAACGGCAACGAACGCGGGCTTCACTGCGCCGTGCGGCCAGCCGGGTAGGACCGCGAATTGTCGAAAATTCGAAATGCGCGCTTGAGGACGGCGATCCCTGCGCCGCGTTGGTGATACTGACCGTGAAACCGTTCACATTCCGTTCAAAAAGGTCCGGATACATCGCAGGAGTGAAAGAACGCGAATCGAGCCGGGCACCGGTAAGGTTTACAGCTTACTTTAATGCGAGGCCGTACTTGCCGGGACCTCCTCGGTATCTCACAATCGGCCAACCATTTTTTGATCGCGTCTTGACCGCGTTGTCGTCGGACCAATTGTGAAAGTATTTCATGGTGCAGAACAACCGCTCGCCTTCCAAACGTGGTCTCGGTCCGAAACGTTCACCGGTTCCGAAGGTCGATGATCTGGTATTGCGAATGCACGAACTGCGCCAGCTTCGCGAGCAGGTGGTCAAAGCGGAGTCCGGACAACGCGCGAAATTCGACGCAACAGCATCACCCGCCATTCGCCCGGCCCGGCCGAAATAGGCCGGCACTCGCGGTCCCTGCGGCTGCTCGGTCGATCCGGGGCGGCTGTCGTCCCCGAATAACCCCGGACAAAAGGATCTATCTGATTTCGCCGCCCTGGCAACGGCGGACAGAATCTTGCAAGGAAGCGCTTGACTCCAAAATAATGGCGGCAATATACGTGTTAATGTTTTAAATGACATTTTGCGGGTGTGGTCGTGTTCCTGCGTACTCAAATCAGCCGCAGCATCGCAGCTGCGCCGCCGCTGTGAGCGGTCCGCCCAATTCCGAGTTTGCAAAGATTTTCGAATTGCTCAACGCGTTTGAGCAACTCGACGAGCAGGAACAGTCGGCGGTTTTGGAGTCCGCGAATCTTGCTAACCTCCCGCCGGGGCCGACGGCGGTCACGGACGGTGTCATCGCATCAGAGCCCGATGTCGACAATACCCTTGCCGCCCATATCGCAGCGGCCATGGCCAAACGAACGCGATCCTATTAGGCCGCCTTGTTCCGGGATCCGACTATACCACTCTCTTTATCTTTCGCCGATCCGCGGCATACCGTTTTCGTCTGCGCCTTCGTTTTCATCAACGCCTCGTCATGGCACACGGTTCGATGCCGTCGAACACGCGAGGCAGCGCGCGCTCGGATCGAGGCTCGCGACCGTGTTGCGGCGCGCAGTTGCTGCGATCATTCATGTCGCATTCAAAATGACCGGCGTATGTATTGAAACAAGCATGTCCAGAACCCTTGCCAAGCTCGTATTCCTTGCCGCCTCCCTGGTTGCGATGGGCGGCTGGATTTGGCTGCTAGGAATTGGGATAAAGTGGCTGGTCGTCAAGATCTAAATCGTGCGATGCGCGCAAGCGGCCAAGGTCGCTGTCGCTGCCGTCAGACAGCCCAATTCGCCTTCCCCAAAACAACAAGGCTAACAGCGCTAGACTCGGCGTCAGGGCCAGCATCGCCCCAAACAAAATGGCTCGTATTGTCATGATTTGCGTCCCCACGCTCGGACTTGCGCCAAGCCCGCGCACGTCCACGTCGCGATCTGGGGTTAGCATCGTGGTCCCAATGTGGCGTGCGGGCGATCCCGGTTGCCCTAATATTGTTCAACCGGATTTTGCTGCAGTGCGTTCAAAGCACTCACTTTTCACGTTTGCGCTGCGACTTCAGTGCGCCCAGCTAACCTGGTTACAGGCCAACGTTCGGTAAGCGGGAGCAACGGAAAAAGGCCGGGCAAAGGTTGCGGATTCGGTGCTCTCATTGTTTATTAACAACGGCTACCCCCACCCTTGGACGGAGAGATTGCTATGAAAAAAACAGGAATAGCCTTGGCCGGGCTGGCCGCCGTCGCTTTGGCACTTCCCTCCGCTTCAAACGCCAGAAGTTACCGGCATCACGCCCGTTGCGATTATGGTCTGCACTACGACTATCACCACGGCAATGTGCAATCGCCCTATACCTACCTGTATCCGGCCGCTAATTGGGGTCCGTTCTTTGCGTGCAGAATGTACTCCGGTCCCATCTACGTGCCGCTTCCCTGAGCCCCGCTGTTGCGTTGGCACGGCATCGATCGTCGGCCCGCTGGCCCGGATCGATGTGGGAATTTGACCGTTTTTCCCTCGACGGGAAGCCAGAAAATGAGTGATCGAGAACGTTTTAGGCGGGGATAACAGGGAACCTGTGCCATAATGAGACCATGATGGTAGCTGAACGTCGACCGCAGCGGACCGATAGGGATCGCTAAGGCAGGTTAAACGCGTGGGGACGCTTATGCCTACTGTTCAAGCCGTCATATTCGGGGTGCTGTTGGCGTTGACGCCCAGCCTGGTTTTGCTGGGGATTTTGCTTTGGCGAGAGCGGATTGGATTCCGCATCGATGAAGGGACCTATAGGCGCCCGCCTTCCTGCATTTAGGTCTGAGCGCCGACTGTCCGATCCCGTCTCTGCCAAGACCAGGGCCGGCGCGGGGAAGACGAGCTTGGTACGGCTCGATGAATTTTCATTGACCGCGTCAACCGAGCGCCTGTTGCCTCATTCGACCCGCTCCGAATGCGGGTCTGCCCCGGACCCTGCGCAGGATCGGCTTGTCGGACGTTCCGTACCGGATGCATCAGCCTGCTGGACGTCGGATGGCAGACTCGCTGCGTGTTGATCGGTCTCCGCGAGAAGAACCCGGTAGCGGAGGCGCAAGATCTCCTCGTATTGCTCGGGGAGACCCAAGGGCGTGGGATGATCACACGGCACTTTACGTCGTCGTTTCATCGCGCACTTGCTCCATTTGGCACACCAACTCTGTTGGTACCGGTTTGTCGGCTCCGCAAGGCAGCCGGTTCGAACGCGAAATTATTTTTTGACGGCTTGGCGGCGGCATGGACAAAGTTGCGGGAAGATTCTCGATTTCCGCCTTGCGATCCAGAAGTAATATCTGTCACCGCACTCCAAAGCAGCCACATCTTTGCGGTCTATGGTAAATTTCGGCGCAGGCCTGGCAGGGCAAGCCATTGACTTAACGCGGCAAAGTGAGTTGGAATAAGACCATTGAAACAATGTCGGTTTTGAGTTCATGAGTGACACGAGTTCCAGCCAGAGCTCGCCAGCCGAAAGCTTGCCACCTGTCGACCCCTACGCGCGCATCAACCAGTTGGCGAACGCCGCTTTTACGAGAGAAGTTCTGCGCAAGATCAACGAGGTCATTCTGCCTCTGAACGACCGTGGCAGCGGGCCGGCCTTTTATTGCATTCATTCGATCACGGGCGCAGCTACCGATTTTCGTTTTATGGCGCAGATGCTCGGGCCAAACCAGCGCTTCTTTGGCATTCAAACGCCAACCAGGAAGCGCACCGCCGAATTTCCGATCTCGGTCGAGTCGATCAGCGAATACTACGTCGACAGCCTGATCAAATTTCAACCCGAGGGAAGTTTCATACTCGGCGGCCATTCCATCGGATCGATGATCGCGCTTGAGATGGCGCAGCAATTGCGTGCCCGGGGCCGCGAAGTCAGCTTCGTCGTCGTGTTCGATGGCGAGCTTTTCAATACCGGCGCGGACCTCAGCATGTTCAATCCGCTGTACTGGATCAAGCTGTTGTGGAACGTACCGCGCTGGATCCGTGACGTTCTGATCGTGGAGTACGACATTCAGACGCTCTACAAGACACTCCTGACCAAGGCGATCGCCACAGGCAAAACGCTCAAGGCCAAGACCACGGGTGAAGCAATCAGCTCCGGCCACGCCGTGGAAGGCTTCATCGACATCGGCAATTGCACGCCGCAGCACGCCGCGTTCATGAAGACACTGTTTGAAAATCAGTACGCGTATGTCCCAAAGCAATACTCCGGCCGGCTGCTGGTCTGCGTGGCCAGGACACAGGGGCTTGTTTATCTCCGCCAGGTGGAGGTGGCGTGGCGCAAGATCGCTCCGGCTGCCGAAGTAAAGCACTTCGACGGCACGCACACTTCAATCATGCGCGTGCCGCAGGGGATTCCGATTGCGAAGTATCTGACCGACCAGATTGCGAAAATTGGACGGGACGTCATCCCCTCTCCGGCAACAAGAAGCGATCCGGCCTCGGGTGCGACGCTGTTCGAACCCATACCGACGCCTCAAACCCTTCCGGCGCCCTGATATGGGGCCGATCGGGGGCGCCGAGCGGGCACCGCAATCACGCGTCGCCAGATTACCGCGGCCGCAAATAGAAGATTCAACGAAACCCAGATCAGAACGCCATCCAGAATCGACATCGGGGGACGCCTCTTGCTGTTCAAGTCACAGGAAAAACGTTCCATCGGGCGCTTTTCTTCGCGGGAGAGTCTCACAACCCTGTGAACGGGCGGTGCGAGCATTCGAAATCCGGACTTCGTGATGGAACTATTTTCTCCCGAGCGGACGCCTGCCATCCTGCGAGCGGCCCAAACCAGGTCCGGCCCGCCGCTGCGAAGATCCCCGGTGGCGGGAACTCCCGGTTAACCACCGCATGGGTTGCCGGTACCCTGGTTCCATGCACTCCTTTGAGCACCGTTTTTGGCTGCTCGGCAGCGTGGCTGCTATTGCGACCGGTCAAAGCTTGGGATAGATGGAACCCTGACCGAATTGCTTCGGTTCGCGGGGCCACGCTCAATGGGAAGCGACGAGCTCGATGGAGGATACGACGTCGTGCTGGTTCTCCAGGAACCCCGCCCGAGCCTGAAGGCCGACGAAGTCCGAGACCGCATCAATTTAACCTTGCTGCTTTCCGTGGTGGCGGTTGCGACAGCCGGGTGGTTCTGGTTTCTGGCCAGAATTGCGGAATATTTCTTCGAGCTCTTGACTGGCAACCCCTGATATCGACTGACGGTCTTCTGCATGCGCTGCCCGGTCCGAAGCGAGCAGCCCGCATGGGTAGCGGAAGACGAGAAGCCGCGAGGGCGCGCTGCCGATTGACAGTGGCGCTTCCCGTGGCAGAATATCGGCCAAAGAAAGGCCCGCGGGCGGAGCGTTTCGGGCTAATTTCAGAAATTATAGCGGGTCAGGTTTTTAGCCCGGTTGTTGTGTTGGAGATGCGTATGCCAGGAGCTAATTGGCCGCCCGCCACGGTTCCCTGCGGTGCGGATGCGGTCGCGTACCGCCGAGCTGCCAGGAGCAGCGCCGAATGACTAACCTCGATCTCATCAACTGGACCATCGAAGAGGCGGCGCGCGTGAGAACCGAGCGTGGCGACGCTGGCAATCCCGAACGAAGGCGACCGCTCGACAAATTACTCGCTGAGCTCGAGCGTGGGCCGGCCGACCTGGCGAAGCCGTCCGCCCCGCTTGCGCTGCACAGCAACATCGTCTTTGTCGATCCAGCACGGAACGCCGCCATTTCAGCGGTTCTTGCCGCCCGCGAAATGACGCGCGCAGAAATCGCCGGTCCGGCCGATATCGAAACGGCCGGCACCGAACTCGTTGCATCTGCCGAACGATTCGCAGCGCTCGAAAGGCGTTATGCCGCCCATTTGGCCTTATCGACCCGCGCACCGGTCGACACCTCGGCGTGCGCTCCGGCTCCGCCGCCGGCGGCGGATAACACTGCGCCAAAGCCGGCCCTGCTGAGGGCTATCGTCGAACCAAACATTCATACCGCGCGGGCAGATCGCGACCGCGCGGTAGACCTGCGCTGGGTATTGAGAGATATCAGAAATCGGCGACTGAAATGCTCTCCCGAGGTTCAGAATGACCTCGGAGTTTTGATCGAGTTCGGGCTGGTCGAGATGCAGCATGACGAGCCGATACTGACAAATGCAGGTCTTGAAGCAATTGCCTGACCTCAATGGCAAAGGTCCAATGCGTGCGCTTCCGGGCTGCGGCTGGCCTATAACCGAAAAGCGGTCCGATGCGTAGGTTGTGGGTATCATCGACCATCCGATCTCGACCATCGAGAGTTCCCCTGCCCGGGCGAAAAGCAAAGAAGCTTCGCAAACTGCTCGGCACAAAATTCCCGGGCGCAGCGACCAGCAACTCGCGTCGTCTATCGAAGCCGTCGTCGAAGCGCCGCCGCTCGAGTCCCGAAGGACGCACACTTCGCCTCAAGCCCGCGAGATCTCATCGGCTGCGCAGACGACCGTTGGGAAAGATCAACGTCGTCGACGTCGTCAGCGGCCGAAATGGAAAGCGCGGCCCATTTCCGCTCCGCGTGCTTCGCGCACAGCGACGCTTCAAGCTTTCAAATCGCGGGCGCCCTCGACACAGCGCGACCAGGCTGGATGCACAGGTCAAGAAAGCGGCCTCGCGCAGCATGGAACTGCTCGATCGGACAATGCAGAAAGTCAAGGAGGTCAGGGAACAGCTGATCGACCATGGCTCGCAAGGACATGGATCAACCCCGGCAGCAAGTGCCGACATCGCGTCCGGCATATCTTGCTCAGCGCCGCGCCCCGCCGAAGCCAGCCAGCCATCGACCGACGCGAACCTCGCTCTAGTTGCGTTGGAAACTCCTTATCTTGGCGCCAGAAAACCGATCGGATCGCAAGGACTGGAAGCGGCGATCACGGAAGCCGTCAAGAACCGCGCCTCAGGGTGCGAAAATTTCGTCGGCGTCATCGTTCAGCGAACGGCACCGAAATCGCCGTCCGACGCGAACTGGAGCATCAGGGGCGTGAGATTCGGTGGAGTCAGTCGAGAAGAGGCTGGCAAGGCGCTGTCGATCGTTGTCGTGCGCATGCAGCAGGAATTCTCGCTTTCGGAAGACTAAAGCGTTTTCGGTTCGCTCGAATCATGGTTGCGTCTCCGGAGGCCTCATGGTTCGAGATGCGCGAAGACGCGCTCCTCTCCATGAGGGTCTGATATGAGACCTCATCCAGGGGAGCATCGCGAAGCGATGCGTCTCGAAGGATGAAGCCATTGAGGTGGAAATGCGGTCTGCTACGCCGAGCCTCACCGGTGCTTCGAGAAAACGGCCCCCGTGATCTCTGCATGATCCTCGCTGGACAGGCGCCAGGCGGCCAATCCGAAGTAGCCGGTAAGTGCCAGTCCGAGCACGATCAGAACGACAAAAGAAACCTGGTTCATCTCCCTGGCCCCGAGCCAATCCCTCAAGCTACGATATTCTTGACAGAAGAGCACTTCTTTCTGAGTCGGGAAACAACGCTCTACTCTAGGGTGCACCGACCGCCCAGGCGTCAAGCTGCAGCCCCGCGCGACGAACTTCAGGGCGCCCAGGCAGCAACCCGCTGCGCGCATCCCGGTGGCTCGAACCGGACCGGCCCCTTTGCGGGGGATGGCTTGATCGCGCACCTCCGCAGCGTGATCGAATCCGGTATAATCTGTCCGCAACCGCAAACACCCAGAGGGCTCATCATGTACTTCGCCGCAGGCGTCCTGGTTGTTCTAGCTGGGTTGTTCTATGCCGCAGGGCAACACCAGATCGGTTCTCTTGGTTCCGAGATGTGCCAGTACGGCGCGGTGTTTTGCGACAATCCAATCTACGTCCTGGTCGCCGCGGCGCTCGCCGCCGTATGGGGAGCATTCGTGAGCGTGCGATAGGTAATCACCGGCGCTCGTTCACAAGACGGGCGCAGCATCGACCAATGCTCGGGGCATCCCCCGCGCTCGACAGTTCAGCCATTGCGACCGCCGCTCGAATTGCCGCTCGCCCAGTCATGCTTCAGATCGACGATGCGGCGGTCCGGCCGAGACCGTGAGCGATCGTCCGCAAACGTCGGCGTCAGCCGCCGATATGCTGCGAATTCGTGGTGTCGAGCGTCCGGCCCGCGGAACCGGGGCGGTGACGATTTTTTACTGCCTCGCGGTGTCGCGCCAGGTATAAAAATCGCGGGGGATCGTGACCGACAGCTGGAAGGTCAGGCAGCGGGGGAGACGCACTGGGAAGCCTTGGACCCAGGAGGGACCGATGACGAAACTCTACCGGCGAAAGATGCCGATGAGGCTGATGATCGCGCTATGGTTGGCTGCACCGTTCTGCGCGTCCTCGGCATGCGCCAATGGTATCTCGGGACAGGCCAGCGTCGTCGACGGCGACACACTCGGAATTCAGGGCATCCGAATCCACCTGTTTGGCGTCGACGCGCCTGAAACCAGCCAGCTTTGCCGAAGGCCGGATGACGTCCACTATCAGTGTGGGGTACAGGCGGCGCACCAACTTGAGGCGTTCATAGCAAATCGTGCCGTCATATGTTCGCCCGTCGATCAAGGTGGCGGCGGAGCCACGGTTGCCACGTGTTCCGTCAATGGTACCGACCTCGGGGATTGGCTGGTTCGAAACGGTCTGGCGTTCGACCAGCCGGAAGTCTCGGAATGGCGATATCATGACGCCCAGTTGGAAGCGGAACATGCGGCGCGGGGAATTTGGAACGGCGTCGCCGTCAGGCCGTGGCGTTATCGCGACTGCATCGCGCAGCACGGAAAACCCGCCGATTGCTCCGACGAGCCGAGCTCGCACCCGTGAAGGGGGTTTGCGCCGGATACGCGATGTGACTTTGTTGACGAGCAAGCAGGGGTAGGGTTGACCGGTTAGGTTAAGGCGCGATCGAGGTTGCGCTCGCGGGCATTGGCCGGAAATCTGCATACGATTGCGTATGGAGGTTTCAATGCTGAGGAAATGCGCGAGGCTTTCGTTGATCACGCTTGCGGTCGTGGCTATCGGCGTTCCATTGCTTGCCGTAGCTTGGGTGGCCGTTGCTCTGATGGGCTACTGAGCCGTGTCGCACACGTTGCAGAACGCGGGGCACGCCACTCTCGGCAAGCGAGACCAACTGATTTTGTCGGCTGCCAAAGCAGCCTTGCTGGTGACGGCATTGATCGTCTTCTCCACGATCGCGATTGGCGCCGGTTTCCGGTCCGCCATCCGGCATCTGGCATCGCCGAGGCGTTCGAGACGTTAACAACCAAATTCGCCGCATTGTGCCGAAGACCGCCCCTTCGGCCGAAACCTTGGAGCTTCGGCGCCGGGCTCGACCCATTTTGCTGCGCGGTTCCAGAATTAACCCGAATCACCCGCATCAAGCTTAATCGACGAGTTTCGTTGCGAAGCCAGCCGGAAGCGCTAGCGTGACTCCGCCGGACATTGTCCCCACGTCCGGGTCCACGACGGCGAAGTCGTCGGGCGATCATACTCCGTCCGACGGCTTCGTTCCTGGAAACGCGACCTACCTGAATTCGATCACTCCCGAGAGTCCGCATGATGTCAGAACATGATCGAAGCAAGGCAACTACGCCGAAAGACCTCACCGAACAGTTTCGGCAATTGAAGATCTTGCGCGCCAAAGTCAGGCAGGCCGAGGCGAAGCTTTCGCGCAAGCCCGGCAAGGGCACTGACCGTCAGCAAAGCCGCGACCTTGAGATCGAGAGATTTGCAGGCGCCACGCCGTCGCGAACGACCTCGACGAAGCGCGATTGAACCACCACCGATCGGAGCAACCTTCGTCCATCGGCACCATCCGCTTTTCGTTCGGCAACTTTCCACATCATCCGCCGACTTCGCTTGATTTCGCGGCAGCGCGATGTCTCGCGATAGACCTTGTGAAAAGATCGGCTTGATCGGTTCTGCGTTTTAGGGTTAAGGCGCGAATTGCGTTGCCGACATCACGCAAAATTCTATCTTCGATCGCAGTCAAGTGGATTGGCCGGCGCCCACTCGCCGGTCATGCGTACCGCTCGACTAGGGGTCGCTGCCTTCCAGAAGAGGCAGCGGCCCCGCCGCGCGGCAGGCAGCGCAAAGACCAATCACCAGATGCCGGGGTCACAAGGATGGCTGCCGGCGCAGCGGCCGTAGCGCGACTCCCTTGTTTCCCGTTCCAATTCGAGATTGAATACGGTGGTGGCTGGGGAGCCTCAAGCATGCGATTTAACCAGCAGGATTTCCGCCGCCGGTTCGGCATGAATCTTTTTACGGTAGTGGCAGCGTTCGCAACCATCGGCTGGCTTTGGCTGTTGATACAGCTCGCCGACCTGCTTCTGCACCGACATGCAGTCGGGTCCATTCTGCGCTAGCAAGCCGGCGGTCGCTCATCCGGCCTTGCCGGAGGTGAAGGCGCCGCCAACCAGGCTTTGCACCTGCGCCGGATCCGGATCATGTCGACGGCGATCGCGCCGCAACAGATGGCCGGAGCTACCGTCTTTTCATCGCGCGAGCAGGCTCGCCAATCGTTCTTCCGCCAGCGAACAGCAAATCTCGTCGATCTGCTGCGCCAGCAGAATTGCATCTGCCTTGAGTTGTTCGACGTGGTATCCGGACCCTTCGCGTTCGAACTTTTCCAGATCGGCGATGCGGGCGTTGAAGCCGGCCAGTTGAAGGTGAAGTTGCTCAATTTCCGCGCGTGGATCCCGTCCGACCTTCTTCCAGCCTCTCGCCAGTCCCATCGTCGCGCCCCCCTGCTGCAGTCACGCCTTCGTGAACCCGATCTATGGCGGCATGGAGAACTATTCGCGTCAGACTTGGACAGATCATGCGACTTTTTTTGTGGGTGGCAGCCTCCCCTCTGAGACACCCACTCTATTGCAATCGTTCAAGATTTTCGGCCCGAGTCCCTGGGGGCTCTATTTCGGCCCTGCGGGCGCGAGCCTCTTTGGATGACGGCGGCGGGAACGGACATTGGCGGCGAAATTGACCGCTATTCACGCTTGTCGGTCAAAGCCCGGCCCGTCGCTGCCCATTTGCATGCCGCCGCGATTTTCTCGCGGACGGCATCCCATCCGGCGAGACGGAAGGTCGCTTCGTGGCTGGCGGCGGCCCGATCGGTCACGGTGATCTTAAGTCGTGCGTTGTCCGATAGCGACCTGAGAAGTCCGACGGGATCGTCTTTGGCGGAAGCCGTCTTTCCATCCGGTGACAAGGTCCATTGCTGTTTCACAATGGGCTGCTCGTTGACCTGATAGTCGACCCGGAGTTCGCCGGCGCGCAGCGCGCCCCAGGCTCCCTCGGTGCGAACCAAAAGCTCGGTGCGCGGCCCAAGGCAACGGATAATCAGCGTGTTAGGCGCATCTTTCACATTGGAGGTTGAATGCTTGACCGCGGTCAGCAGCGGCGTGTAATCGACCGGTGACGTGGTCTCGCTGACCAACCAATCAGCCGCAGGTTTCGTGGCAGGAAGATCGACGACCCTGCCAGGCGCGTCCGGCCGAGCAGGTCGGGCGGAATCGCCGGCCGGGGGACCCGGGGGCAGGTTAGACGGAACGGCCTGGGGATTTGGCTTCGGCGCCGCAGCGGGCTGATCGACCGAGACGGTTCCAGTAGGCGCTTCGGCAGTACGGGGCGGCACAGGCTCTTTTGAGGAACCTGCCTCTTTGGAGGAACCGGCTTCGGAAGGAACGGTGGGCGATGCGGGGCTCGCCGCCGGCTCCGGGCGGACCGACCCGGAAGGATGCTCCGGCGCCGCCCCCTTGGGGGAGGAGACCTCGGACAGGACGTGCTCCAGGCACTCGAGCTGTGCCGCGCGCGTTTTCTGGAAGCAATCCAGCCGCTGAACCGGATCGTCTTCCAGACTGGAGCAGATCGCATCCGCAAGCCGCGCTGCCTGAAAGCAGGACTCCAGCCCGCTGGCGCCATCATTCGCGCGGGCGCCAACGACACTTCCCGCAGTCAACAACACAACAGCGACGAGCCACCACATCAGTGATGCTCGCTCGGTTTGCTTGCCGCTGCGGAGCGATCGAGCCACTCCTGGGCAGGTCGAAAACGTTCCAGTCCAGAAGCGCGCGTGGTCAGATTGACATCCTTCCACTTGGGTTCGAAGCCGGGCGCTTTCAGCTTGTCGACCCGGCTGAATAGCTCGTCGACGAACCGCGCCACCCGGCGATAACGCGGCGAGTCCAGACGCCAATTGTAGGAAGCCAGAATCGTAGGCACCCCGATCGTGGCGACACGTTCGCCCTTGGCGATCAGACTGGGATAATCCGAGGAGTCGAGATACGAAGCGACATAGTAGTCTTCAAATTTGGGGCCGTAGGTCACCGGAAGGAATTTGAAACCCGGCTCCCATTTGCCCTTCACGAATGCATTGACCGGCTTCGACGTCACAAAGACCACGGCGGCAATCTCGCCGTGCTTCATTTGCTCCAGCGCGACGGGATGCGGGATGAACATCTTGTCGACGTCCAATCCGAGGCGGCTGAAGATCAGAGGGCCGGAATAAGCGGCGGCAGTGCCTTGCGTGTTGAAATTAACTTTCTTCCCTGCCAAATCCGCCAGCGATCGAATCTCCGGCCGAACGAAGATGTGCAGCTCGGAGGGAAACAGGCTCAAGATGTAGGTGATGCGCTGCTGGATCTGCGGCACCTGGGATTTGTATTCTTCGAGGGCGTCGCTGTTGATGATCGCGGCATCAACTCCTTTGAGGTAAAGCAGATCGTTGACGTTCTCCGTCGGGCCGCGGGTTACGATCGGGAGAACCTGCACTTGGCCACCGTCACTCACGACGCGCGCGATGTCGGTAGCAAAATGGATGGGCGCGCCCTCAAGCAGTCCGCCGGCCAGGCCTACGGTCCAGGCATTCAGCCGGTCCCTGATCTGTGTTTCTGCCGGGGTCCCCGGTGCTGACCCGCCCGGCGCCCGCCGGGATTGCGCAACGCTCCCGTCACAGAGGATCAGGGTGACCAGTAAAAATGCACATACTCTTGCTACAAACTTCATTACAACTCTCGCTAGAAATACTTGTACACGGTTGAGCAAACTAATTAGTTCGGAGCCGCCAGCTCCGCTGAAAGTCCCGCCGTTATAACACCTTGTGTGGTTAACCAGTTGGATTTTTCAGAAAAAGGCGCGGCCGGCCGGAACCCGAATATGAATGCGGATCGGGGCTCAAGCCCGGCGGCGCCTGATGAAGCCACCCAAGAGGGCGTAAAGCCCGGGGTTCATAGCCCTGGGCGACCGGACCCGCCCACCGCCCTGGGCGCATCGTGGCGCACAAATATCCGCCCGCGGCGGGGGCCGGCCAATGGGCGGGATCAAAGATCAAACAGGTCCTGTCGGTCTGACACCGCGAGGCTGCGCAGATCGCCCAGTGTCCCCCGCGGGGCACCGCAATTCCGGCACCTGATCTTGGTCCAGGATGGCGCATCTTCCGCGCAGTCGAACGCGATGCCCAGCGCATCGCAATTGATGCAGACAATCCTGAATTCCGGCCCTCGGGCTGGTAGCTGGCTCGCTTGCATCGCGGATCCTGGTTCATCTTTCAGGAGGAAAATTTATTGGGGCAATGCTGTCTGGTAAATCACGATAATACCGGGGCGAGCCTATCGCATTCAGGCGCGTCGACAACCGGGCTGCCGAATTAACCTGAATACCGAGACCGCCGGTTAATGCGGGAACCGGCGTGGAGGACGGCAGCGCTTTCGGAAGCCCGCCGCGCCACCGTCTTGCGGCCGTCATCCGTACGGGAATGCAATTTGGGAGCAAGACTGGCAAGCCGCGCGCTGCAACCAGGCTACGCGGGCTTTGCCGACAGGAGCCGTCCATACAGCGATTGGCGCAGTTAACGGTTCAGGGTCGATCAGCTGATCAACAGATCTTCGAGCTGCTTTCCTGAGCCAAGCTGGCGCTGAACCCAATGCGGCTGTCTTCCCCGACCCGACCAGGTTTCTGACGGTTTCTTCGGATTGCGGTACTTCGGCAGGACGGATGGGTAAGGCCGGCGTTCCTCCGCCGAGGACCTCGACCGCTTGCGCGCGCGCTTGTCCGGAAGCTGCCTGGCATTCAAAAGCTCGAGACGCGCCTTCAGATGCGCCAGCTCGGCCGCGATCTTCTCCGCCAGAATGGACTCAATCAGCTCGCGGTGTTTCCACAATTGGTCGACTGTCATCGACACCAGATCGTCGGTGTTGGGCAGCAGAGGTTTGCTATCGAGCGGTAAAGCCACGATTGATGGACCGCGATCGTCCATTTGGTATTCCAGCATGGCAAGCCCTGTTGCTAGTGAATGCTGGTAACATTCCTACAATATTTCAACTGTCATGTCATACTATTGCACAGAAATCGCCGCAATTGCTGCGGTGCACACGCCATCTGGCCCGTTGGCGCTACAAGGCGTCGCCTTGGCCGATCCGAATCGGCGCGAACTCCTTTGACTCCTCGTCTGGCATCGCAGCGAATTTAGTAAGCGTTGCGCTTCCGAAGAACCTCGGAGCATGTCTTCAAGAGAATCTGGATATCGAGCCAAAGGCTCCAATTGTTGATGTACCAAAGGTCCATCTGCACCCGCCGCGAGATTTGCTCAACCGAGGGCGTCGCGCCGCGCAGACCATTGACCTGGGCCCAACCCGTCATCCCCGGTTTGACGTGATGCCGGAACGCATAATCCTGGAGCAGCTTTTCGAAATAATTATCATGGGCCAGCGCGTGTGGCCGCGGCCCGACAACTGACATCTCGCCGCGCACCACATTCCAGAGTTGCGGCAGTTCGTCGATGCTGCTCGCCCGCAACAACCTGCCGATGCCCGTCACGCGCGGATCCTCCCGGCTGGCCTGGGTGACGACCTCGCCGTTTTCGAGGACCGACATGGTCCGGAACTTGAACATCACGAACTCGTGCCCGTTAAATCCCTTTCGGTGCTGCCGGAAGATGATCGGTCCTCTCCCGTCCAGTTTGATGGCAATTGCGCTGAAGGTCATGATGGGGATGAAAAACACCAATGCGATCAGCGCGACCACGAGGTCGATCGCGCGCTTGAGAAGACGCTCGGCGGTACTGAGCGGTGCTCTCTGAACTTCGATGGAGACGGTACGCTGACCGCCTGACGACGCGTGGTTCGTCAAGGTCCGAACCTGAATGTCCGGCAGGAGCCTCGCCGAGATTGGAAGGATTTTGATCTGTTCGCGAATGAAGTCGATCCTGGGCGCATCGCTCCAGGGAACCGCCAATAGAACTTCTGTCGAATTATGCTTGCGGACGAAATTGGCGACCTGGTTGAGCGTGGCGGCGTCGCCGGATTGCTGAAGCACGGGGTCGTCATGTCTGCCCAGTACAAATCGATTGATCTCGCCGGCGCCAAAAAAATCAAGGAGGTCGCGGGGACTGAGCGAGGCAATTTCGTTCTCGTCGCCGACAAGTACCGTATTGCGCCGGCCGATCACCCCGCGCGAAATGGCGCGTTCCACCAGAAACTTGGCAAATTTCCGCTGTCCCAGCAGGGCAATGGGCGCGCCAACCATCAACATCAGGAAAGTTCCGCGCGAAAACGAAACCCCAATCTTGAACACGAACGCGAAGAAAGCCAGTATCAGCCCGGTCGTTGACCAGGAGACCAGAACTTCGGTGATTTCGACACCCGGCTTTGCCGCCCGCTCAAAATCGTAATAGCCGCGTCCACCGAGCCGAATGATATGAATGAAGCTCGCGATCAGTCCGAGCGCGAAATAGGCCGCAAGATCGGGAAGCGGACTGCTGAATGACCAGTGATAGAAAAAGGCGCCGAACAGGCTGACCAGTAGGATGATCAGCGCATCCGCGGTCGAGAGCAGATAAGGGATCGCTTCGCAGGGAAAATTCAGGCGCGGACGCTCATACGGCGTCACCGCGGTCGCGTTGGTTTCCCTGACCTCCGATCCGGTCAACAATCTGCTTTTCCCGCGTTTGGCTTATCCGGCATCAATTAACCGGGGAAATTTATCCCGCAAACCAGATTAAATATTTCATCTTGATTGTGGTACAATAAGCCGAGATTTTCCGAGTTGCAATGCAGCACGAGACAATGCCGCATTCATCGTAAAAATGCGCGGCAACCCGTTCCACAGCTCATTCTGTTCTGGAAACTTGCGGGGGGCGTGGTCAGCGGCCGCCGGATTTCATCGACGCCGGCGCCAGATTGGCGCATTCGACGCTGGATATCCGATTCAACCGCGGGATTGGCTGCTGCCCCTTGGAACCACGGCGATCCTGAAGTCTTCGATCTTGCTGCCGGCCTTGAGCGCCGATACCAGCCAGCGCGGTTTCTTTCCCCGCCCCGACCAGGTTTCTTCCGGCGCCGACGGATTTTGATATTTGGGGTGGACCTGCGGATATTTTCTGCGTTGGCGCGCCCGATCGCCGCCCTCCGGGATCAAATCGGCCAAAGCTTTTTCCCGAAGACCCTTGCCCCGATTGAGCTGCAGCAGACGCCGCTCCAACTCGTGCTTTTCGGCCATGATTCGCGTAGACAACAGACCGCAGATCAGCTCATGAAGCGTCCACAGCTCATCCAAAGACATCGCTTCCAGTTTCAATCGATCCATAGCAATCAATAAACAAACCGGTGATTCGCTGCAGCCGAATATAGCATGCGGGTATTAATTGGTCCCTTTTCTGAGGCAGTTTTCGGCGCCATCCACCGGTTAACCCACAGGTTTTCATGGCAAATTCGCAGCCGGGCGGGGCTTCATCCCCCGGCGAACCTGCTATTTCTGGTTTCGCGCGGCCCGCCGCGCCGCCGGGAGTACGCCAACACCGCGATAACCGTGCCGAAAAATATCGGCACGGTCGCCGCCGGAGCCCGTATGATACACCAACACGGAAATGCCCGAGATGCAGATCGAACGGTTTAATATTCCGGATATTTTCGCGATGGTCTCGCCCAAGCGCGCCGATCGCCGGGGCTTTTTTTCCGAGACATATCGCCGGGAAGCGCTGGCGGCGGAAGGGCTCAACCAAGAATTCGTGCAGGAGAACCACGTCTATTCGGCGCAGCGGGGCGTGTTGAGAGGGTTGCATTTCCAGATCCCGCCACACGCCCAGGGCAAGCTGGTGCGCTGCATCCGGGGAGCCATACTGGATGTCGGCGTCGACATACGCAAAGCATCCCCGTTTTACGGCCGCCACATCGCGGTTGAACTTTCGGCTGCCAACTGGAAGCAATTGTGGCTGCCGCCGGGTTTCGCCCATGGTTACGTGACGCTGGAGGCCGATTGCGAGGTGATTTACAAGGTTACCGACTATTGGGCCCCCGATTGCGAGCGCGGCATTGCATGGAACGATCCGGGTCTCGGGATCGATTGGCGAATTTTCGCGGCCGACGCGATCCTGACGGAAAAGGATCGCAGCAATCCGCCCTTGGCCGAGGTCGAGCCGTTTTTTCATTATTCTTCGGGGAGCGGGTGAGCGGATGCGCAGCCGTTGACGGCACAGGAACGAAACGTGCGGGTCTTTGTATTTGGAGCCGAGGGACAGATCGCACGTTCGCTGCGCGAGGCGGCAACCAGCCATCGCGGCATCGAGGTCGGGTACAGCGCGCGCGCAGTTGTCGACATCCTGCGCGCCGATCTGGTTGAGAAAGCGCTCGACGAATTTTCGCCCGGCATTGTCGTGAACCCTGCCGCCTACACCGCGGTGGACAAGGCCGAAGCCGAGCCCGAACTCGCCTTTGCGATCAACCGCGACGGCGCAGCCATTGTCGCTGCAGCCGCGAAACGCCGGGGCGTTCCCCTCATCCATCTGTCGACGGACTACGTCTTCGATGGCAGCAAGGACGGCAGCTATGTCGAGAGCGATCCAGCCGACCCGCAGGGCGTGTATGGACGATCGAAGCTCGCCGGAGAGCACGCCGTCGCGCAGGCCAATGACCGCCATATCGTCCTTCGGACTTCGTGGATCTACGCTGCGTTTGGCAACAACTTCGTTCGCACCATGATTCGCCTGTCGGCCGGCGGCAAACCCTTGAGGGTCGTGGACGATCAGATCGGCTGTCCGACCTACGCGCCCGACGTGGCGGATGCGATCCTGACCATCGCGAGCAGGATCGAAACCGCTGGATGGAACCAGCGCTTCGCAGGCGTGACCCACCTGGCAGGCCCCGACGCGGTCACCTGGTGCCGATTTGCACGAATGATTGTCGATGCGGCGCAGAAAACCGGCAGCGACCGCGCCGTGGTCGAAGCCATTTCGACCGCGGACTATCCGACCGCGGCACGGCGGCCCCGCAATTCGCGACTTTGTTGCGATAGGTTGGCGGAGATCTTTGATGTACGGTTACCGCCGTTGGAGCTTTCCCTCGCAAATTGTCTAAGGCGGCTCTTCGAGACGCGAACCCAGCCCTGGAGTGGATCTTGAAAGGAATTGTGCTGGCAGGCGGCAGCGGTACGCGGCTCTATCCCATGACGGCCGTGAGCTCCAAGCAATTGCTGCCGATCTACGACAAGCCGATGATCTACTACCCGCTGACCACGCTGATGCTGGCGGGCATCAGGGATATTCTGGTGATCTCGACACCGGACGATCTTCCGCTTTTCAGAAAATTGCTCGGCGATGGCCGGGAGTGGGGAATCTCGCTGTCCTATGCCGTTCAGCCGCGGCCCGAAGGTCTCGCGCAGGCTTTCATCATTGGAGCCGATTTCATCCGGGGCAGCCGCTCGGCCCTTGTTCTCGGCGATAACATTTTTTTTGGTCATGGCCTGCCGGAACTGCTCTCGCGGTCGGCGGCCCGCACCGAAGGCGCTACCGTGTTTGCCTACCACGTCGCGGATCCGGAACGCTATGGTGTTATCGAGTTTGACCAAAGTCGGCGGGCGATCTCGATCGAGGAAAAGCCGAAGGCGCCACGATCGAGGTTTGCGGTCACCGGCCTGTATTTTTACGATGAACAGGTCATCGATGTCGCAGCGAGCGTCCGACCGTCTGCCCGGGGGGAGCTCGAAATCACCGATGTGAACAGGTTCTATCTAGATCGCGGAATGCTGACGGTCGAGCAGATGGGGCGCGGTTTCGCCTGGCTCGATACCGGCACGCCGGACAGCCTGCTCGCGGCAGCGGATTTTGTCGCGACGCTGGAAAAGCGCCAGGGTTTCCGCATTGCGTGTCCCGAGGAAATCGCCTTCAACCAGGGATTCATCGATCGAGCACAGCTGCGCAAATTGGGAGCCGCGCTCGGCAACGGCGATTACGCAAGGTATGTGCAGGAACTTGCAGAAACCGCCTGACCCGGCTTCACCCGGACAATCATTTTGCTCTCATTGAGCAGGAGCTGAGAATGGATTGGATTCTGTTGATCTCGTTGCAGTGGATTACCCTTGGCAGTCCGCCTCCACCGACGACGCAAACGATCGGGCCATTCGCATCGGAACAACTTTGCAACAAGGCTGCCGAGGCGATCAGGGAGGAACTCAATGCGCCGATCCAGGGCCAGCGTGTCCAGACCCTCGGCCGGCTGGTCTGCTTTGCGCTGAAGGACAAGGACGGGCAAAAAAGCGATCCCGGCGCAAAGTAGCGACGCGAGGCAGACGTTTTGCCGGTCCGGTTGCCACCTCGTTTTTTGGCTGTCGCAGGCGGTCTTCTTCAGGCTCGGCTTTGCCTGGAGCCGGGTTTGAAGTCGGGAAACCGGGTCTGCAGCGCGAGCTTCAGGAAGTTGAACGCCTGCATTTGATGCGCGAGATTCTCCAGCCGGAGTTGTCCGTTCGCGATCTGGCTGTCGAATTGATTCTGCAGATCGATATCGCCCGGCTCCCTCGTAAGATACTCGTCGGTGCCGTTGCCGAGCGTGATCGCAGCCCGCGCCAGGACATCGTCGATTCGCGCCTTGAGACCGGAGTGCTCGGCTTCTGCGGATTTCAGCGCCTGCTCGATCGCGTGCGCGACCGACCGAAGGCGCGATTGATCCGTCGCCGTATCGCGCGTGGCGGAACGGGCCGCAAACGGGCTGTTGGCCCAGCTTTGCCGAATAACCTCGAACACTTCCCGCCTGGCTCCGCCGACGTTCGAGACAGTTATCGTTTTCCAAAATGGTCCAGGAAGGTTTATAATCAATTAACCTTCGCCGCCAGCGGCCCGATCTCGTGGTCCGAATCAAACGGCGATGGACTTCGCGTTGACGGTCCGGCATACCTTCGTCACCGACGATCCGTCGCGCGTCTGCAGCAAACGTGACTCGCGTGTCCCGGGTTCGGCGACAACTCGCTCGTCCCTGGTGAAGCCGCGACAGTTCGCCCAAAAGAACTATGCGGTTTCGGCCGTAATCGCTTGTGGGCCTGCGGCGTCCACGCGATAATCAACCATTCAAAACGACCGGCCGAACGGCGGGCGCCGAGGGAGGATATTTTCGATGCCAACGGACTACCACGGATTTAGCCGCCGCCAGCTGCTTGCCGGCACCGCCGCCGGCACCGCATTTCTCGCCATGCCCTCGATCATCCGGGCACAAACCCAGTCCCTCAAGATAGCGGTGGTTCTGCCGCAGTCCGGCTATCTCGCGCAGGCCGGACAAAGCTGTCATCGCGGCGCTTTGGTGTCATCGTCGGTGCTGGCTGATTTCGGCCATAAGGTCGAACTGATGCATATCGACATGGAGTCCAATCCGGACGTCGCGCGGACGCAGACCGAACGCGCGATCAACGAAGGCGCGCAATGCGTCGTTGGCGCGTTCGATTCCGCGGGAACGCTCGCCATCGCGCAAGTCTGCGAACAGCGGCAGGTGCCTCTGATTGTTAACATCGGCGCCGCGCCGCAGTTGACCGAACAGGGATACAAGTTCCTGGTGCGCAATTTTCCGACCGGTGGCATGCTGGTCAGCAACGGCCTGAAACAGATCAAGACGCTGATCGAGGCCACCAAGGTCGCGCCCAAGACCGCGGTCTTCCTGCATGCCAATGACAATTTCGGAATGGCGCAGCGCCATGGCATGGACAAGGTGTTCCCGACCGCCGGGATGCCGTTCAAGCTGCTGGATTCGATACCTTACGATCCGAAGGCCCAGGATCTGTCGGTCGAAGTCACCAAGATTCGCGGCCTCAATCCCGACCTGCTGCTGGTGGTGACGCGGGCTGCCGATGCGATCAAGCTCGTGCGCGACATCGTTCGGCAGAAATTTCAGCCGATGGGCATCATTTCGCCCGGCGCTCCCGGTCTTTACGACGAGGAATTCTACAAGGCGCTCGGGCCGCTGGCCGATTACCACGTCGACGCCATTCCGTGGGCCAATCCGAAGTCCAAGGTCACCCAGGCCCTGCAAGCTGCGTACAAGAAACAGCAGCCCAGCTACCGGTTCGCGGTCGAATGCTTCAATGTCGGCTTTACCTTTGACGCCCTGCTGATCGCGGCCGACGCGTTCAAGCGTGCCGGCACCGCAACCGGGCCGGAACTGATGCAGGCGCTGAAGGCCACCAACCTCACCGATCACGCGATGATCGGGCCGCCGATCAAGTTCGACGAGAAAGGACAAAACGTCGATATTCCCTCGAGCTGCGTCCAGAACCGCGCCCAGACCCCGACCGTGGTGCTGCCGGCGGACGTCGCCACCATGACGCCGGTGCTGCCGGAGCCGCCCTGGCAGGGTCGGACCTGATCCGATCCGCCACGAACCCATCGAGAGGCGTCAAGCTCGGGCGTGACGCCTTGTTACCACAGCGGCAGCGCGGGGCTGGAGTTGGCAATGGCGGCGATCACCTTGAATGTCATCGTTCAGGGGCTGCTTACCGGCCTTGTCTATGGACTGATGGCGCTGGGCCTGTCCGTCATCTTCGGCGTGATGCGGGTGGTCAACTTCGCGCATGGCGAATTGACCGTGGTGGCGATGTACGCCGCTTTCATCCTGTTCGAGATCCTGCATCTCGATCCGCTGATCGCGCTGCTGCCGGTGGCAGCCGTCTTTTTCGGGGTCGGCTACCTGCTGCAGCGGACCCTGATCAGCCCCTTTATCGGCCGAGCCGAACACGAGCAGTTCATTCTGCTGGTCGGGCTCGCGACCGTGATCGTCAACGGCCTGCTCATGATCTTCGGTCCTGACGCGCGGCCGATCAACCTTTCCTACAGCTTCGACAGCTACGCCGTCGGGGGAATTTTCATCGACAAGGTCAGGGTGCTGGCCGCGATTGCCGCCGTTGCGGTCGCCGCGGCATTGTTCCTGTTTTTTCGCTACACCCGCACCGGAACCGCGATCCGCGCCTGCGCTGACAACCTCACGGGCGCCGCGGTGGTCGGCCTCAATGTCAAGCAGCTCTACGCGGTGACCTTCGGCATCGGCCTCGCCTGTGTCGGCGCCGCAGGCACCCTGATGGCGACCATCGCCGATGCATCGCCTTCGCTGGCGCAGGCTTATACCCTGCTCGCCTTCACCATTGTGATCGTCGGCGGCCTCGGATCGATGGTTGGCGCGCTGATCGGCGGCGTCCTGATCGGCGTCTCGGAAGCACTGGCCGGATTTTACGTTCAGCCGTCGATGAAGAGCATGTTCTCCTTTGCGCTGCTGATTATCGTGCTGGTGCTGCGTCCGCAGGGATTGATGGGGCGGCGGCTGTGAACGGCATCTGGTTTCGCACCCCCCGGCACGGCAGGGTGCTCGGCCTGCTGCTGCTGTTCGGGTTTGCGCTCGCGCCGGTGTTGGCCGATCGCTATTTGCTGTCGGTTCTGATCCTGGTGTTCTATTTCGCCTATCTGGGCCAGGCCTGGAATCTCCTGATGGGATTTGCCGGCCAATTGTCGCTGGGCCATGCGCTCTATCTCGGGCTCGGCGCTTACACGGCGACCGCACTCTGGACCCTGTTCGGCATCGGGCCGTGGCTTGGCGTATTTGTCGCCATTCCGGTCGCCACGGCGGCCGGGCTGTTGATCGGCTGGCTCGGCTGGCGATTTGCGATCGAAGGCGTCTATTTCGCGCTGCTCACGATTGCGTTCGCCGAATTCACCCGGATCGGCTTCGACAATCTGCAGATCACTGGCGGCGCCGGCGGGCTGTTTCTGCCGGTCAACGGCGAAGCCGCCGGCAAGTGGTGGAATCTGGGCGGCGGACCGCTGCTGTATTATTATTTGTCGCTGACGCTTGCCGCCGCGGCCACCGTGCTGATCGCGGGACTGCGCCAGTCTCCGCTCGGCTACCGCTGGCTTGCCGTGCGCGAGGATCCGCAGGCGGCGCAGGCGGTCGGAATCAACATCTTCCGCGCCCGCATGCTGGCGATGCTGATCTCCTCCGGCATGACGGCGGTCGGCGGGGTGTTTTACGGATTTTACTATCGCAACCTGTTTCCATCGCAGGTGTTCGACATCAGCCGCTCGATCGAACTGATCCTGGCCCCGATTATTGGCGGGGTTGGTACGGTGTTCGGGCCGATCGTCGGCGCGATCGTGCTGACACCGCTCGGAGAAGCCTTGACCGCCCTGGTGCAACGCCTGGGCGTCAACGCGCCCGGCGCCAAGGCGATCTTCTATGGCCTCACCCTGATGGTGATCATCTCGCTGCAGCCCGGCGGCGTGTGGCCATGGCTGGCGCGTCGTCTCGGTCTCGACAGGTCAGCAGAATGACCGGCCTGCTTTCAGTCGTCGACGTCAGCAAGCGCTTTCGCGGGCTCACCGCGGTCAGCCACGTAAGCTTCGAGGTCCAGCCCGGCGAAATCTTCGCCGTGATCGGCCCCAATGGCGCCGGCAAGACCACATTGTTCAACATGATTGCCGGAGCAATGGCGCCCGATGGCGGATCGATCGCGTTTGCGGGAGAGCGGATCGACGGCCTCCGTGCCGACGAAATCGCCCGGCGCGGCATCGGCCGAACCTTTCAGCTGGTGAAGCCGTTTCCAGCGCTGTCGGTCGAGGACAATGTCGTGATCGGCGCCCTGATGCACGCCGGCGGCCTGCCGGAAGCCCGCAAGGTCGCGCGTGAAATCATGTCGCAGTTCGATCTTCTCGGCAAGCGCGCGCAAATCGCCTCCAGCCTGACGCTGCCAGACCGCAAGCGTCTCGAGGTCGCGCGCGCGCTCGCGACCCGGCCGAGACTGCTGCTGCTCGACGAAGTCATGGCCGGGCTGCGGCCGACCGAGACCGATCGCATCGTCGGAATCCTTCGCGAGCTCAATCGCGACGGGCTGACGGTGCTGTTGATCGAGCACGTCATGCGGGCCGTCACCGCGCTGGCCTCGAACATACTGGTGTTGCATCATGGCGCGGCGATTGCGGAAGGCACGCCCGACCAGGTGCTGCGCGAGCCGGCGGTGATCCAATCCTATCTCGGCGCCGAGGCGCTGTGATGCTGCAGGTCGAGAAGCTCAGCGTTTTTTACGGCGACGCGCAGGCGCTCGACGAGGTATCGCTCAGCGTCGCGGAAGGCGCGATCGTGGCGATCGTCGGCGCCAACGGCGCCGGCAAGACCTCGCTGATCCGCACCATCGCCGGGATGCACCGCCCGGCATCCGGGCGCATCGTCTTTCAGGGGGTTGATATCGCCGGCCTGCCCAGCCACCGCGTCTGCGATCTCGGCGTAGGCCAGGTAGCCGAGGGCCGGCAGATCTTCCCCTCGCTCACCGTCGCCGAAAACCTCGACATGGGCGCGATGCTGCCCCGCGCGCGCCAGAACCGGCCGGCCAACCGCCAGCGCGTCCAGGCCATGTTTCCCAAGCTCGCGGAACGGCTCGGCCAGGCGGCGGGCACGCTTTCAGGCGGCGAGCAGCAGATGCTGGCCATCGCCCGCTGCATCATGGGCGAGCCCAGGCTCATCATGTTTGACGAGCCCTCGCTGGGGCTCGCGCCAACGGTGGTGCATGATGTGCTCAAGACCATTCGCGACCTCAATGCGGCGGGCATCACCTGCGTGCTGGTCGAGCAAAATGTCGCGGTCTCGCTTCGGATCGCCAACCATGCCTATGTGCTCGAAAACGGCCGCGTGACCCTGTCGGGTACCGGCGCTGCCCTGCTCGCCGACGAGCGGGTGCGGCAGGCGTATCTCGGGATCTAGCCGGCTCACCATGTCCCACATTCCCATTCGGACATGGTGTTGGTCGCCGCCGGGCGATATCGTGGCGGCAATCACGATTAACGAGAACAGCGGGAGGATCCGCCATGGGCAAGTTCATCATTGAGCCGCACTTTCGCCTGCAGGAATGGGTCGCCGAGGAAAAGGGCTATTTTCGCGCCGAAGGTCTCGATTACGAATTCCGCGAACTGATCCGCTCGACCGCGGGCCAGCACCACAACAAGGTCAACCAGGGCGCGTTCCAGAGCATCGAAAAGGGGCGCGAGGCCGATGTGAGCTGCGCCTGCCACTGGACCGTGAACGTCGCGGCCTCCAATGGCCATGCCAGGCTGTATGCCGACGTCTATTCGATCGCCCCGTCCGGTATCTTCGTTGCCGCCGATTCCCCGATCCGAACGCCGGCCGATCTCGCCGGCGTCCCCATTTCGGTCGGCTTCCAGTCAGGCAGCCATTACTCGACGATCCAGGCGCTCGAGCCATACATGCCGGCCGGCCAGATCAACCTGACCTTCGAAGACGGCATGCTGTTCCGGCGCATGGAGCTTTTGTTCGAGGGCAAAAGTCGCGCCGCAGCACTTTTCAACGGGCCGTATTATTTCGCCGAACAGCTTGGCTTCCGAAAAATAATCGACACCACTTTCATGATTGCGTCGATGATCAATGGCGCGCCCGACCCCGACGACATCCGGCGCTATTTCCGCGGCTTGAGACTGGCGCAACGCGACATCGACCTGCGTCCCGAACTCTACACCCACTACTACCGGAACGAATTTCCCGACCGTTTCCACGCCGCCATGGATCCGAAGCGCTGGGGGCCGGGCGAGCGCATCGTGTTCGAGCCCTACTCCCGCGAAGTCTACCAGCAATCCTTCGACTGGATCGAACAGCACGGCATCTTTGCCGAGGGGCGGATGGGCACGGGCAATTACGATCAGGCCACCGTCTCGCTTGCGGCAGGCTGATCGCCCAGCCGCTTGCGGCCGTTGACGCGCACAGCCTAATGATCCGACAATATAGCGGGACCTTGTTGTTCAATAAAAGCCAGGCCAGCGAGCCATTTATCACCGGGAGGAGACTACGAATGTTCACTACAAATAGCTTGCTGCCTGCGGCACTTGCGGCTCTGCTGCTGTCGTCGACAGGCGCCTCGGCCCAGATTTCCGACGACCTGGTCAAGATCGGTGTGCTCACCGACATGTCGGGGCCGGCATCGACGCCGACCGGCCAGGGATCGGTCACCGCGGCGCAAATGGCGGTCGACGATTTCGGCGGCAAGGTGCTGGGCAAACCGATCTCGGTGATCGTCGGCGATCATCAGCTCAAGCCGGACGTCGGCTCCGCCATCGCGCGGCGCTGGTACGACACCGAGCAGGTCGATCTGATCGTCGATGTTCCGGTGTCGGCCGTCGGTCTGGCGGTGCAGAGCATCGCCAACGAAAAACACAAGATGATGATCACCCATTCCACCGGCTCGGCGGATTTCCATGGCAAGTTCTGCTCGCCCTATACCCTGCAATGGGTGTTCGATACCCATGCGCTGGCGGTCGGCACCGCCCAGGAAGTGGTCAAGCGCGGCGGCGACAGCTGGTTCTTCATCACCGACGATTACGCGTTCGGCCATTCGCTCGAACGGGACGCCACCGAGGTGATCACCAAACACGGCGGCAAGGTGCTGGGCTCGGTGCATCCGCCCTTCGCGACCCCCGATCTGTCATCCTTCGTGTTGCAGGCGCAGGCCTCCAAGGCCAAGATCATCGGCATCGCCGGCGGCCCGCCCAACAACACGACGGCGATCAAGACCGGCGCCGAATTCGGCGTCTTCAAGGGCGGCCAGCAGATGGCCGGTCTTCTGGTCCTGATCACCGATATCCACGCGCTCGGCCTTCCCGCCGCCCAGGGCCTGTTGCTGACCACCTCGTTCTATTGGGACATGGACGACAAGACGCGCGAATGGTCGAAGCGCTACTTCGCCAAGATGAACCGGATGCCGACGATGTGGCAGGCCGGGGTTTATTCCTCGGTCATGAACTACCTCAACGCCATCAAGGAGACCGGGACGGACGAGCCGCTGAAGGTCGCGGCGAAAATGCGCGAAAAGCCGATCGAGGATTTCTTCTCGCGTCATGGCAAGCTCCGCGAGGACGGCCTGATGGTGCACGACCTGATGCTGGTGCAGGTCAAGACCCCGGAAGAATCGAAATATCCGTGGGACTACTACAAGGTGCTCAGCCATATTCCCGGCGACGAGGCCTTTGGTCCGCCCAACCCGGCCTGCCCGCTGGTCAAGAAATAAGCCACGATCGCCGAAGCCGCCGGCCCTGCCGGCGGTTTCGGGCGAGGCGTTATCTCACGGACGCGCTCTACGCGGCTTTGTGTTCTGCGAGCGCCTTTTCGACAGCCTCAGGAGCACGATCGATAATCGTCAGATAGGCTCGCGCGGTCGGATCCGGCGAGAAGCGCCCCTGTTCCCAGTCCCTAAGGCTGGCGACGCTGAGACCATACCGGATGCAAAACTCTTCCTGGGTGAGGCCGCGTCGCTTCCGGATGGCTTTCACGTCGATCCTGGCGGGCACGAATACCTTATAGGTCGACGCGTCCGCTTCGCCACGAGCAATTGTGCGTGCTTCCTTCGCGGACTGGATTAGTCGTTTGCCGAGGCTGCTCATCTGTTGCTCCTCTTCCTGCTGTGTGCAGCGATCTGCGCAATTACGCCTTTGCGATAGTCGTCGGCATAGCCGCTCAATTCGATACGCAACTCGTTTCGCTCTGCCTTACTCAAATTTTCGTCTTCGCCCTTATCGATCAAAGCCAACAACAAAACGGGGACGTCATCTCCGGCATAGTAGTGCACCGTTCTGAAACCACCGCGCTTGCCTTTGTCTCTGCCGGCAAATCGCAACTTGCGGCATCCGCCAGTGCCTTCCATGATCGCGCCCGCCGAGGGGTTTCTGGAAATCTCCGAAACGATGTCATTCTGTTCATCGTCGGAAAGCCCAGCCGCCTTGGCATCCGATAAAAAAGTTGGGGTTCGGATGACTGTTTGCACACGAGTACAACTACGGGAAACCCGTAGTTATTTCAAGGCGTTTTTCCTAACGGCACGGCCCGTTATTACGGTCATAAGATACCTTTCAAATTGGAGGCTAGCCTCGCTCAAGCTTGCACAAGACTGCCCTCGTCGAGCCCGGGTAAGCAGTTTGGTGGTAATCGCAGGGTCCATCTTTTAGTTGGTGCCAAGACAGCCCGTCGGGAATCTCGATCGCGCTGGCTCAGATCTCGGACGTGGGCGGTTCGGCGTCGATGCCGCCTTTGCGGGCGCCGCCTGCGGGCCGGCTCAGCGAGCGGTGGCGGTGCCGAATATGTGGTTGACTTGCAAACCACCAGCAATCAGAACAAAAAGCTGAATGATTACTGGTCGGAGTGGCAGGATTCGAACCTGCGACCCCTGCGTCCCGAACGCAGTGCTCTACCGGGCTGAGCCACACTCCGACAAGAACGCGGCTTATAGCCTTGGGTTTCCGACACCGCAAGAAGCCAGATCGATGACCTCGGTTCCTGTCCATGTGGGCCTGAAGACGCAGATTTTGCCCGCCGGCGAGGCCGCCATGGCCGCGGCGGCGCGTTGTCTGGCGCAAGGTGGGTTGGTCGGATTCCCGACCGAGACGGTGTATGGGCTGGGCGCGGACGCGACCAACCCCGGCGCGGTCGCGCGGCTCTATGAGGCCAAGGGCCGGCCGTCCTTCAATCCGCTGATCGCCCATGTCGGCGATCTCGCGGCCGCCCGGAACATCGCGCAATTCGATGCCCAGGCGGTCCTGCTGGCCGAGGCGTTCTGGCCGGGTCCGCTGACGCTGGTGCTGCCAAAGACCAGCGACTGCGCGGTCGCCGATCTTGCCACCGCCGGGCTCGATACCATCGCGATCCGGGTCCCGGCCCACCCGGTCGCGCGCGACCTCCTCAAACGGTTCGGCCGGCCGGTGGTGGCGCCATCGGCGAACCTGTCGGGCCATGTCTCTCCGACCAATGCGGCGCATGTGCAGAGCGATCTCGAGGGGCGCATCGAGTTGATCGTCGATGGCGGCGCGGTGGCGGTCGGCGTTGAATCCACCATCGTCGGATGCTTCGAAACCGCGATCCTGCTGCGTCCCGGCGGCCTGCCGCGCGGCGACATCGAGCGCGTGCTCGGCCGCCCCCTCGCCCGGCCACCCGAGCATGCCGATCGCGGCACCGCTCATCCGCTGGCGCCGGGCATGCTGGCCTCGCATTATGCACCGCGCACTCCGGTGCGGCTCGAGGCCATGCAGCTTGAGGCCGGCGAGGCGCTGCTGGCGTTCGGCCCGGGCGCGGTGCCGGGCACGAACCGCGCCGTCGCGACGCTGAATTTGTCCGCACAGGGCGATCTGGCAGAGGCCGCCGCCAATCTGTTCGGCTATCTTCGCGCCCTTGACCTTGAGGGCGCGCGCGCCATCGCAGTGACGCCGATTCCCCATCATGGTCTCGGCGAAGCCATCAATGACCGGTTGCGCCGCGCCGCGATGGCGCGGGCATGATCGAGAACAACAAAAGCAGAAACCAGCCCATGAATGTCGCTCCGCCGCCGGCACCGCCGCTCTCGCCCGAACTGATCGCGCGTTTTCGCGCCATCGTCGGCGATAGATATGCGGTCACCGATGCGGCCGACATCGCGCCTTACCTCACCGAGGAGCGCGATCTCTATCACGGCCGCTCGCCGCTGGTGCTGCGGCCCGGTTCGACCGCGGAGGTGTCCGCGATCTGCAGGCTTGCCACCGAGCAGCGCGTCGCGCTGGTGCCGCAGGGCGGCAATACCGGCCTGGTCGGCGGCCAAACCCCGCATCATGGCGAGGTGGTGGTGTCGATGCGGCGGATGGACCGCATCCGCGACGTCGACACCGCGTCCAACACCATGACCTGCGAGGCCGGCGTGGTGCTGCAGGTCGCGCAGCAACGCGCCAGCGACATCGACCGCCTGTTTCCGCTGTCGCTCGGGGCCGAAGGAAGCTGCACCATCGGCGGCAATCTCTCCACCAATGCCGGCGGCACCGCGGCGCTGGCCTATGGCGTGGCGCGCGAGATGGCGCTCGGGCTGGAAGTGGTGCTCGCCGACGGGCGCGTGTTGAACGCCCTCTCGAAGCTGAAGAAGGACAATACCGGCTACGATCTGCGCAACCTGTTCATCGGCGCCGAAGGCACGCTCGGCGTCATCACCGCGGCGACGCTGCGGCTGTTCCCAAAACCGCGCGCAGTGGAAACCGCCTATGTCGGCCTGCGCTCGCCGGCGGATGCGCTCAAGCTGCTGGCGATATCGCAGAACGAGGCCGCCGCCAGCCTGACCAGCTTCGAATTGCTTTCCGACATCGCGGTGGATTTTTCGGTGCGTCACGGCATCGACATCCGCAATCCCCTGGCCGGCGGGCATCCCTGGTATGTGCTGCTGGAGCTGTCGTCGTCGCGCGATGACGCCCGCGCCGCGCTGGAATCGATCCTGGCACAGGGTCTTGACGACGGGGTCGTCGCCGATGCCGTGATTGCGGCGAACCTTACTCAGCGCCAGGCGTTCTGGAAACTGCGCGACGAAATGTCGGCGGCGCAGAAGCCCGAGGGCGGATCGATCAAGCACGACATCTCGGTGCCGGTCGCCGCCGTGCCCGACTTCATTGCGCAGGCCAATGCGGCGGTGGTGAAGCTGATTCCGGGTTCGCGGCCGGTACCGTTCGGGCATCTCGGCGATGGCAATATTCATTACAACGTCAGCCAGCCGGTTGGCGGCGATGCCGCCGACTTCCTGGCGCGCTGGCACGATGTCAATGCGGTGGTGTTCGACATCGTGCGGCGGATGGGCGGATCGATCTCCGCCGAGCACGGCATTGGCGTGCTCAAGCGCGACGAACTCCCCGACGTCAAGGACAAGGTCGCGATCGCGCTGATGCGCGACATCAAGGCGATGCTCGATCCGCTCGGCATCATGAACCCCGGCAAGGTATTGTAGGGGATCGCATTGCCGATGGCCATGCCGCTGCGAGAACATTTTTCGGTAAGCCAAATTCGAATAGACCATCGCTGATCGTCATGGCCGGGCTTGTCCCGGCCATCCACGTCTTGCTTTGCAAGCGTGAGAAAAAGACGTGGATGCCCGAAAGACATGGATGCCCGGCACAAGGCGACGACCGATCTAGAACAGCGAGCCCTGCCCGTCGTCCGAGGTCGCAGCCGTCGGCCTCTTCGTCGCTACTTTCTTCGGCGGTTGCTCGGCCGCGATCTGTTCGGCCGTGATCGGCAGCACCAGTTGCGCATCGTCATTGGCGACGCGATTGACCCGTGTCGAGATCTCGTGCCAAGCGAATTCGCCGGCGGCGGGCGCGGTCAGCAGCGTCATCACCGCTTCGGCATCGTTGCTGCTGCAATCCAGCCAGCGGTCGAAATCATCAGGTG
>Ga0208356_1000050_pt1 | contig 42950 bp, 38 predicted proteins | sample NGESurshal072012_4_FD_184467 | JGI IMG/M metagenome (GOLD analysis project Ga0208356, IMG submission 184467) | Arctic peat soil microbial communities from Barrow, Alaska - NGEE Surface sample 53-1 shallow-072012 (SPAdes) | ecosystem: Environmental > Terrestrial > Soil > Wetlands > Peat ... | reverse complement strand
CCGATCTTGCCGCCCTTGGCGTAGGGCGCGAGCAGGTCGACGACCTTGATGCCGGTGACGAGAATTTCCGATTCAGTCGACTGGTCGGTGTAGGCCGGTGCCGGCTGATGGATGGCGCGGTTGCCTTCCGATTTGATCGGCCCGGCTTCATCGACCGGCTCGCCGATCACGTTCATGATTCGGCCAAGCGTCCCTGTGCCGACCGGCACCATGATCGGGCTGCCGGTGTCGCTGACTTCCTGGCCGCGAACCAGACCTTCGGCCGTATCCATCGCGATGGTGCGTACCGTCGATTCGCCGAGATGCTGCGCGACCTCGAGCACCAGACGGCTGCCGCCGTTCTGCGTCTCGAGCGCGTTCAGAATGGCCGGCAGATGTCCCTCGAACTGCACGTCGACGACGGCGCCGATGACTTGCGTGATGCGTCCGTTCTGGTTGGCGGGTGTAGCCATGAAAGTTCTCTCCTTCGAATTCTGGCTCAAACGACCGTCAGATCGCCTCGGCGCCGGAGATGATTTCAATCAACTCCTTGGTGATCATGGCCTGACGGGTTCGGTTGTAGATCAGGGTTTGCTTGCGAATCATGTCGCCGGCATTGCGGGTGGCGTTGTCCATCGCGCTCATCTGCGCGCCGTAGAACGAGGCGTTGTTTTCCAGCAAGGCGCGGAAGATCTGGACGGCGAGATTGCGCGGCAACAGCCCGGCCAGAATCTCGTCTTCTTCCGGCTCATACTCATAGGCGGTCGCCGGACCGGCGTTGGCAGGCCTCGCCTCGACCACGAGCGGAATGATCTGCTGCGCGGTCGGGATCTGGGCGATCACCGACTTGAAGCGCGAATAGAACAGCGTGCAGACGTCGAATTCGCCGGCCTCGAAGCGTGCAATCACCTTCTTCGCGATATCTTCGGCGTTGACGAAGCCGAGCTGACGGACCGAACGCAGCTCGACATTCTCGACGATTTGCTTCTCGAAGGTACGGCGCAGCTGCTCATACCCCTTGCGGCCGACGCAGAAGAACTTGACCTCTTTGCCCTGGTTCATCAGCGCCAGCGCACGCTCGCGGGCGAGGCGCACGATCGAGGAATTGAACGCGCCGCACAGGCCGCGTTCGCCGGTGCAGACCAGCAGCAGGCGGACCTGGTCGCGGCCGGTGCCGGCGAGCAGCACCGGCGCACCGGGAGAGCCGACGGCCGCGGTCGCGATGTTGGAGATCACCGCGTCCATCTTTTCGGCGTAGGGCCGTGCCGCTTCGGCGGCATTCTGGGCCCGGCGCAGCTTCGACGCCGCCACCATCTGCATGGCCTTGGTGATCTTCTGCGTCGCCTTGGTCGAGGCGATGCGGACCCGCATGTCTTTAAGTGAAGCCATTTTTCGTTCACCCCGGCGATCCGACCCTCGATCCGATCGCAAGCCTCTCCTTTGTCATGCCCGGCCTTGTACCGGGCATCCACGTCTTGAAGTTCACCCGCGCTCAGAGACGTGGATAGCCGGGCCATGCCTGGCCATGACGGCACTCAAGCGAACGTCTTGGCGTAACCCTCGACCACCGACTTCAGCTTGGCGGCGGTGTCGTCGGAAAGATCGCGGCTGTCGCGGATCGTGGTGAGAATGTCGACGTTCTTGCCGCGCAGCAGCGACAGCAGGCCGTCCTCGAAGGCACGCACCTTGGCGACCGGAAGCTTGTCGAGATAGCCGTTGACCCCGGCATAGATCACCACGACCTGCTCTTCCATCTTCAGCGGCGAGAATTGCGGCTGCTTCAAGAGTTCGGTCAGGCGTGAGCCACGGTTGAGCAGGCGCTGGGTCGAGGCATCGAGATCGGAGCCGAACTGCGCGAACGCGGCCATTTCGCGGTATTGCGCCAGCTCGCCCTTGATCTTGCCGGCGACCTTCTTCATCGCCTTGGTCTGCGCCGACGATCCGACGCGCGACACCGACAGGCCGACGTTCACCGCCGGGCGAATGCCCTGGAAGAACAGGTCGGTTTCGAGGAAGATCTGTCCGTCGGTAATCGAGATCACGTTGGTCGGAATATAGGCCGAGACGTCGTTGGCCTGGGTTTCGATCACCGGCAACGCCGTCAGCGATCCCGAGCCATGGTCGTCGTTAAGTTTCGCGGCGCGCTCGAGCAGGCGCGAATGCAGATAGAACACGTCGCCGGGATAGGCCTCGCGGCCCGGCGGGCGGCGCAGCAGCAGCGACATCTGGCGATAGGCCACCGCCTGTTTCGACAGATCGTCATAGATGATGACCGCGTGCATGCCGTTGTCGCGGAAATATTCGCCCATGGTGCAGCCGGTGAACGGCGCGATGTACTGCATCGGCGCCGGATCGGATGCGGTCGCGGCGACCACGATCGTGTATTCCAGCGCGCCCTGCTCTTCCAGCACCTTGACGAATTGCGCCACCGTCGAGCGCTTCTGCCCGATCGCGACATAGACGCAATACAGCTTGATCTTCTCGTCGGGCTGCGCGTTGAGCGGCTTCTGGTTCAGAATGGTGTCGAGCGCGATCGCGGTCTTGCCGGTCTGGCGGTCGCCGATGATCAACTCGCGCTGGCCGCGGCCGATCGGGATCAGCGCATCGATGGCCTTGAGCCCGGTCGCCATCGGCTCGTTGACCGATTTGCGGGGAATGATGCCGGGCGCCTTGACGTCGACGCGCTTGCGCTCCGACGACTGGATCGGCCCCTTGCCGTCGATCGGATTACCGAGCGCGTCGACGACGCGGCCGAGCAGACCCTTGCCCACCGGGGTATCGACGATGGCGCCGGTGCGCTTGACGGTCTGGCCTTCCTTGATCTCGCGGTCGGCGCCGAAGATCACGATGCCGACATTGTCCGTTTCGAGGTTCAGCGCCATGCCGCGCGTGCCGTTCTCGAACTCGACCATCTCGCCGGCCTGGACGTTGTCGAGGCCATAGACGCGGGCGATGCCATCGCCGACCGACAACACCTGTCCGACTTCGCTAACCTCGGCCTCCTGGCCGAAATTCTTGATCTGGTCCTTGAGGATCGCGGAGATTTCCGCGGCGCGAATGTCCATCAGCCTGCCTCTTTCATCGCGTGCTTGATCGAATTGAGTTTGGTGCGAAGCGAACTGTCCACCATGCGGCTGCCAAGCTTGACCACGAGGCCGCCGATGATCGAGGGATCGACATTCACGTTAAGCGCGACGTCCTTGCCCGTCACTGATTTCAGTGCGGTCTTGAGCACGTCGAGATTCCTGTCGCTGAGCTGTTCGGCGACGGTGACGTCGGCCGTCGCCTCGCCCTTGAAGCTCGCCACCAGCGCGCGGAAGGCGCGGATCACGTCGCTGACGGCAAATAGCCGGCGGTTGGCGGTGAGAACCTTCAGGAAGTTGGCGGCGATGCCTGAAATGCCGGCCTGGTTGAGCACGGCTGCCAGCGCTTTCGATTGCGCATCCGCCGAAAACACCGGGCTGCGCACCAGCCGCTTCAAATCGGCACTGTCCGCCAGCATGGCCTCGAACCGATCGAGATCGGCCCTCACCGCGTCGATCGACTTTTCGTCGCGCGCCAGTTCAAACAAGGCCGTCGCGTAACGACCGGACACTCCCGAAACCGACGGATCTTCAGCAGCCACAGCGCGCTCTTTAATAGCTGTCGAACTCGCAAGGGAAAAACCGTCGCCACAATGCGGCGCCTAGCGATCCAAGCCCTTGGAATTCAAGCGGGACTTCGATTTTCGACCGGTACGGGTGATACCGGGACCGTTAAAATCGCGGCTTTGCTAACATAGCGAGAGCGCAGGTGCAACATGACGGCAGCGCCGGGCGCCAGCTTGCCGGAGCTTGTTTTGCGGCGCTTTTTGCAGGGCGCTTGGCACGCCGTTCCCGCCGGCAAACTCGCGCCGCCCACCGCGATGATCGACCGGGATTTCGGTGTCAGCCCGCGGGCCAATCGTTCCGCCGATCGATGCATGGCCGCGTGAGCGATTCGCGGAGGAACCGGGGCTACCTTCGGACCTTTCGAATAAGGCATTACTTGCTCAAACCTCGTGGTTGCCGGCAATAACTTGGTTTGACAGTAATTCTATGTATTACCTTGGTTAATAAATTGTTAATTCGCTTACTCGAAAAGTTTCCGCGGCCCGCTGACCTCAGTAACAAGATGTTTCACCCGGAGACAAAATGGTTCTACTGCCCCGTTTACGCCTCATTAGCCAACCAAACGGCTCGGCACCCACCACGGGCCGGGGCTCCACTTGCCATCTATGTGGCATTACTCGTTTGAGGGACCAATATATGCTAACATTGAAGAAAATCGCACTCGGGAATGCAACCCAGTCGCGTACAGCGGTGGCTGTTTTCGCCGCAACTCTCATGTTCGGCGGCGGCATTACCGAAGCGTCAGCCAAGACCCACAGGCATCACCATCACCATCATTACGGCCACCGCCATGTCCATCACGCCAGCGTTGGCGGCTCCTGGCGTGACGCCAACGCCTCAATCGCCCCGTCGTCGGGTTTCGGGCGCATGTTCTCCGGGATGGCCTCGTTTTATGGCAACGAATCCGGCCGCAGGACCGCCTCGGGCCAGCGCTTCAATCAAAGTGCCATGACCTGCGCCCATCGCTCGCTGCCGTTCGGTACCCGACTGCGGGTGACCCATGGAAGCCGCAGCGTGGTCGTCACCGTCAATGACCGCGGGCCGTTCGTCCGCGGCCGCGTGCTCGACCTCTCCACGGGTGCGGCCCGCGCGATCGGCCTGACCGCCGCCGGCGTCGGCCGCGTTACCGCCGAGGTCGTCTCCTGACGGTCTGACTCGAAATACAGCCCATAGAACGTCATGCCCGGGCTTTGTCCCGGGCATCCACGTCTTTGCGGCAACGAAACAAGAAAGACGTGGATGGCCGGGACAAGCCCGGCCACGACGTAATTTGAAACGCGGCCCCATTTTCCGTCGTACCCAAAGGCGCCCTCGCTGTCGTTCCGGGTCTGGTGCTCGCGCACCATCCCGGAATGACAGCTTCTACAGGAAACTCTGCGGATCGACGTCGATCTCGAGCTTGAGATTGCCCTTGGTTTTGGGGCCGGCGGCGAGCCATTCGCGCAAATATGCCGACACATCGGCATTGCGCAGCGACTTCACCAGCAGCCGGAAGCGATAGCGGCCCTTGATCACGGCGAGCGGCGCTTCGGCGGGTCCGAGCACCTGGATCCGTGGATCGATCGGCGCGACCGCGGCGAGCTTGCGCGCAAAACCCTCCGCCGTCGGCCGATCGCCCGCCGAAATGATCAGGCTCGCGAGCCGGCCGAACGGCGGATAGCCGGCGCGTTCGCGGGCCACGATTTCGCTCGCATAGAACGCCTCGCGGTCGCACGCCACCAGCGCCTTCATCACGGGATGTTCGGGCTGATGGGTCTGCAGGTAGCCGACGCCGCGTCCCTGATCGCGCCCGGCGCGGCCGATGACCTGGTTGAGCAACTGGAACGTGCGTTCGGCCGCGCGCGGATCGCCATTACTCAGACCGAGGTCGGCATCGATCACGCCAACCAAATTGAGCCGCGGAAAGTTATGGCCCTTCGCCACCAATTGGGTGCCGATAATGATGTCGACGCGGCCTTCCGCGATCTCGTTCAGCTCGCTGCGCATGGTCTCGATCGAGGTGACCAGGTCGCTCGACAACACGATGGTACGGGCTTCCGGAAACAGCACGGCGGCCTCTTCCTGCAAACGCTCGACGCCGGGGCCGACCGCCACCAGCGACTCCTCGGCCGCGCAATGCGGACAGGCCTGCGGACGCGGCATCGAGAAGCCGCAATGATGGCAAACCAGCCGCTGGCGGAAGCGGTGGTCGACCAGCCAGGCATCGCAGATGGTGCAGGCGAAGCGGTGTCCGCAGGCCCGGCAGAGCGTCAAAGGCGCGTAGCCGCGGCGATTGAGGAACAACAACGCCTGCTCGCGCCGCTCGATCGCAAGCCCGACCTGTTCGGCGAGACGCGGCGAGATGAAGCGGCCGCGTGCCGGCGGCTCCCGCCGCAGATCGATCGCCTCGATATGCGGCATGTGCTGGCCGCCGAACCGCGAGGGCAGCACCACGCGCTGGTAGCGGCCCTTGCGCGCATTGACTTCGGTTTCGACCGACGGCGTCGCCGACGCCAGCACGATCGGGATCCTGGCGATATGGGCGCGCACCACCGCCATGTCGCGGGCATGATAATGCGCGCCGTCGTCCTGCTTGTAGGCCTGGTCATGCTCTTCATCGACGACAATGAGGCCCAGATTGGCGTAGGGCAGAAACAGCGCGGAACGCGCCCCCACCACCACCGGCGCTTCGCCCGCGGCGATCGCGGCCCAGTTGCGCGCGCGGGTACGCGGGGTCAGTTCGGAATGCCATTCCAACGGCCGCACACCGAAGCGATTGGCGAAGCGGTCGAGGAACTGGCCGGTCAGCGCAATCTCCGGCATCAGGATCAGCGACTGCTTGCCGCGACGAGCGATCTCGGCAATGGCTTCGAAATAGACTTCGGTCTTGCCCGAGCCGGTGACGCCGTCGAGCAAGGCGACATGGAAACTGCCGTTCGCGGCAAGCGCCCGCAAGGCGTCCACCGCGGTGCGCTGCTGGCGCGAGAAGTCCGGCTGAGCGTAGGATGGATCAGGCGCCGGCGGCGCCAGCGCCGCCGGCATTGGCTCGACCGTCAGCGTGCCTTCATCGACGAGCCCATCGATCACCCCGGCGCTGACCCCGGCTTCCCTGGCGGCTTCGGATTTGCCGTGCAACAGGCCGTCGGACAAGATGCCGATCAGCCGCCGCCGCGCCGGCGTCAGGCGCCGGGGCGGCTCGCCGATCAGCCGCACGCCCATCCGCATCCGCTCCGGGCCGAGATGCTCGCCCATCCGCAACGTCATCCGCAGCACCATCCCGCGCGCGGACAGCGTGTAATTGGCAACCCAGTCGACCAGCGAGCGCAGTTCCTCCCTCAGCGGCGGCACATCGAGCTTTTCGCCGACATCCTTGAGACGATTGTGCAGGCGCGGATCGGGATTGGGGTTTTCGGCCCAAACCACCGCGACGACTTCGCGCGGGCCGAGCGGCACGCACACGACATCGCCCGGCCTGAGATCCATGCCGCGCGGCACCCGGTAGGAATAGGCCTGGTTGAGCGCGACCGGCACCAGCACATCGACGACGCGCGTCGATGACACGGATGGCGTGGTGGCGCGAATGGCATGGTCCATCGGAGAATCAGGCTCGAACCGGGAAGCAGGACCCAACTTAAGACCGTGCGCCGGCCGGGGCCAGTGTCCGGCCGCGGCCGTAACACCCCCTTAGCGAATGGTAAACGAAAGGAATGCGATATAGTCACCGGAATCACGTGGCCCAAGACAGAGACGGATCCGACACAGCGCCATGGCCAAGCCAGCTCCCGCGGCCAAACCGGTCGAACTTGCCTGCGCCGCCGATGACCTTGCGCTCGAAATGACGCATTGGCTGTCGCATCTGCGCGCCGAGCGACGGCTGTCGCCGAAGACGCTTGAGGCCTATGCGCGCGACCTCCGCCAATGTCTGGCCTTTCTCGGCGAGCACTGGGGTACGATGGTGACGCTGGCGCGCTTCGCCGCGCTCGAGGCGAGCGACGTGCGCGCGTTCATGGCGATGCGGCGAGCGGAGGCGATCGGCGGGCGCTCGCTGATGCGGACCCTGGCAGGTTTGCGGTCGTTCGGGCGATTCCTCGAACGCGAAGGCAAAGGCAAGGTCGGGGCGCTATCGGCGATCCGTGCCCCCAAGGTCGGCAAGACCCTGCCGAAGCCGATCCAGATCGCGGCGGCGAGGCGCTTCACCGACGCCGAGGAACGCGCCGGCGAGACCCGCGATCCCTGGATCTGGGCGCGCGATGCCGCCGTGATGGCGCTGTTGTACGGATCCGGCCTGCGCATCTCCGAAGCGCTCGGGCTCAAACGCCGCGACGTGCCCTTGCCCGGGGCAGGCGACGTGCTGGTCGTGACTGGCAAGGGCAACAAGACCCGGATGGTGCCGGTGCTGCAGAACGTGCTGGGGCTGATCCAGGATTATGTGGCGATGTGCCCGCATCCGCTGCCATCGGAAGGACCGATCTTTGTCGGCGCCCGCGGCGGTCCGCTCAAGGCCCGGATCATCCAGCTCACCATGGAGCGGCTGCGCGGCGCGCTCGGCGTGCCCGACAGCGCAACGCCGCACGCGCTGCGGCATTCCTTCGCCACCCATCTGCTGTCGCGCGGCGGCGACCTGCGCGCGATCCAGGAATTGCTCGGCCACGCCTCGCTCTCAACCACGCAGATCTACACCGGCATCGACAGCGAGCGGCTGCTGGAAGTCTACCGCACTGCGCATCCGCGCGCCTGAGATCGAGCGCCCTCCTATCAAACCTGGCAGAGCCCCTTCCGATCCGCTGGCCCCTTGCGCCGGCGGTGCGGTTCGGCAATCGTGGGCTTCTCAGGCAGGGAGAGAATCATGAGCGCCCATGAGAGCATGGAGCAGGCGGACCACGCCAAGGAGGCCGCCGGCGAGAACGTCAAGATCGCGCTGCTGATCGCGGTGATCGCGCTGTGTCTTGCGCTGTCGGAGACGCTCGGCAAGGGCGCCCAGACCGAATCGATCAGCAAGAATGTCGAGGCCTCCAATCTGTGGGCGTTCTTCCAGGCCAAGAGCGTCCGCCGCACCGTGGTGCAGACCGCGGCCGAGCAGTCCAAATTAGGTCTCGGCAGCGCCGGCGACGAGGCCGCCAAGGCGGCGCTGCAAAAACAGATCGACGACTGGCAGAAGACCGCGGCGCGCTACCGCTCCGAGCCGGAAACCGGCGAAGGCACCGAACAATTGTCCGAACGCGCCAAACATGCCGAGGAAGAACGCGATCTTGCGACCGCTAAGTATCATCACTTCGAGCTCGCCTCCGCGGCGTTTCAGATCGGCATCGTGCTGGCTTCGGCGACCATCATCACCGGCATCATCGCGCTGGCCTGGATATCGGGGCTGCTGACGCTGGCCGGGATCGCATTCACCGCGCTCGGCATCTTCGTGCCGCATCTGCTGCAGTTGCCTTAAAGCGTTTTCCGGTTCACTCGAATCATTGTTGCTTCTTCCAAGGCCTCATGGTTCGAGACGCGCGAAGCCGCGCTCCTCACCATGAGGGTCTGAGACCTCATCCTGAGGAGCATCGCGAAGCGATGCGTCTCGAAGGATGAAGCCATTGAGGTGGAATTGTCCTAGCAGCTTCTTGCTACCGCGCTTCATGCACGCTCTTGCGGAATCGCTGGACCAGCCGCAGGATTCGCGAGTACCCGCCGCCCCCGTCGCCGCCCAGCACTTCCTTGATCCGCTGCTTGACCGGGTCGACCAGTTCGTTCGCCTTGGCGCGCAACGCCAGGACGAACTCGTAGAGTTTCTCGAACCATGCCATTTCGAGCAGCTTCGGCCGCGTGACGTCGAACACGAAGGCGGCAACCCCGACACCCAGGAACTTTGCGAACAGGATGGTGAGCACGGCGCTCATCCAATATTCATGGGTGAGCAGCCAGAAGCCGACCAGCTTCAGCGGAAACAACGGGATCACCGGCACGATGAAGACGGTCAGCGTCATCGCCGGCGACAGCGTATCGACGCGCTCGGCGAGCCACGCCTTGAAGGCGCGCAGCGGAATCTTCGCCACCACCCAGGCCACGATCGGCTCAAGGTGATCCCACAACCAGGCTTCGATCAGGAAGATGACCGCGAGCAGAATCCAGACCGGTTGAAGCAGGCGGCGCATCATCGATGGTATCCCGGCCCAGGCTTTCCCGGACGTCGATCACATATGGATGGCGCGCTTGCCGACTGCAAGCGCGGCTTCCTTGATGGCCTCCGAACGGGTGGGATGGGCGTGGCAGGTCCGCGCGAGGTCTTCGGCGGAACCGCCGAACTCCATCAATACCGCCGCTTCGTGGATCATTTCGCCGGCCTCGCGGCCTACAATGTGCACGCCGAGCACGCGATCGGTCTTCGCATCTGCGAGAACCTTCACAAAGCCTTCGGTGGTCTGATTGACCTTGGAGCGGCCATTGGCGGTGAACGGGAAGCGGCCGACCGTGTAGGCGACGCCGGCCTGCTTCAGCTCTTCCTCGGTCTTGCCGACCGCCGACACTTCAGGCGTGGTATACACAACACCTGGAATAACATCGTAGTTCACATGCCCGGCCTGCCCGGCAAGAATCTCCGCGCAGGCGACGCCTTCGTCTTCGGCCTTGTGGGCGAGCATCGGCCCCGCCACGACGTCGCCGATGGCATAGACGCCTTTCACGCTGGTCGCGAAATGCGCGTCGATCTGCACCCGGCCGCGATCGTCGAGCGCGACGCCGGCTTCCTTCAGGCCAAGGCCTTCGGTGTAGGGCACGCGGCCGATACAGACCAGCACGACATCGGCTTCCAGCTTCTCAGGCGCGCCGCCCGCGGCCGGCTCCACCTGCACAACCAGCGTCTTGCCCGAACTGTCAATGCCGGTGACCTTGGCGCCGAGCCGGAAGGCAAAGCCCTGCCTTTCAAGGATGCGCTGGAATTGTTTGGCGACCTCGCCGTCCATGCCGGGCAGGATGCGGTCGAGAAATTCCACGACGGTGATCTGCGCCCCCAGCCGATGCCACACCGATCCGAGCTCAAGCCCGATCACGCCGGCCCCCACGATCAGCAATTTCCCGGGCACCCGGTCGAGCGACAGCGCGCCGGTCGAGGACACGATGCGCTTCTCGTCGATCTCGATGCCCTTCAGCCGCGCGATGTCGGAGCCGGTGGCGATGACAATGTTGCTCGTCTCCACCGTCTGAGTCTTGCCGTCACTGCCGGACACTTCGACCTTGCCGGTGCCGAGGATCCTGCCGGCGCCGCCGATCACGTCGATCTTGTTCTTCTTCATCAGGAACTCGACGCCCTTGACGTTGCCGTCGATGCCCTGCTGCTTGAAGTTCATCATCGAGGGCAGGTCGAGCTTCGGTGCGGAGACGCTGACGCCCATTTTCGCAAAGGAGTGCGCGGCCTCCTCGAACATCTCGGAGGCATAGAGCAGCGCTTTCGACGGCATGCATCCGACGTTAAGGCAGGTACCGCCGAGCGTGGCGTTCTTCTCGACCACGGCGACCTTCATGCCGAGCTGCGCCGCGCGGATCGCGCAGACATATCCGCCAGGACCGGTGCCGATAACAACGAGATCGTAGCTGGCCATGATTGCAGTCCTGTAGCTGAAACAGTGTGACCGGTTTTACCGCCCGCCCGACACATCAAGAATCGCGCTGGTGACGTAGGAGGCCTCGTCCGACATCAGCCAGACGATGGCGTTGGCGATTTCCGCGGCGGTGCCGACCCGCTTCATCGGTACGTTGCCGGCGAGGCGGTGCGCGCGATCCGGCTCGCCGCCGCTGGCATGAATTTCGGTATCGATCAGGCCGGGCCGGATCGCGGCGACGCGAATGCCTTCGCCGGCGACCTCGTGGCCGAGCCCGATCGTGAAGGAATCGATCGCGCCCTTGGAAGCCGCGTAATCGACATAGGTGTTGGGCGACCCGAGCCTCGCCGCAACCGACGACAGGTTGACAATGACGCCGCCCTTGCCGCCATGCCGCGTCGACATCCGCTTCACGGCTTCGCGCGCACACAGAATGCTGCCGGTGACGTTGACCGCCATCATGCGCTCGATACGCGCGGCCGACATCTCGTCCACGCGCGAGGTGTGTCCGACGATACCGGCATTGTTGACCAGCGCCCCGAGCGTTCCGAACCCGTCGGCCGCCTTGAACAGCGCCATGATATCGCTCTCTTTGCCGACATCGCATTTCACCGCGATGGCCTTGCCGTTGCTCGCCTCGATGGCGGCGACCACCTCGCGCGCGGCGGCTTCATTGCTCGCATAGCCGACGCACACCCGGAAGCCGCGTGCCGCGGCGGCGATTGCGGTGGCACGGCCGATGCCGCGGCTGCCGCCGGTGATGACTACAACCCTGTCCGTCAAGATTCGTCTCCCACCCTGATCAAGCGCCCGTCACCAGGCCGCACCCGGTCACAGATCGAGCACCAGCCGCGCCGGATCTTCCAGGCTTTCCTTGACCCGCACCAGGAACGTCACCGCTTCCTTGCCATCGATGACACGGTGATCATAGGACAGCGCCAGATACATCATCGGGCGTATCTCGACCTTGCCGCCAATCGCGACAGGGCGATCCTGAATCTTGTGCATGCCGAGAATGCCGGACTGCGGCGCGTTCAGGATCGGCGTCGACATCAGCGAACCATAGATGCCGCCATTGGTGATGGTGAAGGTGCCGCCCTGCATCTCGTCGATCTTGAGCTGGCCGTCGCGCGCGCGCCGGCCGAAATCGGCAATGCTTTTCTCGATCTCGGCGATCGACTTGTGGTCGCAGTCGCGCACCACGGGCACCACCAGGCCCTTGTCGGTGCCGACGGCGACGCCGATGTGATAGTAATTCTTGTAGATCAGATCGCTGCCGTCGATCTCGGCATTGGCAGTCGGAATGTCCTTCAGCGCCTGCACGCAGGCCTTGGTGAAAAAGCCCATAAATCCGAGTTTGCTGCCGTGCTTCTTCTCGAACACGTCCTTGTACTGGGCTCGCATCGCCATGATGTGGCTCATGTCGACCTCGTTGAAGGTCGTGAGCATCGCGGCGGTGTTCTGCACGTCCTTCAGGCGTCGTGCGATGGTCTGACGCAGCCGCGTCATCTTCACGCGCTCCTCGCGCGCGGCGTCGTCGGCCGGCGAAGGCGCGCGGACGTGCACCGCGGCAGCGGGCTGATTGACCGGGGTCGGCGCTGAGGCAGCCTTCTCGATCGCAGCAAGCATGTCGCCCTTGGTGACGCGGCCCTCCTTGCCGGAGCCGGCGACGCTGGTGGCGTCGATACCGCTTTCGGCGGAGATCCTGCGCACCGAGGGCGCGAGCGGCGCGTCGGACGGCGGCGCCTTCGGAGCGGCGGCCACAGCCGGCGCGGACGGCGGCGGCGGCGCGGCGGCGGCAGGCTTGGCGGCTGCGGCAGCCGGCCTGGCGATGGCGCCATCATTGATCTGCCCGAGCAAGGCGCCGACTGCGACCGTTTCGCCATCCTTGGCGGTGATCTCGCCGAGCGTGCCCGCGGATGGCGCCGGGACTTCGATCGTGACCTTGTCGGTCTCGAGTTCGACCAGCGGTTCGTCCACCGCGACGGCGTCGCCGGCCTTCTTGAACCAGCGGCCAATGGTGGCTTCGGTCACGGATTCGCCGAGCGTGGGCACGCGAATTTCAGTCATGGTCTCGTTTCCCTGGTAGCTTGTGGTCATCGTCCACGACAGTGGACGATCCAGCAATGACGGTCGTGATCAAAACAGGCGGCGCGACTGACAGGATGCCCCGCTTTCGCGGGGCATGGCAAAATGGCGGTTTCGCTAGTTCAGCGCCTCATCCAGCAGGGCCTTGAGCTGGGCGAGATGCTTGACCATCAAACCGGTGGCGGTGGCCGCCGCCGCGGCGCGGCCGGCGTAGCGCGGGCGCTTGTTCGGCGCGTCGATCTGGTTCAGCACCCATTCGAGATACGGCTCGATGAAATGCCACGCCCCCATGTTGCGCGGCTCTTCCTGGCACCAGACCAGTTCGGCATTCCTGAAGCGGCCGAGTTCCTGCACCAGCGCCTTCAGCGGCACCGGATAGAGCTGCTCGACCCGCATGATATAGACATCGTCGATGTCGCGCTTCTCGCGCTCGTCATAGATATCGTAATAGACCTTGCCCGAGCACAGCACCACGCGGCGGATCTTGTCGTCCGGCACCAGCTTGATCTTCTCGTTCGGCAGCATCGCCGCATCATCGTAGAGAATGCGGTGGAATGTGGTGCCGGCGCCCAGTTCATCGAGCCGCGATACCGCGCGCTTGTGCCGCAGCAGCGATTTCGGCGTCATCAGGATCAGCGGCTTGCGGATCTCGCGATGCAACTGCCGCCGCAACACATGGAAGAAATTCGCGGGCGTGGTAGCGTATACCACCTGCATGTTATCCTCGGCGCACATCTGCAGAAAGCGTTCGAGCCGCGCCGAGGAATGCTCCGGGCCCTGCCCCTCGTAACCGTGCGGCAGCATGCAGACGAGGCCGGACATGCGCAGCCATTTGCGTTCGCCCGAGGAGATGAACTGGTCGATCAGCACCTGCGCGCCGTTGGCGAAGTCGCCGAACTGCGCCTCCCAGATCGTCAGCGCGTTCGGCTCCGCCAGCGAATAGCCGTACTCGAAGCCGAGCACCGCCTCTTCCGACAGCAGCGAGTTGATGACCTCGTAATGGCCCTGATCGCCGCCGAGATGATTGAACGGGGTGTAGCGGCTTTCGTCTTCCTGGTCGATCAGCACCGAGTGCCGTTGCGAGAAGGTGCCGCGCTCGCTGTCCTGTCCCGACAGGCGGACGTGATGGCCTTCCTCCAGCAGTGTGCAGAACGCCAGCGCCTCGCCGGTGGCCCAGTCGATGCCGGCACCGCCGTCGATCGCCTTGGCGCGGTTGTCCAGAAATCGCTGGATAGTGCGATGAACCCTGAAGCCGTCGGGCACCCTGGTGATCTTGCGGCCGATATCCTTCAGCACCGCGACATCGACCCCGGTGACACCGCGGCGCGGGTCTTCTTCCTGATCCGCCGATTTGAACCCGGCCCATTTGCCGTCGAGCCAGTCCGCCTTGTTGGGCTTGTAGCCGGACCCGGCCTCGAGCTCGGCATCGAGCCGCGTGCGCCAATCCGCCTTGGCTTTTTCGATCTCGCCTTCGGTCATCACGCCTTCGGCGATCAGCCGCCTGGAATAGATTTCGAGCGTGGTCGGGTGCGCCGCGATCTTCTTGTACATCACCGGCTGCGTAAACGCCGGCTCGTCGCCCTCGTTGTGACCGTGCCTGCGATAGCAGAACATGTCGATCACGACCGGCTTGTGGAATTTCTGCCGGAACTCGATCGCGACCTTGGCGGCGAACACCACAGCCTCCGGATCGTCGCCGTTGACGTGAAAGATCGGGGCATCGATCATCTTGGCCACATCGGACGGATAGGGCGAGGAACGCGAATAGCGCGGATAGGTGGTGAACCCGATCTGGTTATTGACGATAAAATGCAGCGACCCGCCGGTGCGGTAGCCTTTCAGGTCGGACAGGCTGAAGCACTCGGCGACCACGCCCTGCCCTGCGAACGCGGCGTCGCCATGCATCAGCAGCGGCAGCACCGAGATGCGCTGATCCGGCGGATCGCCATGCTGGTCCTGCTTGGCCCGGACCTTGCCGAGCACCACTGGATCGACGATTTCCAGGTGCGAAGGATTGGCGGTCAGCGACAAATGGATCCGGTTGCTGTCGAACTCGCGGTCCGACGACGCGCCGAGATGATATTTGACGTCGCCGGAGCCTTCGACCGCGTCGGGATTGACCGAGCCACCCTTGAATTCATGAAACAGCGCGCGATGCGGCTTGCCCATCACCTGCGTCAGCACGTTGAGGCGGCCGCGATGCGGCATGCCGACCACGATTTCCCGGACGCCGAGATTGCCGCCGCGCTTGATGATCTGTTCCAGCGCGGGAATCAGCGATTCGGCGCCATCGAGGCCGAAGCGCTTGGTGCCGGTGAATTTGAGGTCGCAGAACTTCTCGAAGCCTTCGGCCTCGATCAGCTTCGTCAGGATCGCGCGGCGGCCTTCGCGGGTGAAGCTGATTTCCTTGTCCGGCCCCTCGATGCGCTCCTGAATCCAGCCCTTCTGCGCGCCGTTGGTAATGTGCATGAACTCGACACCGAGGGTCTGGCAATAGGTGCGTTCGCAGATCGCGACGATCTCGCGCAGCGTTCCGTATTCCAGGCCGAGCACGTGATCGAGGAAGATCTTGCGATCGAAATCGCCCTCGGCGAAGCCGTAGGTGCGCGGATCGAGTTCCTCGCGATTGCGCGGCGGCTCGATCCCGAGCGGATCGAGCTTGGCGTGGAAATGGCCGCGCATTCGGTAGGCTCGGATCAGCATCAGGGCACGCACCGAATCGCGCGTCGCCTGGTGAGCCTCGGCCGCCGATATCTCGCCGCCCTTGGCCTGCGTCTTGGCGGCAAGTTTGGCGCCGACCGCCTTTTCGAGCTGCGCCCAGTTGCCATCGAGTGCGGAGGTAAGGTCGTCCTGCGGTGCCAGCGGCCAGTTGTCCCGGCCCCAGGAGGCGCCCTCGGCGTTCTTGCGGACGTCGGCCGGGGTGTCCTTCAGGCTTTTGAAGAATTCCTGCCATTCGCTGTCGACCGAGCCGGGGTCCTGCTCATATTGGGCATAAAGATCGTCGATATAGGCCGCGTTGGCGCCCTGCAAAAATGAGGAGAGGGCAAAGGCGGCGTTTGCGTCCTGGCGAGACATCGGTGGCGTCCTGGTGATTTTTAGTTGGCGCATGAAATGCGGCGCAATCGCCGATCCCGGCACCGGATCAGCATGATAGCGGCATCTTTACCCCATATGGCGCGAATCTTCGCGCCGAAAAGAACAAAAAAATGAATTAAGATTTCAATTTTTCGACAAGGGTCTTTCCGAGTCGCGCCGGCGATGGCGAGACCGTAATTCCGGCCGCTTCCATGGCCGCAGTCTTGGAACCGGCGTCGCCCTTGCCGCCCGAAATGATCGCCCCGGCGTGGCCCATGCGGCGGCCGGGAGGCGCCGTGACGCCGGCGATAAAGCCGACCATCGGCTTCTTGCGGCCCCGCTTGGCCTCGTCCTTCAGGAACTCGGCAGCGTCTTCCTCGGCCGAGCCGCCGATCTCGCCGATCATGACAATCGAGGTGGTCTTGGGGTCGGCCAGAAACATCTCCAGCACGTCAATAAATTCGGTGCCCTTGACCGGATCGCCGCCGATCCCGACCGCGGTGGTCTGGCCGAGGCCTTCCTGGGTGGTCTGGAACACCGCTTCATAGGTCAGCGTGCCCGAGCGCGACACGATGCCGACATTGCCAGGCTTGAAGATGTTCGCCGGCATGATGCCGATCTTGCACTCGCCCGCCGTCATCACGCCCGGACAATTCGGCCCGATCAGCCGCGATTTCGATCCCGAAAGCGAACGTTTCACCCGCACCATGTCGAGCACCGGAATGCCCTCGGTGATGCAGACGATCAACGGGATTTCGGCGTCGATGGCTTCGCAGATCGCGTCCGCGGCTCCCGGCGGCGGCACGTAGATCACGCTCGCATCGGCGCCGGTCTTGTCGCGCGCCTCGGCCACGGTATCGAATACCGGCAGACCCAGATGTTTCGCCCCCCCTTTGCCCGGCGAGGTGCCACCGACCATCCGGGTGCCGTAGGCGATCGCCGCTTCGGAATGAAACGTGCCGTTCTTGCCGGTAAAGCCCTGGCAAATGACTTTCGTATTCTTGTCGATCAAGACGGACATGGCTGGGATTGCTTTCGCGAAAGTGGCGGTAATGGAGCTAGCGAACGCGCCGATAGACGCCGGTGAGCACATCGGCCCACCCTTCGGCATCGGGCGAGAACTGGATTTTCATGCTGTAGCTGTTGTCGTCGATCACTTCATAGACATGGCGCGCATTGCCGCGCAGCGAGCCGCGCACGAGGATCAGCGACTTGCCGCTCCAGCCGCCGGAAGCCGGCGATGGCGGATAATAGCCGAGCGAATCGTGCCAGAACAGTTTGTAGAGGCGGTCGTCGCGGTCGTAGGTGAACACGCCGTGGGTGGCAAAGCTCTCCTTGCCGTCGCGCGTCTGGCGCGTATCCTGAATGAGATAAAAGCCGTTGAGGTCGATGCGGGCCGACACCTTCGAGGTGGCGGCCCCGCCGGCGGTCCAGCGCGACGGAAAAACCGTCTCCTCGCCGGTCCACTCGCCGGCAAACACGGCGAGCTTGCGGTGCTCCTCGAGCGCGACCGGTGCGGCGAGATGGTCCTGGGTCATCGGCTCAAGCCCCTTTCACGGCCTTGACGATCTTCTGCGCGGCATCGTCGAGATTGTCCGCCGGCACCACGTTGAGACCGGATTCCCGGATGATCTTCTTGCCGGCATCGACATTTGTGCCCTCCAGCCGCACCACCAGCGGCACCGTCAGGCCGACTTCCTTCACCGCGGCAACCACGCCCTCGGCGATGATGTCGCATTTCATGATGCCGCCGAAGATATTGACCAGGATGCCCTTCACATTGGGATCGGCGGTGATGATCTTGAACGCGGCCGCGACCTTTTCCTTGCTGGCGCCGCCGCCGACGTCGAGAAAGTTCGCCGGCGCCATGCCATAGAGCTTGATGATGTCCATCGTCGCCATGGCAAGGCCGGCGCCGTTGACCATGCAGCCAATGGTGCCATCGAGGGTGATGTAGTTGAGATCGTATTTCGAGGCCTCGATTTCCTTGGCGTCTTCCTCGGTCTCGTCGCGCAGCGCCAGCACGTCGGGATGGCGGTAGAGCGCGTTGCCGTCGAACGACACCTTGGCGTCGAGCACGCGCAGGTCACCCTGCTTGGTGACGACCAGCGGATTGATCTCCAGCATCGCCATGTCCTTGGCGACAAAGGCGGTGTAGAGCTGCGCCACCAGCTTCTCGGCCTGCCTGGCGAGATCGCCGGTGAGCTTGAGCGCCTTGGCAACCGTGCGGCCGTGATGTGGCATGATGCCGGTGGCCGGATCGACCGAGAACGTCACGATCTTCTCCGGCGTCCCATGCGCGACGTCCTCGATATTGACGCCGCCTTCGGTGGAGACCACGAACGACACTTCGGCGGTCTCGCGATTGACCAGGATCGACAGATAGAACTCCTTGTCGATGTCGGAGCCTTCCTCGATGTAGAGCCGGCTGACCTGCTTGCCGTGCGGCCCGGTCTGTACCGTCACCAGCGTCGCACCGAGCATCTGCCGGGCAAACTCGTTGACTTCGGCCACCGATTTGGCGATGCGGACGCCGCCCTTGTCACCCGCGGAGGCCTCCTTGAATTTTCCCTTGCCGCGGCCGCCGGCGTGGATCTGGCTCTTCACCACCCAGACCGGACCGGGAAGCGTCTTCGCGGCGACGTCGGAATCGGAGGCCCGCAGCACCGGCACACCGCGCGAGATCGGCACCCCGAACTCATGCAGCAGCGCCTTGGCCTGATACTCGTGAATATTCATGTAACGGCTCCCGGGCCCCGAACAATCGGGGTAATTACACTGGAATGCGATCAGCGGCCGAGCAGGTCCGGCGCGATCTTCTTGCAGGCATCGACCAGACCCTGCACCGCTCCGACCGATTTGTCGAAGGCTTCGCGGTCCTTGCCGGCCAGTTCGATCTCGACAATGCGCTCGACGCCCTTCGATCCGATCACGACGGGCACGCCGACATACATGTCCTTGACGCCGTATTCGCCGTTCAGATAGGCGGCGCAGGGCATCACGCGCTTCTTGTCGCGCAGATAGCTCTCGGCCATCGCGATGGCGGAAGCCGCCGGCGCGTAGAACGCCGATCCGGTCTTCAGCAGGTTGACGATCTCGGCGCCGCCGTTGCGGGTGCGGTCGACGATCTCGTCGATCCGCGCCTGCGAGGTCCAGCCCATCTTGACCAGATCCGGCAGCGGAATGCCGGCCACCGTCGAATAGCGCACCAGCGGCACCATGGTGTCGCCATGGCCGCCGAGCACGAAGGCGGTGACGTCTTCGACCGAGACGTTGAATTCGTCGGCGAGGAAATAGCGGAAGCGCGAGGAGTCCAGCACGCCCGCCATGCCCACCACCTTCTTGTGCGGCATGCCGGAGGCCTTCTGCAGCGCCCACACCATGGCGTCGAGCGGGTTGGTGATGCAGACGACGAAGGCGTCGGGCGCGTATTTCTTGATGCCGGCGCCGACCTGTTCCATCACCTTCAGATTGATGCCGAGCAGATCGTCACGGCTCATGCCCGGCTTGCGCGGCACGCCGGCGGTGACGATACAGACCTTGGCGTTGTCCAGCGCCTCATAGGAATTGGTGCCGGTGAAATTCGCATCGAACCCGTCGACCGGCGAAGACTGCGCGATATCGAGCGATTTGCCCTGCGGCACGCCTTCGGCAATGTCGAACATGACGACGTCGCCGAGCTCCTTGAGGCCAATGAGATGAGCCAGCGTTCCGCCGATCTGGCCGGAGCCAATCAGAGCAATCTTGTCGCGCGCCATGGGGAATCTGTCCTTTGGAGGTCAAGCAGGAGGTGGACGAAGCTTGAACGGCTGGTTATCCCTTTCGCCTGATACGTTCAAGTCGCGGCATGCTCAATTGTCGGGCCTGCCTTGATTTCAGCCCTGGCCGGGATGCCTCGGGGCCGCCGCCTGGCGAGCGCGGCCTGTGGCAAATCACGTCTCCACCAATCCCGTGCTTGACCCGCTGGCCGTGGAATCCTTGCGGCCGTGCGGCAGCGCCAGATAGGATTGCGAGCTCATCTCGATCAGCCGCGATGCGGTCCGCTTGAACTCGTTGGCCTCATGGCCCTCGGTCGCGACATAGAGCGACACCGGGTCCGCCTCCGCCGAGGCCATCAATTTTACGGCGTTGTCATAAAGCGTGTCGATCAGGGCGATGAACCGCTTGGCGGCGTTGCGCTGCGCATGATCCATGACGGGAATGCGATCGATCATGATGGTATGATAGTCGTGCGCAAGCCGCAGATAGTCCGACGCGCCAAGCGGCTTTTCGCAGATATCGGCGAAAGAAAACCGGGCGACGCCGTTGGCCGAGCACGGCACCTGCAGGATGCGACCCTTGATCGGAATATCGCGGGGCTTGCCGGGCGCATTTCCGGTCATTTTCGCCCATGCCCGGTCCAGCGCGGCGGTGGCGGCGCGATCGGCCGGCACCAGCCACATTTTTTCGCCCGCCAGCTTCTCCAGCCGGAAATCGGTGCGGGCGTCGAGCCGCAGCACGTCCATGTGGTCGGAGATCTCAGCGATGAAGGGCAGGAACAGCGCCCGGTTGAGACCTCCCTTGTAGAGCTCGTCCGGCGCCACATTGGATGTCGCCACCACCACGGTACCGAGCTCGAACAGCTTTGCGAACAGTCGCCCCAAAATCATCGCGTCGGCAATATCGGTGACGTGAAATTCGTCGAAGCAGAGCAGCCAGGCCTGGTCGAAAATAGCGGTCGCGGTCAGCGCGATCACGTTGCCGTCGGCGAGTTCGCCGCGTGCGATCTCTTGGCGAAAGCCGTAGATACGCTCGTGCACCTCGGCCATGAATTCGTGGAAATGGGCGCGGCGCTTGTGCTCGACCTGGCTCTGCTCAAAAAACATATCCATCAGCATGGTCTTGCCGCGGCCGACTTCGCCGTGAACATAGAGGCCGCGCGGCGGGGCACCGTTGTCGGTAAACAGCCGGCCGAGCAGGCTTTGCCTGCGCGCCGGCCGGTAGTTGGCGAGCCGCTGCTCAAGCGCGGCGAAAGCCTCGGCGGCCTGCGCCTGCGCGGCGTCGGGCTCGATCGCGCCGGACGCAACCAGCGACTGATAATGGGAGTGGAACGAGGTGGGCGGGGCAGAAAGCATGGCCCACCTTACGGCCCCAGTGTCGCGCAAATTGCAAGCGGTGAATTGGTGTGAGGGGTATGCCGGTCGCAATCGGTCATCCCCGCGAAAAGCGGGGATCCAGTACGCCGCGGCCTGTCGATTCGATCCGACGGCCCCGGAAATCGGCGTGTTCTCACGCACTCAGCGTGTAGGAATCCTCGACCACGTAAGGTCCGCCGCCGGTGGAAGCCCGGGACGAGAACAGCACGAACCGCGACGCCGTGAATACCCGGGTCGGGAAATAGCCTCGGACCGACAGATAATCCGCGACGTCCTGGTTGGAGGCGTCGCGCAGCCGCGCCAGGGTGACGTGGGGGGTGAATTTCCGCCCCTCCGGGTCGAGCCCGATCCGCTGCATCAGACGTTCCAGTTCGGCCTGCAACTCGATCAGGGGACGGCTCGGCACCACCGAGGCCACCACCGCGCGCGGCTTGCGCCCGCCGAAGCTCGACAGGCCCTGCAGCGCGACCTCGAACGGCTTGCGGTTGACTCGAAACAGCATCGAGGCGATCTCATTCGCCGCGACGCCATCGATATCGCCGATGAAGCGCAGGGTGACGTGATAATTTTCGGGGTCGATCCAGCGTGCGCCTGGCAGGCCGCCACGCAAATTGGAAAGCGTCTGGCCGATCTCGGCCGGAATTTCCAGTCCAGTGAACAAACGCGGCATCGTAAGGACTCCCGATGCTTGGGCCCGATCCCGAAAGGCAGCGCAATCTTCGGGAGCAATCATGCCCTGAAACAACGTCCGGCGACGAATCACCGATGCTGATTTTTATCGTAGTTGTATGACTCTGCGAAGGATCGGTTGGGCAGTTACCTCCAGGCTTTGGTATAAAGGCGGTGTCAGGATTGTTGCTGTCTGTGGTTCAATCGTGCTGCCCGGAGAGAGTGCCGAGAAATGCCTTCACCGCAGGCAGGATGTTTTTCACAATCACCTCGACGCCCTCCGCGGTCGGATGCATGCCGTCGGCCTGGTTGAGCCTCGCGTCGGCGGCCACGCCCTCCAGGAAGAACGGATACAGCGGCACCCCGAACGATTTCGCAAGCTCCGGATAGATGGCGTCGAAGCGCGTCGCATAATCGCTGCCGTAATTTGGCGGCGCAAGCATCCCGCACAACAAAACCGCGACACCGCGCGCCTTGAGCCGGGTCAGGATGTCCGACAAGGCGGCGCGGGTGACCTTGGGATCGATGCCGCGCAAGGCATCGTTGGCGCCAAGCTCGAGAATCACGGCCTCGGTCCCTTCCGGCACCGACCAGTCGAGCCGGTCGCGGCCGCCGGAACTGGTATCGCCGGACACCCCGGCGTTGCCGATATCGACGTCCATCCCATTGCTTTTCAATGCTTTTTCCAGCCGGGCCGGGAATGCGGCGTCAGCCGGAAGGCCAAACCCGGCGCTTAAGGAATCTCCCAGTACCACCATTGTGACCGGCTTGGTTGCCGCGGCGGCGTGGACCGGGACGGCGGTCGTCCCCGATAGCGCCAGCACCAACACAATCATGTGCACGAACATCCGCCCGTTGCCCTCGACCGCGGCGACGGAAGTGCCATATGACCGAGCCATGGACAGTCTCATCGAACCCTCGTCATTGGCCGGCCTTGGGCCGGACACCATTTCCATCTCGAATGTCAATCTCTCGCTCGGCACCGGCGCGGCGCGGGTGCACATCCTGAAGGGTATCAGCCTGCGGGTGGCGCCCGGGGAAGCGATCGGCCTGATCGGGCCGTCAGGTTCGGGAAAATCCACGCTTCTGATGGTGATGGCGGGACTGGAGCGTCCCGATGGCGGAGAGGTGGTGGTCAACGGCATCGCTTTCAATGCCCTCGACGAGGACGCGCTGGCGCGCTTTCGCGGCCGCCAGATCGGCATCGTGTTCCAGTCGTTTCACCTGATCCCGACCATGACGGCGCTGGAAAATGTCGCGGTCCCGCTCGAGCTCGCCGGTAATCCCGACGCTTCCCGGCGCGCCGCCGAGGAATTGGCCCAAGTGGGCCTCGGCGACCGCCTGCATCATTATCCCGCCCAATTGTCCGGCGGCGAGCAGCAGCGCGTGGCACTCGCACGGGCGCTGGCGCCCGATCCCGCGATCCTGGTGGCGGACGAGCCGACCGGAAACCTCGACGAGGCCACCGGCAAGCAGATCATCGATCTGCTATTCACCAAGCACGCCGAGCGCAGCATGACGCTGGTGCTGGTGACCCACGATGTGACGCTGGCGCAACGCTGCGATCGCGTAGTGCGGCTGCGCTCCGGCCGGATCGACGAGACCTCGGCGATCGGTCCAGCCGCCTCATGAGCGTCGCATCCGAACCCACCCGCGACGGTCGCGCCGGGTCCTTGGCCCTGCGCTACGCCCTGCGCGAGTTGCGCGGAGGGCTGCGCGGCTTCTACGTGTTCATTGCCTGCATCGCGCTTGGCGTGATGGCGATTGCCGGCGTCGGCTCGGTGGCGGCAAGCCTCGGCGAGGGCCTGGCGCGCGAGGGGCGGACGCTGCTGGGCGGCGACGTCGCCTTCTCGCTGATCCAGCGCGAGGCCAAACCGGATGAAGTCGCGTTTCTGCGTTCGCGCGGCGAGGTATCGGTGGCGGCAACCTTGCGGGCGATGGCACGAGCGGCCGACGGCCGGCTCGCGCTGGTCGAACTCAAGGCCGTGGACGGCCGCTACCCGATGCTGGGCGAACTCACGCTCGATCCCGCCAGGCCGGTGGCCGATCTATTGACCGAGCGGGACGGCGCGTTCGGCGCCGCGGTGGATCAGACGCTGCTGGCGCGGCTCGATCTCAAGCTCGGCGATCGCGTCAGTATCGGCAATGCCAGTTTTCAAATCCGCAGCGTCGTCGGCAGCGAGCCGGACAAGCTCGCCGGCGGGATCGGCCTCGGCCCTCGATTCCTGGTCAGCGAAACCGCGTTGCGCGCCACCGGGCTGCTGCAACCCGGCAGCCTGGTGCGCTGGATCTACCGGGTCAAGCTCCCGGACACCACCGCCGACGATCGCGCCACCGCGGCGCTGGCCGATGCTGCGCGCGCCACGCTGCCGGAAGCCGGCTGGGAGATTCGCACCCGCAGCAATGCCTCGCCACGGCTTGAGCGCAGCATCAACCGCTTTACCCAGTTCCTCACGCTGGTCGGGCTCGCGGCGCTGCTGGTCGGCGGTGTCGGCGTCGCCAACGCGGTCAAGAGCCATATCGATGGCCGCCGCGACGTCATCGCCGCGTTCAAGGCGCTCGGCGCCACCGGCCGCGACGTCTTCACCATCTACCTGACACAGGTGATCGTGCTGGCCTTGATCGGTTCGGCGATCGGGCTTGCGGCCGGCGCGGCGCTGCCCTTCGTCATCGTCGGCACATTCGGCAAGCTGTTGCCGCTGCCGGTGGTGCCGGCGCTGCATCCCGGGGAACTTGCGCTGTCGTTTGTTTACGGCCTGCTGACCGCGCTCGCCTTCGGGCTGTGGCCGCTCGGCCGGGTCCATGACGTGCCGGTGGCGGCGCTGTTCCGCGAGACCGTGACCCGGGAGTGGCATCGGCCGCGATGGCGCTACCTCGCCTTGATGGCCGTGGTGATCGCGCTGCTGGTCGCGGTGGCGATCGGGCTTGCCTATGACAAGCGGATCGCGACCGTGTTCGTCGCGTCCTCGATCGTGGTGTTTGCCCTGCTGCGCGGCATCGCTGCCGCGCTGATGGCGCTGGCGCGCAGCTTGCCCCGCAGCCGCATCACCATGCTGCGGCTGGCGATCGCCAACATCTATCGGCCCGGCGCGTTGACGCCATCGGTGGTGATGTCGCTCGGCCTCGGCCTCGCGGTTCTGGTCACGATCACCCAGATCGACGGCAACCTGCGGCGTCAGTTCCTGGCGGCGCTGCCGGACCGGGCGCCGTCGTTCTATTTCATCGATATTCCCTCCACCGAAGCCGGCCGCTTCGGTGCATTCCTCAAACAGACCGCGCCGCAATCGACGGTCGAAGACGTGCCGATGCTGCGCGGGCGCATTGTCGAAGCCCGCGGGGTCAAGGCGGAAGACCTCAATGCCTCTGCCGACAGCGAATGGGTACTGCAGAGCGACCGCGGCCTGACCTACACCGCCGACATCCCGAAGGGATCGAAGATCGTCGAGGGCAAATGGTGGGATGCCGATTATGACGGGCCGCCGCTGGTTTCGATGGAGAAGAAGATCGCCGATGGACTGAGGCTCAAGATCGGCGATCCCATCGTCATCAACGTGCTCGGCCGCGATATCACCGCCACCATCGGCAACCTGCGCACGGTCGACTGGCAAAGCCTCGGCATCAATTTCGTGCTGGTGTTCTCCCCCAATGCCTTCAAGGGCGCTCCGCACACTCACATCGCCACGCTGACCGAGACGGTAGCGAACCCCGCCGGCGATGCCCGGATCGTCAAAGCGGTGGCCGACGCCTTCCCGATGGTGACCAGCGTGGGGGTCCGCGAAGCACTAGAGACCATCGGCACGGTCGTCACCAATCTGGTGCTGGCGATCCGCGGCGCGAGTGCCGTCACGCTGATATCGGCCATCCTGGTGCTGGGCGGAGCACTCGCCGCCGGGCACCGCCATCGCGTCTACGACGCGGTCATTCTCAAAACCCTAGGCGCGACCCGGGCGCGGCTGCTCGGCGCCTATGCGCTGGAGTATCTGATGATCGGCTTTGCCACCGCGGTTTTCGGCATGTTCGCAGGCTCCGTCGCGGCCTGGCTGATCGTGACCCGGCTGATGACCCTGAGCTTCGTCTGGCAGGCCGGCAGCGCCACCGGCGTGGTGGCGGCGGCCCTCCTCGTCACGGTCGGGCTGGGGCTTGCCGGCACGCTGCACGCCCTCAACCAGAAACCGGCCACGGTGCTGCGGAATCTATGACAAATTGAAGCGCCCCCGCAGGTGGGGCGGCAAAGCCCTGACCCGGTCCACCGCTTGCGCAGCGACATTCAGCCGCGCGTGGAAGCTTGCAGCGGATGTGGTAGTTTCCCACATACGAGCTTGGGCCAGACACCTGCTTGATGACGCAAAATTAATGTCAGCAAATCGGGCTATCTGGGATAGATTTGTTAGCCGGCGCCGCAAAACCCCTTGCGCTCCACCGGGCAACCAAAGTGGGAATTCGACCATGTCGGACCTAGACCGCAATCATGCCTCTCCTTTCGGCCGGGCCGCCGGGCGCACTGACGCTGCGGCCGTCGACGCCGGTCTGCGCGCCTACATGCTGCGCATCTACAATTACATGAGCATCGGCCTTGCCATCACCGGCCTCGCCGCGATGGGCGTCTATATGTTGGCGGTGACGACCGATCCGTCGGGCGCCGCGGCCAAAATCGGCAACGCCTTCCTGACGCCGTTCGGCTACGCCATGTTCGTCAGCCCGCTGAAGTGGCTGTTCATCCTGGCGCCGCTGGCGATGGTGTTTGCGATCTCGGCCGGGATCAACCGGCTGCGGCCGGCGACAGCCCAGATGCTGTTCTGGGTGTTCTCGGCGCTGATGGGTGTCTCGCTGTCGTCGATATTCCTGGTGTATACACACACCTCGATCGTGCGGGTGTTCTTCATCACCGCGGCGTCGTTCGGTGCGCTCAGCCTGTACGGCTACACGACACGACGTGACATGACCGGCATGGGGTCATTCCTGCTGATGGGCCTGTTCGGCGTCATCATCGCGAGCCTGGTCAACCTGTTCATCGCCAGTTCGGCACTGCAGTTCGTGGTGTCGTTGGTCGGCGTGCTGGTGTTTGCCGGGCTGACCGCCTGGGATACCCAGCGGCTGAAGAACGATTACATCTACGGCTATGCCTCGCAGGGCGGTGACGTGGCGGAACGGGCGGCGATCTCGGGTGCGCTGTCGCTGTATCTGAATTTCATCAACCTGTTCACGCTGCTGCTGCAATTGCTCGGTCAGCGCGACTGACCGCGGCACTTCGGCTGGCCATTCGAGCCCCGGCCTTGTCGGCCGGGGCTTTTCTTTTGGCATCGACAAAAATAACCTCCACGCCATGTCCACGCTCGAAATCAGGCCCGCCACCGCGGCAGACCTTCCCGCCATTACCGAAATCTACGATCACGCGGTTCGCCATGGCACCGCGACGTTCGAACTGACCCCGCCGGATCTCGCCGAAATGACCCGGCGCTTTGGCATGCTGCGGGACGGCGGTTATCCCTATCTCGCCGCCGCATCGGACGGCCGCGTGATCGGATATGCCTATGCCGGGGCCTACCGGCCGCGACCGGCCTATCGCTTCACCGTGGAGAATTCGATTTATCTGCAGCCGGCGATCCACCGCCGCGGGATCGGGATGCAATTGCTGCAACGGCTGATCGCGGAGTCGGAAGAGCGCGGCTATCGCCAGATGATTGCGGTGATCGGCGACTCCGCCAATGCCGGATCGATCGGCGTGCATACAAGATGCGGCTTCCAGATGGTCGGAACCCATCCCAGCGTCGGCTTCAAGTTCGGCCGCTGGCTCGACACGGTGATGATGCAGCGCGCGCTTGGCGACAGCGCGACCACGCTGCCTGCCAACCCGTAGCCCGGATGCCTTCAGCCGTCATTGCGAGCGAAGCGAAGCAATCCATGGCGCGGCAGGCGGAGGCATGGATTGCTTCGTCGCTTCGCTCCTCGCAATGACGACGCGTAGCCGCTACACCACCGCCAGCTTGCGGTCGATCGCCAGCAGCACGCGATCGAGTTCATGGCCGCGGCGCAGGATCAGCCCGGTCGCCGAGATCACGCTGTACATGCCCTGCTTGCGCGCGAGCCGCGGATCTTTTTCGATGCGATAGATCGGAACTTCGGAGGCGCGGCGAAATACCGAGAACACGGCGCGGTCCCTCAGAAAATCGATGGCGTAGTCGCGCCATTCGCCATCGGCCACCATGCGTCCATACAGATTGAGGATACGGTTGAGCTCGAGACGATTGAACATCACCCGACCTGGCAGCGGGCTCGCAGCGACGCTGCGCGCCGCTGCGCGGCTCTCGCTCGGGTCGGCATCCTCCGACATCAAACTCATGCGGCATCTCCTCTCATCCCGGGCACGGCGAGTTCCGAAACCGGCTTCAGGCGTTTCGGGAGCATGCCAAGCATGACATGATCGCGCCAACCGGGTGCGGCTGCAAGGGGGGCCGTGGCGACGGCCTCGCGATTCGCATGCGGCAGACTGTCCGCTGACCCGGCCCACGCCGGAAACAAGCCGTCACGGGATCGTTAGCGGAAATCATAATACCGCCCCACTTCCGCCCAGCGCCTGCCCTGCTGAATTGCGAAACAACAATCCTGCGTTGGCCCGGTCCTTTCGATGCCGGATTCCTCAGCCCCCAGCCCCCCGGGGTCGTCGGGATCGGGCCTGTTCGCAGGATAGTTTGTACCGATTACTGGGCCAACGAGAGTTGGTCCTTTTTGTTTTGGGAGATCCGTGTTTGCGCGGCACCTGAGTGCGGATCTGCGACACAGCCGCCATCCCCGGCGTACAGGCCCGGGCTCCAAACTCGCGATCATGGTTAACGATTTCGGGGCCCGCGCGTACAGCTGCGATCCGCAATGACGAGGCGGGGGTTCAGTGAAGCGTTGTGTAGGCCGCGCCGAGCATCAGACCGGGCTTGTCGCGGTTGCCGTCCTGGACATACACCGCCGCGGCGTCGACGCCCTCGCGTGAAATATTTTCCAGCGGCACCGTCCAGTTCGCGGGACTGCCGGTCCAGTCGCCCACTTTGAGCAGGTTGCGTACCACGTTGTGGTACGTTATTTCGCGCCCGCGATTCTCACCACGCCCGATCGCAATCGGCACCGCTTTCGAGACCGAGCAAATCCACACTTCACCGCGCGTAACCGCCGGGTCCTTGCTGGCGGCGACCGAAACACTGATTTGCTTGCCGGTTACCGTCATCGACACCGGCACCGACATCACGCCCTCGGCTTTCTTGGTATCGCTGATGGCGCCTTCGATGCCGGCGCGATCGCTGCCGATGACATGGGCCGATCCGTTGATGACGGCTTGCGGCGTGTACACGTCGCGATCACCGCGCATCTGGGAGTAGGCCTTCTGTCGGGCGCTGAAGCGCGAATCCGCCAGCGTGTCCTTCCAGCCGAGATAATCCCAGTAATCGATCGGCATGCTCAGTGCGATGATCGATGGATCCTTGGCGAGCTCCCCGATGATCTTGTCGGCCGGCGGGCAGGACGAGCAGCCTTGCGAGGTAAACAGCTCCACCACGGCGCGCGGATCGGCGCGAACCGGCCCGACCACTGCAACGACCGCGCAGACGCCAAGGGCAGCTGACCAACGCGAAATGCAGTTATAGGCCATCATCGCTGTCATTCTGCAACCGGGAAACCACCCGCGCGCCCGTGATACGCTTGCGGCGCCTGATTGCACCGGCCGCCCGAACCGCGGAAGGCGGCCTCTTCATAAGCCGCCTCCCCTTCACTCGCTACTCACTTCGCAGTGAGCCATCGATCACAATCGGCATCACGCCGCCAATCTGCGCAGCACATAATGCAGAATGCCGCCGTTTCGATAATATTCGAGCTCGTCGAGGGTATCGATCCGGCACAACAGCGAGACGCGCCGCAGCGAGCCGTCGCTGGACACGATCTCCGCGGTCAGCTTCTGGCGCGGCTTCAGATCGCCCTGCAATCCCCGTATCGTCACGGTCTCATCCCCCTTCAGCCCGATCGACTGCCAGGACGCCCCCTCCTCGAAGGTTAGCGGCAGCACGCCCATGCCGACGAGATTGGAGCGGTGGATGCGCTCGAAGCTCTGGCAAATCACGGCCCGAACGCCCAGCAGCCGCGTTCCCTTCGCGGCCCAGTCGCGCGACGAGCCATTGCCGTATTCGGCGCCGGCGAAAACCACCAGCGGCACCCGCTCGGCCTGATACTTCATCGCAGCATCGTAGATCGACATCTGCTCGCCGTCCGGCCAGTGCTTGGTGAGGCCGCCTTCGGGAATATTGCCGTCGGCGCCCTTCAGCATGACGTTCTTGATGCGGATATTGGCGAAGGTGCCGCGCATCATCACCTCGTGATTGCCGCGCCTGGTGCCGTATTGATTGAAGTCGGCCGGACGCACCTGATGCTCCGACAGATATTTTCCGGCCGGAGAGGTCAGCTTGATGGCGCCGGCCGGCGAGATATGGTCGGTGGTGATCTTGTCGCCGAACATCGCCAGGATGCGCGCATCGACCACGTCGGCGATCGGCTCCGGCTCCTTCTTCATGCCTTCGAAATAGGGCGGGTTCTGCACATAGGTCGAACTCATATTCCAGCGATAGGTCTCGCTCTCGACCGTCTTGATCTTGCGCCAGTTGGTGTCACCCTTGAACACATCGGCGTAACGCTTCTTGAAGATCGTCGATGTCACGAATTTCTTCATGTAGGCGTTGATCTCCTTGGTGGTCGGCCAGATATCCCTGAGATAGACCGGCTTGCCGTCCTTGCCCTCGCCGATCGGCTCGACCGCGAGATTCCTGGTCACGGTGCCCGCCAGCGCATGGACCACGACCAGCGGCGGCGATGCCAGGTAGTTTGCCTGCACGTCGGGGCTGACCCGGCCTTCGAAATTGCGGTTGCCCGACAGCACCGCGGCAGCAACGATCCCGTTATCGTTGATCGACTTCGAAATCTCTTCCGGCAGCGGCCCGGAATTGCCGATACAGGTGGTGCAGCCGAAGCCGATCAGGTTGAAGCCGACCTTGTCGAGTTCGGGCTGCAGCCCGGAATTGGCGAGATATTCCGCCACCACCTGGCTCCCCGGCGCCAGCGAGGTCTTGACCCAGGGTTTTGCCTTGAGGCCCTTGGCGGCGGCGTTGCGCGCCAGCAGCCCGGCGCCGATCAAGACGCTCGGATTGGAAGTGTTGGTGCAGGAGGTAATCGCCGCGATCACCACATCGCCGTGGCCGAGGTCGAAATCGCGGTTCGCGACCGCGTAGCGATGGGATGCATCCGCCGCCTTCTTGTATTCGCTGGCCATCGCGGTGGCGAAGCCTTCGGCAACGCCCGGCAGTGCGACGCGGCCTTCGGGGCGCTTCGGTCCGGCCATCGAAGGCACGACATCGCCGAGATCGAGCGTCAGGGTCTCGGTGAAAACCGGATCGGCCGATTTGGCGGTGCGGAACAGGCCCTGGGCCTTGGTGTAGGCAACAACCAGAGCGACGCGGTCGGCCTTGCGGCCGGTCGTCTTGAGATAGTCGATGGTGGCGGCATCGACCGGGAAGAAGCCGCAGGTGGCACCGTATTCCGGGGCCATGTTGCCGATGGTCGCCTTGTCCGCGACCGAGAGATAATCGAGGCCGGGGCCGAAGAACTCGACGAACTTGCCAACCACGCCCTGCCTGCGCAGCATCTGCGTCACCGTCAGCACGAGATCGGTGGCGGTCACGCCCTCCTTCATCTGTCCCTTGAGCTTGAAGCCGACCACTTCCGGCAACAGCATCGACAATGGCTGGCCGAGCATCGCGGCTTCCGCCTCGATGCCGCCGACGCCCCAACCAAGCACCGCCAGGCCATTGACCATGGTGGTGTGCGAATCGGTGCCGACCAGCGTATCCGGATAGGCGACCTCGAAGGTGCCCTTCTTCTTGCCGACCGTCATCTTCTCCTTGCGGGTCCACACCGTCTGCGCGAGATATTCGAGATTGACCTGGTGGCAGATGCCGGTGCCGGGCGGCACCACGGAGAAATTCGAAAACGCGCTCTGACCCCATTTCAGGAATTCGTAGCGTTCCTGATTCTGCTTGTATTCCTCGACCACATTCTTGGCGAACGCCTTGTTGTCGCCGAAGAAGTTGACGATCACGCTGTGGTCGATGACGAGATCGACCGGCACCAGCGGATTGATTTTCTCGGCGTCGCCGCCGAGCATCTGCATCGCATTGCGCATCGCCGCAAGATCGACCACGGCCGGCACGCCGGTGAAATCCTGCATCAATACCCGCGCCGGGCGAAACGCGATCTCATGCTCCAGCGCGCGTTTCTTCATCCATTTGGAGAATGCAACGATGTCGTCCTTCTTGACGGTGCGGCCGTCCTCATTGCGCAGAAGATTTTCCAGCAGCACTTTCATCGAATAAGGAAGTCTGGAAATTCCCTTCAGACCATTCTTCTCGGCGGCGGGCAGGCTGTAATAGACATAGGTCTTGCGGCCGACCTTGAGGGTCTTCCGGCATTTGAAGCTGTCGAGCGAGGTCATGTGAGGAATCCCAATTCATCGTTGTACCCGGCCAGGGTATCATAACACCGTCAGCGAGTTGCTCTGGTGGCTTGCAGCCGCGGACTGTGTACTGCATCAAGTTCCGGCTTATAGAAACTTCTAGAATCTTTCCAGTGGCGTCGCCACACCGACAATCGTGCCGCAGCAATGCGGTATCCTTCACTCTGCAAGGCCACGGAAGGGCAAATGCGGCTCTCGGGACGCGGCGTCAGATGCGTGCGAGGCGGCCGGGAAGTATTCTCGGGCCTCGATTTCCAAGCCAGCACGGGCGAGGCGATCGCCGTCACCGGCCCCAACGGTTCCGGCAAGACCTCGCTGCTGCGGCTGGTCGCGGGCCTGCTGTCGATGGCCGGCGGATCGATCGATCTCGAGGGTGGCGAGGCGGAATTGACGCTGCCCGAACAGGCCCATTACCTCGGCCACCGTGACGCCATCAAGCCCGCGCTGAGCGTGCTGGAGAACCTGTCATTCTGGCGGGATTTTCTCGGCGGCGACAGGTCGGATGCGGCACCGAGTCTGCAGCTCATGGGGCTCGATCACGCCGCGCATTTGCCGGCAGCCTACCTGTCGGCGGGCCAGCGGCGACGGCTCTCGATCGCCCGGCTGTTGGCCGCACCACGGTCGATCTGGCTGCTGGACGAGCCGACCTCCGCGCTCGATGCCGCCGGACAAGGCCTGTTTGCCGCCCTGATGACCGACCATCTCGCGCGCGGCGGGCTGGTCATCGCCGCAACCCACCTGCCGCTCGGGGTGCCGGCGACGGAGTTGCGGATGGGAGGCGCGGCGTGACCTGGCGAGACCTCATGCAAGCCGTTCTTTCTGTTCCCTCCCCCCTTGTGGGGGAGTTTCAGGGAGGGGGGTACCGCACGACGCGCCGGTTCAGATCACGCCGCGGCGGTCCCCACCCTCTGAGCGACGAGAAAGCGCAAACGGCTACAGCTTTGCTGGGGCTACCCCCCTCCCCGGCCCTCCCCCACAAGGGGGGAGGGAGCAGTCACAGGCCGCATGCGGATGAGAATTCAAAGGGGGGCTCCGCATGACCGCGCTGGCCGCCCTGATTCGACGGGACATCAGGATCGCGCTCCGTGTCGGGGGCGGCGCGCTGATCGGGGTGCTGTTTTTTCTCACCGTGGTGGTGCTGATGCCGTTTGCGGTCGGACCCGATCTGGCGCTGCTGGCGCGGCTCGGTCCGGCTATTCTCTGGCTCGGCGCACTGCTCGCGAGCCTGCTCACCCTCGACCGGCTGTTCATGGCCGACCATGAGGACGGCTCGCTCGACCTGATCGTCATGAGCCGAACGCCGCTGGAACTGGCATGCGCCGCCAAGGCGCTGGCACACTGGCTGGCCACCGGCGTGCCGCTGATTGTCGCGACACCGGTGCTGGGATTGTTGCTCAATCTCGATGCCGGTTCGACCTCCGCCGTGGCCCTGACCCTGCTGGCGGGCACGCCGGCGCTGACCTTTACCGGCATGATCGGCGCGGCCCTGGCCGTGACGCTGCATCGCGGCGGATTGTTGCTGGCCGTGCTGGTGTTGCCGCTGTCGATCCCGGTGCTGATCTTCGGCGTGGCGGCGTCGCAAGCCGCGATTTCGGGGCCGCTGTCGTTTGGAACGCCATTCTCGATCCTGTGCGCGCTGTCGCTGACGAGCCTGGTGATCGGTCCATTCGCGGCCGCGGCGAGCCTGCGACAAGGACTGGATTAGGCGATCAATTCTCGCGGAAACGGAAATGAAAACGGGCGAGCCGCATTGTCTGCCGCGGCCGCAGCGATTATCAGGGGCTCCATGACGCTGACCGATCTTGCCAATCCGACCCGGTTCCTGTCGCTGACGGCACGGCTGTTGCCGTGGCTTGCCGCGGCAACCGCGATCCTGCTGCTGATCGGTCTTTATCAGTCGGCGGTCGCGCCCGACGACTACCAGCAGGGCGCCACCGTCAAGATCATGTTCATCCACGTACCGAATGCCTGGCTGTCGATGTTCGTCTGGGGCGTGATGAGCGTGGCGGCCCTCGGCACGCTGGTGTGGCGGCATCCGCTGGCCGACGTCGCCGCCAAGACCGCCGCCCCGATCGGCGCGGCATTCACCTTTCTCGCGCTGGTGACGGGCTCGCTATGGGGGCGGCCGATGTGGGGCACCTATTGGGCATGGGATGCGCGGCTGACCTCGGTGCTGATCCTGTTCCTGATGTATCTCGGCTTGATCGCGCTGTGGCGCGCGGTCGAAGATCCGTCGCGTGCGGCGCGCGCCGCCGCGGTGCTGACGCTGGTCGGCGCCATCAATCTGCCGATCATCAAGTTCTCGGTGGACTGGTGGAACACGCTGCATCAGCCGGCCTCGGTATTCCGGATGGGAGGCCCCACCCTCGACCGCGCCTTTCTGATTCCGCTGATGGTGATGGCGCTGGCATTTTCGCTGCTGTTCGTCACGCTGCATCTGGCGGCGATGCGCAACGAGATTCTGCGCAGGCGGGTCCGCACCTTGCAAATGGCGCAGGCCCAGATGATGCAAGCCAGCCGGCGTTCGGCATGAAGGCGATGACACTTGGCCCCTATGCCTCCTTTATCGTGACCTCCTACCTGGTGGTGGTGGCGGTGGTGCTGATCCTCATAGTCTGGATCGCGGTCGACTACCGTCGCCAGCAGCTGCGGCTGCGCGAACTGGAGGCGAGCGGCATCACGCGGCGATCCGGGCGCAGCGCGGCGGACATCCGATGAGCGAGCCGATCACATCAACACCCGCCCCGGCCGACGCGCCGCCACCGCGCCGGTCCTGGATCCGATCCTGGCCGATGACGTTGCCGCTGGTCGGCTTCGCGGCGCTGGCCGCGATCTTCTGGTTCAGGCTGGGAGACGGCGACCCCTCCAGGATCCCCTCGGCCCTGATCGGACATCCGGCGCCGTCAACGGTGCTGCCGCCGCTGCAGAGCCTGCTCGACAATGGCGCGCAGGTGCCCGGGCTCGATCCCGCCGCGCTGCGGGGCAAGGTCAGCATTGTCAACGTCTGGGCCTCATGGTGCGTGCCATGCCATGACGAAGCCCCGCTGCTGACCGCGCTCGGCCACGACAAGCGGCTGCAAATGGTCGGCATCAACTACAAGGACGCCCCCGACAACGCCCGCCGCTTTCTCGGCCGCTACGGCAATCCGTTCGGCATGGTCGGCGTCGACGGCAACGGCCGCGCGGCGATCGAATGGGGCGTCTATGGTGTGCCGGAGACCTTCATTGTCGGCCGCAGCGGCACGATTCTCTACAAACTGGTCGGCCCGGTCACGCCGGAGAATATCGACACCGTGCTCAAGCCCGAGATCGACAAGGCGCTGAACGCGGGGGGCTGAGAACATTCGTAGGCACCCGTAGCCCGGATGGAGCCCTCGGGTCACGCCTTCGGCGTGCCCAAGGATAAACTCCTCGAAATCCGGGGCGGTCGCATCCGCATCGCGATTCCCCGGATTACGCTGAGTTTATCTTTGGGCACGCCGAAGGCGTGACCCGAGGGCTTCATCCGGGCTACAATTCTCTCCGTCGCAATGAAAAAAGCGGGAGAGGGGGAAACGAAAACCTCACCCCTTGCTGACATCCCCCGCCTCCGCTTCGCTCGCTTCCAGTGACGCCGGCTCGAGATGATAGCGCCTGATCAGCGGCATCTGCAGGATCGCGAAACCCATCGTCAGCGGGATCACGCCGAACGCCTTGAACGCCACCCAGAAATCGGTGCTCTGGGTGCGCCAGATGATTTCGTTCAGGATCGCCATCGCCAGAAAGAACAGCGCCCAGCGCAGCGTTAGCCGGCGCCAGCCCTGCGGCGTGAGATTGAACATCTGATCGAACATGATCGCGATGAAGGAGCGGCCGAACAGCAGCCCGCCGCCCAGCACCGCGGCGAACAGGCCGTAGATGATGGTCGGCTTGACCTTGATGAAGGTTTCATCATGCAGCACCAGGGTCAGCGTGCCGAACACGATGACGACGATCCCGGTAACCAGCGCCATGATCGGAACGTGCCGGGTCACCACATAGGATGCGATCATCGCGGCCACCACCGCCACCATGAACGCGCCGGTGGCGACGAACAGATGGAATTTGGCGTTGGCAACGAAGAAGACAATCAGCGGCCCGAGTTCGGTCGCGAGCTTGAACAGCGGATGCGGCGTCGTCTTGTCCATCTTAGCCTTCAATCCCTGCAATCGCCCGGGCAAAATCCCGCGCCGTGAAGGGCGCGAGATCGTCGACGCTCTCGCCGACGCCGATGAAGTGCACCGGCAGCCCGTGTTTCTCCGCCAGCGCCACCAGAATGCCGCCGCGCGCGGTGCCGTCGAGCTTGGTCATGACGAGGCCCGTCACGCCTGCGGTGCGATGAAAGGCCTCGACCTGCAACAGTGCATTTTGTCCGACGGTGGCGTCGAGCACCAGCAGCACCGCATGCGGCGCCGATGGATCGACTTTCCTGATGACGCGAACCACCTTTTCGAGCTCGTTCATCAGCTCGGCCTTGTTCTGCAGCCGGCCCGCGGTATCGATCAGCAGCACATCGCGCGCCTGCTCCCTCGCCGCCGTCAACGCATTGAAGGCGAGGCTTGCGGAGTCCGACCCCTGCGCGGCAGCGATGACCGGCGATTTGGTGCGCTCGCCCCAGATCTTCAATTGCTCGATCGCGGCCGCTCGAAAGGTGTCGCCGGCGGCCAGCATCACCTTGCGGCCTTCGGCGGCAAGCCGCGCCGCCAGCTTGCCGATGGTGGTGGTCTTGCCGGAGCCGTTGACGCCAACCACCAGAATGACGAACGGTCTTTGCGCCGCATCGATCACCAGCGGCTTTGCCACCGGCACCAGGACCTTTTCGACCTCGGTCGCAACCACATTCTTCACGTCGTCTACCGAAATCGCCTTGTCATAGCGGCCGACACCGACCGCGGCCGAGATGCGCGCCGCGACCTCGGTTCCGAGATCGGCGCGCAGCAGCACGTCCTCGATGTCCTCGAGCATGGCGCGGTCGAGCTTGCGCTTGGTGACGAGATCGGCCACCGCCGTCCCGAGCGAATTCGAGGTGCGCTTGAGCCCGCCGGACAGCCGCCGCCACCAGCTCAGTTTGGTTGTTTCCGAAGGAGTATCGCTCATGTTGGGGGTGTGTTAGCCGTTTCGTCCCTCAAACGAAAGTCTCGACCATCGATGGACGTTGCGGAACTGACCGCGGAGGAAATTCAGGCCCGCGTGCTTCATCGCGACGGGCTGATGCTGGTGATCGACAAGCCTGCGGGACTGCCGGTGCATCGCGGCCCGAAGGGCGGTGCCAATCTGGAAGCCTCCTTCGATGCGCTGCGGTTCGGCCTGCCGCGTCCCCCGGTCCTCGCCCACCGGCTCGACCGCGACACCTCCGGCTGCCTGGTGCTGGGACGTCACCGCACGGCCACGGCCTCGCTGGGCCTTTTGTTCAAGCATGGCAAGATTTCCAAGACCTACTGGGCGGCGGTCGAAGGCGGGCCGGCCGAGGACGAGGGCTGCATCGACATGCCGCTCGGCCGTCTCAATGCCGAGCGCGGATGGTGGCAGAAGCCCGATCCGGACGGTCAGGCGGCAGTGACGAACTGGAAGGTGCTCGGCCGCGGCGACGGGATCAGCTGGCTCGCCATGGAACCGGTCACCGGCCGCACCCATCAATTGCGCGTACACGCCGCCGCGATGGGCTGGCCGATCGTCGGTGACAACATCTACGGCAACGGGCCGCGAATCGGGGAACCGCGACTGCATCTGCATGCCCGCGAGATCGTGATCCCGGTCTCCAGGAACAAGGAGCCGGTACGCGTGGCCGCGCCGGCGCCGCCGCATCTGCATCAGCGCCTCGAAGCGTGCGGCTGGAACGGCGAATGACCGGCCGCCGTTGCGAACCGTAGCCCGGATGGAGCGCAGCGCAATCCGGGAATTACGATACGAACGGGTTGGCCCCGGATTTCGCTTCGCTCCATCCGGGCTACGCATTCTCCCGTCATTGCGAGCGCAAGCGAAGCGATCCATGGCGCGGCAGGCGGAGGCATGGATTGCTTCGTCGCTGGCGCTCCTCGCAATGACGGCCGTTCGCATTCCTGCGGCGCGATGGATTCTCGCTTACACCGTTAATCGCGCGCCATCATGTCCGGTAATCATCAGCCGGCGCACCGCGCCTTGCGCTTCGCCCGTAATCGTCACGGGGAGAAAATGTTCGGTGCGGCCCTGCGTAGCGCTTTCGATCAGCACCTCCCTTGTGGCGCCGACCTCGCGGGCGAGCCGCCGCTGCAAGGCCGCCGCGCCGGTCGCCCGCAGTCGCTTCGCGCGCTGCCGGATGACATCCGGCGCGACCTGCGGCATTCGCGCCGCCGGCGTGCCCGGGCGCGGGGAATAGGGAAACACGTGCAGGAACGTCAGATCGCACGCCTCCACCAGATCCTGCGAGCGCGCGAACATGTCCTCGGTCTCGGTCGGGAAGCCGGCGATGATATCGGCGCCGAACGTGATGTCCGGCCGCAGCCGGCGCACCTCGGCGCAAAACGCCAGGGCGTCAACGCGTGAATGCCGCCGCTTCATGCGCTTCAGGATCAAATCATCGCCGGATTGCAGCGACAGATGCAGATGCGGCATCAACCGCGGTTCGTCGGCGATGAGTTCGAGCAGGTCGCGATCGACCTCGACCTGATCGATCGACGAAATCCGCAGCCGCTTCAGCTCGGGGACGTGCCGCAGGATCTGCCTGGTCAACTGGCCGAGCTTCGGCGCCCCCGGCAGATCCGCGCCGTAGCTCGTGAGATCGACCCCGGTCAGCACGATCTCGGCATGGCCGCGCTCGACCAGCGTGCGGACCTGCTCGACCACAGCGCCCATCGGCACCGAGCGCGAATTGCCGCGCCCGTACGGGATGATGCAGAAGGTGCAGCGGTGGTCGCAGCCATTCTGCACCTGAACGAATACCCGCGGCAGGCCGGCCTTGAAGCCGTCCAGCAAATGCGGCGCCATCTCTCTGACCGCCATGATATCGGCGACCGCGATCTTTTCGCTTTGACCGATGCCGAAGTCCGGGCTGCGCTCGAACGCCGCGCGGGCGGCGCGCCAGGTCCCACTCCGCATCTTGTCGTCGTTACCGACGACGCGGTCGACCTCGGCCATGCCCGCGAACAGCTCCGGCAAGGTCTGTGCCGCGCAGCCGGTGACCACGACCCGCGCGCCCGGCCGCGCCCGCTTCAGCCGGCGGATCGATTGCCGCGCCTGTGCGACGGCTTCATGGGTGACCGCGCAGCTATTGACGATAATCGTATCGGAAAGTCCGGCATTCTCCGCCTCACGCCGGATCACTTCGGATTCGAAGGCATTGAGCCGGCAGCCGAAGGTGACGGTCTCGATGCTCATGTCAGGCGACGGAGGCAAACAACGCCGGATCGAAACGACCCTCATATTCAAACGTCGCCGTGCCCGTCATCAGGACGTGGTGGTCGCGCTCGCGCCATTCGATCGCAAGCGCGCCGCCAGGCAGCGCGATCTGAACGATACGGTTGGCGCGCTTCAGCCTGGCCGCCGCCACCGCCGTGGCACACGCCGCCGAACCGCAGGCCTGGGTCAGCCCGGCGCCGCGTTCCCAGGTGCGGATCGTGATGTGGTCGCGATCGACGATATGCGCCAGCGTGATGTTGGCGCGCTCGGGGAAAATCGGGTGGTTTTCCAGCAACGGCCCGAAGCGGGCGAGATCGTAGGCGTTGACGTCGTCGACCCAGAAAATCGCGTGCGGATTGCCCATGCTGACCGCGGATGGTGAATGCAGCACCGGCGCATCGATCGGCCCGACCTGGAGTTCGATATAACGGGTATCGCGAAACTCCTCGGCGAGCGGAATATCCCGCCAGCCGAACTTCGGCGGCCCCATGTCCACGGTGTAGAGATCGGCGGACGGTCCCTGCCAGCAGTTCAAAAGCCCCGCCTGGGTCTCGTAGGTGACGGCGCTCTGCCCGGTTTTCTCGAACAGCCGGCGCACCACACAACGCATGCCGTTGCCACAGGCCGCCGCTTCGGAGCCGTCATTGTTGTAGATGCGGATGAAGGCTTCGGTGCCCTGGAGCCGGGGCGGCTGCAGCACCATCAGTTGGTCGTAGGGCACGCCCGCCGGCGACGCCACCGCGCGCGCCTCCTCGGCCGTCACCGTGGCCGGCGCGTCGCGCAGATCGACCACGACAATTTCGTTGCCGATGCCGTTCATCTTGGCAAACGTGTGGTTGGCGAGCGCGCCCATCGAATTTTCCGATTTGTGGCTGTCTTATATGGCCAATAGTGGCGGGTTAGCTAGTGCGGCGAATCTGTGTCGATGCCCTTAACCGGTACCGGACGGGAAGGTCCATGACGTATCTGTCATGGGACGAAGCCAAGTCCGGCGTGTTAGAATGAGAGCCTCTCGAACTGGACCGGGATGCGCAGACGGAGTGCTGTCGCCGGCACGCCACGCCGAACAAGGCCCTGGAGAACCCTGAAATGAATTGCTTGCGCTCTTTCCGTCTGGCCGTGATCGCGCTGGTCCCGGCAGCCGCGATTTCTCTGGGTTTGGGCCATGCGCTGGCGCAATCGCCGCCCCCGGCCGCCCCGGCGGCGAGCGCGCCATCGACGCCCGCCCCGGCCGCCACGCCGGCACCGGCGCCCGCTGCAAGCCCCGCCACCACGCCGTCAGCAACCCCTGCCGCGCCGCCCGCAACCGCGGAGACCCCCGCGGCGCCGCCTGCGGCCGCGCCGGTTCAGACCGCCGATCCGTTCGGCGAGGAAATCATGCTGGCCCCGAAGACGGTTGTGATCCTCAAGGGCAGCGCCAACTGGGATTCGGCGTTCGACACCCTGATCGATTCGTTCAAGACGCTGTCGGCCTTGCTCGACAAGCAGAACATCAAGCCCGCCGGCAATCCGATGATCGTCTACACCTCGACGGACGATACCGGCTTCACCTTCCTTGCGGAAATTCCGGTCGACCAGGAGCCGAAGAACCTGACCAAGGCGATGAGCATGGGCAAATCGCCCGAGGGCAAGGCGCTGAAGTTTGTCCATCGCGGCTCCTACGACAACATGGACAACACCTATGAGGCCATCACCAATCACCTCGACGACAAGAAGCTCGAGGCAAAGGACACCTTCATCGAGGAATACATGACCGATCCGCTCAAGACCGAGGAAGACCGATTGGTGATCAACGTCTATGTGCCGCTGAAATGAGGCCGGCCAATCATCGTGCGCCGTTCGCGGCAGCCATCCTTGCCGGCGCGCTGCTTGCCGCCCCGGCGCTGGCGCAGACGGCAGAGCCGGCGAGCATTTCCGTCACCGGCGAAGCCACGGTTTCGGTGCCGCCCGATCTGGCGCAGGTCGAGGCCGGCGTGACCTCGGACGCCAAGACCGCGCGTGAGGCCTCCGAGGCCAACAATGCCGCGATGGGCAAGCTGCTGCTGGCGTTGAAGGCCGCCAACATCGACCAGAAGGATATCCAGACCTCGCGGCTGTCGCTGCAAGCGCAATACGCGCCGAACCGCGCCGGCCCGTCTGCCGTCGCCGGTTACCGCGCCAGCAATCGGGTGACGGTGCGCTTGCACGACGTCACCAAGGTCGCGAGCACCATCGATATGCTGGTAGGCGCCGGCGCCACCGATATCGGCGGCATCAATTTCATGGTGTCACAAGCCTCGAAGCTGCTCGATGACGCCCGCGCCCAGGCCATCGCCGATGCGCGCCGCAAGGCCGAGATCTACGCCAAGGCCGCCGGCGTCACGCTCGGCGCTCCGCTCAGCATCGCCGAAGAAGGTTCGGCAGCGCCGGTTTTCCGCGCCAAAATGGTCGCCGCGCCGATGGCCGCGACGCCGGTGGCGCAAGGCGAGGAAACACTTTCGATCACCGTGAGCGTGTCCTGGGCGATCAAGCCGGGGATGTAGAAGGCCGTCTCATTCCGGGGAATGACGGCCGTAGCCCGGATGGAGCGGAAGCGAAATCCGGGAATCGCGATGCGGATGGGATGGCCCCGGATTTCGCTTCGCTCCATCCGGGCTACAAATCGCCGTAACGCGTTCAGATCTCCATCACCTGACCCGGCTTGAGCGCCACAAAGCGCTCGGGCCGGATCTTGGCTGCATCCAGCGCCTCGCCCAATGCGAGAACTGGCGCGTCGATCGCCTCGTCGGTGAGCTGAAAGGTGCCGTGATGATGCGCCAGCGCCTGTTCGGCGCCGCAATCGGCCAACGCCTTCACCGCTTCGGACGGGTTCATGTGCTGATCC
>Ga0208356_1000049_pt1 | contig 42978 bp, 45 predicted proteins | sample NGESurshal072012_4_FD_184467 | JGI IMG/M metagenome (GOLD analysis project Ga0208356, IMG submission 184467) | Arctic peat soil microbial communities from Barrow, Alaska - NGEE Surface sample 53-1 shallow-072012 (SPAdes) | ecosystem: Environmental > Terrestrial > Soil > Wetlands > Peat ... | reverse complement strand
AACAACTAGCAGCGCGACCCGCCGCAACTTCTAACTCCAACGTCGCAGGGGCGGCTGGGTTCAACCCAGCCGCAACTTTGTCTCCGAGTCTCCTCGCGTTGCTGGTCTTCAGACTCTTGATGAAGTCCCATCGATATACCGGAATAGGAGTAGCCACGCGCGAAGCGCCTGGCGATGAGGGAAGACCATTCGGGTCTTCCCTCATACGTCTAGTCGTGCAGCTTGGCCAGCTCCTCCTCCACCACCGAAATGAGCTCACGCATCCCTTCGCTGTCGAACATGAGCCTGGCGCCGGCCGCCTTGAACAGCTCCGGCAGCGGCTTGGTGGCGCCGAGGGTCAGCGCCCCTCGATAGTCGCGGACTGCCTCCTGCGGGTCTCGGAGGCTGTTCCGCCACACCTGGAGGGCGCCGAGCTGGGCGATCCCGTACTCGATGTAGTAGAACGGGCTGCCGAAAAAGTGCGGCTGCTGGTACCAGCGCGCGATTCGTTCCGCGTCCAGCCCGCTCCAGTCCACCGAAGAACCTTCGAAGCGCTGACGCAGCTCGAGCCATTTACGGTCGCGCGCATCGGCGTCGCGGCCGTCGTCGTTCAGGTAAATCCACTGCTGGAACGCGTCGACCGATGCGCAGTGTGGGAAGAACAGGACGATTCCTTCGAGTAGATCCGCGCGCGACCTGACCGCGTCGTCTTCGCGGTAATAGCCGCCATTGTCAGCATCGATGAATGGCGTGGCCAGCAGCTCCATCGACATCGACGCGACCTCCGCGAACTCCGACCCGGGATGGCGCTGGAAGAGCAGGGGAAGGCTCGATGCTTCGAAGGAATGGAAAGCGTGGCCCGCCTCGTGCAGCAGGGTGCGCACGTCTTCGTCGATGCCCACGGCATTCATGAAGATGAGCGGCATCTTCCTGAACGCGAGCGTCTGGCAGTAACCGCCCGGAGCCTTGCCCTTGCGGTTGTCCAGGTCGAGCAAATGTGCCTCCGCCATGCGGCGGTAGTAGTTGCCGAACTCAGGGTCGACGTGGGCGAAAACCTCGGTGGCTCGAGCGATGAACGTCGCGATGTCTGTGAACGGCTTCAGTGGAGGGCGGCCCCTGGGATCGGCGGAGATGTCCCATGGGCGCAGCACATCCAGGCCCATATGACCGCGCCTGCGGCGCATGAGGCGCTCCACGGCCGGCAGCACCGCCGACTCGACCGCCTCGTGGAAACGAAGGCAGTCGTCTGGCGTGTAGTCGAACCGATTCTTTTCGAGATGTATGTAGTCGCGGAAGTTTTCGAAGCCGGCGTTTCGCCCGACCTGCTGGCGGAGGTCGTACATGCGGTCGAAGATGTCCGCGAGCAGAGGGCGCTGCTCGATGTACGGCTTGGCCCGCAGCTTGAAAGCGCGCTCTCGCACGGCCCGGTCGGTTGACTCGAGGTAGGGTAGGAGCTGAGAGGGCGTTTTCTCCTCGCCGTCCCAGTCGACGGTCAGCGCTCCATTTACTTTCGACCACTCGGTCTCCAGCCCGGACAGCGCGCCGAAGAGAGGGACGTTGGCCTCGCTGAACAGCTGCATCTGGTTGCGGAACCGCTGCACGGTCGTCTCGAGCCCGGGTCGCACGTAGTCGAGCTCCATCAGCCGCTCCTGAAGCCGCACGCGCTGTTCGCGCGCTCGCGGTGAGATCTGCGTGCCGAACCTCAGCTGGGCCGCCTCTCGAGCAGGATCGGAGGTGTCGCACGAGTAGGCAAAGCCGGCCAGGGCTCCGGCCTCCGAGAGCAGGGACTCGAACAAGGACCAATCGGCCAGCCAGGCTTCGACGTTGGTTCGGTCGAGCGGGCGCGAGCCGAGCTCCTCGTAATACGGGAGGACGTCTTCCCAACTTGCGTCCTTGAAAGCGTCAGGAGATTCCGGAAGAGCCAGCACCACACCCCACTCCACGAACAAAACGACTCCGCCTGCGGCTCTCGCCATGGTACAGAGACGCTTGATGGAATCTTCATCGACTACTTTGCGGTTGCCGCGGAAAGTGCGTGCGGCCGCGCTCGCGGCGATCGGGGGGACGGAGCTCGATGGCGAGCTCGCCTGGATGAGCTGGGTTGGGACCGTGTGGCGCCTGGCGGGGAAGTCAGGCGCCGTATTTGTGAAGCGGGCGGCCAACCTCGAGGCCGAGCGCGATCGCCTCGTGTGGCTGCACGGGCGCCTCCCGGTTCCAGAGCTGGTCGGCTTTTTCCACGCCGCCGGCGACGACTGGCTCATGACCCGCGAGCTCAAGGGAGTCCCGCTCTATCACCCGTCGGTGGGGTGGCCGCCGTCGCGCGTCGCCCGAGTCTTCGGCGAGATGTTGCGCTCAATCCACGCGAGCGACGCGACGGGTTGCCCCTTCGGGGTGGCCAGGCGCGGTCACGTCCTCGTCCACGGGGACTACTGCTTGCCGAACGTGCTGGTCAGTGAGGGCGAGCTGAGCGCCCTGGTCGACGTTGGCGCCGCCGGCCTGGGTGATCCACGCCAGGACCTCGCCGCCGGCGTCTGGACTCTCCAGTACAACTTCGGGCCGGGGCACGCGCGCGAGTTCCTGGATGGCTACGGTGCGCCGCCGATGACCGACCAGGAGATCGAACGGCTGCGCCGCAGGTACGGTCGCTAGCGCCGGGCGCGCGCAGGGCGCACCTTCACCTACGCGGGCAGCACCGTGTCCACGGCGCGCCAGCAGTACCAGGCCGCGATGGTCCGGTAGGGCCTGAACCGATCGCCCTCGGCCTGCAGCGCGCGCGGGGCCGGCAGGTCTTTCAGCTTATGAGCGAGCGTCCAGCCCTTGCGGACGCCATAGTCGTCGACCGGCCACACGTCGAGCCGGCGCAGCTGAAAGATGAGGAACATCTCGGCGGTCCACCGGCCGATACCTCGCACCTGCACGAGCCGGGCGACCAGCTCGTCGTCTGAGAGCCGGTCGACGTCGTGGAGCGCCACCGAGCCGTCGTCGACCTTGCGCGCCAGGTCCGTGATCGCCGCGGCTTTCGATCCGCTGACGCCGGCCGACCGCATCGCTCCCTCCGGAAGCGCAAGCACCGCGGCGGGGGAGAGGCCATCGGCGAACAGGTTCAAGAATCGCCCATGGATGGTGGACGCGGCGGCTCCCGCCAGCTGCTGGTACATGATCGACCGCACCAGCGCGGCGAAGCCGTCGTCGAAGGCATCGCGCAGCTCGATCGGCCCCGCGGCCTTGATCAGCCGCGCCAGCGCCGGGTCTCGGCGGGCGACCAGGCGGGTACCGCGCAGCAGCTCGTTTTGAACGGCCGGCGAGTCGGTGGTACCGGCGCTCAGGCGAACTCGGACATCAACTGGGCGAACTGCTCAGGCGTCGGTCGAAGCTCTGCCTCGCCCAGGTCCTTGAGCGGGCGCTCCGGGATCTGCTCGGTCGTGGCGAAGTCGTCCATCGTGGTGTCGAGGTAGAGCAGCCCTGTCACGAGGTGGCCGGCTGAGCGGCCTTCTTCGATCACACGCATCGCGGCGCGCCGGTCGGATGGGTCATGGTCGTCGCCGAGCTTCTTGAGGACGATGTGCGATCCGTCGTGCAGCTCGACGTCCCGAATCGTCCCGGGCTCGTAGTCGACGTGCACCTCCTCGAAAAACGGGATGAACGAGACGTCCGCGATCGATTCCTCGTGGTCCTTGACCCAGCTGTAGCTCTTGGTCGAGCCGTCGTGGTCGTTGAAGGTCACGCACGGCGAGATGATGTCGAGGATGGCTGTCCCGCGATGTGCGATCGCGGCCTTGATGAGCGGGACGACCTGCTTGCCGTCGCCGCTGAAGGATCGCGCGACGAATGAGCAACCAAGCGTCAGGGCGACCGCGCACGGATCGATGGGCTGGAACGTATTGACCGCGCCCTTCTTCTGCACGGACCCGAGGTCCGCGGTGGCCGAGAACTGGCCCTTGGTCAGGCCATAAGTGCCGTTGTCCTCGATGATGTACGTGCAGTCGACGTTGCGCCGGATCATGTGCAGGAACTGGCCGAGTCCGATGGATGCGGTGTCTCCATCGCCGGAGACGCCGAGCATGATGAGCTGCCGGTTGGCGAGTTGGGCTCCGGTCGTCAGCGAAGGCATGCGTCCGTGCACGCCGTTGAAGCCGTGCGCGGACTCGACGAAGTAGGCCGGCGTCTTGGACGAGCAGCCGATGCCGGACATCTTGGCCAGCCGGTGCGGCTCGATGCCCAGCTCGTACAGCGCCTTGATCATATGGTTGGTGATCGAGTTGTGGCCGCATCCGGCGCACAGCGTCGTGGCCGCGCCCTTATATGCATCTCGAGGGAGCCCGATGTGGTTCAGGGTGGCGCTCATACGGCTGCGGCCTCCGTTTGAAGCAGGGGTTCGGTGATGGCCACGGCCGGGATGGGCTGGCCGTTGTAGTGCCGGATGGAGCGGAGCCTTTCGACAAGGTGGGCCGGAAGCGCCAGCCGCACGAGGTCGTAGACCTGTCCGTCCCGGTTCTGCTCGACGACATAAACGCGCTCGTGTCGCGACACGAAAGCCGCCACCTCGTCTGACAGGGGCAGCGCGCGCAGTCGGAGATAGTCGACCGGCCGGCCGGCCTCCGCCAGCGTGTCACGCGCCTCGAGCACGGCGGCATGGGTCGAGCCGAAGGCGATCAAGCCGGTCGAGGACCCGGTGCTTTCATCGACGACCGGCGCGGGCAGCGTGTGGCGAGCCGTTTCGAGCTTGCGCGCCAGGCGGTCCATGTTTTGCGCGTACGCCTCCGCGCTCTCGGTGTACCGCGCGAACTCGTCGTGGCCGGAGCCGCGGGTGAAGTAGCCGGCCGCGGGGTGGTCGGTGCCGGGAAGAGTGCGATACGGCACCCCGTCGCCGTCCACGTCTCGATAGCGTCCCCATTGGCCGGACAGCCGCTCGAGGTCAGCTTTCGAAAGGACCTTGCCGCGGTCAAAAGGCTTGTCCGGGTATTTGAACTCGGGCGTCATCCAGAGGTTCATCCCGAGGTCGAGGTCGGACAGCATGAACACTGGGGTCTGGAAGCGGTCGGCGTAGTCGAACGCGTCCCGTGCGAACTCGTAGCACTCCTCGACCGTCCCGGGAAGCAAGACGATGTGCCTGGTGTCGCCGTGCGACAGGTTGAACGCGAAAGCGACGTCTGCCTGCGACGTTCGGGTGGGCAGGCCTGTCGAAGGGCCGATGCGCTGGATGTCGAAGATGACCACAGGCACCTCGGCGTAGTAGCCCAGTCCGACGAACTCGGCCATCAGCGAGATGCCAGGTCCTGAGGTGGACGTCATCGAGCGCGCGCCGGCCCAACCGGCCCCGATTGCCATGCCGACCGCAGCGAGCTCGTCCTCGGCCTGAACGATCGAGATGAGCTTTTCGCCGGTTTTCGGGTCGGTGCGGAATCGTTCCGCATAGGCGATGAGGTTCTCGCAGACAGATGAGGAAGGCGTGATCGGATACCAGGCGGCGACGGTCACTCCTCCCATCAGGGCTCCGAGCGCGGCCGCCTGGTTGCCCTCGACGAGGACCTTGCCTTCGACCTTTCCGGTCATCGGCTCCAGCCGGTACGGGTCTTGCTTGGAGAAGTTGTCCTGCCAGTGGTCGTAGCCGACCTTGATGGCGTCCAGGTTCACCTGCACCGCCTTCGGCTTGGACAGGAACTGCCGTTTCACGCCGTGGTCGAGGGCCTCGAGGGGAATCCCGAGCACGCCCGCGACGACGCCTACATAGATCATGTTGGCCAGCTGCTTGCGCAGGGTGTCGTTCTGGATCTTGGACTTGGCCAGCTTGGAGAACGGCACGGGATAGTAGGTCACGTCCGAGCGGACGTCCGCGGTCGAGTACACCTCCTCGTGGATCACGACACCGCCCGGCCGCACCGTCTTGAGGTCCTGGTGCCAGGTGGCCGGGTTGAAGGCGACCAGGATGTCCACCTTGTCGGACCGAGCCATGTGGCCCTCCGGCGTGACCCGAAGCTGGTACCACGTCGGAAGCCCCTCGATGTTGGACGGAAAGACGTTCTTTGGGGCCACCGGAATGCCCATGTGGAAGATCGCCCTGGTCAAAACCAGGTTTGCGGTCTGGCTTCCGGATCCGTTGACCGTGGCGGCTTGAATGGTGAGGTCGTTGATGATCTGGTGGGTCACTTTGCTCCTATCCGCCGCGGACTAAGGATTTTACGCGTCTGCAGGAACGAGCCCCGATTCCTTAGAGTGGCCAATCTGTGAAGGTCGCCATTCCGAAAGAGAGGGCAGCGGACGAGCGCCGCGTCGCCCTGGTTCCCGACACGGCGGCCAAGCTCATCGCGGCGACGCTCGAGGTGAGCGTCGAGTCGGGGGCGGGCGCCGGGGCCTACATTCCCGACGACGCCTACGAGAAGGCGGGCGTCAAGGTGGTCAAGAGCGCCGATGCGCTCCTCAAGGATGCGGATGCCGTGCTCAAGGTGCAGGCACCCGACGCGAGCGAGGTCGGCCAGCTCAAGAGCGGATCGGTGCTCATCAGCTTCCTCCAGCCAGCGACCCAGGCGGACATTGTCAAAGCGCTGGCCAAGCGCGGCGTGACCGCGTTCAGCCTGGAGCTGCTGCCGCGGATCTCTCGGGCGCAGTCCATGGACGCCCTCTCATCTCAAGCGTCAGCCGCCGGCTACAAAGCGGTGCTGATGGCCGCCGGCCGCCTGGGCAAGTTCTTTCCGATGATGATGACAGCGGCCGGGACGGTCGCACCCGCCCGCGTCCTCGTCATGGGCGCTGGGGTCGCGGGTCTCCAGGCGATCGCCACCGCGCGCAGGCTTGGCGCCGTGGTCTCCGCCTACGACGTGCGACCGGCGGTGAAGGAAGAAGTGCAGTCCCTCGGGGCGACCTTCATCGAGCTGGCGCTCGAGAGTCAGTTGGGCGAGGGAGGCTATGCGCGCGAGCAGTCCGAAGAATTTCTTCACAAGCAGAGAGAGCTGATCGGCGAGCACGTGATGAAGTCGGACGTTGTCATCACCACCGCGGCGATACCCGGGCGTCGCGCCCCACTTCTCGTGACCGGCGAGATGGTCAAGGGCATGCGTCCGGGATCTGTCATCGTCGACCTCGCCGCGGAGAGCGGAGGCAACGTCGAGCTCACCCAGGCGGGTGAGGACGTCGATGTCGCGGGGGTCACCGTCATCGGCACGCGCAACGTGCCCTCGACGATGCCGCTGGCCACGAGTCAGCTCTTCGCGCGCAACGTCGCGAACCTGCTCCTGCACCTGGTCAAGGACGGCGCCATCAACCTGGATTTCCAGGACGAGATCACCAAGGGCGCCTGTGTCACGCACGCCGGCGAGATCGTGAACGAGCGCGCCAAGCAGCTCCTGGCCGCTTCCGCATGAGCAATGAGCTGCTCAACGAGCTGACGTTCTTCGTGCTGTCGATCTTCGTCGGCATCGAGGTCATCTCCAAGGTGCCGACCATCCTCCACACGCCCCTGATGTCGGGGACGAATGCGATCCACGGCATCATCCTGGTGGGCGCGATCGTCATCGCGGCGGGCGCGAGCTCGCCGGTCAACATCGTGCTCGGGCTGGTCGCCGTGACCCTCGCCACCACCAACGTGGTCGGCGGGTTCGTGGTCACCGACCGGATGCTGGAGATGTTCAAAGGCCGGAACGCCGGGCGCGCGCAGGGCGCACAAAACGCCGGGCGCGCGCAGGACGCACAAAACGCCGGGCGCGCGCAGGGCGCACAAGATCAGAAACAATCGAATCCGGCGAAGGAATCGACGGCTCCAAAGTGACGACACTCATCGAGATCGCTTACCTGGTCGCGGCCGTCTGCTTCATCCTCGGCCTGAAGCAGCTCAGCTCGCCGAAGGGCGCCCGCAACGGAAACTTCATCGCCGCCATCGGAATGGTCATCGCGCTCGTGGCCACGCTGCCGCTGCTCCACTTCACGACAGCCGGCGTGGTCATCATCGCGATCGGGGTGGTCATCGGTGGTGCGGTCGGCAGCATCGGCGCCCGCATGGTGAAGATGACCGCCATCCCGCAGATGGTCGCCCTCTTCAACGGCGTGGGCGGGGGCGCGGCTGCACTCGTCGCGGTCGCCGAGCTGCTGAGCTTCGGCCAGCACCCGGCTTTCGCGGAAGCGTTTCCAAGTGTCTTCAGCATCGTGATCGGATCGGTCTCCTTCGCGGGCAGCATGGTGGCCTTCGCCAAGCTCCAGGAGCTGATGACCGGCAAGCCCATCACCTACCCGGGCCAGCAGGTCGTCAACGGCATCCTCGCCGCAGCGATCCTAGGCTTTGTCATCGCGGTGCTGGCCGTGGCATCGATCCCGTTCTCCTTCATCTCGCTGATGGTGCTGGCTCTCGTGCTCGGTGTGGCCTTCGTGCTTCCCATCGGCGGCGCGGACATGCCCGTCGTCATCTCGCTGCTCAACGCGTTCACCGGCCTCGCCGTGGCGGCGAGCGGATTCACCCTCAACAACTTCGCCCTGATCGTCGCCGGGACGCTGGTGGGGGCGTCAGGCAGCATCCTCACCAAGCTCATGAGCGACGCCATGGGACGCTCGCTGGGGAGCGTGCTGTTCGGCGCGTTCGGTCAGACCCATGCGGCCATAGGCGCGGTCGCGGGCCAGGAAGGGCGCAGCGTCAGGTCAGGATCTGCCGAAGACATCGGCACCCTGCTCGCGTACTCCCAGCGCGTGATCATCGTGCCCGGCTACGGGCTCGCGGTGGCCCAGGCGCAGCACGCGGCGCGCGAGCTCGCGGACGTGCTCGAGAAGCGTGGCGTCGAGGTGACCTACGCCATTCATCCGGTCGCCGGCCGGATGCCCGGCCATATGAACGTCCTGCTCGCGGAGGCAAACGTGCCGTACGAGCAGCTCAAAGAGATGGATGAGGTGAACGACGAGTTCAAGAACGCGGACGTCGCGCTGATCGTTGGGGCGAACGACGTGGTCAACCCCTCGGCGCGGAACGCCCCGGGCAGCCCGATCTACGGGATGCCGATCCTCAACGCGGACCAGGCGAAGAACATCGTCTTCATGAAGCGCTCGATGCGGCCGGGCTTTGCCGGAATCGACAACGACCTCATGTACGACCCGAAGACGCTGATGTTCTTCGGAGACGCCAAAGACTCTCTGACGAAACTGGTGGCAGCAGTCAAAGCCGCCTAGCTCCCTTTTTTCGCGTCGAAACCCAGTGGAGCTTTAGGCCGGATTTACTCCGGCCGTCACTCAAGCACGCCACCTTCCAAACACAACCGCACGTGGCCGAGGAGCGGAGGGGTCACCGTAGGGGAGGACGCCTGTCCTCCCCTACGATTAAACGAGCCTCCTGCCAAGCGGTAGGAGGCTCGCGCCGCGAAGAGGGTGTGGTGGCACGAATCGTAGGCCAGGTTTTTGCATCTCGTTAGTGGTCCGTCCACAAATAACGGAGGGAGTCGTTGTGCTCCCTACAATGCCTGAAGTGGACGCTCGGGCCTTCCTCCTCCTCACGGTGGCGCTGCTCACGGTCTACACGGTGGGGATCGGGGGAACGACTGCCGCCTCGATCGGGGCATGGGATGCCTGGCGGCGGCGCGAAAGGGGAACCCCAAGCCTCGATCCACTGCAGGGAGAGGTCGTCCTGGTCGCGCCGGCGCTCCCGCGCTTCGTCCGCGCTTTGCGGGTCGCGGGATGGATCGCCTTTATACCGGCGCTCGTGCTCGCTCTGTTCGCGAATTCGAGCTATCCGTGGCTGGCGCCTCTGACAGTGCTCCTGATGGTTGCGCTCAATGCCTTCTACTTCACCGCGGTGCAGGGAATCGGCGAACAGCTGGCCCTGACCAGCGACGGGTTTCGGATCGGATCCCCCGGCGCTGCGCGCGTCGTGCGGTGGGTTCACGTGACGGATCTCATGGGTGCTCACATCGGACCGTTCCGAGGCATGCGCATGTCGGAAGGCAGCGAATGGCAGGATCCGAAGACCGTGCCCAACGTGATCTTCTACCGGCTCAACCGCGCGCTCGTTCGACCGCGAAAGTCGCCGTTGAGCCGGCTCACCGGCCTGACCTACTTCGACGGTGTGATTCGCAATCGATTCGGAGTGTCCACCCAGGACCTGATGCAAGCGATGCGCACCTGCCACCGTAGGGCGCTGGAGGAGGAGTCGCGCCGGCTGCGGCCGCCCCGGCAGAGCGTGCCTACGAATCCCGAACTTTGATCAGCCGCTCCAGGGCCTTCGTGTCGAATGGATGAGCGAGCCTGAGCACGAAGTGCTGTAGGCCCGCCTTCAGCCACTCGTCCACCAGTTTCGGTGTCGTCGCGCCCACGTTGGCCGTCCGCTCGATCGCCTTGGGATCTCGACCGACGCGATGGCACCAATCGTCCAGGACCGCCGACTTGTGCGCGAACTCATCGGGCGGCGCTCCGCCGTTCCACATCTGGGCGTGCTCTGCTACCAGGCGCAGGACGACCTTTTCGCCGCCGCCGCCGATGAGGATCGGCAGCGCGCCCGCAGGCCCGGGCTTGAGCCTTGCGATGCGGCTCTTGATTCGCGGCAGTGCTTCCTTGAGATCTCGCACGCGGTCCCTGGCTTCGCCGAACCGGAAGCCGTATTCCGCGTAGTCGCGCTCGAACCATCCCGCCCCGAGGCCCAGCACCAGCCGTCCGCCCGAAAGCTGGTCCACGGTGGCCGCCATGTAGGCGAGCAGGTCGGGATTTCGATAGCCGATGCAGGTCACCATGGGTCCGATCTGAGGTGCTCGCGTATCGACAGCCGCGGCGGCAAGCAGCGCCCAGCATTCGAATTGGTTTCCCTCGGAATCGCCGTAGAGCGGAAAGAAATGGTCCCAGAACCAGATGCTGTCCACGCCCAGATCGTCGGCTCGGCGCCACGCATCGCGCAGCTCCCCGATGGTGCACTGCTGCGGGTGGATCGTCACACCAACCTTGAATGGACGGCCGGTGCTCATCGTTGTGAGATTATCGATCGATGGCGGCTGAGCTTGTGCCGGCACGCGTCGACTTCCAGTCGGCAGGCGCCGATTTCTGGAAGCGCTATCACGCATACCGTCGGTTGAGGCAGCAGGAATCGCGTCCCGACGATCCTGTTCGCCCGGATGGCATGGAAGAAAAATGGTTGAAGCGCGAGAGCCCGTTCGACATCCAGTACAGCTACGAGTACGCCAGAGACGGCGTCTTGGTGAGCTGGATATCAGCCTCGACCATCAAGCCGGGAACACCTGAGTACGACTCGAACAAGCACCTCTTCTGGGCCGATCTCTATGTCAGGCCGGATGCGCGCAGGCAAGGCATTGCCTCCGCCTCGCTTCCCCTGCTGCTCGAGCTCATGGATGCGCACGGCTGCACTGTGCTGGGCATCGGCACCGAGGAGGTCTCGGGCCACGCGTTTCTGCGATGGGTGGGAGCCGAGGCGCGGTTCACCGGCGCCGAGAACCGGCTCAATCTGGCGGACGTGGACTGGTCGATGGTCGACCGCTGGGTCGGCGAGGGCCCACGGCGTTCACCAGGCACGAAGCTCGAGGCCTACGACGGCCCTCTGCCAGAGGCGATGTGGGACGACTTCGCGACACAGCTGACGATCGTGCTCAATACCGTCCCCTTCGAAGACCTCGATCACGGAGACATCGTCGTCACGCCCGACCATCTGCGCGACTTCTACGGGCGGCTCGAGATCAGCGATGAACGACTGCACACGATGATCACCCGCGAGCCGGATGGCACGATCTCGGCCGTCACAGATACCACCTGGGCGCCCCACCGGCCCACCATCGTCGAACAGCGATTCACCGGAGTGCGGCCTGAGGCGCGCGGCCGGGGACTGGGTAAGTGGATCAAAGCCGCCATGCTTGCGCATCTTCACGAGCTCTATCCAGAGGCCCGGTGGGTGTCGACCGCGAACGCCGCATCGAACGCGCCGATGCTGGCCATCAACAAGAAGCTCGGCTTCAGGCAGTACCGAGCCGGCACCGAATACCAGATCGACCGCGACGGTCTCGCGGCTCGGATCAAGCGGCTGCCGGCTCGAAAGCCCTAGCGTCGCCGGGCAGCCGGGTTCATCCCGGCTGCAACTTTGTCCCTCTGCCTCCGAAGCGTCGTTAGGAGAGATCTATTAAGAGATGCGATCCCGGGAAGATGAGCAGCCCCGTCGGCGAAGCCGACCGGGCGATGAGAAGGAACCGTCCTGGTTCCTTCTCATATTTAGGCCTGGCGGCTCCGCTGGATGCTGCGGACCAGGAGGATGAGCCCGATCACGACCAGGAGCCCGGGTAGGGCAGCCTTGCCGAAGACCCCGTAGTCCATCCCGCTGATTCCGAGGATCGATTCGAAGAAGACGAAGCCGATCATGAAGATCATGGCCGCGATGAACATCAGGGTCCGGCCACGTCGCAACATCACGGGGTCGCGGTCGCGTAGCGCCTGCAGGTAAAGGCCGAGGCCGACCCCTCCAGGTGCGATCAGCGCCCACGCGAAAGCCCAGCTCGCCCAGTCGCCCGTGCTGCTCTGGTAGGCGAGCACGAGACCCAGGGCTGTGACGATGCCTCCCGGGACTGACGCGCCGGCGCCGCCACCCAGGAACCCGACCACGAGCAACGTTAGCCCGGGGATGATCACGAAAAGAGGCCAGCCGTACTGCGTGAGGTCGATTCCGAAGACCACCACGCCGAGGGCGAAGAGCCCGACCACGACCAGGACGATGCCCAGCGCGGCGCCGGACCCGCCGATGCGTGCTCGCGCAGGGTGAGGCGTGGCCGTCACGTAGTGGGGCAGAGGCGCCGTCTCGGCCGTTTGCGGAGCCAGGACTGGAGTCGATTCCGCGGGCGCCGGCGGTTCGACGCTTTCGGCCGGCGTTTCAACTGCCGGTTCCGGTGTCTCGACGGGCGCCGCCTCGACCACAGGTTCCTCGACCACGTCGGAAGCTGGAGCCGAGGTGGGATCTTCCGTCCATTTGGGAGCGAAGATGTCTGGGCTGCCAGCCAGCAGATCGCGGCTGATGTGGGCCATGTCTTCTTTCGCCGCGTCATCCGCGGCGGAAGTCTTGCCCTCTTCACTGACTGGCTGGTCGGCGCCGCTCGTGGCCTTGCCGGGTCGCTTTCGCTTGGTCATGACGGCACAGCTTAACCGCCTCCGGCGACCCCAGCTTCCTTTAAGAAATGGGACTCAACCGGTGATCTTGAACATCGGGTTGACCGGACCGTGACCGCGGCCCACCTCCAGCGAGCGCTCGATCGCCCCGGTGATGAACTCCTTCGCCTGGTGTACCGCCGCGAGGGAGTCGCTGCCCCTGGCCAGCTCTGCCGCGATGGCCGCGGAAAAAACGCAGCCGCTCCCATGAGTGTTCGCGGTCGCGATGCGCGGTGATTGAAGCTCGACCAGCTCGTTGCCGTCGAAGTAGTGGTCTATGGCCAGCAGTCCCTCGGCATGCCCGCCCTTGACGACCGCGGCCCGCGCCCCCAGCGCGACGAGATCGCGCGCCGCCTGGCGGCGTTCGTCGAGAGTCCGAACCGGCCGGCCGAGCAGCACCTCGGCCTCAGGAAGGTTCGGGGTGACGACCGCGGCCAGGGGAAGGAGCCGCGAGCGCAGCGCATCGACGGCGTCGTCGCGCAGTAGCCTGGCGCCGCCCTTGGCCACCATCACCGGGTCTACTACGAGATTCGTGAGGTTGTGACGGATCATGGCGTTGGCAACGACCTCGATGATCTCGGCGCTCGAGAGCATCCCTGTCTTCGCGGCCGCGACTCCGATGTCGGCCATCACCGCTTCAATCTGGGCGGCGACGAAGGCCGGCGGCACCTCCATGATCTCGATGACGCCCAGCGTGTTCTGCGCGGTGAGCGCGGCGATCGCCGAAGTCCCGTGCACGCCCAACGCTGCGAACGTCTTCAGGTCCGCCTGGATGCCGGCCCCTCCGCCTGAATCCGAACCGGCGATCGTGAGGGCGACGGGCAGCTTCAAGTGGACCTCCCGCGCCGGCCGCTCCAGTAAACGCCTGCGGCGACTGCGATGCTCACCAGGCCGCTGAGGTCTGCGCCGTGGAGCGCGCTCATCAAATCGTGATTGAAGAACCGTGGCGTAGCGGCAAGGTTGCTGAAGAGGTTGTCGTAGTTGACGAACACCAGGCTCGTCGCGGTGCCGGCGAGCCAGGCGACGACGGCGAGCCGCGGTCGCGCCCGGCCGTCGAAGAGAAAGAAGGTCAGCAACACGACAGCCGCCCAGGCCGGCGCCCATAGGTAGGTGAGGATCAGGAAGTCTTCGTACGCGAGGTGAAAATCGCTGACCACCACTGCATACGAGGCGAGCGCGGTCCCGAGGATGCCGCAGGCCAGCGCTGTCTGCCAGCGGCGGAGCTTCAAGCCCATCGCGAGCGTGACGAGTCCCGCGGTGTAGACGTCGAAATAGTTGGCCCAGATCTCGCCGAGGACGACGAAGATGAAGAATGGAAACGCAACCCAGGCGGGCGCGTGGCTGCTGATCACCGCGAGCACTCCCTGATTGGCGGCGAGCCTCGCATCGATCGTCGGCAGCAGAAGGCCAAATAGTCCGAGCACCAGCATCGGCACGACGATGCCCACGACCGGCCACAGCGTCACCGATCGGGTTGGGCTGGTCGCGGGGAGGTAGCGTGAGTAATCGCTTGCGAACGGATACCACGACGCGACGAGCGCAAAGCACGTCATGAACCCCAGCACGAAGCTGCCCGGATACGCGGCGCCCGAGACGCCAGGACCCTGAGCCCAATGGAACTGCGGAGCAAGCGAGACGAAAAGCGCAAGTGAGAGGGCCGCGAACGCAACCGCGCCATAGGTGGCCAGGACCTTGATCGTCTCGTGACCGAAGATCGCAACCGCCACGCTGACGGCGGCGATGAGAAGGACGAGCCCGAGCGTGATCCAGCGATTGCCTCCCCCGAGCAGCTGAGCGCCGGCCTGCGCCGCGATCACGCAGTCGACCGCGAACCATCCGATCGCAAGAAACAGGGTCAGTCCCGCGCCCAGATACGAACCACGAAGGCCGAAGATCCGGCGCGTGAAAACGATCTGCGGCTCGCCCGATCGCGGGCCGGTGTTGCTCAACAGACCGAGGATCACCGCCGCGGCGACCGTCCCGAGACCTGTCGCCAGAAGTCCATCCCACACCCCAAGGCCGTAATAGGTCGTGAGCAGGCTGGCGGTGAACAGGCTTGCGTAATTGACGAACGCGCCGGCCCACAGGAAGGCGAGCTCGCGTGGCGTCCCGTGTCTCTCTGCTGCCGGGATCGAGTCGATGCCGTGGCTCTCGACCCTTCCAAACGAATCCGAATCGACCGCCCGCACGGTGAGATCGCTCATCTATCTCCCTCCGCTGGCATTACCCAGTTCAGGTTCATGCGGTCGGCGTCACGGCGCCCTCTCAGCCCGCTTCATCCTCAGAAGCCGAGCTCCCGCTAGGAACCGATACTAACTCTCACGCCAGGGGGCGGGCAGGAGGTAGGCCAGGATCCGGTACACGTCCGGATTGAGCGCGAGACCGATGTGGCTGCCCGGCACCTCGATCGCGTTGATGTCCGGGCGCAGGCATGCCTTCCAGTTGACGACACCGTCGGATCGCGAGTAGATCGAGGTTATCGGCACGCGCGGCACGGCGGCCAGGTCGCGCAGGAATCGCTGCTCGACCGACGCCGGGTGCCCGTACCGAAACACGTTGTAGATGTGCGCGGCCGTCACGCCGGCCATGGTGAGCGGATGGATGTCAAACGGGTCGTGGAGTGGAGACCCGAGTGTGATCACCTGCTCGACCAGGTCCGGCCTTCTGTGCGAAAGCACTTTGGCGAGCACGCCACCACGGCTGTGTCCGACCAGCGAAACGCGCGCGCCCGTCTTGCGCCGAAGCTCGCGCAGCGCATCGACGAGAGGGCGGAGCATCACCTCCGAGTACATGACGTTGAACGTGACGCCCGCGACTCGCGGCCGGTATCCGATGCGCCGCAGCCACTGGAAGGGCGTGTGCAGCGTCCAGTCTCCGGCGAGGAAGCCGGGGATTAGCATCACCGGCTTCCCCAGACCGGGCGGGACCTCCACGCCGCGGAACACCGGGTCGCGAATGAGGCGCAGGTACTCGATGTACACGCGACCTTCGAGCCACATCGGCGGCATCGGGTCCCAGCGACCACGGTGTCGAAGCTCAGGCAGGATCGACGCGGCGATTCCCAGCCGTGAGCGGCGCTTGCTGTGATGAAGTTCTGCGACGTTTGCCACGCTGTTGCTTGAGCGCTTTCTCCGTTATGAATCCAGCGAGTCCGATCCGCCATTCGCCTGTGCGCCGACTACTTCCGGTTCGCGGGCGATTCTATACGTGCTCCAGGCGTTGAGCGCGTTCATAAATCTGTCCGGCGTCTCCATCATCGGGACGTGACCAACACCGTCGAGGATCTCGAGCGTCCAGTCGGGCCGGCGGCGCGCCAGCTCCCTGGCCGCTGCGAGCGGGATGAGTGCGTCCAGGCTCCCGTGGATCACCAGGGTGGGCGCGCGAACCTTCGCCACCTGGGTCCAGAAACGCGGGTCGGCCATGCGCAGCCCGATCGACCGGCTTGCCTGCAGGAAAGCGCGGCCGTTCTGGCGTCCCAGCCTGTCGCGTTCCTGCATGAGCCTGACATGTGCCTCGACGACCTCGGCAGGCACGCGGGATGGGTCGGCGCAGACGATGGAGAGAGTCTCGTGAACCAGGCCTTCTGGACCGAGCACACGAACGCGCCGGTCGAGCAGGATCTCGGCGAGGCCGGGGATGGTCAGGGCCGCCATCACTCCGAGCCTCGCCGGCTCGGGACGGGTGACGTGGACCCCCGGGATCGCCGGGTCCACCAGGACGGCCGCGTTCACCCATGACGGGTGGATCGCCGCCTCGAGGACGGCGATGTGGCCGCCCATCGAGTTGCCCATGATCACAACCGGCTCGCCGATCACCTTCTCGATGAACTCGTGAACGAGCCCGGCGTTGGCCCCGACCGCGGCCAGCCGGCGAAACAGGGGCGTCTGCCCGAAGCCCGCGAGGTCGAGGGCGATCGCGTGGTAGCTCTTCGCGATCTCCGGACCGACGGCCATCCAGTTCAGCGCGCTGCCGCCCAGCCCGTGCACCATGAGCAGCGGCCTGCCGGTGCCGCCGAAGTCGACGTAGTGAACGGGTCCGTCCAGATCGGCGGTTTTATGGCGCAATGCGTCAATCCTAGACCGCGGGCGAGGGTGTCATGAACCCCGATGTCATCCGCACCAGGATCTCCGCGACGGCTGAGGGCGAGCGGCGTCCGCCTTTGTGAAGGCGGTCGAACACCGGAAACGAGGTGAGGATCCCGATCACGTCCTCTGCTTCCTTGATCGAGCATCCCGGCCGCAGGCGGTCGTGCGCGGCGAGGCGTTCGGCCAGGGCGCGGTCGATTTCGGCCTGGCCGCCGTGCTCCCGACGGTGGCCGTGAAGCTGGCGGTACAGGTCCGGATCAGCCGCCCAGGAGGCGCAGGCCTGCTCGATTCGCAGCTTCAAGTCATCGGTGAAACCGGCGTCGGTTCCAGGCACCGGCGCGCCCTGGAGCTCGCGGCCCGCTCCTGCCGCCAGCGCTTCCAGGAGCCCGGCCTTGGAGCCGAACTGGTTGTAAACGGTGATCCGGGATACTCCCGCGGCCTCTGCCACCCTGGCCAGGCTTGATTCGGGACCGAGGTCGACGACCAATCGGCGCGCGGCGGCGAGGATCGCGGACCTGGTGCGCTCTACCTCAGGCTGCCGCCGGCCGAGGCTGTAGCGTCGGGCGCTCACCCAATTAGTTTGACATACAGTCTGTGCAATTAATCGAAGGGGGCCAGCTCTCGGCGAATTCACAGCGTTGGCACAGGAAGGGCATGGCCAATTCCCGGTAATGTCCCTTCGACTTGGCCAGAAAAGCACAGCGTCCTCAGCCTCAGCGCCTCACCGGGCAGACGGCGGACCGGCTGCTCGCCTACGGCACGCTCCCGCTGCGGCTTTTCCTCGGCGCGACGTTCGTCTACGCCGGGCTGCAGAAGATCGCAGACCCGGGATTCCTGCAACCGGGCGCCTCGAGCTATATCGGTACGCAGCTTCAGAGCTTTGCGGCGCACTCTCCGATCGGGTTCCTGATCCAGGTTTTTGCGCTTCCTGTGCCGCAGCTGGCCGGGATCGGGGTGATCGCGGTCGAGCTGGCGATCGGAGTGCTCGTGCTGCTCGGCCTCGCGACGCGGTGGGCAGCGGCGGCCGGCGCGCTCGTGAACCTCGTCTTCTTCCTCACGGCAAGCTGGTCGGTTCAGCCCTACTTCCTGGGCTCCGACAGCATCTACACGGTCGCCTGGATCACGCTGATCCTGGTTGGCGACCAGGGCGTCCTGACTGTCAGGCCGCTGATCTTCGGACCATCCACACAGGCGGATGCGCGTGGCCGGCCGGCGACCACAGACTTGAGCCGGCGCCGCCTGCTGCTTCAGCTGGGCGGCGCTTCGGTGGCCCTGGTCTGGGTGCTTGCGCTGCTGCCTCGGCCGCGTCCATCGATTCAAGCGGCATCGAGCAGCACGACGCCGGTCCCCAGCCCCTCGCCGGTCGCCTCCCCGACCGGGACCAGGATCGGCGCGCTCGCCGACCTGCAGGCTCAGGGCTCCCTCACCTTCCAGGACCCCACCACCGGAGACCCGGCGGTCGCTATTTCACTCAGCGGAGGCGGCGTCGTGGCGTTCGATGCCGTGTGCACGCATGCCGGGTGCACTGTCGCGTATGACTCCGGCCAGAAGCTGCTGACCTGCCCGTGCCACGGTGCCGCGTTCGATCCCTCTCAGGCCGCGGCGGTCGTCTCCGGTCCGGCACCGACGCCGCTGGCCTCGATTGCCCTCCAGGTGGGAACCGACGGGGGGGTTTACGCCAGCTGACCGATTGCGCAAAGCGCACGGCCGGCCACCCCTTCCCTGGCCTACAACCTACGATTCGCCTCCGTGAAGTTATGGGATCCGCTCGCGTTTCGCGAGGTGTCGGCGATGCTGCGCGACCCGGTATTTCGCGGTCGCGGGGTGCCACGTGGCGATGGGCGGCCGGTGCTTCTGATTCCAGGCTTTCTCTCCGGTGACTGGTCCCTGACCGTGCTTTCCAACTGGCTCGCACGCATCGGCTACAAACCCCACCTGTCAGGCATCCTCCTCAACATCAGCGACTCGGAGCGGCTGCTGGCAAGACTTCGCCGCCGCCTCCTCGAGGTCCAGGCCCAGGCCGGCGCATGCGTCAGCATCGTGGGACACAGCCGGGGAGGGCTGCTCGCCAAGGTCCTGGCGCAGCGCCACCCGCAGAGCGTCGAGCAGGTGATCACCCTGGGGGCTCCACTGGCCGACACGACCGACCTCGCCTTGATGACCCGCCGCGCGGTTGGCGTGGTCAAGACGGCGAGCGAGATCGCATACGGCCGCAGGTGGCATCCCGAGGGACGTTTTTCTCACGACCTGAGCCTGGCTCCTATAGTTCCGACGACCTCGATCTACACGCGCTCGGATGACGTGGTGAACTTCCGTTCCTGCCTCCGGCCGGACATCCCATCCATGCCCGTCTGGGGCACCCACAATGGCCTGCTGGTCAATCCCGAGGTGTACCGGCTCCTCGGGCGCCTGCTCGCGCGGCCTCGCCGCACCACCGGGCCACCCGACTGATCGCCGCCGCGATCGCGCTGGCGCTGGCCGCCGCCGTGCTTCACGGCACGTGGAACGTCCTCGTGAAGGTGAGCGGCGATCCCATGGCCACCTTTCAGCGCGCCACGCTGGCCGCGACGCTGGTGGCTACACCGCCGGTCGCGGTGGCTTGGCTGTGGGCCGGCCGGCCAGGTCTTGCCCCGGCCGCCGCGGGATGGTGCGCGCTGTCTGGGTTTTTGGAGGTGACCTATCTCTGGCTCCTCGCAGCTGCTTACCGGCGAGGCGAACTCTCGGCCGTATATCCGATCGCGCGCGGCTCGGCTCCGCTGCTCGCGGTCATCGCCGGCCTGGTGCTGCTTCATGAGCGTCTGACCGGCCTCCAGCTCGTCGGGGTCGGCCTGTTGCTCGCAGGCATCCTCGCGGTCACGCTCTCGCAGGCCAGCGGGCGGGCCACGGTTCCTGCCTTGCTCACCGGGGTGGCCATCGCGTCGTACACCGCGGTCGACCGCATTGGTGTGCGGCTCTCCACGCCGTGGCTATATGGCTGGCTGCTGATCGTCCTGATGCTCGCCGGCATATCTGTCTCGACATGGATCGCGGCGCGCGTGACCGCCGGACGCCGCCCTACGGTCGAGCAACCATCCAGCGGCCCCGTTTTGAGTCGCGCCCAGGCAACCCTGATCGGGATCTTCATGTGGGGCGGCTACCTGCTGGTCCTCTGGGCATTGAGCCTCGCGCCCCTTTCCGTCGTCGCCCCGGTGCGCGAGACGGCGGTCGTAGGGGTGGCGATCTGGGGCGTTTGGAGGCTGCGTGAGAGGGAGGCCTTACCGCTCAAACTCTCCGGCGCCGTGGCCACCCTCGCGGGGGTCGCCCTGCTCGCTCTTTGATGTTCTGGCGCCCCGCGGCGCCGGTGGTAAGGTAGATCAGTCGCCCAGATGGCAGGCGATGTACGCCGCGGTCGTGGTGTTCTCGAAAGGCCCGTGCGTTCGCGACATTGTTTTCGAGAAATGGGAGTAGGGAGATGCCGACAGGCACCATCAAAAAGTTGGTCTCCGACCGCGGATTCGGGTTCATCGCCGCCGAGGACGGGCGTGAGTATTTCTTCCACCGAACAGGACTCGATTCGGCTGTGAACTTCGACTCGCTGGCTGGCGGCGAGAAGGTCAGCTTCGAGATCGAGCCGAGCCAGAAAGGCCCGCGCGCGAACCGCATCAAGCTCGCGTAGCTGGACGTTTTGCCGGCCGGCCGCCCTAGCGCCGCCGGCTTTTCTCCTCGATGAACGCCGGTCTCCGGAGCTTCGAAATCGTGCCCCGGGGTGGTTACTCACTCGAACAGGGCGCGAACTTCATCGGCGCGTGGCATCGAGCACCGTCGGAGACCGGCGACCCGGAGGGCCATCTTCACCTCGCGTTCCTGACGGACGCCAATTGGACACCAGTGGGGAGCTGCCTGCGCCAGGACTCGCGGGGCCACGTTCTCGGGACCATCTACGGGGACGCCTCGCAACCGGCGATGGTGGCCAGACAGGTCGAGCGCATCCTGAGCCTGGACGTCGACGGTCGGGGGTGGCCCGAGGTTGGAAAGCGGGACCCGGTCGTGGCAAAGCTCCAGCGGATGTTCCCGGGGTTCAGGCCGGTCAACTGGTCGGACGCGTATGAGGCGGCCGCCTGGTGCATCATCTCGTCGCGCATCTCGATGCGCCAGGGCCAGGGCGTCAAGGAGCGAATGTCCCGCGAGCTCGGTCATGCGATCGACGTGCATGGACATGTGCTGTGGACGTTCCCGAGCCCGGATCGGCTGGCACACCTCGAGAAGTTTCCCGGCCTCTTCGGCCGCAAGGTCGAATATCTGAACGCGCTTGGGCGCGCAGCACTGGCGGGTGAGGTCGACACGGAGACGCTGCGCTCGATGTCGCGCGACGAATCCCTAAAAAGCCTGCGCCGGCTGCCTGGTATCGGTGAGTTCGGATCGCAGCTCGTGCGCCTGCGGGCGCTGAGCGCGGTCGACGAGCTTCCGACCCACGAACCACGTCTGATGGGTGCGATCCGCTCCGAGTACGGCCTGGCGGACGAGCCTGATCAGGGGAAGCTCGAGCAGCTCGCCGAGAAGTGGTCGCCGTACCGCATGTGGGCCTGCGTGTGCCTGAGGCGGACGCTTGAGAGCGGCGCGGGGATGACCCACTCACGGGCGGCCCAATAGGCGGCCTTAACAGCCTGGGTTGCAGCCGTTTTTTGCCGGCCGTACTCTCGTTCCAGGCTGGTGGGGGCAATCAGTAGGTCCCATCCTTCTCGCCGCTCCTGCGCGCTGGGACCAGCAAGCAGAAGGGTGGGACCCCGCGAGGGGTGCATCTGTCAGCGCGACGCGCTGCGAACCAGGACCATCGCGGCCGCCCACATCAGTGACCCAGCGATCAGCAGGACCCACATGGTCCACGTGATCACCGAAAACTCAACCAGCGCGCCGAAGATGCACATCGCCGCGGCGCCCGCCAGCAGGAACGCGCCTGGGAAAAGCATCCAGGCCGAGTACCACGGCGGCTGCACTGAGTCGCCTCGATCGAAGAGCCGGCCGGCGCCGAAGACCAGGCCGGCCACGATGACCGCGGGCGCGGTCAGGCCGATCGCCCATCTCAGCTCCACCGCGCCTGCGGCGGCGCCCAGCAGCGGCTGAAGCCCGGCAGTGGCGAGCGCCGAAGGCACCGCGAACGCGAGCATGCGCAGGATTGCGCTTGCCGGTGGCAACTCAGCTCATCCCGCCGGCAGGTTGGGTGGTTGCGCCGCCAGCGTGAAGACCGGCTGCGTGTGGATCCGGCCCAGCTGCACGTCGCTGTAGTAGGCGGGCTGCGAGAGCTGAGTCATGAACCAGTCGTTGAGCAGATTCGCGCGCCGCACCAGTCCCGCTTCGTCGATGATTGCCCCGGCATAAGGCTGTCGCGGCAACCCCGATGAGAGATCCGGCGAATCGTAGAAGTCCGAAGTGCCGTAGACAGAGGTCGACGCGTACGAATACATGGCGACTCCGAGCACCTGGTTTCCGCGCGCCGAGGGCGCCAGGGCGCGCCGAATCTGGGCCAGTGAGTCCTCCGGATAGTTCAGGAAGATGCCGACCCCCGTGACCACTCGATTTGCGAATCCCGAGTCCTTTTCGAAGCGCAGCCACTGATCGAACCAGGCTCCCTCGCGCCGGTCCCAGTCGCTGTCGTAGTTCATGGGCACCCCGAAGTCGACGTAGCCCTTGACCATCCAGTCGTACCAGTCTTGAAACACGGAGGAGTACGCCGACGTGAGGCTCCAGCCCGCCACAGTCGCGGGCCCGCCGCCAAAGCAGATGAGCGCGCCGCTGAGCTTGACGGCGGGCTTGACGGTGCGCAGATCGTCGTGCAGGTTGCGCACGAACGCCGTGACCTGTTCGCGACGCCATGCCTGCCATCGGCTGTCGTCCGGCGCGGGAACGCTGCTCGTGCCGGTGTCATGCATGTAGAGGCTGAGGGAGGCCTGGCTGTAGCCCCAGGTCACGCCGGGGTAGCGGACGAAGTCCATGTGCAGGCCGTCCACGTTGTAGTTGCGAGCGACGTCCATGAAGATCTTGTGCGTGTACGCCTGCACCGCCGGGTTGCCCGGGTCGAGGTATCCGCCGGTCGCGCCGTCGTTGGTCCGGTTGACCCAGTCCGGGTGCTTCACATACACACCGCTGGATTCGCCGACGAAGAACGTGTTCAGCCAGGCGTGCACCTCGATGCGCGGCGTTGACTCATGGGCGAGCTGGATCAAGTAGGCGAGAGGATCGAAACCGCGAGACGCCGCGATGTCCAACGCTCGTGGCTCGTCCGCACGATTGAAATACGCATCGCCTGCTTTGCGCACTTGAACAAAGAGTGCGTTCAGGTTCGCCCGGTGCGCGTCTGCGACCAGCTTCTCGATTTGGGCACGCGATTTGATGCCGTCGTGAAACGCGTCCACCCACATCGCCCGGTACTGAGCGGGACCGTAAACGATCGGGCTCGCGGATGGCGACGGCGACTCGAGGGCGGAAAGGAGGGCCGATGGGGTGGGCGTCGCGGTGGCCTGCGGACCGGGCGCGCATCCGCTCAAACCGACGAGCAGCAGGACAGCCCAACCCGCATGTCGCATCAAGCCACCGCGAACAGGACGTGGTTTCGCCCGGTTGTCTCGAACGATCCGGGGTAGGAAACTCGAAGTGTTTTGACCGCCTCGTCAATGAATTCCTGGCGGCGGTCGTCGTCGATCACCTCCATGCGGCTCGCGTAAAACCACCAGCCGGCGAATTGCGAGACAAACTGTTCGGCGGAAGGCCACTTCACGTTTTCCTCGATCGACTCGACGTCGGCAGTCGCAAAGCCCGCGTCAACCGCAGCTTGCCGAAACCGCTCCATGTCGGAGACGGCATCGCGTGTGGATCTCTGGTCGGCAGCCTGCGGCGCAGGGCCAAGCCAGCGGTCGACGACGTCATCCAGAAGCGACCACACGAGATCCTTCGTCGTGTCAACGGGGACGCTGGCGGCGAGCTGGCCCGCTGGACGCAGCACCCGGCGAGCCTCGCGCAGCGCAGCTCCCAGGTCGGGCGCGAACTGCAGTCCATGACCGCAGGCGGCGGCGTCGAACGACGCGCCGCCGAAAGAAAGCTGTTCGATGTCCATCACCTCGAACCGGGCGTTGGGAATCCGGGCCGCCTGGGCCAGCTCGATCATCCCGGGCGCGAGGTCCACCCCGACGACCTCACCGCCGGGCGCGACCTGTGCCGCGAGGCGCCTTGCCAGAGTTCCGGGTCCACAGGCGAGATCGAGGATGCGCATCCCCGGCCGGGCATGGACCAGCTCGAGGACACGGAGCCGCCCGCGCGCCTCACCGTGAGCCATGACCTGCTCGAGGCGGCGATCGTAGGCAAGTGCGTGACGGCTGAAGACCCCAGAAAAGTGCTGCTTCGATTTCACGGGGTGAGGTTCTGCCACTCGTGTTCGAGCCATAGGGCCGCCCGCAGCGTATCCGCGTTGGTCCGCCCGACCACCTGCATCCCGACCGGAAGGTCGCCCCGGCGCGCAGGGGCGGGAAGGGCCACCACCGGCTGGCCGGTCGTGTTGAAAGGGCGGGTGAATCGTGAGAGCGGCTCGCGCACTTCGTCCCCGGAGTTCACGAGCGGCGCGACGATCGCGGTCGCCGGCAGCAGGAGGGCGTCGACGTCCTCCATCGCGCGCGCCGACGCCCCCACCAACTGCTTGCGCTCGCGGAGCGCTTCCTCGAAGTCGACGGCCAGCACGCCCAGCCCGCGCCGGATGTGGCCGAGCACGTCCGCCTCGTACTTCTCCGGGACTTCGTCTGCCCACCGGCGGTGAAAGGTCGCAGCCTCGACCAGGAGGATGGTCAGGCCGGTGCGGAAAAGCCGTTCGCGATCGACAAACTCGATCTCTGGCAGGCCTTGGGAGACCAGGCGCCAGGCGCGCTCGGTTGGCTCGTCCAGGTCTGCGACCCAACCGGCCGGCACCGCGATTCGGGGTTTCGCCAGGTGTTCGGTGCTGACGGCCTCCCCTGACATCATCGAGAAGGCGCGCGCCGCGCTCGCCACGTCCCGCGCCATCGGGCCTAGCGTGTCCAGCGACCAGCTGAGCGGCACCACGCCGGTGAGGTCGATGCTTCCGAGCGCCGGCTTGAATCCCACCACCCCGCACAGGGAAGCTGGGATCCGGATCGATCCCCCGGTGTCGCTGCCGATCGCCCAGTCGCACATGGCCGCGGCCACCGCAACCGCCGAGCCGCCCGACGACCCGCCCGCCACCCGGCTGGGATCGTGCGGATTGAGGACGTTCCCGTAGTGGATGTTGGTGCTGGTCACCCCGTACGCGAACTCGTGCAGGTTGGTCTTGCCGACCACCACGCAGCCTTCCCGGCGGATGCGCTGAACAACAGGCGCGTCCCGCTCGGCGGGCACATTCGGAAGGATGATCGCGCCGGCGGTCGTGACCATTCCCGCGACGTCGACCAGGTCCTTGATTGCGACCACCGGGCCGGCGCCCTCTTCGGACGAGGTCGCGATGAATGCATGAAGCTGGGCACGCTCTTCAATCTGCCGGCGCGCCTCGCGCAGGTCCACAAGCCAATTCTCAGGTGTATGGAGGGCCGGCCGCGCTATTCTGCCCGCCATGCAGACTGCTGGTGCGCTTGCTGCCGCGATCGCCTGGAGCAAAGTCGACGTGCTGACCCCGTCTCAGCGGATCACCGCCGAAATCCAGATCCGAGGGCGTCTGCGGGACACGATCAACGATCCTGAGCCGGTATTCCACATGCGCAACGTGAGCGCGGAGCCGCTGATACCCGGCGCCGTAGCGCTGAACGGCGTCCCGGAGGGTCTTTTCAGCAAGGCCTTTGTCGGCGGCATACGCACGATCGAGCCCGAGCCACCTCCGCCGGACCAGATCATGGAGATGATCCGGCGCTACATCATGTTCCAGGCGGACACGTTTCTCGTCACCGGGGCGGTCGAGTTCCCAAAGGCGACCGAAACGGCAATGCACATGGAGATCCTGATGAAGTCGAGATTTTTCCCGGTGGTGGACGCCACGATCACGACCTTCGGCGTGAACTCCAAGAGCTGGACGCAGGCTCAGATCATGGTCAACCGCGACCTGATGCTTGCGTTGTACCTGGGCTAGAGGCGCGGCCGAAAACCCTCGGCGAGAGATGCCGCATGGGCGCCGAAGATCCGTCGGGGGCTTTTCGGGCCGCGCCTCTAGGTCGTCTTCGCCCCGAACGCGCGCTGGATCCCCGACCACATGACCTTGAAGAACAGCGACAGGGCGTTGACCGGTTTCGCCGTGACCGGTTGGGCTGGGCTCGCCGCCGCGGCGGTCGCCGCCGGCGCACCGGGCCCGCCGCCCGACGCCGGCTCCGCAGCTTCGACGTTGGCCTTGATGCACGCAGCCATGTCGTTCACGATCCGGCGCGAGACGTCTTCCATCACGCCTCGCCCGAACTGCGCGACCCGGCCGGCGACGTTGTAATCGGTCACGATCTTGACCGTTGAGCCGCTGCCTTCGGGCTCCACGCTCATCACCGCCTTGGCGCGGGCAGATCCCGGCCCGGTGGTCTCCCGTCCCTCGGCCTCCAGGGTGGCCGAGCGCTGCGCGTCGTTCCGGTCGACGATCTTCGCCGTGCCGTTGTACGCCACCGTGATGGGTCCTACCTTGATCTTCACCTTGCCTTTGAAGGTGGTCGGATCCACGACCTCGGACAGCTCCGCGCCCGGGACGCAGCCCACAATCTTGTTCACGTCCAGCAGGTAGGCGAACACCCGATCCGGCGGCGCGCCGACGCTGAATGAATTTTCTAGTTGCATTTCGCCGCTAAAAGTAGCGCAATAGACGTATCGCGTTCGGCTTGGTGGCGGCGGATTGAGCTAGGCTCGCCACATACGACCGGTTGCGAAGTCGCCAGGTCGACAGGTTCAACTTCGCCATCCGTCATTGCTTCCGGCGCCGCAAGGCCGACCGGGGAGGGGATTAGGAGGAGCGTATGAAGCACAAGGTCTCGACCACAGTCAACGGAACCCGGCGCGAGCACGAGGTCGAGTCGCGGCTTCTGCTCGTGCACTACCTGCGCGATGTAGTCGGCCTCACCGGCACGCACATCGGGTGCGACACCAGCCAGTGCGGCGCGTGCACGATCCTCGTCGACGGCAAGGCGGTCAAGAGCTGCACGATGTTCGCCGTCCAGGCCGAAGGCAAGCAGCTCACGACGATCGAGGGCATGGCCAAGGACGGAGAGCTCCACCCGCTGCAGCAGGCATTCTGGGATGAGCACGGACTCCAGTGCGGCTACTGCACGCCAGGCTTCATCATGGCCGCCGCGTACCTGCTCTCGCAGAACCCAAACCCGACCGAGGACGAGATCCGAAGAGGCCTCGAAGGCAACCTCTGCCGGTGCACCGGCTACGTCAACATCATCAAGTCCGTGCAGTCCGCGGCAAAGACGATGGGCGGCGCCAGGGCGAAGCCCGCAGGCCGGCCCGCCGTCACAGCGGGAGGGGACTAGCCATGGCGGTGACCACGATGATCGGCGCCAGGATCCACCGCAGGGAGGATCCCCGTCTGGTCAGCGGCGAAGGCCGCTACGTAGACGACTTCACCCGCCCGGGCACGGTCTTCCTCTCGGTGGTTCGCAGCCCGTTTGCCCACGCCTTGATCAAGAGCATCGATGTCAGCCAGGCGACCAAGGCACCGGGAGTGGTTGCGGTCTATACGCACAAAGATTTCGCCAAGGTGCTTTCAGGGACCATGCCCGTCACCCCTTCCTTCGTGGCGGAGAAGAAGCAGATCCCGCCCAGGTTCCCGATCGCCGAAAAAGAGGTCGTGTACCAGGGCGAACCCGTCGCGGTGGTGCTCGCCGAGACGAAGTACCAGGCCTCTGACGCGTCCAACCTGATCGACGTCGAGTACGAGCAGCTTCCGGCGGTGATGGACCTTGACAAGGCCCTGGAGGCCAAGAGTCCTAAAGTCCACTCGGGCGCACCCGACAACCTCGGTTGGGACCTCACCTACATCCCGGATGACGCGGCGGTCATGAAAGAGGCCGACGTGGTCATCAAAGCGCGCATCCTCCAGCAGCGGCTGGCGCCGACCTCGATGGAGACCCGCGGCGTGCTTGCCGAGTACTCCAAGCCAGACGGCACTTTGACCGTGTGGATGTCGAGCCAGAGCCCGCACTTCGTGCGGCTGTTCCTTGGCGGCGCGATGGGGATACCTGAAAACCGGCTCCGGGTCATCTCTCCCGACGTGGGCGGAGGCTTCGGCGCCAAGATCAGCCCGTATTCAGAGGACTGGCTGGTGCCCGCCGCGGCAAAGCTGAGCGGGCGTCCGGTGAAGTGGATCGAGTCGCGGACCGAATCGCTCCTGACCACCACCCACGGCCGAGGCCAGGTCTTCGAGGTTGAGGCCGGAGCCAAGAAGGACGGGACCCTGGTCTTCATCAAGGCGACCCAGTACCTGGACATCGGTGCGTACATGGGCACGTTCGCGGCGTTCCAGGCATGCGCGTGCCTGCTTGCGGGCGGCGCGTACAACTGGAAGCATGTGGCTGCTCGCACGGTCGGCGTCCTGACCAACAAGGTTCCGACCGATCCTTACCGAGGCGCCGGTAGGCCAGAGGCGACACACCTTTGTGAGCGGGCGATCGACCTGCTCGCAGGCGAGCTGAAGATGGATCCGGCGGAGCTTCGTCGCAAGAACTTCATCACGACTTTCCCGCACACCAATCACTTCGGCCTGGTCTTCGACTCCGGCGCCTACGAGAAGGCGATGGACATGGCCATGGGGATTGCGGGTTACGAGAAGCTTCGCCAGGAGCAGGAAGAAGGCCGCAAGAAGGGCAAGTACCTCGGCATCGGAATGTCGAGCTGGATCGAGATCTGCGGCTTCGGGCCGAGCGCGGCCACCGCGCCCGCGACTGGAGGCATAGCGTTGGTTGAATCGGCGCAGGTTCGTGTGTTTCCAACCGGCTCGGTCGCGGTCTACGTCGGCACCCATTCGCACGGCCAGGGCCACGACACCACGTTCCCGCAGATCGTCGCCGACACCCTCGGTGTGCCCTACGACTCCATCGAGTTGAGGCACGGCGACACCGCTGAGGGGCCGGCCTTCGGCTATGGAACCTATGGCAGCCGCTCGCTGGCGGTGGGTGGGATGGCCGTGCACAAGGCGAGCAAGAAGGTGGTCGACAAGGCCCGCAAGCTCGCCGCGCACCTGTTCGAGGCGGCTGAGGAAGACGTCGTGTTCGACCAGGGCCAGTTCTACGTCAAGGGCAGCCCCGACAAGCGAAAGGCGTTCGGGGAGGTGGCGTTCGCCTCGTATGGCGCGGGCCTTCCCGAGGGGATGGAGCAGGGCCTCGAAGCTGTCGCGTACTACGACCCGAGCAACTTCGTGTGGCCGTTCGGCACTCATATCGCCGTGGTCGAGGTCGATGCCGAAACCGGGCACGTCGATCTCAAGCGCTACATCGCGGTCGACGACTGCGGCAACATCATCAACCCGATGATCGTCGACGGTCAGATCCATGGCGGGGTTGCCCAGGGAATCTCGCAAGCCCTCTACGAGGAGATCATTTATGACGACGAATCGGGGCAGATGAGGACAGGAACGTTCACCGACTACCTGGTCCCGAGCGCCAACGAGTTTCCTGTCTTTGAGCTCGGCCGAACCATCACCCCGTCGCCAACCAATGAGCTTGGCGTCAAGGGCATCGGTGAGGCCGGCACGATCGCAAGCTCCGTTGCGGTCATCAACGCCATCTGCGACGCGCTGAGCCCGCTGGGCATCAAGCATGTCGACATGCCGGCCAGCCCAGACCGGCTCTGGAAGCAGATTCAGCAGGCGCGCGGCGCCTCTAGCAACGGAAAGGAGGCTCGCAAGTGATTCCGGCCGCATTCGAGTACGCACGCGCCTCCTCTGTCGAGGAGGCCTCAAAGCTGTTGAACAAGTACGGCGAGGACGCCAAGGTGCTCGCGGGCGGGCACAGCCTGATCCCCTTGATGCGCCTTCGCCTCGCGCAACCCAAAGCGCTAGTCGACATCAACGGCATCAAGGAACTCGACCACATCAAGGAGGACGGATCGAAGCTGCGCATCGGCGCCTTGACCCGCCACGTGACGCTCCAGAACTCAGCCGTGGTGAAACAGAAGCTGCCCATCCTCGCGGAGGTGGCGGGCGAGGTGGGAGACAACCAGGTTCGCAACATGGGCACGATCGGTGGCGTGGTGGCGCACGCCGATGCCGCGGGCGACTACCCGACCATCGCGTTGATGCTCGACGCCGAGATCGTCACCAACCGGCGCACGATCGCCGCCAAGGATTTCTTCAAAGACATCTTCACGACGCCGCTCGCGGCGGACGAGATCGTCATCGAGGTCGTCTTTCCGGTGGCAAACGGTCCGCACAAGTACATCAAGTTCCGCCGCCGCCTTTTCGACTGGGCGATCGTCGGCGCGGCGGCTCAGAAGATGAACGGCGGCTGGCGCATCGGGCTGACCAACGTGGGGCCGACCCCGGTCCGCGCCAAGGCCGTCGAGGAGGCCCTGCACAACGGCGCCAAGCCGGAAGAGGCGGCCCAGCACGCGTCCGACGGCTTGAACCCGTCCGGCGACCTGCGTGCCAGCCCCGAGTACAAGAAGCACCTGGCGCGGGTGCTGACCAAGAGAGCGATCGAACAAGCTGAGTAGTGACAAGGCCCGGCGTTCGCGCCGGGCCACCTGTCATCTCGTAACTCGTAACCTTTGGGCGTGACCGCAGCAGCTCCTACCACGATCGAGGACGTCGAGCAGCGCCTGCGCGAGCGAAAGTACATCGGGGATCGCGCCCTCGCCACGTCGATCTTCCTCGCCCTGAAGCTGGAGAAGCCGCTTTTCATCGAGGGCGAGGCGGGCGTCGGCAAGACCGAGGCGGCAAAGGTCATGGCCGATGTGCTCGATGCGCGGCTGATCCGCCTCCAGTGCTATGAGGGCATCGACCTGGCGCATGCCGTCTACGAGTGGAACTACCCGCGCCAGCTCCTGCACATCCGGCTCATGGACTCAGGCGAGGATCGCCACGTCGCCGAGCGCGAGATCTACAGCCCGGAGTTTCTCCTGCGCCGGCCGCTGCTCGACGCCATTGACAACGACGACCCGACGCCGCCGGTTCTGCTGATCGACGAGATCGATCGCTCCGACGAGGAGTTCGAGGCATTCCTGCTCGAGCTGCTATCCGACTTCCAGGTCTCGATCCCGGAGATCGGCACGATCAAGGCGAAGCGCGCGCCGTTCGTGGTCATCACGTCGAACCGGACCCGCGAGGTGCACGACGCGCTGAAGCGCCGGTGCCTGTATCACTGGATCGACTACCCGGATCTCGAGAAGGAGGTCGAGATCGTCCGCGCCCGGGCTCCTGAAGCGGCCGAGGGCCTCGCCCGCGAGGTCGCCGCCCTGGTCCAGGGATTGCGCGGGATGGATCTCTACAAGGTGCCGGGCGTCGCGGAGACGCTGGATTGGGCGCGCTCGCTGGCCGTGCTGGGCGCCACGCGAATCGACCCGGCCCTAGTCAACGCGACCATCGGCGCGGCGCTCAAGTACCAGGAGGACCTCGAACGAGTGCGGGAGCAGGTGCCCGCTCTGGTCGAGAAGGCGCGGGGTGCCTGAGCCGGCACCAGATCTCCTGCCTCGGTTGGGGGCATTCGCGCGGCTGCTGCACGATGCGGGCCTTGAGGCCGGCCCGCGCCGGTTGACGGACGCGACGCGCGCGCTGGTCTACATCGACCTCAAACAGCAAGCCGATTTCCGCCACGCGCTGCGCTCGGTCTTCGTGAGCCGCAAGGAAGACCTCCCGACATTTGACGCCGCCTTCGACATCTTCTGGTCGCCGCTGGATCCGAGAGCCGCCGCCGGGGTGATTCCCGGGCGCAGCCGCTCTCTGCCGCTGCCGCCCGAGCGGGCCAAGGCGTGGTCGGCCGCGCTCGGTCTCAACAGCTCGCAGATGAACCGCGAGCAGGACCCGACAGTCGTGCCCGCAAGCTCGAGCGGCTACAGCCGTGAAGAGCTGCTGCGTCAAAAGGACTTCGAGCAGATGACCTGGCAGGAGACCGAACAGGTCCGGCGGCTGCTCGAGGAGGCGCCGTGGCGGGTCGCCGAGCGAAAGACGCGGCGTCTGCGCGCGGCGCGAGCCGGCAGCATCGACCTGCGCCGCTCCGCGCGCCACGCGATCCGGTCGAGCGGTGAGCTGATGAGGCTGTTCTATCGCCGCCCGCGAGTCCGGAGGCGGCCGCTGGTCCTGATCTGCGACGTGAGCGGTTCGATGGAGCGGTACTCGCGCCTCCTGATGATCTTCGCGCACGCCATCGCGCGCCGCGAGGACCTGGAGGCTTTCGTGTTCTCGACGCGGCTGACCCGGATCACCCGCCTGCTTCGCTATCGCGACCTGGATCGCGCGCTCGACTCGGTGAGCAAGGGCGTCCACGATTTCAGCGGCGGCACGCGGATCGGCGACGCGCTGTCCGATTTCAACCGGCATTGGGCTCGCCGGGTGCTCGGACATGGCGCCATCGTGATCATCGTCAGCGACGGGTGGGATCGAGGGGATCCGGCAAGGCTCACCGCCGAGCTCATCCACCTCCGCCGCTCGTCGCACCGCCTGATCTGGCTCAACCCGCTCCTTGGCTCCGAGGGATATCAACCTCTGACCCGCGGCATGGCCGCCGCGCTTCCACACTGCGACGACTTTCTCGCCGCGCACAACCTCCAGGCGCTCGATGACCTGGGTCGCCTGCTCGCCGGGCTGGACCGGCGCTCGAGGTTCAGATAGCTATGCGCGAGGTGCTGGGCGAGCTCGGCGAGTGGACCAAGGCCGGCGAAGACATCGCGCTCGCGACCGTCGTCGAGACGTGGGGCTCGAGCCCGCGCCCGCTGGGCTCGAAGATGGTGGTCACCCGTTCGGGGAAGATGGCCGGCTCGGTCTCGAACGGCTGCATCGAGGGTGCGGTCTTCGACGAGGCGCAGAAGGTTTTGAAGAGCCGCCAGCCCAAGCTGGCCGCGTTCGGGGTGGCGGACGACGTGGCGTTCGAGGTCGGCCTGGCCTGCGGCGGACACATCGAGGTGTACATCGAACCCCTGGGACCTGTGCACCAGCAGCTGATCGCCATGCTTCAGCGAGATGAGCCGGCGACGTTGCGAACGAACCTCGCGACCGGCGAGGCGGACATGGTCGAGGGGTGGACACCCTCAGGATCCGAGCTGGCGCGACGTGAGGGAGACATGTTCATCGAGCCGTTCCGCCGCCCGGCTCATCTCATCATCGTCGGGGCGATCCACATCGCGATCCCGCTGCACCGTCTCGCCAAGCTGATGGGTTACCGGGTCACCGTCGTCGACGCGCGTGCGAAGTTCGTCACCAAGGAGCGATTCCCGGAGGCCGACGAGCTCATCGTGGCCTGGCCCGACGAGGCCATGGCCAGGCTCGCGATCGACAACTCGACGTACGTCGTCATCCTGACCCACGATCCAAAGTTCGACCTGCCTGCGCTGCGCTCGGTGCTGACGAAGGACGCGGGTTACATCGGGGCGATCGGGAGCCGGAAGACCAACGAGAACCGATTCGACGCGCTGCGAGCGGAAGGCTTCACCGAGGAGCAGCTCGCGCGGGTGTACGGACCGATCGGTTTCGACCTGGGAAGCCGCGGGGCGGAGGAGACCGCGCTCGGCATCCTCGCCGAGATCACAGCGACGCGATTCGGCGGCACCGGGGCCTCGATGCGAGATGCGCGGAAGACCTCAATTGCGTGAGCGCATCACGCGTTCACGGATGATTGGCAACGCCACATAGAACAGTGTTACGCAGGCATAGAGCGCCAGGCTCAGCCTGAAGCTGACGAGCGCAAGTAGTGTCGCCAGCGGAAAGAGTGCGAGTCCCGTGGAGAATCCCAGCCAATCGAATGGGAGGTGCGTTCGGAGGAAGCGGCGTGCGTACAGGCTGAATAAGCTGAACGCGACCGCCATCGCCGACATGGTCGCGCCGTACGCGAATGCCGCGGTTTGCTGGTCGTGACCTGCCTGCAGGTAGTGCGCCAGCACCGCAGTAGGAAACGGGATCGCCGCCACCGTCAACAGCAGCAGCGCGTTCAAGAATAGAAAGGGGCGATCGATACGGTCCATCGAGTCAAACACGATGTGGTGGTTGACCCAGATCACGACGATGGTCATGAAGCTGATCGCGTAGGCGGCATACGACGGCCACTCGTTTAACAAGGCCCGGCTCAGCAACCCCGACTTCACCGCTGGGGCCGCAAGGGAGAAGATCAGGAGGGTTGCGGCGACCGCGAACACGCCGTCGCTGAAGGCCTCCGCACGGGTTTTGTTCACGCCGACAACCCTACTCAGGTGCGTTACCCGTGGGTCTGCGTTTGACTCCTGAAGCGCCTTGCCTTTTCGCGATTCCCGCAGGAAGCCATCGTGCACCAGCGGCTCGAGTGATTCTTCGAGCGGTCGTAGTACGCCCATCGACAGGCCTGCGAGCTGCACAGCTTGAGCCGTGTCCAGTCTGGGTCTTCCATGGCCGCGTACAGGGTGGCCACGATGCGTCCCATCGCGCCCACGATGCCAGGCGACTCCGGCTCGAGCCGCGCCTTACCGTCAGCGCCGAATCGCATCCGTAACCCGCTCGCGGTCGCAGCCCCGTTGAGAGTCGCGACGTCTACGGGGTAGACCTTCGACCCGGAGTTGGCGCCGATCACGTTGCGGATCGCCTCGCGCAAGGCGATCGCGTGCTTCAGGTCCGACGCGCCGGCCGTCAGGGAGCTGTCGAGCAGTCCTTTTGCAACCAACCAGGCCTGGAGCGTGTTTGGGTCGTCGAGCTCCTCCGGGCCGTCCTGAAGGTCGGCGGTGTTGACGAATGCCTGGACGAGCCCGATGTCACCGGCAGCGGTTTGTCGGTCTGCCACACCAAAAGTATATCCATAACCGACTAAAAGCTAACACCGGTTATAATAACCAGTGTAGTTTGTACGCTAGTTACCAAGGAAATAGGAGGGCGAACCAAATGCATCCCTATCTGAACGAGGACGTCGCGTTCGAGCGTTTGAAGGACCTCCAGCGGGAGATGGAGAACAGTCGCATGGCCGCCGATTCGCTTGTAGGCCTGGGCAAGTTGGTCCGGAACCTGGCGGCTCGCGCCTGGTTGCTCGCCGGCCTCGCCATGCGCCGGGCGCCGCGTCGCCGCCCGGGCCTGAAGCAGATCGATTACGAGGAGACCGCCGCGTCGGATGTGGCTTAGGTCTCGGGCCTCAGGCCGACAGGCGCTTCAACACCGCGACCTGCTCGGCGTCGGGACCGCCTCCGGCGCCGGGCACCTCGAGGATGAACGGGAGGCGCGCGAGGCGGGGCTCGTGCAGCAGGGCGCGAAAACCCTCCTCGCCGATCTCACCGGCTCCGATGTTCGCGTGGCGGTCGCGGTTGGAGCCGAGGCCGGTCACAGAGTCGTTGCAGTGGATCACCTCGACACGCGACAGCCCGATCACCCGCTCCAGTTCGTCCAGCGTTTTGGACACCTCGGCGGGAGTGCGCTCGTCGTAGCCCGACGCGAAGGCGTGGCAGGTGTCGAAGCAGACCGAGACCCGCTGGTCGTCCAGCGCGGTCAGCATCTGAGCGATCTCCTCGAATCGCGCACCCACGCATCCGCCGAGCCCGGCGTTGTTCTCGATCAAGAGGCGGGCAGAGCTCGGGTTTGCGCGCTCGAGCACGTGCTTCAGGTGCTCGACGATCCCCGGAAGCCTGGCCTCGAACCCGGCACCTTTGTGCGACCCGGTATGGAAGATGACGCCGTCGACTCCAAGGTCGTCGGCGGCCTTTAGGTAGCCGGCGAGCGTGCTCTCTGAACGCTGGCGCAGCGTCGGGTCGTCCCCGGCGAGGTTGATCAGGTAGACCGCGTGAAAGTAAAAGGGCGGGTGGCCGTGTTTCGCGGCCGCTTCCTTGAAAGTCGCGATCCTCGTCTCGTCGAGCTTGGGCGAACCCCAGAAGCCGGGTGGCGTGGGGTGGACCTGGATCGCCTCCGCGCCCATCGCGTGGGCCCGTTCGAACGCGAGGTGTAGACCCCCGGACGAGTCGACATGAGCTCCAAGCAGCGGCATTCAGAGAGAGTAAGGCGGGTCCCTTCTGGCATGCTGGGATGTGAATGGCAATCTTCGTCATGGGCGACCTCGACCTGGCGGTCAGGGGACGCACCTATCGCGAGCCGGAAGGGACCCACAGTCTCGTCGTGCGAGGCCGCGATCTCGACTCGGCCCTGCTGCACCTGGCCTCACGCGCCGACTGCCGCGCCCTCGCTGTCGTGGGCCTTCCCGAGACGCTCCCGGACATGGCGGCGCTCGCCGGCCGCCGCTTGCTGCTCGTAGACGGCGACAGCGAGCGCCTGCGCGAGTACGCCGAGAGCGCCATCCGTGCGGGCATCGAGGTCGAGTGGATCCGCTCCGCCCGACCTCCCTTCGAGCGCCTCGCCGCCGCGCTGCTGCCAGTGGGGGCGATCGTCATGGCAGCCGGATCCGGCTCGCGCATGCCCGGATCCGAGAAGCTGCTGCTCGAATTCGACAGCAAGCCGATGGTGCGCCACGCGATGGAGTCTGCGTCTGAAGGGGGCTGCCACCAGGTCGTCGTCGTCTACTCGTCCGCTGACGTCCGCGATGCAATCGACGGCGCCGCGGAGGTGGTTCACAACCCGAAAGCGAGGACCGGAATGGCCTCGTCTCTGCACGCCGGTTTGCGGGCGATGCGCGAAGAGATCGAGGCCGCGGTGATCGTCCTCGGTGACCAGCCGCTGGTGGGTTCCCGCACCATCGCGGCTTTGATGCGGGCCTGGCGCCGCGAAGGTTCGCGCCCCGCCGTGGCGGTCGCGCAGGCTCACGGCGAGTGGACTCCTCCGGTGGTCCTGGCGCGTGAGCTCTGGCCCGAGCTGATGGCGCTCAAAGGCGATGCCGGCGCGCGCCAGATCCTGCAGGGACACCCGGAGCTGCTCGACATCGTGCCCGCCCCCGGTCGCCCGGACGACATCGACACGCCCGAGGACTACTCCAAGATCGTCAAGCTTTTTCCGCGCCGCAAGCCACGCCAGCGAGCCTAGCCTCCCCACCATGTGGGGAGGTCCCGCCAGGGCCGCGCAGCGGCGCTCGCGGGGGAGGGGAGATGGTCGCGCGCCGCGCGTGGGAAGGCGTAGGATTCGAATCGTGCTAGTGATCGCTCTAGGAGTGAAAACTTGAAAGATCGGGGCTGGCTCAAGGCCGGCGATTACGAAGACATCCTCTACGAGACCTGGGACGGGATCGCCAAGATCACGATCAACCGACCCGAGGTCCGAAACGCCTTCCGCCCGGCGACGGTTTCCGAGATGTCGAAAGCTTTCGAGGCTGCGCGTGACGATCCCGAGATCGGCGTGGTCATCCTCACGGGAGCGGGGACCGAGGCGTTCTGCTCTGGCGGAGACCAGCGCATTCGGGGGGACGACGGCTACATCGACCCGAAGGGCACGGGGCGGCTCAACGTGCTCGACCTGCAGATCCAGATCCGCCGGCTGCCCAAGCCTGTGGTCGCGATGGTCGCGGGCTACGCAATCGGCGGAGGGCACGTGCTGCACGTCGTGTGCGACCTGACCGTCGCGGCCGACAACGCGCGGTTCGGTCAAACGGGCCCACGCGTCGGTAGCTTCGACGGTGGCTACGGCGCGGGATTCCTCGCTCGCATCGTCGGTCAGAAGAAGGCGCGCGAGATCTGGTTTCTCTGTGAGCAGTACGACGCGCAGCAAGCGCTCGACATGGGCCTCGTCAACAAGGTCGTGCCGCTCGCCGACCTGGAGAAGGAGACGATCGTGTGGTGCCGGCGGATGCTCGAGCTCAGCCCGCTTGCGCTCCGCATGCTGAAGGCCGGCCTGAACGCGGCCGACGACGGTCTGGCGGGGATTCAGCAGCTGGCGGGCGACGCGACCCTTCTCTATTACATGAGTGAAGAGGCGCAGGAGGGCCGGGACGCATATGTCCAGAAACGCAAGCCCGACTTCTCCAAGTTTCCCAAGAGACCGTGATCAGCGCCGCCCCAGCGCTGACCCCCAGTCGCGTGTGGTGGTCGGCGGTGCGCCCCGCTACGCTCGCCGCCTCCGTCGCGCCAGTGCTCGCCGGGACGGCGATCGCGGTTCACGAGGGGGGACCGCGGTTGGGCGCCGGGCTGCTCGCCCTGCTGGTCGGGATCGCGATGCAGGTCGGGGTCAACTTCGCCAACGATTATTCGGACCACGTGCGCGGCGCCGACAGTCCGCGGAGGGTAGGTCCGGTGCGGGCCGCCTCGTCCGGCGTCGTCCCTCCCGAAGCTGTCAGGCGGGCCGCCCTCGGAGCCTTCGGTGTCGCCGGAGTCGCCGGCCTGGTCCTCAGCCTCGTCACGGACTGGAGGCTGGTGCTCGTTGGTGTGGCATGCCTCCTCGCCGGATGGCTGTACACGGGAGGGCCGCGACCCTACGGTTACCTCGGGCTCGGCGAGGTTTTCGTTTTTCTCTTCTTCGGCCTGGTCGCAACGGTCGGCACCGTTTACGTGGAGACGCTGCGCGTCACACTGCTGTCCATCCTCATGGCCTGCGCGATGGGATGCTTCGCCACCGCGATCCTGGTCCTCAACAACCTGCGCGACCTGGAAACGGACCTTGGCGCCGGCAAGCTGACGCTGGCCACGCGCATCGGCCGCGAGCGCACCCGCCTCCTGCTGCTTGGATTGATGTGCGTGGCATTTGCCATCCCCATGGCCGCGGCCGTCCTCGAGCTGGCTCCGGTCGCCGTATTGCTCGTCCTTTTCGCGATCTCGATCGCAGCCGCTCCTGTCCGCACCGCGTTCACCACGTCCGCAGCGCCGCCGCTGGTGCGCGCCCTGAAGCGTGTCGCGATGGCCGAGCTTGCTTATGCGCTGCTGTTTTCGCTCGGGTTGCTCCTGTGACAACGGCGTACATCACGGGCCGCATGCCCGCCGACGTGGCGCGTGAGGTCGAGTCCCACCTCAAAGCCGGGTGCGTCAGCTTCCTGCTGCGGGAGTTGGACCGTGGCGGGATGCTCGACCGCGAGCGCCTCGGGGCGGCTCGCTACGCCGCCGGCGTTCAGGCCGAGGTCGAGCTGGAGGGCCAGTCGTCGCCGGTCGGCGCGTCTTCGGTCGCCGGCGCTGGGACGTCTGAGGTCGCCCGAGCCAGGTGATCCTCCAGCACGCGAGCGAAGGCCTCGGGCCTTTCCTGGTGCACGGTGTGGCCGGACCTCGGCACGACTTCGACCCGGCCGTCGGGGACGGTCGCGGCGAGCCGGCGGGCCGAGCTGACGTAGCCGTGGTCGAGCTGTCCCGCCACAAATGTGCAGGGAAACGTGACGTGGGCGAGGTCATCCCACACCGCGTCCATGGCCCCGGCACCCATTCCACGCAGCGAGCACGCAAGGCCGGCGACGTGGTTGGTCATCCGTTCCGCGCGCACCTGCGCTACGAAGGCCGGTCCGCGGCGTTCGAGACCTGCAAACAGGGGCAGGCTACCCCAGTAGTTGACGAAAGCCTCGAGGCCGCCCTTCTCGATCCGCTCCGCAAGCGCTTCATCCCCGCGCCGGCGGCCCTCGCGTGCACCCTGATCGAGGCCGGCGTGCGCGCCGATGGTCAGGAGCGAGAGGACGCGGTCGGGACGGCGGGCGGCGACGTGAAGCGCCAGCCGGCCGCCCATCGAGTAGCCGGCGACATGAGTGCGCGGAACGCCAAGGTGGTCCCACAGCATCTCAAGGTCTCTCGTGCAGGCGTCCATGCTGCAGGCCGCGCCCGGCTGCGTCCGCGTTTCGCCGTGCCCGCGGAGGTCGGGCACGATCCACATCCAGCCCTTGGGCATCCTGGAAATCACCTCGAGCCAGCTGCGGCCGCTCTGGGTGAACCCGTGGAGCAGCGTGACCGGCGTTCCCTCGCCGCTCACGAAGTAGCTCAATCGCATGTCGGGACCGTCGAGAATCACTCGCACTGAATGTTATGGATGTAACTCAGTCGTTTGCCGCCACCTTCGTGGATGAGCTGGCCGCTCAGGGAGTCGAGTACGCGTGCGTTTCTCCAGGCTCGCGGTCGGCCCCGATCGCGATGGCGCTCCAGCGCCATCCAAAGATCAGGGTGCTCATGCATATCGACGAGCGCTCCGGCTCCTTCTTCGGGGTCGGCCTGGCCAAGGCGACGGGCAAGCCGGTCGTCCTGTTGTGCACGTCGGGGACGGCCGCGGCCGAGTTTCACGCGGCGGTGGTCGAGGCTTCCTACTCGCGCACGCCGTTGATCGTCCTGACGGCCGACCGGCCGCCTGAGCTTCAGGGCGCGGGGGCCAATCAATCGATCGACCAGCAGCGGCTGTACGGCTCGGCGGTGCGGTGGTTCTTCGACCCGGGTGCTCCGGTCGAGCTGCCCAACGCGGCACGGCTCTGGCGGCGCCTCGCGGCACGAGCGGTGGCGGAAGCGAGCACCGGACCGGTTCACATGAACCTGCCCTTTCGCGAACCGCTGGTCCCGCCGCCCGGACAGATCCCGGCTCCGATCGGGATGGCCGGGCAGTCCGTCAGCCGGGGCCGCACCGTGCCGACGACCAGCCAGGTGACCGCGCTGGCGTCGGCGCTTCAGCGCGCACAGAGGCCACTGGTCATCGCGGGGGAGATGCGCGACGGCGAGCGGCTGGCGCCCGCTCTTCACCGCCTCGGCCTCCCGGTGCTCGCCGAGCCTGCCTCGCAGCTCAGGCGCCCCGAGACCGGCGCGTCGATCGAGTCCTACGAGGCGCTTTTGAGAGCCGGCTGGTCGCTGCAGCACGGACCGGACCTCGTGATCCGGCTGGGCAGCATGCCGACGTCGAGCGCTTTGAACAAGTGGCTCGCCGCCGCATCCGCTCCGACGTTTCTCCTCGACCCGGACCATGCCTGGCGCGACCAGGACCACGTCTCCACCAACATCGTCGACTGCGACCCGCAGCCCCTGCTCGAGGCGCTGCCACCGCTCGATCGCGTTGGATGGCGGGACCAATGGGTCGCGGCGGGAAAGCGGGCGACCGCGGCCATCGCCGCGACACTCGTCTCGACGCCGCTGCACGAAGGACACGTCGTGCGCGCGCTGAGCTCGCGGCTCCCGGACCCGGGACAGGTCTTCATTGGTTCGAGCCTGCCGATCCGTGCGGCCGAAGCCTTCTGGCCGCAGGCGCGGCCGCAGCAGCGCTTCTTCGGCAATCGAGGAGCGAGCGGGATCGACGGGCTCGTGTCAAGTGGCCTGGGTTTGGCTGCGGGACGCCCGAACGTTCCGACGGTTCTGCTGCTTGGGGACCTGTCGCTGTACCACGACATGAACGGGCTGTGGGCGCTTCGGCGGCACGGTATTCGCGCCACGCTCGTCGTTTGTGACAACGATGGCGGGGGCATCTTCAACTTCCTGCCGCAGGCGGAGCACCAGGACGTTTTCGAGGAGCTGTTCGTGACGCCGCTGAGCCTCGACCTTTCTCAGGTCGCGCGGCTCTACGGTCTCGTGTACAGCCCCGTGACCGACCGCTCGGGTCTCGAGCCGGCCATCGCGGATGCGATCGCAGCGCCCACGCCGACGATGGTCGTCGTGCGCTTCAAGCGCGAGGACAGCGTGAACGGGCATCGGTTGTGCTGGGAGGCCGCGGCGGCGGCACTGCGGTCTTAGTCCAGGTTCTCCCGCCAGGCGCCGGCGAATGCGCCGAAGCTGCGCCCGACCCGATGTCGGTATCTCGAAAAACCTGGCAGCGACGCGCCGAGGATCACGAAGAGCATCACGACAGCTGCCGAGATGGCCATCGTGAAAACGAAGGACATTGGGTCATAGAACGGAAAGTTGTGGAACATCAGGTCGTCGCCCGGTACGGTGACCCCACTGACGACGCCCGCTACCAAACCAACCCAGATTCCGCCGGCGAGAGTGCCCGAACGTCGCGCGCCTACAAAGCCCGCTGCAACAAAAAGCGCTGAGATCAGGACCAGGCCGACCGAGAGGTCCAATGGAACGATGTCGGTACGGCCCACGTACCAGGTGAGGTCGATCAGGGCTCCGAAAAGCGCACCCAGGAGCGCGCCGAAGCGGAGGCCGCCCAACAGGTTGGCGACGTCGTTCAGGACCGCAATCCACGCTCTGCGTTTCGGTGTGCGGGGGTCGTCGAGCATGTCGTGGAACAGGAGCTTCATCGCGGCGGCGTACTCCTTTCGAAACTTTCTCGGGTAGCAGGCGACGATGAGCGCGTACACGCGGTCGGCCCAGCGCGCCATCACGAGCGGGCCCGTATGCGGCGCGCGCCGGCGAGGACGATGGCCTGCTCCATGCGTTTCAACTCTCCACTCAACTCTGCGCGGCCGCGGGCGGTGAGTCGGTAGCTGCGGCGCCGAGGATCTTCTTCAGGGTCTGGTTCAAGCTCGGCGATGAGGCCGGCATCCAGCAATCTCTTGAGGGCCGTGTACAGCGTGCCGGGGCCCAATCGAATGCGACCTTCGGAGCTCTCCTCGACGTGCTTGAGGATGTCGTAGCCGTGACGGACTCGAATGCTGAGCGAGAGCAGGATGTAGAAGACGGGGGCGGTTAGGGGGGTGCCGGGTTTGGTGAACTGACGCTCGCGACTCATAGGTCTGACTATATCGTAAATGGATATAGATGGGGGGGAAGGACGGACTGGGAAGAGGGTACTACCACCACCGCCTCGTGCTTGAAAATGGATGGAAGATGATCAAGTCCGGCCGTGAGTTCAGGTTCCAGCCGCCTGACCGCGTGATGATGCGGCGGGCGTGCGGGCGGAGACCACGCTGGGCGACTTAGTTCGCCAGCAGGAAGTCAAGCACCAGTCGGTTGAATTCCT
>Ga0208356_1000047_pt1 | contig 44493 bp, 38 predicted proteins | sample NGESurshal072012_4_FD_184467 | JGI IMG/M metagenome (GOLD analysis project Ga0208356, IMG submission 184467) | Arctic peat soil microbial communities from Barrow, Alaska - NGEE Surface sample 53-1 shallow-072012 (SPAdes) | ecosystem: Environmental > Terrestrial > Soil > Wetlands > Peat ... | reverse complement strand
GCTACGACTCTACTGCAGCGCCCGGGCGATCGCTCGCAGATCCTGCCAGGACATGCGTTTGTAGGACGGCGAGCGCAGCAGATAGGCGGGATGGAACGTCGCCATGGCGCGGATAATGCGGGTGCCGGTGTCGTAGTCGAACCATTTGCCGCGGGTTTTCATGATGCCCTCGCGGGTCGAGAGCAGGGTCTGGGTCGAGGGGTTGCCGAGGGTGACCAGCACGTCCGGGTTCACCAGTTCGATTTGCCGCTGGATGAACGGCAGGCAGATTTGCGTCTCCTGCGGCGTCGGCGTGCGGTTGCCGGGTGGCCGCCATGGAATGACATTGGCAATGTAGGCCTTGCTGCGATCGAGCCCGATCGCCGCGATCATGCGGTCGAGCAATTTGCCCGAACGACCGACAAAGGGCAGGCCCTCGATGTCTTCGTCGCGTCCTGGCGCTTCGCCCACGAACATGATGCGCGCCTGCGGGTTGCCGTCGGCGAACACCAGGCGGGTGGCGGTGGATTTCAGCGCGCAGCCGTCGAAATTTTCCAATAGCGCGCGCAGCGCGTCCAGCGACGGAGCGGTCCGCGCCGCTTCCCGCGCCGACGCGATCGCCGCCTCCGGCGCCAGCACGATGTCGCGGCGAGGGGCGGGCGCGGCGACCGGAGCCGTCCTGGCGGGTCTTGCCGGCGCGGTCTCCGCGGGTGCGGCGGTAAGACCAGGATCGGCCAGCCGGTTGACCGGCTCTTCCAACAGCGCGCAGTCGACCCCGGCCTCCAGATAAAAGGCCAGCAATTGCTTGAGGGTAGGGGCGGGATCAGGCGTCATGACACGATCTCGAAGGCACTGCCTCAATCTACCCCGAAGCGGGCCGCCGTGAAACGCCTCCAAAGCGTTTTCGAGCGAAGTGGGTACCGGTTCGCGTGAAGAACACGCGTCAAAACAAGAAACTCGGCGCATTTCCGTGGTTGTTCTTGATCCAAAAATCGGAAACAAACGATATTCAGACGCGTTCTCACCGGGCTGAGACCAGATCATGAGCACTGACGAGATTCCGCCTCGCGAATCCATGGAATTCGACGTCGTGATCGTCGGCGCCGGCCCCTCGGGCCTCGCCGCGGCGATCCGGCTGAAGCAGCTCAATGCCGAACTGTCGGTCGTCGTGGTGGAGAAGGGGTCCGAGGTCGGCGCGCACATCCTGTCCGGCGCGGTGATCGACCCGGTGTCGCTGGACAAGCTCGTTCCGGACTGGCGCGAGGACGCCGATTGCCCGCTGAAGACGCAAGTCACGGACGATCGCTTCTACTGGATGACGGCGGGTGGCGCGATCCGGCTGCCGAACATCGTGATGCCGCCGCTGATGAACAATCATCACTGCTATATCGGCTCGCTTGGCAATGTTTGCCGCTGGCTGGCGCCCAAGGCCGAAGCGCTCGGCGTCGAGATCTACCCGGGCTTCGCCGCGGTCGATGTGCTCTATGACGACAAGGGCGCGGTGCGCGGCATCGCGACCGGCGACATGGGCGTGGCCAAGGATGGTTCGCACAAATCCTCCTATACGCGTGGCATGGAACTGCTCGGCAAATACACCCTGTTCGCCGAAGGCGCGCGCGGCAACCTGAGCAAGCAGCTGATCGCGAAGTTCGCGCTCGACGCCAACCGCGAGCCGCCGAAATTCGGCATCGGCCTCAAGGAGGTCTGGCAGATCGACCCGGCCAGGCATCGGAAGGGCCTGATCCAGCATTCGTTCGGCTGGCCGCTGAACAATTCGACCGGCGGCGGCTCGTTCCTCTATCATTACGACGACAATCTGGTTGCGGTCGGATTCGTCGTGCATCTCAATTACGATGATCCGTATCTGTCGCCGTTCGATGAATTCCAGCGCTTCAAGACCCATCCGGCGATCCGTGGCCTGTTCGAGGGCGGCAAACGGCTGGCCTATGGCGCCCGCGCCATCACCGAGGGCGGCTATCAATCGGTGCCGCGCCTGAGCTTTGCGGGCGGCGCGCTGATCGGTTGCGCGGCGGGTTTTGTCAACGTGCCGCGCATCAAGGGCGTGCACAACGCCATCGGCAGCGGCATGCTGGCGGCCGAACAGGTCGTTGCCGCGCTCGGCGCCGGCCGCGCCAACGACGAACTGGCCGATTATGAGAATGTGTGGCGCGATTCGCCTGTCGGCAAGGACCTGTACCGGGTCCGCAACGTCAAGCCGCTGTGGTCGAAGTTCGGCACCCTCCTCGGCGTTGCGCTTGGTGGTATCGACATGTGGTGCAACACGCTGGGGTTCTCGCTGTTCGGGACCCAGTCGCATGCCAAGCCCGACCGCAAGACGCTCGATCCGGCGAAGGCCCATGCCCCGATCGCGCCGCCGAAGCCGGACGGCAAGCTCACCTTCGACAAGCTGTCGTCGGTATTCCTCTCCAACACCAATCATGAAGAGGACCAGCCGGTGCACCTGAAGGTCGCCGACATGAATCTGCAGAAAACGTCCGAGCACGACGTCTATGCCGGGCCGTCCAACCGCTATTGCCCGGCCGGCGTCTATGAATGGGTCGAGGAGGCGAGCGGGCCGCGCTTTGTGATCAATGCCCAGAATTGCGTCCATTGCAAAACCTGCGACGTCAAGGACCCGAACGGCAACATCACCTGGGTTCCGCCGGAGGGTGGCGGCGGACCCAATTATGAGGCGATGTGACGCACGATTGCGTGAGGTGGCCCCCGCCGACCCAGCCCCCGGCCACGATACCGCCACACTGACAGCGTTCTCAGGCGCGGCCGGCGGGCCGGGCCGATATGCACCCTTCCCGCCGATCGATTCGCCACCCCGTATCCTTGCGGTTGAACGCCAAACGCGGCATTGTCGCCTGCCTTGATGCCGCCGCTTGGGTTCGCATTCGAGACGATCCCGTCAAAACCTGGAGCTAGGGCGAACCGTGATGTTTTCCATTCGTTTCAATCGCCGGACCATCGCCGCCTTGGCCTTCACCGTGCTCGCGGTGCCGGTGTCGGTTTCGGCCCAGACGCCGGATCATCCGAGCGATAATTCGGCGCAGTTTCCCACCAGCCACGATCTGAAATCACTGACGATGTCGGGCAGCTACCTGGCGGCCCGCCATGCCAGCGTGGAGCGGGATGCCGCCTCGGCCGCGGCGTTCTACCGCTCGGCACTTCGAACCGATCCGAAGAACAACGAGCTACTCGATCGCGCCTTCATTTCCTCGCTGGCGGATGGCAATATCGACGAGGCGGTGAGGCTCGCCGACCGTATCCTGACCGTCGACAAGTCCAATCGCGTGGCCCGGCTCGTGGTCGGGGTGCGCGATCTGAAGCTGAAGAAATACGCCGCGGCGCAGCTCAACATCAATCAGTCGATTCGCGGGCCGATCACCGATCTGGTGGCGACGCTGTTGTCTGGCTGGGCGAGCTACGGCGCCGGCGACAGCAAGACCGCGGTCGCCAATATCGACAAGCTGACCGGTCCGGAATGGTACCCGCTGTTCAAGGATTTGCATTCCGGCATGATCCTCGAGCTCGCGGGCAAGGAAAAGGACGCCGGCGTGCGTCTTGAGCGGGCCTACAAGCTCGACGATTCCATGCTGCGGGTCGCCGACGATTATGCGCGCTGGCTGTCGCGCAACAAGGATGAGGCGTCGGCGACGGCGGTCTATGAAGCATTCGACAAGAAGCTGCCGCGGCACCCGCTGGTGCTGCAGGGATTGCGCGAAACCAAGGCCGGCAAGAAGCTGCCGCCGCTGGTCGATTCACCGCAGACCGGCGCCGCCGAGGCGCTGTACGGGATCGGCGCCACCCTGACCCGCCGCGGCGGCGAGGATCTCGCGCTGGTCTATCTGCAGCTTGCGCTCTACCTCGCCCCCAACCATCCGCTGGCGCTGCTGTCGCTCGCCGATCTCTACGAGTCGGTGAAGAAGCCGGCGATGGCAATCAAGGTCTATGAGCGCGTGCCGGCGAGTTCACCGCTGAAGCGCAACGCCCAGATCCAGCTCGCGACCGATCTCGACGCCGCCGACCGCAGCGACGAGGCGATCAAGATCCTGAAGGGCGTCATCGCCGACGATCCCAAAGACCTCGAAGCCATCATGGCGCTCGGCAATGTCGAACGCGGCCGCAAGAAGTTCGCCGACTGCGCCGATACCTATGCGAAGGGCATCGATGCGCTGCCGGATGCGAACGACAAGGGCAACACCGTCTGGTACTACTACCGCGGCATCTGCGAGGAGCGCTCCAAGCAATGGAGCAAGGCCGAAGCCGACATGCGCAAGGCGCTCGAATTGCAGCCCGACCAGCCCCATGTGCTGAATTATCTCGGCTATTCCTGGATCGATCAGGGTATCAATCTCGACGAAGCCATGAAGATGATCAAGCGGGCGGTCGATCAGCGCCCGGATGACGGCTACATCGTGGATTCGCTGGGCTGGGCCTATTTCCGCATCGGCAATTACGAGGAAGCGGTCAAGAACCTCGAACGCGCGATCGATCTCAAGCCCGAAGACCCGACCATCAACGACCATCTCGGCGACGCCTATTGGCGGGTCGGCCGGACCCTTGAAGCCAAGTTCCAGTGGGCGCACGCCCGCGACCTGAAGCCCGAACCCGAAGACCTGCCGAAGATCGAGGCCAAGATCCAGAACGGTCTGCCCGACGACACCTCTTCCGCGGCCGCCGCTGACAAGAAAAAAGAGGACGGCAAGGGCGGCTGACCGAGGGGGCTTGACGCCGATGCCGGCGCTGATGGAGGAGGGTCGCGCCAAGGTCAACCTGACCCTTCGGGTGGTCGGACGCCGCGTCGACGGCTATCACGATCTGGAGAGCGTGGTGGCGTTCGCCGATTGTGCCGATCGCCTCAGCCTGACGCCCGGGGACAGCCTGGATCTCAACACCATCGGCCCGCTGGCCAATGATTGCGGCGAGAGTGCCGACAATCTGGTGCTCAAGGCCGCGCAGCTGCTCGGCGAACGCGTGCCCAGCCTGCGCGTCGGCGAGTTCGTCCTCGATAAGGTCCTGCCGGTCGCGGCCGGGATCGGCGGCGGTTCGGCCGATGCGGCGGCGGCGCTGCGCCTGCTGGCGCGGCTCAACGGCCTTGCCTTCGACGATCCGCGCCTGATGGAGGTCGCGGTGCTGACCGGCGCGGATGTGCCGGTTTGTCTGGCCTCGCGCGCCTGCGACATGACCGGCGTCGGCGAAACGCTGCTGCCGCTGAGCCTGCCGGAATTGCCGTGCGTGATGGTCAATCCCCGCGTTGCGGTCGCGACCCGGGACGTCTTTCGCGCGCTCGGCCTGCGGAACGGCGAATTGCTGGTCGGCGCCACCGACGTGATCCAGGCAGAGGCCTGGCCGGACGCCGGTGCGTCGATGGGCGACTGGATCGAGGCGCTGAGCGCCGGCTACAACGACCTTGAAGCCCCGGCGATGCGGATTCAGCCGGCGATCGGCGAGGTGCTGACGGCGCTCGCCGCGGCCGACGGCGCAAGGCTCGCGCGGATGTCCGGATCGGGCGCGACCTGCTTTGCGATTTTCGAACACGCCACCGCGGCGCAGCGCGCGGCGCAGCAGATCGGGCGCGAACACCCCAAATGGTGGGTACACGCGGGCGCGCTGAGCTAGCGAATTGTAGCCCGGATGCAGCGCTGATCGGGGATAAGACTACAGCACCCGGTTGCTCTCCTTCACCTTTTCCGCATCGAGATAGACGCTTGATCCCATCTCCCTGAACTTGGCGCTCATCTGCGCCATGCCGTCCTCGATAGTGCCGTTGATCGACAATCCCACCGAGTTCGGATCGTTCAGCGTGGCGGCGTAGTCGCGCACGTCCTGGGTGATCTTCATCGAGCAGAATTTCGGGCCGCACATCGAGCAGAAATGCGCGACCTTGTGGGCTTCCTTGGGCAGCGTCTCGTCGTGGAAGCTGCGCGCGGTGTCGGGATCGAGTCCGAGGTTGAACTGGTCCTCCCAGCGGAAGTCGAAGCGGGCGCGCGACAGCGCGTCGTCGCGCAGTTGCGCGGCGGGGTGGCCCTTGCCGAGATCGGAGGCGTGCGCCGCGATCTTGTAGGTGATGACGCCGGTCTTGACGTCGTCGCGGTTGGGCAGGCCGAGATGCTCCTTCGGCGTCACGTAGCACAGCATGGCACAGCCGAACCAGCCGATCATGGCGGCGCCGATGCCGGAGGTGATGTGGTCGTAGCCCGGCGCGATGTCGGTGGTCAGCGGCCCCAGCGTATAGAACGGCGCCTCGCCGCATTCCTTGAGCTGCTTGTCCATGTTGATCTTGATCTTGTGCAGCGGCACATGGCCGGGGCCCTCGATCATGACCTGGCAGCCCTTCTTCCACGCGATCTGGGTCAATTCGCCGAGCGTCTCCAGTTCGGCGAACTGGGCGCGGTCGTTGGCGTCCGCAATCGAGCCCGGCCGGAGGCCGTCGCCGAGCGAGAACGACACGTCATATTGGCGCATCAGGTCGCAGATCTCCTCGAAATTCGTGTAGAGGAAGCTTTCCTTGTGATGCGCCAGGCACCATTTCGCCATGATCGAGCCGCCGCGCGAGACGATGCCGGTGACGCGGTTGGCGGTGAGGTGGATATAGGGCAGCCGGACGCCGGCGTGGATGGTGAAATAGTCGACGCCCTGCTCGCACTGCTCGATCAGCGTGTCCTTGTAGAGCTCCCAGGTCAGCTGAACCGGATCGCCATCGCACTTCTCCAGCGCCTGGTAGATCGGCACGGTGCCGATCGGGATCGGCGCATTGCGCAAAATCCATTCGCGGGTGGTGTGGATGTTGCGGCCGGTGGAAAGGTCCATCACGGTATCGGCGCCCCAGCGGATCGCCCACACCATCTTGTCGACCTCTTCCTCGACCGACGAGGTCACCGCGGAGTTGCCGATATTGGCGTTGATCTTGGTGAGGAAGTTGCGGCCGATGATCATCGGCTCGAGCTCGCCATGGTTGATGTTACAGGGGATGATGGCGCGGCCACGGGCGATCTCGCTGCGCACGAATTCCGGCGTCACAAAGGCCGGCACCGCGGCGCCGAAGCTTTCGCCGTCGGCGAGCGCCGCCTCCGCGCGTTCGAGTTGTTGCTTGCGGCCGAGGTTTTCGCGGGTGGCGACGTAGATCATCTCCTTGGTGACGATGCCGGCGCGGGCGAATTCGAGTTGCGTGATCATCGGCGGATGGCCGCTTCCGCGCGCCGACGCAATGCCCTGTTCCCCTCCCCCTTGCGGGGAGGGGTTAGGGGTGGGGGTAGTCACACGCGCCGTGCTCGCGGCTGACCCCCCTGCCTGACCCTCCGCCGCAAGGGGGGAGGGAACAGAAGACAGGCCGCGCAGCGGCCTGTGATGGGCGGTGAACGATTTGGCGGCATGGCTCGCGCCGACATTGCCGTTGTCTTCCGGCTTGATGTCGCGGCCCTGATATTCCTCGACGCCGCCGCGCTCCTTGACCCAGGCGATGCGGTGGCGCGACAGCCCGGCATTGACGTCGATCACGACGCCCGGATCGGTATAGGGGCCGGAAGTGTCATAGACCGGCAGGTTCGGCTCGCCGGCGCCCTCGCTGAGCATGATCTCGCGCAGCGGAACGCGCAGCTCCGGCGCTTCATCCGGGGTGACGAAGATCTTGCGCGAGGCGGCGAGCGGGCCGGTGGTGACGGCGGCCAATGTGGTGTCGGGGTTGGAGCGGATGTTCATGATGTATCCTCCTGTGGATGAAAGCAGCTACCGCCGTCATTGCGAGCGCAGCGAAGCAATCCACGGCCACGAATCCGGTGACAATGGATTGCTTCGTCGCTTGCGCTCCTCGCAATGACGGTGGATGGGACGGCGGCATCTCACGCGGCCTCCGCGTCTTGTCCGAGCCAGGCGCGCACCCGCGCGTCGGGATCGGCATTCTGGGTGATGTCGCTGACGACGGCGATCGAGTCGGCGCCAGCGGCAAAAATTTCGGCAGCCTGCTCGAGCTTGATGCCGCCGATCGCAACCAGCGGCAGTGAGCCGACGCATTTTTTCCATTCCGTGATCTTCGCAATGCCCTGCGGCGCGAACCGCATCGATTTCAGCGTGGTCGGAAAGATCGGTCCGAGCGCAACGTAATCGGGCTTCGCGCGCAACGCGGTCGCCAGCTCCTCGTCGTCATGGGTGGAGAGGCCGAGCGTCAGCCCGGCGTTGCGGATCGCCGTGAGGTCGGCCTCGGCGAGGTCTTCCTGGCCGAGATGCAGATGTTTGGCGCCGCCGGCGATCGCCGCCCGCCAGTAATCATTGACCACGAGTTGGCTGCGGGTGCCCTTCGTCGCGGCGAGGGCGCCGATCACGAGCTGCAGCGCCTCATCCTCGCCGAGGTTCTTGGCGCGCAACTGCACGGTGCCGACGCCGAGTGCGGCCAGGCGCGCCACCCAGGCGACGCTGTCGACGACGGGATAAAAGCGATCAGGATACGCGGAGCGATCAGGATACGGCATGCCAGAACGGGGTCCCGATGACTGGAGTGGAAGGGGAGGCGAAATCGCGGGCTTCCATCAGCCCGGCTTCATAGGCGGTGCGGCCGGCCTCGACGCCGGATTTGAACGCCGCGGCCATCGCCACCGGGTCGGCGGCCTTGGCGATCGCCGTGTTGAGCAGCACCGCGTCGTAGCCGAGCTCGAGCGCGTGCGCCGCATGCGAGGGTGCGCCCAGGCCCGCATCGACCACCAGTGTGATATCGGGCAGGCGGTCGCGCAGCAGTTTCAGCGCGTCGCGGTTGACGATGCCCCTGGCGCTGCCGATCGGCGCCGCCCACGGCATCACCACCTGGCAGCCGGCATCGACCAGCCGCATCGCCACCCCGAGATCCTCGGTGCAATACGGAAAGACCTCAAAACCGTCCTTGACCAGGATGGCGGCGGCCTCGACCAGGCCGATCGCGTCGGGCTGCAGCGTGTCGTTGTCGGCGATCACCTCGAGTTTGATCCAGCTCGTGCCGAACAATTCGCGCGCCAGTTTTGCCGTGGTCACGGCCTCGCGCACGCTGCGGCAGCCGGCGGTGTTCGGCAGTACGGTGACGTCAAGCTCGCGGATCAGCGACCAGAACGCGTCGCCGGTCTTGCCGCCGGCGGTTTCCCGCCGCAGCGACACCGTGACGATCTCGGCGCCCGAGGCCCGGATCGCCGCCTGCATGATCGAAGGCGAGGGATACAGCGCGCTGCCGATCAGGAGGCGGGAGGTGAAGGGTTTGTTGTAGAGGTTCAGCATGATGTCAGCGCCCCAACCCCAAGACGTTCCGACATACCAGCCGTCATCCCCGCGAAAGCGGGGATCCAGTATTCCGAAGCGCCGGAGTCCAGCACGAGAGGCCGCGGCGTACTGGGTCGCCCGGTCAAGCCGGGCGATGACAGTCGGGTTGCCATCGCAGCTTGGTTTCCAGCCATCATCATCCCCCCTGCCGCGGCGTGATGATCTCGATCTCGTCGCCGGCTTTAAGCGCGGTGTCGGCCCAGCGGCTGCGCGGCAACACGTCGAAATTCAGCGCGATCGCGAAATGCTTGCCCGGATAGTCGAGTTCGCCGAGCAGCGCGTCGACGCTGGGCGATGAAATCTCCCGCGGCTCGCCATTGACGATCACGCGCATTGCATCACCTCGTTGTCGATCACCCCGCGCTCGACATAGCCAAGCGTCAGCTCTGCCAGCGCCGGCGCCAGCAGGAAGCCATGACGGAACAGTCCGTTGACGGCGATGTTGTGCCGGTCGATGGCGATCCGCGGCAGATTGTCGGGAAAAGCCGGGCGAAGCCCGGCGCCGAACTCGACAATGCGGGCCTCGGCGAATGCCGGATGCACCGCATAGGCGGCGCCCAGCAATTCCAGTGCCGAGCGGACACTGACGCCCTCATGCTCGGCCTCGATCGAGGTCGCGCCGAGCATGAACCGGCCGTCGCCGCGCGGAATCACATAAAGCGGAAAACGCGGATGGATCAGGCGCACCGGGCGCGACAGCTCGACCTCGCCGGTCTCGATCACGATCATCTCGCCCTTGACGCCGCGCAGGTCGGGCTGGGTGTCGCGCGCGGCAAGCCCGCGGCAATCGACCACGATGCCGTCGCACGCCTTGGGATCGGCGTCGCTGTTGAATCGCAGCGTGCCGCCGGCGGCGGCGAAGCGCGCATGCAGTTGCGGCAGCATTTGCCGCGGCTCGACATGGCCCTCGCCGGCATAGAACAGCCCGTCGCGGAAGCGGCCCTCGAGCGCGGGTTCGAGTTCGGTCACGGCGCGCGCGTCGAGCCGCCGGTGGCCGGAGGTCAGCCTGGCGTAGCGCTCGAAATCGGCGCGGTCGCGCAGATGTGCCACCACCAGCGAGCCGTTGAAGGGGGTATGCGGAAAATGCTGGCGCCAAAGCTCGAGCGAGCGGATGCCGAGCCGGCTGATGACGGGTTCCGATGCCTCGGCCTCGCACCAGGGCGCCAGCATGCCGCCGGCAAAATGGCTGGTCGACTGCGTCATCGTGGCGTCGCTGCGCTCATGCAGCGTGACGTCGTGGCCGGCTTGCGCAAGCAGCAGCGCCTGCCATGCGCCGGCTATGCCGGCGCCGATCACGGTAACGGGGGATTGCCCCCGCGGTTTGGATCTCTGATACATCCCTGTCCCTTCGCCGGCATGACCCGGATCAGGTTCAAAGGGTCACCGCGGTCTCTCACCCTGCGAACAGGATGTGAGCGTGCGGTCTCTCAGCTCCTCGTCGGAGCTCCCCTCGGAACGGGCTTAATGTAAGCCGATGGGGCGGGGTGTCAACGGAGGCAAGCAAGACGTGGATGGCCGGGACGAGCCCGGCCATGACGACTATCTTTGTGGAACCTGCTGGGCGTTGGCGTCGTCGAGCAGCGGGCTCGCCAACAGCGATACGGGATGCCGCAAATGTTCCAGCCGCTGCCGCTTCGCCACCTGGTAGTAGCCGGCGGCGTAATAATGGACGGCGCGATTGTGGTCGCCATTTGCAGCGCGGTAGGCGCCGGCGAGATATTTCACCGCATAAGTGAGATTGGTGTTGGGGTCGCGCAGTCCGGCGGCATCACCGGTATAGCCAAGGCTGCGCGCGGTCGCGAGCTTGATCTGCATCAGGCCGATGGTGCCGCCGCGCCCGACCAGCCCGGGCCGATAGCGGCTTTCGCGCACGATCACGCGATGCACCAGGGCCTCGGGCACCCCGTTGGCCCTGGCGTGGGTGGCGACCAATTCGTCATATTCCCGGTGCTGCTGTGCCTGCGCGAGTGCAGGAAACAGCAGCACCGCTACAGCGGCGAGGCTGGCGAGCGATAACAGGCGTTTCATGGCCAAATGGCCTCTGGAGCGCGATGGCGCCTGACCCTTAACACGCCATAATTGTTGCAATCGCCGGGCGGCGATGTGGCCAAATTCCGGCTTTCCATGCGTTTACCGCATATCCGACCGGGTCGGTTTACGTAGAATTATGGCTTGGCGTGCTTCGATCCGGTCGAAAACCCCGAGGATCTCATCCCGCGCCGATGACCCTGTCCGTTGCCGATACCGCCGAATCTGCGAGCCCGATGCGCGGGTTGTTGCCGCTATGGGTCGGCATTGGCGTCTATGCGCTGCTTGTGCTGGTCGGAAGCCGGCTGCTCAATGACCCCGATACGTTGTGGCATATCACCGTCGGGCAGTGGATTCTCGACCATCGCGCGATGCCGGAAACCGACGTCTATTCCTTCACGATGCGGGGCCAGCCCTGGATTTCGATGTACTGGGTGGCGCAGGTACTCTACGCCAAGGCCTATTCGATATTCGGCTGGAGCGGGCCGGTGGTGCTGGCTGCCGCCGCGAGTGCGTCGACTTTCGCGCTGCTGGCAAAATTACTGAGCCGGCATTTGAGCGAGACCACAACAACGGTGTTCGTGGCCGCGGCGCTGGCGCTGACCGCACCGCATCTGCTGGCGCGGCCGCATGTGCTGGCATTGCCGGTCATGGTGGCATGGGTCGGCGGATTGATCGCCGCCGCCGATCGGCGCGATGCGCCGTCTTTCTGGCTGTTACCGCTGATCGCGCTGTGGGCCAATCTGCATGGCGGCTTTGTGCTCGGCCTGATGCTGGTGGCGCCGATCGCACTCGATGCGGTCGTGAGCGCCGATGCGGCGGAGCGCAAATCGCTGACGCAGCGCTGGGCGGTATTCGGGTTGGCGGCGCTGGTTGCGGCGTGTTGCACGCCCTACGGCTGGAATTCGATGCTGGCATCGAGAAAAATCCTGGCGCTGGGGAGCGTATTGCCGCTGGTCACGGAATGGCGGCCGGTCGATTTCGGCAGCCTGGGGACCTTCGAAATCTGCCTGTTGCTGGGTATGGGGTTTGCGCTGTTGCGCGGCATCCAACTGCCGCCGACGCGCATCCTGCTGCTGCTGGGAATGCTTCACATGGCGCTGTTCCAGAGCCGGGCTACCGAAATTCTGGCGCTGCTTGCGCCGCTTGTTCTCGCCGTCCCGCTCGCTAAACAGATCGGCGGCGCCGAGGCTTCAAATTCGAACGCACCGCCGCCGCGCGGCCTGCTGTTCGCCGGCGTTGCTATCTTGCTGATAGCGGGAACGGTTGCCTATGCCTCGGTCACCCGCTTCGAACCCAATGCCCGGCAATCGCCGGTCGCGGCGGTCGCGATACTGAAGAAGATGAATTTCACCCGTGTGTTCAACGACTACGATTTCGGCGGCTATCTGATCGCCAATGGCGTCGCTCCGTTCATCGACGGCCGCGCCGAAATCTATGGCGAGAAGTTCTTTATCGATCACAACAATGCCAGCGAATTGATAGAGCCGGATACCTTGTTCCGGCTGCTTGATGAATACAAGATCGAGGCGACCTTGATGCGCACGCAAAGTCCCGCGACCAAGCTGCTCGATCACATCGACGGATGGCAGAAAGTGTACGCCGACGACATCGCCACGATTCATGTCCGCAAGGCCGGCGCGTTGCATACCGCCGAACCGGCGGTCGATCCGAGGGTGAAGTGAATTGCAATCGTAGGGTGGGCGAGGCGAAAGCCTGCCCACCGGGCCCCGCCCGCTTGTATCGCATTAGGGGTGAACGCGGGAGCTGATTTACCAAGAATTATGCCTTGGCGTGCTTCGATACGGCGGAACCCCAGGGAATTTCGGCACGCCCATGACCATGTCCGTGACCCATAGTGCCGAGAGCACAAGTCCGATGCGCGGCCTGCTGCCGCTGTGGGTTGGCGTCGCGGTTTACGTGCTGTTTCTCCTGGCCGGAAATCGGCTGCTGATCGACCCCGATACGATGTGGCAGGTCACCGTCGGGCAGTGGATCATCGATCATCGCTCGGTGCCGGAGACTGATGTCTATTCCTTCACCATGCGCGGCCAGCCCTGGATCTCGACACAGTGGCTGGCGCAGGTGCTCTTTGCGAAAGCCTATGCCATCGCCGGCTGGAGCGGGCCGGTGGTGCTCGCGGCCAGCGCGATCGCGGCGACGTTTGCGCTGCTGGCCAGATTGTTGAGCCGCCACCTGACCGAAAGCACGACGCTGGTGTTCGTGGCCGCGGCTCTGGCGCTAACCACGCCGCACCTCCTGGCGCGCCCGCATGTGCTGGCGATGCCGGTCATGGTGATGTGGGTCGGCGGATTGATAGCGGCTGCGGATCGGCGCGCCGCACCGTCGTTCTGGTTGCTGCCGTTGATGGCGCTATGGGCCAATCTGCATGGCGGCTTTGTATTCGGCCTGGTGCTGATCGCCCCTGTCGCGTTCGATGCCGTGTTGGGTGTCGATGCGAGGGCAAGGAAATCGCTTGTGCTGCGATGGGCGGCCTTTGCAATCGCTGCGCTGGCGGCAAGCTGCTGCACGCCCTATGGCTGGAATGCGCTGCTGGCGTCGCGAAAAATCCTTGAGCTCGGCAGTGCGCTGCCGCTGATCATGGAATGGGAGCCGGCGAATTTCGGCAGCATTGGCGCACTCGAAATCTGCTTGCTGCTCGGGCTCGGCCTTGCGCTCTGGCGCGGCATCCGGCTGCCGCCGATGCGCATCGTGCTGCTGCTGGGGTTGCTGCATATGGCGCTGGCCCAAGGGCGCGCCGCCGAAATTCTGGCGCTGCTCGCGCCGCTGGTTCTGGCAAGCCCGCTGGCGAAGCAGATCGGCGGCGCCGGGAACCCTGTCGTAAATGCTGCGCCGCCGCGCGGCGTATTGTTCGCCGGCGTCGCGATGGCGCTGATGGCGGGAACGCTTGCCTACGGGGCCGCGCATCGTTTCGAGCCGCACCCGCACGGGGCGCCGGTCGCGGCCGTCGCCGAACTGAAGAAATTCAATTTTACCCGTGTGTTCAACGACTATGATTTTGGGGGGTATCTGATTTCCGAAGGCGTCGCGCCGTTTATCGATGGCCGTACCGAACTCTATGGCGAGAAATTCTTTATCGATCACAACGCCGCCAGCGGATTGATGGAGCCGGACAATCTGTTCCGGCTGCTCGACCAATACCGGATCGAGGCGACCCTGATGCGGACGCAGAGCGCTGCAACCAAGCTGCTCTACCATGTCGACGGCTGGCAGAAGGTCTATGCCGACGACATCGCCACCATTTTCGTGCGCAAACCCGGCGCGATGCATAGCGTCGAACCCGTGGTCGACCCGACGACGAAGTGACGCACGCCCCGGCAGCGTTGCGGACGCGCCCTTGCCGTTCAAAAGACAAATTGCTCGCGAAGTATCGTCGACAGAACGGTGCAACGGAAATTCCGGCAGCAAGCCTGTCCGATTTGCATTCAACGTAAATGTAAAAAAAAGGAGATGGCGCCATGGTCCGAATCGATTCCGGCTATCTGCCCCGCGAAAACCCCTGCGCCCAATGCGGCAAGCCGATCGCCACCCCGGAGTGGATTGAATCCGGCCCGAACTGCATCGCCTATCTCTGGCGCTGCTGGGCCTGCGACTACCGCTTCGAGGCGGTGGCGTATTTCGACAAGGCGGAGCCGGAAGCGCTCGCGGCCTGACCTGGACACCGGTCTGCGGCGCTATAGCGTTTTCGAGCGAAGTGGGTACCGGTTCGCGTGAAGAAAACGCGTCAAAACAAGATCTAGGCGGCCGACTGACGGCCCGGCTGGCGAACCGGGAGCTGGATCCGCACCACCAGCCCGTTCGGCTGCCGGTCGTGCAGCGACAATTCGCCGCCATGGGCCAATACGATGCTGCGCGCGATCGACAGGCCGAGGCCGAAGCCCGCGGCCTCATCCATGTTGCGGGCGTCGTCGCCGCGCACGAAGGGTTCCAGCATCATCTCCTTGCGGGCGTCGGAAATGCCCGGACCGTCATCCTCGATGTCGATGGTCATTGTGTCCGGCGACGCCATCAGGCGGATCGTCGCCCCCGCGCCGAACCGGACTGCGTTCTCGACCAGATTGGTGACGCTTCGATGCAGGTCATCGGGCCGAACCGTGGCCATCGCATGTTCCGGACCGTCATACACCACTCTGTGTCCGATATCGGCGAACTGATCGCTGACGAGCTGCAGCGTGGTGGCGATGTCGACCAGCGTCATCGATTCAAGCTTGTTGTCGTTGCGCAGGAACGAGAGCACGGATTCCAGCATCGAGCGCATCTGGTCGAGATCGCGCAACATATGGCTGCGATGAATCTCATCGGCGATGAATTCGGAGCGCAGCCGCAGCCGCGTGATCGGGGTGCGCAAATCGTGGCTGATCGCGGCCAGCATCTTGGTGCGGTCGTCGATCAGCGCGGTGATCCGCTCGCGCATGCGGTTGAGCGCCTTCGCCAGCGAGCGGATTTCTTCCGGGCCGCGTTCGGGCAGCGGCGCGGCGGCGCCGTTCAGGCTGAAGTTCTCGGCCGCCTTGGCGAATGCCGACAGCGGCGCGGTCAGGGCCCGCGCCGCCCACAGTCCGAGCAGGCTGACGCAGATCACGCCGAACAGCAGCGTGATCATCCACGGGCTGCCCCAAAATGGGCGTTGCCGCTGGTCGCGCGAGAGCTTGGCCGAGATGGCGGCACCGTCCGGCAGCACGATGCCGACCTTGTGGATGTTGGCGTCGTCGCTGAGCGAAAAGATCCGGTAGTTGCTGCCGAGGTGGCGACGCAGGCTGCGCATGTCGGATCTGTCCAATTCGCCCGCCGCTGCAACCGGCCTGTCCGGCAGGCTGGCAATCGCGAGCTGCGGAAATGCCCGCGCGAAGTCGGCAAACAGCCGTGGCCGTTCGCCCGCCGGCGTCGCGCCGAGCAGCACGACGGAAGCGGCAAGCTGGCTGTGGCCGCGGTCGATGGAGGGATCGATCTGGTCCGGCCGATGCAGCAGGAAAGCCGTGGTTATGATGAGATGGATCGCGATGATCGAGGCGACCACCAGCGCGGCGATCTGTCCGCTGATACCCCGGAGATTGAGCGGGCCGAGCAGCTTCATCGTTGGCTTGCGGCGCCTGTCACCGCATCCACCGTGGGGGTGAACATGTAGCCGCCGGAACGCACCGTCTTGATCATGGTGGCGTCCTGCGGATCGGGCTCGATCTTGCGCCGGATGCGACTGACCAGCACATCGATGCTGCGCTCGAACGAGCCGGCGTTGCGGCCCTGGGTGAGATCGAGCAGGCTGTCGCGCGACAGCACGCGGCCGGGCCGCTCGCAGAAGGTGCGCAGCAGGTCGAATTCGGCGCTGGTCATTGCGACCCGCGCCCCCGCCGGATTGCGCAATTCGCGCAGCCGGAGATCGATCCGCCAGCCCAGAAATGTGAGCACGGTGGCGCCGCTGGCGGCGCTGACCGTCTGGGCGGCGGCCTGGCGGCGCAACACCGCGTTGATCCGGGCCAGCAATTCGCGCGGGTTGAACGGCTTGGCGAGATAATCGTCGGCCCCCATTTCAAGTCCGAGGATGCGGTCGACATCCTCGCCGCGCGCGGTGAGCATGATGATCGGCACCTGGGATTCGGTGCGGACCTTGCGGCACAGGCTGAGCCCATCCTCCCCCGGCAGCATGACATCGAGGATCAGGAGGTCGATGCGATGGTCGGCCATGGTCCGCGCCATTTCGCGCCCGTCGGTCGCCGCGGTGACATTGCAGCCGTTGGTGCGCAGATATTTCGCGATCAACGTCCGCGTCTCGCGGTCGTCCTCAACGACGAGAATGTTTGGCGGTGCAGTGGGCATGCGGACCTTTGAAGACGATTCGGATGAACCCGGCGAAGGATTTTTGTTTCAGGATATTTCTGACGCTTGCTCCGCAACCCGACGCAATACGTGAACCGGGCGACAAGAAGGTCCCGCTAAGATGATTAACCCTGACGTCGCGGCGTCTTGCAAGAACCTTCGGAGCCATCATGACCTCAATCTCGGCAGCGACCGGCAGTGCCGCCTCCGGCGGCGGTTCGTCCGTCTCGGCGCTTCTGATCAACTACAAACCTGAGGCCACGCCGACGCGCCACGCATCCTTCACGAAAGGGAAGAATGATTGCCCTATCCCTTGCGGCGACGGATGATTGCCCGGTGAAGCGATCCGGCCATCGAAAGACTCGTCTGGATGTGCCGGGAACCCGGCGGCTGCCGCAGCGTTGATTCCTCCTGATCAGCCTCGGGAGGGTGTGATGGCGGACGTCCTCACCAAACCACACCAGTTGATTGCAAGCGACCGGGTCGAAGGCACCGCGGTGCGCCGGCCGAACGGCGACAAGCTCGGCCATATCGAACGGCTGATGATCGACAAGGTTTCCGGCCGGGTTTCCTATGCGATCCTCAGCTTCGGCGGCTTCCTCGGCATGGGAACCAGCCTGCTGCCGCTGCCGTGGGCCCGTCTCGCCTACAACGCGAAGTTCGAAGCCTACGTGCTCGACATCGACGATGAAGAGCTGAAGCGGGCGCCGTCATTCCGCGCCGACAAGGATTTCGACTGGGGCGATCGTTCGCAGGAGGCCGAGTTGCATCGCTATTACGGGATCCCACCCTACTGGGGCGGTTTCTGATCGCGGCGCAAACGCGAGCGAAACTGTTTGCCGGCAGCAGGCACGGCAGGCCGCCAACGAAGTTGTTCCCGAACACCGCAAAAATCATTGTGGTCGCTTGGCCGAAAATGCATCCGGCGATGGGAACGGCGGACCAACTGGCGGGTTTCCTCTTCTCCAAGTTCTAGCTGGGAGAAGATCACATGTTGGCAAAATATATCGCGGCCGGTCTGGCCGGTTCAGCAATGTTTGCGACCGTTGCGTTCGCACAAACTCCGACCACCAATGCCGATCGCGCCGCCACGGCGCCGGCGGCGACGTCGGATTCGTCGACGTTCCAGGGCGACTGGCGGACCTCGAAAGTCGTCGGCCTCAACGTCTATAACGACAACAATGAGAGTATCGGATCGATCAACGATTTGTTGACCGACAAGAGCGGGAACATCAAGGCGGCGGTCATCAGCGTCGGCGGCTTCCTCGGCGTCGGCTCACATCTGGTCGCCGTTCCCTTCGACAAGATCAAATTCGTCAACGAGTCGGTCGCCTCTACCGGCACCGCCAGCACCAGCCCGGCTGGCAGCAAGCCGGCGCCGACGACCACCGGCGCCGCCGGCACCAGCACGGCACCCGCCACGGCGAAGGCCAATCCGTGGTATCCCGACCACGCCGTGTTCAACGCCACCAAGGACCAGTTGAAGGCGATGCCTGAGTTCAAGTTCCCGAGCTGAGGCGGCCGTTGTCGGTGGGCACGCTTCGCTTGCCCATCCTACGCTGCTGAACATCTTGTTATGATCTTCGTCATGCCCGGCCCTTGTGCCGGGCATCCACGCCTTCCGAAACCGCAACCACCGCAAGACGTGGATGGCCGGGTCAAGCCCGGCCACGACGAAGACAGCCGCAGGCCTGCGCGCCTAATGCGTCTTGACCAGCGGGCAACCGCCCTTGTCGAGCGGACGGAACGCCTGGTCGGCGGGGATGGTCGCGAGCAGCTTGTAGAGATCCCACTCGCCCTTCGATTCCGAGGGCTTCTTCACCTCGAACAGATACATGTCGTGGACCATGCGGCCGTCCTCGCGGATATGGCCGTTCTTGGTGAAGAAGTCGTTGATCGGGGTCGCCTTCATCTGCGCCATCACCTTGGCGGTGTCGTCGGTGCCGGTGGCGTCGATGGCCTGGAGGTAGTGCATGGTCGCCGAGTACAGTCCGGCCTGGATCATGGTCGGCATGTGCCCGACCTTCTCGAGGAACTTCTTGGAGAAGGCACGCGTCTGGTCGTCGCGGTCCCAATAGAAGGCGTCGGTGAGGATCAGGCCCTGGGCGTCCTTGAGACCGATCGAATGCACATCGGTGATCTGGAGCAGCAACGCGATCAGCTTCTGGCCGCCCTTCATCAGGCCGAATTCGGCGGCCTGCTTCAATGCGTTGTCGGTGTCGCCGCCGGCATTGGCGAGCGCGACCACCTTGGCCTTCGAGGCTTGCGCCTGCAGCAGGAACGAGGAGAAGTCCGAGGTATTGAGCGGGTGGCGGACGTCGCCGAGGACCTTGCCGCCGCTTTCCTTGACGACATCGGCGGCGTCGCGCTCGAGCGCTGCGCCGAATGCGTAGTCGGCGGTGATGAAGAACCAGGTATCTTCGCCGCGCTTGACCATCGCTTTTCCGGCGACGTTGGACAGGGCGTAGGTGTCATAGGTGTAGTGGACGAAAATCGGCGAACAGGCCTTGCCGGTGAGGTCGGAACTGCCGGCGCCCGAATTCATGAAGATCTTGTTCTTTTCCGTCAGCAGCGTCGACACCGCCAGCGCCACCGACGAGGTCGGCACGTCGAACACCGAGTCCACCTTGTCGTTGTCGATCCAGTTGCGCACGATGCTGACGCCGACGTCGGGCTTGTTCTGGTGGTCGCCCGAGACCACTTCGATCGGCTTGCCCTTGACCTTGCCGCCGAAATCGGAGACCGCCATTTGCACTGCCACCAGCGAACCCTTGCCTGTCGCGTCGGCATAGAGGCTCGACATGTCGGTGAGCACGCCGATCTTGACGACGCCGTCGGAAATCTGTGCGTTCGCCGCCCCGCTATACGCGGCAAAGACGAGGCCGGCCGCGACCGCGGCTGCAATTGACTTCATAAACACTCCTCCCTGGTTTTTTAACTTGATGTGGACCCCTTTTAGGCGGCTTTCGGCGCCCCCGCCAAGCTGACTTTCGGCCAAACCCGGCCGATTGCCGCGATGCGAGCCGGATTTAAGGGGCCGCGCCGACCCCGACCGTGCGATTCACCCGACCAGGACCGCCATTGCGGGCTCGTCAGCACGGCACTAGCTCAGCACCTGCGACCCGGGGCGGGGTTTGTCCGGCAGTTTGCAACCCTCGAACGGAGGCCGATCCATGAGTGAAGAGTTCCTGATCGGGAGGCCGTCGCGCCGGCAGCTATTTAAGGGCGGCCTCGCAGTGGCGGCAGCGCCGCTGCTCGGCGTGCCGTCCGCTTTCGGTCAGGCCGATGCCGCGATAGCGATGCGGGCGATCCCTCATTCCGGCGAACCAATCCCGGTGATCGGGCTCGGGACCGCGAATGAGTTCCAGGTGCGGCCGGAAGCGGACGCCAGAACCAACCTGAAGAAGGTCGTCGACGATCTGCTCGCGCAGGGATGCAAGCTGATCGACACCGCATCCGCCTATGGTTCGGCGGAAAGCGTGCTGGGCGATCTGTTGTCCGACCAGGATCGCTCGAAGGTGTTTCTCGCCACCAAGATCGAGAACGGCAACAAGCAGGAAGGCTCGGTCGAATTCCGGCGATCGCTGCAACGTCTGCGCTATCAGCAGGTCGATCTGTTGCAGCTGCATAACGTGCAGGATCGTCGACAGGATCTGACCCCGTTCCGCGACTGGAAGGCGCAGGGGCTCTGCCGCTATGTCGGGATCACCACGACATTCAAGAACGACTATGACGCCGCCGAAGCGGTGCTGCGCCGGGAAAAGCCCGACTTCTTTCAGGTCGATTATTCGCTGGCCGACCGGGACGCGGAAAAGCGGCTGCTGCCGGCGGCACGCGACGCCGGCGCGGCGGTCCTGACCGCGTTGCCGTTCGGGCGCAGCTCGGTGTTCGCCGCGGTTCGCGGCAAGAGCGTGCCGGAATGGGCCCGTGATTTTGACGCCACGACCTGGCCGCAGTTCTTCCTGAAATTTCTTCTTGGCCATGAAGCGGTCACGGCGGTGATTCCGGGCACCACCAATCCCGCCCATCTGGCCGACAACATCAGTGCCGGCCGCGGTCGTTTTCCCGATGCACGGCAGCGCCAGGCGATGATCGCCTTCTTCGAGGCCCTCTGAAGCAGGATTTGCGATTACGGGATCGTTATTTGGCGGCTTATGCCGCCCATGCTCTGCTGATGCGTTGAATAATTGTTGCCGCGCGTTGTTAGATAGAGATCCGTTTGCGACCAAACCTTGGGGAGTAGGGGCATGTCCGATGCTGACCGCACCGGTTTTAATCGCCGCGCGCTGCTGCGTGCCGGCGCCGTTGCTGGCCTCGCCATTGCCGCATCGCGCGGCGCTTTCGGCCAAACCGGTTCGGCACTGAAGATCGGCGTGATCGGATCCGGCCATATCGGAAGCACGGTCGGAGCGCTCTGGGTGAAGGCGGGTCATCCCGTGCTGTTCTCCTCGCGCCATCCCGAGGAGCTCGCGCCACTGGTGCAGGGTCTTGGCGCGCTCGCCAGGGCTGGAACGGTCGCGGAGGCGATCGCGTTCGGCGACGTGGTTTTCATCGCGGTGCCCTACGGCGCCTATCCGCAGCTCGGCAAGGATTACGCGAGCGCGCTGGCGGGCAAGGTGGTGCTCGATGCCGGCAACGCGGTGGCGGCGCGCGACGGCGAGATCATCAACGAGGTGCATCAGGAAGGCATCGGCGTGACCTCGGCAAAATATTTTCCCGGCGCACATATCGTGCGCGCGTTCAATACCCTGAGCTACCGAATCCTGGCCGCGCAAGCCGGTCGCGCCGGTGACCGCATGGCGATTCCGCTGGCCGGTGACGACAAGGATGCGCTGACCGTGGCTTCGACGCTGGTGCATGACGCCGGCTTCGATCCCGTCATTATCGGGCAACTCGTTCGCGCCAAGGATTTCGCGCAGGGCGGTCCGCTCTATGGCCAGCAGCTCACCGCCGCGGAAATGCGCCAGCGGGCCGAAGCGATCAAGTAGGGACATCGGATTGATGGCATTTGCCGACGCTCCACCAGCCCCTCGATCGGCTTTCCATCGTTTCCTGAGCAAGATGATCGACGTCAGGCCGAGCGAGGTGCCGGCGCTGGCATGGTCCTGGCTCTATATCTTCTCGCTGCTGTTGTCCTATTACATCATGCGTCCGATTCGCGACCAGATGGGGGTCGCGGGCGGCGTCAATAACCTGCAGTGGCTGTTCACCGGCACGCTGATCGGAATGCTGCTGCTTAATCTGCCGTTTTCCTGGCTGGTCAAGACCTTCCCGCGGGAGACGTTCATTGCGATCTCGTACCGCTTCTTCAGCGCCAACATTCTCCTGTTCGTGCTCGCGCTGTATGCGGCGACGCCGGAGCAGACCATCTGGGTCGGGCGCATTTTCTTCATCTGGACTTCGGTTTTCAATTTGTTCGTGGTGTCGATCTTCTGGCAGATGATCGTCGATGTCTTCAATTCAGAGCAGGGCAAGCGGCTGTTCGGCTTCATCGCCGCGGGCGCCACGCTCGGTGCGATCTCGGGGTCGGTTTTCACGGTATCGACCGTCGAACACATGGCGTCGGGCTATCTGATGGTCGGCGCGGCGCTGATGCTCGAGGTCGCCGTGTTCTGCGTTCGCCGTCTCTCCGGCCTGTCGGCGGCCCTGTCGGAACGCCCGCAGGCCGATTTGGAACAGCCGATCGGGGGAACGCTGCTCGGCGGCTTTCGCGACGCGCTGTCGTCGAGCTATCTGCTGAATGTCAGTCTGTTCCTGCTGCTCTATGCGGTGACATCGACCTTCCTGTATTTTCAGCAGGCCGCCGTGGTCAGCTACAGCTTTCAGAGCCGCGCGGCGCAGACCGCGTTTTTCGCTTCCGTCGATCTTGGCGTGAATGTTCTCACCCTGGGCGCGCAGCTGTTTCTGACCGGCCGGATCCTGAAGCGGTTTGGCGTGGGGACGACGCTTTCCCTGTTGCCGGCTTTCAGCGTCGTCGGTTTCGGCGTGGTTGCGCTGCTGCCGGTGCTCTCGTCGGTGGTGGGATTCCAGTTGGTCCGGCGCGCCGGCAATTTTGCGATCGCGCGGCCGACCCGCGAGGTTCTGTTCACGGTGCTGCCGCGCGAGGATCGCTACAAGGCAAAAAGCTTCATCGACACCGCGGTCTATCGGCTGGGCGATCAGATCGGTGCCTGGTCGTTTGCGCTGCTCACGGCGCTGGGGCTCGGGCTGACGGAAGTGTCAATGGTGGCGGCGGCGCTCTCCGGGTCGTGGCTTGCCAATAGCTGGTGGCTCGGCCGCAGGCAGGACGTTCTGGCGCGACAGCAGGCGATCAGGCCGGAGGCCGCGACCTGATGCAGCGTTCCGCGGTTGCCCTGCGTCATGTGCCGTTCGAGGATCTGGGCCTGCTCGCGCCGATCATGCAGCGCGAGGGCTGGGAGGTGAGTTTCCGGGACGTCGCGACCGATGATCTGGCCAACGGTTCGATTGCCGATGCAGGGCTGCTGATTGTTCTCGGTGGCCCGATCGGTGCCTACGAGACCGAGGCCTATCCGTTCCTGACATCCGAGTTGGCGCTGCTCGAGTACAGGCTGGCGCGGGATTTGCCGGTGCTGGGAATTTGCCTCGGCAGCCAGTTGATGGCGAAGGCACTCGGCAGCCGGGTGTTCGCGGGCCCGGTCAAGGAAATCGGCTGGGGACGCGTCGAACTCACCAAGCCGGGTGCCGCTTCCTGCCTCGGTCCGCTCGGGGAAGACGATGCGGTGGTGCTGCACTGGCATGGCGACAGTTTCGATCTGCCGCGCGGCGCGCAGCTTCTGGCGTCGAACCGGCACTACGAGAACCAGGCCTTCGCCTATCGGGGCAAGGCGCTGGCGCTGCAGTTTCACCTTGAGGCCGACCCGCGCCGGCTCGAGCAATGGTATGTCGGCCATGCCGCCGAACTCGCCGCGGCAAAACTGTCTGTTGCCGAATTGCGGGCGGCGACGGCAAGGCTTGCCGACGGCCGCGCCTTGCTGGCAGATCGCATTTTCACCCGTTGGCTTCGCGAGGTTGGCACGTCATGACCGAGGCAAATATCCCCGCTCCCGAAATCGCGGTGTCGCGCTGGTTCAACAGCGAGGCGCCGCTGTCGCTGGCCGGCTTGCGCGGACGTCCGGTCTTCATCCATGCATTTCAGATGCTGTGCCCGGGCTGCGTCGCCCACGGAACGCCGCAGGCGCAGCGCGTCCATGACTTGTTCCGCAACTCCGATCTGCAGGTGATCGGACTGCACACCGTGTTCGAGCACCACGCCGCGATGTCGCCGGTGTCGCTGCAAGCCTTCATTCACGAATACCGGCTGACCTTTCCGATCGGCGTGGACGAGGCCGGGGAGGGAACGCCGGTCCCGGTGACGATGGGCCGGTACGGCATGCAGGGTACACCGACCAGCATTCTGGTCAGCCGCGACGGCACCATCGTGCATCACGGCTTCGGCCAGGAAAGCGACATGGCGCTCGGCGCCATCATTGCCTCGGAACTGGTTGGAACCCGCGCGCCTCCGGCGCAGCCGCGGGGTCCGGCTTCCGACGACAGGCCGTGAAATGAACACCGACGACAAGGGCGATCCCGTCGCATCAGGGTCCTGCGTCGATTCATGCACGCGCATCGGACGGCCGCGTGGTTCGACACGGGCGACGTTGCCGCGCTCCTCACCATGAGGGTCTGGCAGCGGACTTCATCCTGAGGAGCGCGCTTGCGCGCGTCTCGAAGGATGAAGCCACGGAACGCTCGGCCAAGGCATCGCGGGATGGCGCCTTGTGCCATCGTTGCCATCACATGCCGCGGAGCGCCGTGACGGCGACATTGATCGAGCCCTCGGCCTCCGCGATTACCCGCAGCGTCTTGGAGTCGAAGGCGATGTAGGCAAGCCGCAGGTCGTTGATGTCGGCCGCCACGCGCACGCCGTCCTCGTTCTTCTGGAAGTCCGAGATCGCGTCGGCGATCTTTTTCCGGGCGTTGGCCGTGAATGGCTTGAGGTCGATCACGGCCTTGTCCGCCAGCACTTGTTGCAGACGCGGCATGGCCTCGCGCGCCGCGGCCCCCAGCAGTCCGAACGCCGCCTCGGATTCGACGGCGAGTTGGACGTCGGTCAGCCGCAGGGTCTGCTGCTGCTCGTCCAGCACCGGCCTGCCCCAGACATGCACGGTGGCTTCGCCGCCGAAACCGAACCAGCTTTTCTTTTCCTTGGCATGTACCAATAGTGAGATCAGCAGCCGGTCGCCGGATGCCGTGACCGTCGCGTGCTTGACTGTGACGTCGACCGCGCCGGAGCCGTCCTCGGGGAACGTGCGCCCGGCGAATTCCGTTTCCACGATCTTGTTGAGGTCGGTAAACGGCATGTCGATCGGCACGGCGATGCTGACCCCCGCCGGGGTCGGCGGGATAATCGATATCTTCTCGGGAAACGGGCAATCCGGCTTGGTCTGCGCGGCGGTGATGCGGGTCTCGGCCTCGATGCCGAGCGTCAGCGTCACCGCCGAGGCGTCCACATGCGGCTGTTCCGCGAGCGCGCGGATCGGCCGCAGCTCCAGCCAAAGCGGCGGCAGCGACGAGGCCGCGCCGGTGCCCTGCAGCGGAATCGAGCGGCAGGCCTTGGCCCATTGCACCCGGGCGGCCTGCTGCAGGGTGGGATCGCTGCGCAGCCGCGCCTCCACGGCGTTGACCTGGTCGGCGACGGTCTTGTCGATCAGCGGCTTGACCTGGGCCGGAACGTTGACGCGCGCTCCCGCAACCGAAAGGCTGCTGTCGCCCAGGTTGACCTGCGCCGTCAGGTTCGGTTCGACATGCCAGGCCGCGGCAAGCTTGGGCCGCGACGTGAAGATGACGTTGCCCTTGATCTCGGCGCTGGCGTTCAGCGCCTTGATGTTGACGCTGCCGATCTGCCTGGCGACGTTGCCGCCGAGCAGGCTGCCAAGCGCGTCGCCGACCGCGCCGGTGGCCTTCGACGACAGCGAGCCCGTGACGTTGAGGGTTCCCGTCAGCGGCGTCGCCAGCGACAGCACGTCCTGTGCGCCGGTCGCCGTGATCGGACCGCGCGACGCAGTCCAGCCGATATCGGCGTTCTGTAGAATCTGCGATACCGGATTGTCGGCCTTGCCCGCGAAGTTGCGCGGCGCGCTGCGCTCGGCGGCGTCGCGAATGGCGGCAAGCGAAATCGATGTGGTCGCAAGGATGCTGGAGTTGCGCGACACCGGCGGCAGCGGCGGCAATTCGACAAGCACCGGCGCTGCCACCCTGCCATGCGGCGCCAGCCAGTCCATCAGCTTCAGACTGACAAAAAACGAAAACACGATCACTGCCAAGCCAAGCAGGATCGTCCTGTGACGTATAACCAGACGCATCATCTCCCCGAAGCGATTCAGCCGGAGAGCCTACAGGGTGGGTTCCGGAGGCGCCAGCGTGATCAGCGGCCACAGCCGTTCATGACCTCAGGAATGCGGCAATACCGTGTAATGGCCGCAGCAACAGAATCTGTTGCTGGCCTGAAATAAAAATGGCGCGGACTCCGCGCCATTTTGTTCCCCGCTGTGGCCGCGCCCGATCAGCTGCGTTTACTGGCCGGATTTTCCGCATGCCGGTCCATCGGCAGCACAATCACCTTGGTGCCGACATTGACCCGCGAATAGAGGTCGCTGACATCGGGATTGGTGAGGCGGATGCAGCCCGACGAAACATGGGTGCCGATGGTTCCCGGCGCATTGGTGCCGTGAATGCGATACACGGTGCCGCCGAGATACATCGCGCGGGCGCCGAGCGGATTGCCGGGGCCGCCGGCCATGTAGCGCGGCAGATAGGGCTGGCGCGCGATCATTTCGGGTGGCGGGGTCCAGTCCGGCCACTCGGCCTTCTTCGTCACCGACTGGGTGCCAGACCAAGTGAAACCATCGCGGCCGACGCCGATGCCGTAGCGGATCGCCTGACCGCCGCCGATGACATAATAGAGATAGGTATGGGGCGTATCGATGATGATCGTACCCGGCGCCTCGCGCGTGGCATAGCTGACGACCTGGCGCTTCAGCCGCGCCGGCATCTCGACCGCGCTGCCTTCGTCCTTGGAAGGCGCCGCCTGGAGTTGCGGCGGCGCCGATTGCACCGGCGGCGTCAGTATGAAGGGAAACAGCGGCAGCGGCGAAGCCGCGGCGGATGCGGAGAACGCAACCGCACCGATCGCCATGGCGCCGAAGGCGGCGGCACGGCGGGAATTCAGCTTCAACGCATCCAGATTGAACATGGCTCGTCCCCTGTTTTGACTGCCCATCGCCAGTTCGGCGTGTTGTTGTCAGCATCCCTAGCGGGCAACGGTTTCAATAGGTTTGCGTCAAAGGCGGAAAACGGCTTCGTCGAGGTAATGAATTGTTTCACGACGGTTTCGTGCAACCGCCGGCATCGCAGGGTTAACGAAAAAGCCGCCCGACAAGCTCTGATGCGGAAGCCGGCTCCATCCGCCGAGACGCGGCCAAGCGACCGCTCCTCACGGGCATGACGACCCCTGTGGCCCCGGATGCAGTGCAAGCGAATTCCGGGGTCGTCGCATCGGCGTCGCGATCCCCGGATTGCGCTACGCTCCATCCGGGCTACTACCGCCGGCCTCGGAGTCGGCATGACAAACGAACTGATCCGCCTATTTGACGGCGCCGCCGGTGATGCCTGCGATAAAGCGATCGAGGAAGAAGTTGTAGGCGATCGCCACCGGGATGCTGGCGATCAATGCCCCGGCCATGATCTCGCCCCAGTAGAAGATGTCGCCGCGAATGAGGTCGGTTGCCACGCCAAGCGTGATCGGCTTCTGCGCCGACGAGGAAATGAAGGTCAACGCGTAGACAAATTCCTGCAAGGTCAGAGTGAACGTGAAGATCACCGCCGTCAGAATTCCCGGCAGCGACAGCGGGAGCGCCATCTTGACGAAGGCGCCGAACAGGCTGCAGCCGTCAACGATCGCCGCCTCCTCGATCTCGGGCGGCAGCGCCTTGAAGAACCCCATCAACAGCCAGGTGCAGAACGGGATCGTGAATGTCGGGTAGACCAGCACCAGCGACCACATTGAATTCTGCAGCCCCAATTCGGCGACGACCCGGGCGAGCGGCAGGAACAGAAGCGTCGGCGGCACCAGGTAGGTCAGGAAAATGCCGATTCCCAGGGTCTCACCGCTGCGGCCGGTCATCCGTGCCAGGCTGTAGGCGGCCGGCAGCGCTGTGACGAGAGTGATCACGACGACGCAGACGCCGATGATCAGCGAGTTCAACAGCCAGGTCGCGAACAAGGTCTCATGGAACAGATAGCGGAAATGCTCGAGGGTGGGCGGGTCGTTGAACCAAAAGGGGATATTGGTGACGCTGTAGAGATCGCTATTGGTTTTGAACGAGGTGATCACCATCCAATAAAATGGGAACGCGGAAAGAATGACGAAGAATGCGACCGCTGCAAAGAACGGAACCTCCCTGACAACTTTGGCGATGACACGCTGCATGTCAGATCTCCCGTTGCCGGATAAAGCGCAGCATAAAGATCACCACGACAAACAGCACCGGCAGCATGAACAGCGAGATGGCGGCGCCATGGGACACGTCGCCGGAAACGATGCCAACCTGAAAACCCTCGAAGGCCAGCACCGAGGTTGCGCCCACGGGGCCGCCCATGGTCATCAGAAAGACGATGGAAAGATCGGTAAACGTGAACACGATGCCGAAAATCAGACCGATGGCCACGATCGGCAGGATCATCGGCAGGATGATTTGGTAGTTGCGGCGCCAGAAACCGGCGCCGTCGACCGTCGCCGCGTCGATCACGTCCTGCGGGATCGCGGTGATGCCGGCGAGGAAGATCACGATCGCAAACGGGAAGAAACGCCAGGCATTGACCACAATCACGGACAGCATCGCCAGATACGGATTGCCGAGCCAGTTCGGCGCCTCCGAGCGGGTGATAATGTCGAGCGCGATCAGCGTCCAGTTGATGACGCTATAGAGTGAATCGAACATCCACTGCCAGGCGACCGTGGCGAGCGCGATCGGCACCACCCATGGTAGTACGATCAGCGCCCTGACGATCTTGCGACCGGGGAAAGGCCGCAACAGCACCAGCGCGCCGAACTTGCCGAGGATGAGGCCGAGGAATTGCGATCCGAACGTGAAGATAAAGGTGTTGGTCAGCGTTTGGAGAAAAACCGGGTTCTGCACGATCTGCTCGAAGTTCGCCAGGCCGACGAAGCGCCACGAAGGATCGTAGATCGTGTAGGCGCTGACCGAGTAATACACCGCGAGCAAAAACGGAACGCCAACCAGCAGCAGAACGTAAAGGAACGCCGGTGCGACGAAGATTGCGCCGAGCACGTCGCGGCGGTCCAGAATGAACCGAAAACGCGAGGCTGGCTTGGGCACTGATTCAGCGATTACGAGCATAGCTCAAAACTCGTTTCAATGAGGACCGGTCCGCTTGCCATCCTTGTCGAAATAGCGCAGCGCGCTATTGCGCACGGCGTAGGGATGCCACTCGCCGGGCCTGATGCTTTCCTCGGCAACGTGCGCAGGCGGCAGTTTCGCCGTAATCACCTGGTTTGGATCGAAGCCTTCGATCGTGCCGTAAACGATCCGCTCGGAGCCGAGATATTCAGAACGATTGATGCGGAACGAAAATTCAGTGAAAGCACCGTCGTCGATCATATTTTTGGGCAGGAAGTTTTCCGGGCGGAAGCCGAGAAACCCGCCGTTGCACGCGGCGAGGTTCATCGGCGGCGTGCCGACAAAGGTCGCCACGAAGCGGTCGGCGGGGTCGTCGTAGATTTCTGTTGGCGTTCCCACCTGACGCACCCGCCCATGGTCGAGGACGGCAATGCGGTCGCCCATGCCCATCGCCTCGACCTGATCGTGGGTCACATAAATGGTGGTGACGCCGACCCGCTGCTGAAATTGCTTGATCTCCAGGCGCGCCGAGGCGCGCAATTTGGCGTCGAGGTTCGAGAGCGGCTCGTCGAGCAGCAGCGCGGTCGGCTCGCGCACGAGTGCGCGCGCGAGCGCGACACGCTGGCGTTCACCGCCGGAAAGCTGACGCGGCCTTCGATCGAGAAGATGGCCAATGTCGAGTAGTTGCGACGCCCACTCGACTTTCTTTTCGACCTCGGCGTTCGGAACGCGCTGCGTCCGCAGCGGAAAGGCGATATTTTTGCGCACCGTGTAGTGCGGATATAGACCGTAGCTCTGAAACATCATCGCCACGCCGCGGGCGCGCGGCGGAATATCGTTGACGACGCTGCCGCCGATCATGAGGTCGCCGCTCGTCTGCCTCTCGAGTCCGCAGATGATGCGCAGAAACGTCGTCTTGCCGCAACCCGATGGCCCCAGCAACACCATGAACTCACCGTCCGGCACCGACAGGGTGATGCCGTTCACGGCGGCAACCTCACCAAATTTCTTTATGACATCTCTGGTCAATACTGCAGCCATCGAACCCCCCGACATTCAACGTGCGGCCCCGCACCAGGCCCGAGCGCCATTCCTGTCTTCCGCTTGGAGCCTGTTCGGTTCTGATTGAATCAGAGCCGGGCTCTAGTTTCTTGTTTTGACGCGTTTTCTTCACGCGGACCGGTACCCACTTCGCTCGAAAACGCTATAGCCGACAGCGCCGGCATCGGACCGCGCGCGAGAGGGCGCGCAGTCCGGGCGCCGGCGATCAGGTCTTTCCGGCCCACTTCTTGAATACGGCCTCGCACTGTTGGGTCGCCCACTTGACCGAATCTTCGGCGCTCATCGAACCCGACGCCGTCTTCGCCATCATGTCGGGGATGGTGAAGCTATTGTAGATTTCGTCGGTGGCGGCCCAAGCCGGCCCCGGATAGCCAGGGATGGCGGACCACTCGTCTGAATCCTGCAGGATCGCCAGTTTGTCGTGCGGATTCGACGTCGGATCGTTCGACAGGATCGGCATCGGCTTAGGTACAAGATTGGCAAAGCATGGATTGTTGTACCCTTCGCTCGCCTTGAAGGCCTCGGGCCAGTTATCGGTGTAGTGTTTGAGGAAGTCGAGCGCCGCTTCCTTGTTTTTGGCAAACTTCCAGATGCCGTAGAATTCGGAAGCGGCACCCATGATCTGGCGCGTCGGGCCTTTCGGCGGCTTCATGACGAAAATGTCGTCGCCCACCGTTTTATTGAGCTTCTGGGCAGTCCGATACGCCGAGATCGGGTTGACGATGTACGAACTCACCCCCGAATCGATGTACTGATTGTTGCTGGAGTCGTTCCACGAAAGGACGTCCGACGCCATCGCTTCCTTGTAGAGAGCGGCGGCGTACTTGACCGCTTCGACCGTCTCTTTGCTGTTGAGTACGACTTGCTTGCCGGCTTCGTCCTGGACGGCGCCGCCATAGCTCCACAACAGGCCGCGCCACGTCGTGTTCGGATCGTTGCTGTGACCGAGCGAAATCCCCACCGGATGTCCTTTCGCTTTCAGCTTGGCGCCGCCGATCCGCAAATTGTCCCATGTGTCGGGCTTCATCCCGATCTCGTCCCACATGCTCTTGCGGTACATGCCGGGGAAATTGATGTAAAAATCGGGAAAGGCAGACCACGTTCCGTCGTCCTGGTTGTAGCTGAGCTGCCGCCCGATTGTGCTGACCTTGCCGTATTTCGTCTCGACGGATTTAACGAGATCGCTCATATCGATCAGGAACTTGCGGTACAGATGCGCACCGCCGGCGCCGTTCCACCCGAACAGATCATGCCCCGATCCGGCCGACACCTCGGCGGCGGCGCGGGCGGCCACGTCCTGCACGGGGATGTGGTCGACCGTGACCGAAATATGATTCTTGTCACCCCAGTCCTTGGCGAACTGGTCGAACCATTTGTCGTACGCAGGAACGAAATGACTCCATTGTACGATCGTCATCGTCTTGGTATCGGCCAGTGCCCGCGACACGAATGGCGCTGAGATCAAGGGTGCGGCGGCAAGGGTGAGACTCGTTTCCTTCAAGAACCGGCGTCTCGTGACCCGCATAATTGTGCTCGTGCTCATCTTCGGCTCCTCCTCTGTTTGGTCTCGGCTTGGTCTCGATTGGATGAGGCGGATCTAGATGAGAGAATTGCCTCTTCCACCGGATTGAGTTTTTAGGTCGCGAGCGTAGTCCGTGATAACCTTGCGGCACCAGCTAGCAATTTAGCTTAGAAATCGCTCGAGTATACGTCAGAAAGAGCAGCCGCCAACGAGGCGACCCCTTCGGAGCTGATCCGGTCAGCTGGCCTGACCTATTTGCGTTGACTGCCGCCCACCGTGAAGTGCATCGCACCGGATACAAATGCTGGTCGGAGTTGCCTTTCTGTCTTTCTCATACAGCAGTCGATCCACCCTGGGCCGATCTCCATGCGAGGGAGCAGATATCTATTGAACCCTGTTCACCCAGGCCACAAACGTCATCCTGATGCGCCCGCACAACTGGGAGTGCTTCAGCTTCGAAATGTGGCTTCGGAACGCAGTCCCACGGCTGCATCGCAGCAAGCTGGTAACGGTCCTGGCCAACAAACCGGCACGGATCCTCTGGATGAGGTCTAACCCTCGTGGTGAGGGGCGCGCACGCGCTGTCTCGAACCACGAGGCCAGCGTGTGCGGTCATGATTATATGCCCTAGCGCCGCTCCTTCTTTCCTTTCGGCGCGGCCGGCCGCCGCTGCAGCGGCGCGGGCCGGTTTTGCTGCCCGGGCCGCAGGCCGGGACCGTTTGGCTGCCGCTGCAGGCTACCCGGGGGCTGCAATTGTCCCGGCCGGTTTTGCGGTCTCGGCTGCAAGCCGGGCCGTTGCGACGGACCGTTCGGCCGCTGTACGCCGGGCGGACGCGTCGGATTGTTACGCAAATTGTTTCTGCCGGGATTGGCCTGTCGCAACGCGCGCTGCCGGTTGACGATCTGGCGGCCGACGTTTTGGGCGGCGTGCACCTGGCGCACGATGCCCTGGTCGCGAAGCGCCTGCTGGGGCGAGATCAACAGCGGCACCGCGCCGAAGCGTCCGCCGGCGCCGGGCCTGATGGTAAAGCCGCTCGCACCCTGGGTGAGAAAGCCAAGCCGAGTGCCGGCGCGGTCGTTGACCTCGATTCGTCCGACCCTGCCGTCCGCGTCGGGATAAAGCTTGATCGCGACATTGTTGGCGCTGGAGGCGGAGGCGCCTTCCGGCACCTCGACCAGGCCGGTGGTGCCGCGAATGCCGAGTGTCGCGGTCGGAGTCGATATTTTCATATTACCGGTCTTGGCGACCGCGGCGGCCGCGAAGGCGACGGTGCCCTTGGCGATATCGAACAGTGCGGCGTTTTGCTTGCCGCCGTCCTCATAGACAAAATCGTCGACGGTGATCCGCGCATTGGCGGTGAGATTGAAGGTGGTGGCGTCGTTGAAGGTCACGCCGAGCGTCGAATTCGCCGCGGTCTGCAGCACGTCGTTCTGGTAGATGTCGTCCTGGACCTTGAGCGGGGTCGCGATCTTGTTGCGGGTGACGCCCGCGCTGCCGGTCAGCGTCGCGACGTTGCCGACCGGCTCATCGGCGGCGGCCTGCGCCGGCGAAGCCGGTGCGGGCGGCTGGGCCGGTTGCGCTTGCGCCACCTTGATCGACGCCGACGCCGTCACCGGTGTGGCTGCCTCTGCCGGGATCGATGGCATCGCGGCGAGCTTCGCCGGGCTCACGAACAGGAAGCAGCCAAGACACCCGACTGCAAATGAAAACGCGCGTGCTGGCACAAGGGAGGTCCCGGGCGAGAATGACGATGGCAGATGTTGCGATTGATGGCCCTGTCGGCTGAATGCCAAATGAACGCAGACGCCTTGTTGACGCGCCAGGGTCAAACGGTCAAGCACCGCGTCCTGTATTGGCAGGCGCGGTGCCCGGTCGGGATCTTGTTTTTCCACTTGTCATTCGGGGCGATGCCAACGGTCCGCGCAAAGCGCGGCCCGATGACAGGCTCCGCATCGAACCCGGAATCCCGAGATTCCCCGATGCGCAATTGCGCATCTGAGATCTGGTCCTTCGGACCATCCCGGAATGACGCGAAGACTTAGCTGATGCGCTTCCAGGTCTGGCCGCCGCAGAACATGCCACCGAACGCGCAGCCCTGGACCTTCAGCGCATTAGGTCCTTTCATCGTGATCGTGGAGTCGTAATCCCTGCCACTGTCGGGATCGTGAATCCGGTCGGTCCATTTCGAGCCCGACGGACCCCCGGGCGAATGACTCTGCCGCGATCGTACGCCGCTAAATTACACCGAGCACGATTGCGCCGACAAAGGCGAGGGCGAGATACGCGGTCACCACGCTGAGTCTGCCGACGAAAGTCATGGGAGTTCTCCCTGGCTGATTCACGTCGCTGGCCGAACTAACGCGAACAAATAACGGCTGTTCCCGCCGAAAAAAGTCAGGGCCGCTGTCCATCCGCCGCCTCGCGTCGCCGGGTACCGTGGCCTGCCCGGTTAAGGAATCGTGAAATGAGCGCGTTGAAGAGTCTTTAAGTAAATTCCTTGAAGTTGCGCGGATGACGCGCGGAGTTCGTTGGTATCTGGTCGGCTCCCTGGTCCTTGTCTCGTTGGCGGGTTGCGGCCGCGGATTTTTTCAGTCCGAGGAGCGCGAGCCATGGCGGGCCGAGGCCGAAATCGCCTGCCTGAAATCCGGCGCGGTGAAAGAAAATGCCGAGCTGGTCCGGATCGACCCGATTTCGGGTCCGGGCATTTGTGGCGCCGAGTTCCCGCTCAAGGTGTCGGCGCTCGGCGAAAGCAGCGGCAGCTTTGGTTTTGCCGATGACGACCTGCGGCCGCCCGCCAGCATCGGCAATCAGCCGCGCTGGCCGATATCGCCACTGCCTCCGCCGCGAGCCCGGTCCTATCCGGACACCGCCGCGCCGTCCAGCGGGCCGATTTCGTTGACCGCGCCGGGCGTGGCGCCCGATCAAGACGAGATCGACCTGCCGGCCGAGGGCACGCCAGGGTGGCGGGGGGCACCGGTCCGGCAACCCTATTCAGGTGCCTCGGCCTATCGGCCGCCCGACCGCTATTCCGCGCCTTATTTGCAGCGTCCGTCGGCCACGCTGGCCCAGCCCCCGGCAGAAAGCCTGCCGCGGCTCGGACCGGCGCAGCCCGGCTCAGTCGCCGCGTTCGGGCCGGTCGCGGTCAGACCGACGGCAACGCTTGCCTGTCCGATTGTCTCGGCGCTCGATCGCTGGCTTGCCGATTCCGTGCAGCCCGCCGCGATGCGCTGGTTCGGCGCGCGCGTGGTCGAGATCAGGCAGATCTCCGCCTATTCCTGCCGCGGCATGAACGGCAATCCGCACGCGCATATTTCCGAACACGCCTTTGGCAACGCGCTGGATATTGCGGCGTTCACGCTGGCCGACGGACGCAGCATTTCGGTCAAGGACGGCTGGAAGGGTTTGCCGGAAGAGCAGGGCTTCCTGCGCGATGTGCAGGCCTCGGCCTGCCGCGAATTCTCCACCGTGCTGGCGCCGGGCTCCAACGTCTATCACTACAATCACATCCACGTCGACCTGATGCGGCGCGCCCGCCGGCCCGTCATCTGCGAGCCGGCTGCGATGTCCGGCGAGGAGGTCGCGGCGCGCGCCGCCCAGCGCAGCCCCTATGCGTCGCGCGAACCGAGCGTCACGGGATCGCTCGGCGGTGGCGGCAAAGCCCTGGCGCACCGCCGCAGCGCAAGGGAAGAAGACGAATTCGAAGACGAGTAGCGCGCGCCCCGCGACCGCAGCGATCAGTTCGGCTTCGCCCGATACGCCGCCAGAAACATCTGCGTCGCGCTTTCGACCACTTGCACGATGCGCTCGGTCGAAGGCGGCGGCGCGGCCTGGAAAATGAACGGCAGAAACAGCGACGCCTGGCACATCAGCATGAACTGCGACGCCGCCAGCTGGCATTCGCCGATCGCAAGATCGTTCGGCCCGACATGCGCCTCGAGATAGCCCGCGAGCCGGCTGATCGTGTTCTGCAGCACCTGTTCATAAAAACGGCGGCCGACATCCGGCATTCGCTCGGCAATCGCCATCACCGTGCGGATCGCCGATCCGCCGCCGGGCCGGCACAGCAACTGAATATAGGCCTCGCCAAACTCCCGAAGCGTGGTGGCGACATCACGCTCCGCGTCGAAACTGAAAGCCATCTTGCTTTGTTCGATAGTCTCTTCCTCGACAATCGCCTCGAACAGCCGGTTCTTGTCGGCGAAATAGACATAGAGCGTGCCCTTGGAGACCCCGGCGGCGCGGGCGATTTCACCCATGCTGGCGCCGTCAAAGCCGAGATCCATGAAGACCTTACTGGCGCCCTCGAGAATCTGGCGGCGCTTCGAACTGTCTTCGTCGCCGACGAAGCGTAATGTCCCAGGATTTGCTGCAACCATCGGCTTGGCTTCTCTCAGATGATTCCGGGCTGGAAACCGCCCGGAAGCGGCTCGCGTTCTATGGGCGGCCCGGTTCAGATGTAGCTTGACCGAACGGTTCGGTCAATGCTAATTTGAGAACAGGAGGATGGCCGGGCCTGTTTTGGCACGGCCAGCCTTGCGAGTTCAGTCACGGGAGGCCGCAATGGCCGCAACGAGAGATCAGGCCGCCCGCATCCGTCGTCCTGGGCCTGATCCGTCGGAAGACGGGGCGGCGCGGGAGGCTTCCGCGGCGCTCGCCGAATCGCTTCGCGCCCATCTTTCGGAAGACGCGGTCGCGCGTCACCCCGCCGAGGCGCCGGCGCGACCCGCGACCGATGCGCCGACCGTCCCCGTGATCCAGGCGGCGGCGCCGAAAACCGGCAGGCGCAGAGCGGTGCTGGTCAGCATCGTGGCGCTGCTCGCACTCGCCGCCGCAGCCTATGGCGTGCATTATTTTCTGATCGGGAGGTTCTTCATCAGCACCGACGACGCCTATGTGCGCGCCAACAACACCACGCTCGGCGCCAGGGTATCGGGCCATGTCGCTTCCATCCTGCCCGGCGACAATACGGTAGTCCGGGCCGGGGAGGTGATCTTCAGGATCGACGATGGCGATTATCGTATCGCGGTTGACGCCGCGCGCACCAGGATCGCGACCCAGCAGGCCACCATCGATCGCATCGGCCGGCAGGTCACCGCGCTGGAAAGCGCGGTCGAACAGGCCAAGGCGCAACTGGCCTCGGCGGACGCCGGCCTGAAACGGGCCGACCTCGATTTCGATCGCCAGCAGGCGCTCAGCACCAAGGGCTTTGCCTCGCGCGCGACCTTCGAGGTGTCCGAAGCCGGCCGCGACCAGGGTCTGGCGGCGGTGAAATCGGCGCAGGCGGCCTATGACGCGGCACGCGACAATGTCGAGGTCACGAGGGCCCAGCAGGCCGAGGCCCGCGCCCAGCTTGCGGAATTGCAGACCTCGCTTGCCAAGGCCGAGCGCGACCTCGATTTCACCTCGGTCCGCGCCCCTGTTGACGGCACCTTCTCCAACCGCCTGGTCTCGACCGGCGACTATATCGTGGTGGGACAACGGCTGGGCAACGTGGTGCCGCTCGATGACGTCTTCATCGATGCCAACTACAAGGAAACGCAACTCAGGCGCATCCGCCCCGGTCAGCCGGTGACGATCTCGGTGGACGCCTACGGCCACCGCAAGTTCGAAGCCGTTGTCGACAGCGTTGCGCCGGCGGCCGGCTCGGTGTTCACGCTGTTGCCGCCGGACAACGCCACCGGCAACTTCACCAAGATCGTGCAGCGGCTTCCGGTTCGCATTCGGGTGCCGAAAGGGGTCGCGAGTCAGAACCTGCTGCGCGCCGGCATGTCGGTTTACACCACGGTAGATACCAGGGCGGGTGCCAAGGATGCCGACAGCGACGCCGACCTCGACGCGCCGACCATGATCCATCCGCAATAATTCTTGGCTCGGGCGGTGCGTCCGTTCATGAGCCATCTTGACCCGAGCTGACCATGGCTGACGCCGTCACCGCCGCGCCCACGATGATGAATGCCGCCGCCGCGCCGGCCGAGCGCATCGCGCCGCGCCGGCTGATAGCATTCCTGATCATGGTGTTCGGGATGTTCATGTCGATCCTGGACATCCAGATCGTTTCGGCCTCGCTTACCGAGATCCAGGCCGGCCTGTCGGCCAGTGCGACCGAAGTATCTTGGGTGCAGACCTCGTATCTGATCGCCGAAGTGATCGCGATTCCATTGTCCGGTTTCCTGTCGCGCGCACTCGGCACCCGACTGCTGTTCGCGATTTCGGCGAGCGGCTTCACGTTCGCGAGCTTCCTGTGCGGATTCGCCTCGTCGATCGAACAGATGATCGTGTGGCGGGCGATCCAGGGCTTTTTGGGCGCCGGCATGATCCCGACGGTGTTCGCCTCGGCCTATACGGTGTTCCCGCGCTCCAAATTCCATATCGTAGGGCCGATCATCGGCCTCGTCGCAACGCTGGCGCCGACCATCGGGCCGACGATCGGCGGCTACATCACCGATGCGCTGTCATGGCACTGGCTGTTCTTCATCAACGTGGTGCCCGGTGTCGGCATTACGCTGGGCGTGCTCGCGCTGGTCGATTTCGATCAGCCGAACTTCGCGCTGCTCGATCGCTTCGACTGGTTCGGCCTGATCGCGATGGGCGGATTCCTCGGCTCGCTCGAATATGTGCTGGAGGAGGGGCCGCAATATGAATGGCTGCAGGATAATTCGGTCGCGATCTGCGCCGCGGTCGGCGCCGTTTCCGCCATCGCCTTCTTCTACCGCGTGCTGACCGCGGAAGAGCCGATTGTCGATATCAGAGCCTTCACCAACCGCAATTTCGGCGTCGGCTGCCTGATTTCGTTCTGCATCGGCATCGGCCTTTACGGCCTGACCTACGTCTATCCGCGTTATCTCGCGGAGGTGCGCGGCTACAGCGCGCTGATGATTGGCGAGACCATGTTCGTCTCCGGCGTGACCATGTTCCTGATGGCGCCGATCGTGGGACGCCTGATGCTCAAGGTCGACATGCGTTATATCATCGCCGCCGGACTCGTCATCTTCGCGCTCGGCTCCTACCAGATGACCTGGATCACCCGCGATTACGATTTCTATGAACTGCTGGTGCCGCAGATCCTGCGCGGGATCGGCATGATGTGCGCGATGGTACCGACCAACAACATCGCGCTCGGCACCTTGCCGCCGGACCGGGTCAAGAACGCCTCCGGCCTGTTCAACCTGACCCGCAACCTCGGCGGCGCGGTCGGGCTCGCGATCATCAACGAGGTGCTGAACGACCGCACCGACCTGCACATCTCGCGGCTGCAGGACCGCGTGAACTGGGGCAACGCCACCGCGACCGAAACGCTCAACATGCTGACCCAGCGCATGCAGGGCATGGGCGATGCCTCGCTGATGGCGCTGAAGCAATTGTCGCAGATCGTTCACCGTCAGGCGGTGGTGATGGGCTATGGCGACGCCTTCCTGATGCTGACGCTGTTCTATGGCGGGCTGAGCCTGCTGGTCATGCTGCTGAAAAAGCCGGCGGCCCCGGTTTCCGCGCCCGCGCATTAGTTGTCTTCAGCACCGCGGCTTCATCCTTCGAGACGCCGCGCAAGAGCGCGGCTCCTCAGGAAGAGGTCTCGCTAGACCCTCATGGTGAGGAGCGCGGCAACGCCGCGCGTCTCGAACCACGAGGCCACGGGCCGGTGCCCCGCTCAATCGCGCTGGAAGCGGTAGTTGAAGCGCGCGCCATCCGCGGTGACCCGACCTGCCGTCGGGTTGGGGAAATGGATCGGCAGGATCAGCGTGTCGGTATCGACGACGGAAGAAAGGAATTTGCGCCGCGACACCGCGGCCTGCTTCGGATCCCAGTCGACCCGCGGCGACCAGTCGGGCTCCCGGCACTGGATCACGTGGTGCATCATGTCGCCGGTGACGACGGCGCGGCGGCCGCGGGAGAAAATGTTGACGCAGCAATGGCAGGGCGAATGCCCGGGCGTCGGCGTCAGCGTGATGGTATCGTCCAGCGCGTAATCGTCGTCGACCAGCAGCGCCTGGCCGGCTTCGACGATCGGCAGGCAGTTGTCGCGGAACACCGTGCCGGGCGGATTGGCGCCGCGCGCATGCTCCGCCTCCCACACCGCATACTCGTTCTTGTGAAAGATGTATTTCGCATTCGGGAAGGTCGGCACCCAGCGGCCGTCGCGCAGCGTGGTGTTCCAGCCGGTATGGTCGATGTGAAGATGGGTGCAGAACACATAGTCCACCTTGTCGAAGCCGATGCCGAGCGCGAACAACTCGTTGCGCCAGCGCTCCTTGCCGGGGAAATCAAACGGCGGCGGATGCCCCTTGTGCTCGCCGGTGCAGGTGTCCACCAGGATGGTGTGGTGCGGCGTTCGCACCACGAAGGTCTGATAGGTGATGACCATCATCCCCAGTGCCGCGTCGAACACCTCGGGCGCCATCGAGGGCAGATGGCGTTGGAAGACGGCCTCGTCATAGGCCGGGAAGAAATCCTGCGGCCGTCGCCACGGGCCTTCGCGTTCGATCACCGCATCGATGGTGATGTCGCCGATTCTGATTTGCCGCATGAGCGCGTCCTTTGGAATTTGCCCCTTGATGGCTTCATCCTTCGAGACGCATCGCTTCGCGCTGCTCCTCAGGATGAGGACTCAGACCCTCATGGTGAGGAGCCGCGCCTTGCGCGGCGTCTCGAACCACGAGGCCTCGGGAGAGGCGACCACGATTCGAGTGAACCGAAAAACGCTTTAGCCCCGCGACAACAATATCGCGGGGCTATCGCTCCGATCGATCAATTGGTCGGCCGGGCGAAGCTCGGATATTTCAGCTTGCCCTCGGCGATCTTGGCCGGCCACACCGTGACCTGCTTGCCGTCCTGCCATTGAAACACCATTCCACTCACATTGTCCGGCCCGTATTTGAGGCCGTGGGTGAACTGATCGTCGCGTCCGTAGAACTGGATGCGTCCGATCGTCCCGACGTAGTCGGTCTTCTCGAGTTCGGCGACCATCTTGTCCGGATCGGTCGAGCCGGCGCGCTTGATGGCATCGGCGATGATGTAGACGTCGTCATAGGCGGTATAGCCGGTATAGGCCGGGTCCGAACCGAACCTGGCCTTGAACGCCGCGGCGAAAGGCTTGGTCTTGGGTGTCACCGCCGTGGTGGCGGTCGCAACCGCCAGCGAGGGAATGCCTTCGGCGGCGCCGTTGGTGTCGCCCCAGAAGGTCGGGCTCAGCGCCTGGGCGCTGATGCCGAACATCGGGATCGGAACCTGCTGATTCTTCCATTGCACGGTCGGCTGCACGCCGACATGCGCGATGCCGGTCACGATCACGTCCGGTTTTTTGCCTTCGAGCTGGTTGAAGATCGGCGTGAAATCCGTGGTATCCGGCGAGAAGCGGATGTGGTCGAGAACCTTCAGGCCCGCTTTCGGCAGACAGGTTTCATAGCCCTCGTCCAGCGGCTTGGTCCATGCCGCATCCTCGCTCATGATCACGGCGGTCTTCATCTTCATGCCGTCGACCAGCAGGTCTTTGGCGGCAGCGCAAACCGCCAGCGCCTGTGCCGCCGAGGTCAGGTAGCCGTGGAAGGTGTATTTGTTCTTGTCGTAGTCGTTGTGAATTGCCTTGGTGATCTCGTTGCTGGCGGCGCCGGGGGTGATCAGCGGCATGTGCAGCCGTGCCGCCCAGGGCTCCAGCGCCAGCACGACCTCGCTGATGTAGCTGGCGATCACCGCGCTGACCTTGTCGTCCGAGACGGCGCGCTGGAATGCGCGAACCGAATCGGCGGACGAGCTCTTGTTGTCATAGGAGACGATCTCGATCTTGCGGCCGTTGATGCCGCCCTTGGCATTGATTTCGTCGGCGGCGATTTGAGCGCCGCCCGGGGTTGCCGCGCCGGCGATCGACTGGACCTCGGCGATGACGCCGATCTTGATCGGCCCGTTCGACTGGGCGAAGGCGGACTGGGCCGCGCCACCGGCGAATACGGCAGCGGCTGCCATTAGAAAATGCGCGAATTTCATGCCTGGTCTGGCCATGGACGTGTCTCCCTTTGTGATCCGCCTTGCCGACGGCTTGGCCGAAGCTCAACACAGGCGGTTCGGCAAATCAAACGAAAGCGGGCATCGGGTTGCGGCGCAAATGCCGGACGTGCCTTGCAAATTCTCATTTCGCGGCGCGCGCGCCGGCGGATATTGCAAAACCCCCGCAATGGATTTATAAGCGGCAAATTGTCGCTCGAAGCGGGGAGGGATTTGCATGATTTCAATCTATTCGCAGATCGCGCCCTCGCGCCCGATGTCCATGCTGGACGCCTGCCTCAGTTTTTGAGGGCCAACGCCGTCAGCTTCGGTCGGGCCTGACGTCCCGATCTTCCGAGACTTCACAATAACTATCGAAAAGCTATCGGAATTTTCAACGACGCGTGCGCGCCGGCCCTTGCCGCCGCCCGTCAAGCAATGGAGCCGGCCTGTGCAGGCGCGCAGCCGGATGACGCCATGACCGCTCAACTCGACAAGCGCCCCGCCGCGATCCGGGTGGTGCTGCCCTTCATGTTCCGCCACTGGCTGCATCAGCCGGTGGTCGCCGCGGCCGTCGTCGCCGGTCTGCTCGGCGCGACGGTAGCGGACCTGTTCATGCCGGTGTTTTCCGGCCGCCTGGTCGATGCCATGACCTCGGGCGCGTCGGATCCTGCCGCGCGCCAGGCTGCATTGACGGCCTTCATCGCGATCGTGTCGCTCGGCCTGGTGTCGATGATCCTGCGGCTTGCCGGGCTGCAGGCGATCGTGCCGTTCACGCTGCGGATCATGTCCGACGTGTCGCGCGAGGCGTTCATGCGCGTGCAGCGCTTCTCGACCGACTGGCACGCCAACAGCTTCGCGGGCTCGACCGTGCGCAAGATCACCCGCGGCATGTGGGCGCTCGACCTGCTCAACGACACCATCCTGATGGCATTGCTGCCCTCGCTGGCGGTGCTGCTGGGGTCGATGATCCTGATCGGGCTGCACTGGCCGTCGCTCGGCCTCGTGGTCGCGGTCGGGGCAGCGATCTATGTTCCGATGATCGTGCTGTTCTCGACGCGCTACATCGCGCCGGCCGCGCGGATTTCCAACGCCTGGGACACCAGGGTCGGCGGCACGCTTGCCGACGCGTTGACCTGCAACGCGGTGGTGAAATCGTTCGGCGCCGAGGCCCGCGAGGACGGACGGCTGGCGCGCGTCATCGCGCGGTGGCGCCGGCGGGTGCGGCGGACCTGGCTGCGCTATAATTACACCGCCGGCGCCCAGCTCTCGGTATTGTTGTGCCTGCGCGCTTCCGTGATCGGCGGCGCGGTGCTGCTGTGGATGGCCGGCCGGGCGTCGCCGGGCGATGTCACCTATGTGCTGACCAGCTACTACATCATCCACGCCTATCTGCGCGACGTCGGCATGCACGTCAACAATCTGCAGCGGTCGGTCAACGACATGGAGGAACTGGTCGCGATCCACGACGAGGCGATCGGCATTGCCGACGTCGCCGGCGCGCTGCCGATCGACCTCCATGGCGGACGCATCGTGTTCGACGATGTCACGTTCCACTATGGCGGCCATCGCACGCCGCTGTATCATGGCCTGTCAATCGATATCCGCGCCGGCGAACGGGTCGGGCTGGTCGGCCGTTCCGGCTCCGGCAAGACCACGTTCGTCAAGCTGGTGCAGCGACTCTACGATGTCAGCGGCGGCCGGATCCTGATCGACGGCCAGGATGTCGCCAGGGCGACGCAGCATTCGCTGCGCAGCCAGATCGCGATCGTGCAGCAGGATCCGATCCTGTTTCACCGCTCGCTGGCCGAGAACATCGCCTATGGCCGGCCGGGCGCCAGCACGGCCGCGATCGAACAGGCGGCGCGGCTTGCCAACGCGCACGAGTTCATCCTGCGGCTGCCGAAAGGCTATGGCACGCTGGTCGGCGAACGCGGCGTCAAGCTGTCCGGCGGCGAGCGGCAGCGCGTCGCGCTGGCGCGTGCGTTTCTCGCCGATGCCCCGGTGCTGATCCTGGACGAGGCGACCTCGAGCCTCGATTCGGAATCGGAAGCCTTGATCCAGCAGGCGATGGAGCGGTTGATGAAGGGACGCACCTCGATCGTGATCGCGCACCGGCTGTCGACGGTACGCAGCCTCGACCGCATCCTGGTGTTCGACCGCGGCGAGATCGTCGAGCAGGGCACCCATGGCGCGCTCGCCAGCCGAGCCGGCGGAATCTATCGCGGGCTGTTCGAGCGGCAGGTCACCGGGTTCGATCGCATGGCGGCAGCCGAATGAGTCATGAAGATCGTTCCGGGACGCCGCTCCTATTCCTCGTCATTCCGGGGCGCGCGGAGCGCGAGCCCGGAATCCATACTCACGATGGTGGTTATGGATTCCGGGCCCGCGCC
>Ga0208356_1000044_pt1 | contig 46559 bp, 34 predicted proteins | sample NGESurshal072012_4_FD_184467 | JGI IMG/M metagenome (GOLD analysis project Ga0208356, IMG submission 184467) | Arctic peat soil microbial communities from Barrow, Alaska - NGEE Surface sample 53-1 shallow-072012 (SPAdes) | ecosystem: Environmental > Terrestrial > Soil > Wetlands > Peat ... | reverse complement strand
TTCGAGACGCCGCGCAAGGCGCGGCTCCTCACCATGAGGGTCTGAGTCCTCATCCAGAGGAGCATCGCGAAGCGATGCGTCTCGAAGGATGAAGCCATGAAGGGCGAAATAGCGCTAGACTAGGCTAAGTTGAACCACATCCGGCGCAAGCGGGCCTGGCTGCCGCTGCGCTGCATCGATCATGAGGACATCGCCATGACCTCCTTCCGGCGCGATTTCATCACCAAGCCGATCTTCTCCTGGGCGCGCGGCGTGCTGCCGGCGATGTCGGACACCGAGCGCGAAGCGCTGGAGGCCGGCGATGTCTGGTGGGACGCCGATTTGTTCACCGGCAATCCCGATTGGTCCAAGCTGCTTGCCAATGCCCCGGCGGCCTTGACGCCGGAAGAGCAGGCCTTTCTCACCGGCCCGGTTGACCAGCTCTGTGCCATGCTCGACGACTGGAAGATCAACTGGGAATGGCGCGACCTTCCGCCGGAGGCCTGGGACTTCATCAAGCAGAAAAAGTTCTTCGGCATGATCATCCCGACCGAATATGGCGGGCTCGGCTTCTCGCCCTACGCGCATTCCGAAGTGGTACGCAAGATTTCGTCACGCTCGCTGACCGCCGCGGTGACCGTGATGGTGCCCAATTCGCTCGGCCCTGGCGAACTGCTGATGCGCTTTGGCACCCGGGAGCAGCAGCAGGCCTGGCTGCCGCGGCTTGCCGACGGCCGCGAGATTCCCTGCTTTGGCTTGACCAGTCCGGAAGCCGGCTCCGATGCCGCCTCGATGATCGACAGCGGTATCATCTGCAAAGGCGAATTCGAGGGACGCGAGGTGCTCGGGCTGCGGCTCAACTGGCACAAGCGCTATATTACGCTCGGCCCGGTCGCGACCCTGCTCGGCCTCGCCTTCAAGGCCTACGATCCCGATCATCTGGTCGGCACTGAGGCCGAGCTCGGCATCACCGTGGCATTGATCCCGACCCATCTGCCCGGCGTCGAGATCGGCCATCGCCACCTACCGGCGATGCAGGTGTTCCAGAACGGCCCGAACTGGGGCCGCGACGTGTTTATCCCGATGGACTACATCATCGGCGGGCAGGAGCGTCTCGGCCAGGGCTGGAAAATGCTGATGACGGCGCTTGCTGCCGGGCGCGGCATCTCGCTGCCGTCGCTGTCAGCCGCCGGCGCGGCTTACGCGGCGCGCACCACCGGCGCCTATGCGCGGATTCGCGAACAGTTCAATGTGCCGATCGGGAAGTTCGAGGGCGTCGAGGAGCCGCTCGCCCGCATCGCCGGCACCGCCTATCTGCTCGACGCGGCGCGGCGGCTGACCTGTGCCGCGCTCAACCAGGGCCATCATCCCGCGGTGATTTCCGGCATCATGAAGCTGCAGGCCACCGAGCGGATGCGGATCGCGATCGACGACGCCATGGACATCCATGGCGGCAAGGCCGTGATCGACGGCCCGCAGAATTATCTCGGCAACCTCTACCGTTCGGTGCCGGTCGGCATCACGGTCGAGGGCGCCAATATTCTCACCCGCAATTTGATCGTGTTCGGGCAGGGCGCGATCCGCGCCCATCCCTATTTGCTGGAAGAGATGAACGCACTTGGCGAGGACGACCATGCCAAGGGATTGGATGCCTTCGACAAGGCGTTCTGGAACCATGTCGGCCACAGCGTGACCACCCTGTTCCGGGCGTGGGGCCGAAGCTGGAGCGGCGGCGTGTTTGCGCCGGCGCCCGAGGCGGGCGCGGCGCGCGGATTTTACCGGCAGTTGTCGCGGTATTCCGCCGCCTTCGCGCTGTGCGCCGACATGGCGCTGCTGACGCTCGGCGGCGCGCTGAAGCGCAAGGAAATGCTGTCGGCGCGGTTCGGCGATATCCTGTCGGAACTGTATCTGCTGTCGGCCGCGTTGAAACGCTGGCAGGACGAGGGCCGCGAGCCCGCCGATTTCGCCGTGCTCGAATGGTGTATGGCGAGCGGCTTCAAGACCATCGAGATCCGTTTTGCGGAAATTCTGGCCAACCTGCCCAACCGGTTTGTCGCCATCGTGCTGAAATTTCTGGTCCAGCCGTTTGGCGCCCGCGTGCTCGGTCCTTCCGATCGCGTGGTCCATCTGTGCGCGCAACTGGTGCTCGAGCCGTCGGCGGCCCGCGACCGGCTGACGCCGGACCTGTCGCATGTCGACGACGACCGCGGCATCGCCCGGCTGGAAAAGGCGTTCCTGCTCGTCACCGGCAGCGAGGAGATCGCCAAGCGGATGCGGGCGGCCCATCTTCATGACTGGCGCGAGGCGGTGAAAAAGGGAGTTATCACCCAAGCCGAGGGCGAGCAGCTCACGGCTGCGCAGGATGCGGTGTCGAAGGTGATCGAAGTCGATGACTTCGCGCCGGAGGCGCTGTCGCCGATTTACAAGAAACCCGCCGACGTGCATCAGTTCTTCCAGGAACTCGGTGAAACAAGGGCGGCCAGCTGATGGCGCGAGCGGTCTTCATCGTCGACGGCAGCCGGACGCCGTTCCTCAAGGCGCGTAGCGGGCCCGGCCCGTTCACTCCGGTCGATCTCGCCGTGCAGTGCGGCCGGCCGCTGCTGGCGCGGCAGCCCTTTGCGCCCACCGCCTTCGACCAGGTGATCCTCGGCTGCGTCAATGTCATCGCCGACGAGATGAACCCGGCCCGTGTCGCCGCGCTGCGGCTCGGCATGGGCGAGGCGATGGTTGCCTTCACGGTACAGATCAATTGCGGCTCCGGCATGCAATCGATCGACACCGCCTATCGCTATATCCGCGAAGGCGCCTCGGATCTGATTCTCGCTGGCGGCTCGGAAGCGCTGAGCTACGCGCCACTGGTGTGGCCGCAGCAGGGCGTGCGCTGGTTCGCAGGGTTTGCCGGGGCCAAGGGGATCGCCGCCAGGATCGCCGCCGCGCTGAAGGCACGGCCGGCTTATTTCAAGCCGATCATCGGGCTGGAGCGCGGGCTCACCGATCCGATCACCGAACTCAACATGGGACAAACCGCCGAAGTGGTCGGGCATCTCTTCGGCATTACCCGCGCGCAGTCGGACGCCTATGCCGCCGAAAGCCACAAGCGGCTGGCGAACGCGCAGTCGCAGGGCTGGCTCAAGGGCGAAGTCGAAACCGCCTTTGCCCGCGACGGCAAATTCTACGATCACGATGACGGCGTGCGGCCGGATTCCTCGCCGGAAACACTGGCCAAATTGAAGCCGGTGTTCGAGCGGCCCTGGGGCCAGGTCACCGCCGGCAATTCGTCGCAGATCACCGACGGTGCTTCGTGGGTGATCCTTGCTTCCGAGGACGCGGTTGCAAAACATGGCCTGACGCCGAAGGCCGTGATCCTTGACAGCCAGTGGTCGGCGCTCGATCCGAGCATCATGGGCCTCGGCCCGGTATTGTCGGCGACCGAACTGTTGAAGCGCAACGAATTGACGCTGCAGGATGTCGAGACCTGGGAATTGAACGAAGCGTTCGCCACCCAGGTGCTGGGCTGCCTCGCAGCCTGGAATGACGACAAGTTCTGCCGGGAGATCCTCGGCCTCGAGGGTGCCGCCGGCGAGATCGATCGCGCCCGGCTCAATGTCGACGGCGGCGCGATCAGCCTCGGCCATCCCGTCGGCTGCAGCGGCAACCGCATCGTGCTGCATCTCGTCAACGCCATGAAGCGGCTTGGTACAAGGCGCGGCGTCGCCACCGAATGTATCGGCGGCGGGCAGGGCGGCGCCATGTTGATCGAAACGGTATAGGGAACGTCATGGATTCGAAGATCATGGATGTTCTCGGCGATCGGGTGCTCGAACTCGGGCCGAAGGCCGACGAGGCCGGACCCTATCGCCATTTCCGGCTGTGCTACGACGGTGACGGTATCGCCTGGCTGCTGTTCGATCGCGCCGGCGCCAGCGCCAACACGCTGTCGGCCGATGTCATCGAGGAACTGGACCTCGTGCTCGCCGCGCTGGGAAACCAGCGCCCTGCCGGAATCGTCATTCGTTCCGCGAAAAAATCCGGGTTCATCGCCGGCGCCGACGTCAATGAATTTCGCGGCGTCACCGATCCCCGCAGTGTCGAGACCGCGATCGGCCGGGCGCACGCGGTGATCGATCGTCTCGAAGGCATCAAGATTCCGACCGTCGCGGTGATCCATGGCTTTTGCCTCGGCGGCGGGCTCGAAGTCGCGCTCGCTTGCCAGTCGCGGATCGCGATCGACGGCGCCCGCTTTGGTTTCCCGGAAGTGCTGCTCGGCCTGCATCCCGGCCTCGGCGGCACCGCGCGCTTCACCCGTCTCGTCAATCCGATGCAGGCGATGACGCTGATGCTGACCGGCCGGACCATCGACGCCCGGAAGGCGCGGGCACTCGGCCTGGTCGACGCGGTGACGCAGGAGCGGCACGTCCGCAACGCGGTCAAGGATGCGGTGTTCGGCCGCCTGAATCGGGCCCGGCCCGGCGTGCTGAACACGGTTCTGAATTTCACGCCGGTTCGAGGCTTTCTGGCGTCGCGGATGCGCGCCGAGGCGGAGAAGGCGGCGCCGCATGAGCATTATCCCGCACCTTACGCCCTGATCAAGCTGTGGGAGAAGCACGGCGGCGACAAGGCGGCGATGCTGGCGGCCGAGAAGACCTCGTTCGCCAATCTGATGGTGACGCCGACCGCGCAAAACCTGATCCGGGTATTCTTCCTGCGCGAGCAGATGAAGAAGCTCGCAGGCTCCGGCAACAAGGTCGGCCATGTTCATGTCATCGGCGCCGGCGCGATGGGTGGCGATATCGCGGCATGGTGCGCCGATCAGGGCATGGGGGTGACGCTTGCCGACATGAAGCCGGAACCGGTTGCGGGAGCGATGAAGCGCGCCGCCGACCTGTTCGGCAAGATCATGCACAAGCGCACCGATGTCCGCGACGCGCTGGACCGGCTGATTCCCGATCTCGATGGCGAAGGGGTCCGCAACGCCGACCTGGTCATCGAGGCGGTCCCGGAAAAACTCGAGCTGAAGCAGAAGGTCTATGCCGGGCTCGAGCCGAAGATGAAGATGGGCGCGATCCTCGCCACCAACACCTCCAGCATTCCGCTACAGGATCTGCGCACCACCCTGCAGAGACCGGAACGGCTGGTCGGACTGCACTTCTTCAATCCGGTTTCCCGTCTGCAACTGGTCGAAGTGGTCAGCCATGACGGCAGCGACCCGCAGGTCCTCACCGAGGCGCTTGCCTTTGTCGGCGCCATCGACCGGCTGCCGCTGCCGGTGAAGAGTTCGCCGGGCTTTCTCGTCAATCGCGCGCTGACGCCTTACATGCTGGAGGCGATGATGATGCTGGACGAGAAGATCGACAAGGTCGCGATCGATGCGGCAGCGAAGAAATTCGGCATGCCGATGGGCCCGATCGAACTGGCGGACCAGGTCGGCCTCGACATTTGCCTCGATGTCGGCGACATGCTGCGCTCGAAATTCGGCGATGCGCTGCCGCCGACGCCGGCGTGGCTGCGCGACAAGGTTGCCAGCGGCGAGCTCGGCCGCAAGACCGGCCGGGGCTTCTATGTCTGGAAGGACGGCAAGGCCGAAAAACCCCCCGTTTCCTCGCCCGAGGTGCAGCCGACGCCGGAAATGATCGACCGGCTGATCCTCCCGATGTCGAATGTCTGCGTCGCCTGCTTGCGCGAAGGCATCGTCGACAACGCCGACGTGGTCGACGGCGCCATGATCTTCGGCACCGGTTATGCGCCGTTCCGCGGCGGTCCGTTGAATTATGCGCGAACCCGCGGCGCCGAGAATGTGGCGTCGACCCTGCGCGCCCTCGCAGAGAAATTCGGCGCCCGCTTCACGCCCGATGCTGGCTGGGATAGTTTCAAATAGCGCCATTTCGAACCCGCCTTTTTCCGAAGAGCCCCCGATATGACCGACACCCCGGCCGTTCATGCTCCGATGAACAGTGAAATCGCGCCTTGCGGCGATCTCTGTACCCGCACGCTGGCGATGCCGGCCGACACCAACCAGAACGGCGATATTTTCGGCGGCTGGCTGCTCAGCCAGATGGACATCGGCGGCGGCGTGTTCGCCTCCAAGATCGCGAAATCGAGGACGGTCACGGTGGCGATCGAGGCAATGAATTTTCGCAAACCGGTCTTCGTCGGCGACCTGGTGTCGGTGCATGCCAATCTGGTCCGCATCGGCAAGACCTCGATCACGGCGCATCTTGAGGCCTGGGTTCTGCGCCGCAAGGAGATGCAGCCGATTCTGGTGACAGACGGCAACTTCACCTATGTCGCAATCGACGATCAGGGCCACCCGCAAGTCATCCCGCAGGACGCCCCGATCGTGACATGAATTGCCATCATGGCCGGACCCGCCGAATGAAATTTTTTGCCGTGATCAACTGTCTGCCGACCGGACCAGATGTTGGACTCGGTGGCCGGTTGATGAATCGGATGACGGTAAGGAAGTTAACCAATCCCAGCGGCGGCTACGCCCCAGATGGTTAATGTAAGCCCCATGTAAGCTTGGCGGGCTATGAATCCGCGGTGTACGCCGGAACAATCATGGGCTTGGCATTCCTCGTTGGGTTGACGCGCTTCGGCGATCGACACGGCGACGGTTCCGTCATCGGCAGGCTGCGGTCCAGCGCCGGTCGGCCGATCGCGGCGGCGGTGCTGGCCTGGCGCCCACATCAGCTCGCATGTTGACCACCTCAACGAGAGACGGCGGTATCGAGGACGTCGGGCTTGGTTTGAGCTGGGACGCGGCTACGCTTGGCGATCAGGTCGATCGCCGCGCGGCGGCGTTGTCGCAGATGGGCATCGGGCGCGGATCCGTCGTTTCCATCGGACACGGTGGCACTGCGCGGTTTTTCGCCGACTTGCTCGCGACCTGGCGTGTGGGGGCGGCGGCAGCCTGTCTCGATCCATCCCTTACGCCAGGCGAGGTTCGGACCGTCGTCGAATTTTCGAAATCGGCGGTGCTCCTCGTCGATGGCGCGGCGCCCGTCGATCGCCTTGCGGTCCCGATTGTCGATCTGGGCTGCGAACATCCGAGACGCCTCCGAGACGATACTCCGCCACCCAGACCTGAGGACCCGGCGCTGGTGCTGTTTACCTCCGGAACGACCGGCACCCCCAAGGGGGTGGTTCTGAGTTTTGAGGCATTGCGGGCGCGCATCAACGCAAATATCGCGATCATCGGCAAGGCTTCGCTGGCGCGAGCACTGGTGTCGCTGCCAACGCATTTTGGACATGGGCTGATCGGGAATTCCCTGACGCCCCTGATGGCGGGGGGCGACATCGTGCTCCATCCGCTCGGCATTCCCCTGGCAAATGATCTAAGCCGCATCATCGACCAGCAAGACATCACTTTCATGAGCTCCGTGCCGGCGTTTTGGCGCATGGCGCTCACCCGCAGCCTGCGCCGGCCGGCCGGTGGCTCCCTGGTTCGGGTGCATGTGGGATCGGCGCCTTTTTCAGCGGAATTGTGGTCGGAGGTGGCGACCTGGTCGGGCGCCGAAGTGGTCAATTGCTACGGTGCCACCGAGACGGCCAACTGGATTGCCGGCGCGTCTTCGCGGGACGACGGCATCGCGGACGGCCTGGTCGGAAAGATGTGGGGTGGCGATGCGGCGGTGATGGATGAAGGCGGCTCGATACAGCATCGCGGCGCCGGAGAAATCATCATACGCTCGCCGAGCTTCATGTCAGGCTACCTGGATCGACCTGACCTCACTGCCGCCGCGCTCCATCAAGGATGGTACCGAACCGGTGACCGAGGATCGATCGATGAGCACGGCCGCCTCTGGCTTACGGGTCGCATCAAGGACGAAATCAACCGCGCCGGCTTCAAGGTGCAGCCGGCCGAGATTGATGCCATGCTCGAGCGCAATCCGGCGGTTGCCGAAGCCTGCGTTTTTGGCATCGGCGACGCGCTGGGCGGAGAGGCGGTCGCCGCCGCTATTCGGCTAAAGACCGGTGCGGCCGCGAGCCCCCACAGCCTTCAGGCGTGGTGTCTGGAGCGGGTGCGCAGAGAGGCCGTTCCCGAGCGCTGGTTTTTTGTTTCCGAAATCCCGCGTACGGCGCGCGGCAAGGTCAGCCGCGACGCCGTTCGTCGCCAGCTGGCCGAGAAAGCGGTGGCCGGCGCGTCCCATCGCGATATTGCGGCACCTGGGCCTTGCGGTGAAGATCCGGCGATCGCCGCCGTCGCCCCTACCGCCAGGACTGCGGTTGAACTCGCATGGACCGAAGTTCTCGGTCGCGACTCCTACATCGCAGACCTTGCCCTAAATCAAACCGGCGGTGATTCCCTCGACGCCATGCGGATGTGGCTCTTGATCGAAAAGACCCTCGGCAGACGTCTGCTCATGGACGTGCTCGAAGCCGATCCGACACCGAGCCAGCTTTCAGCCGCGATTGAGCGGCAACTCTGCGCGGCGGCCGTCAAACCCTCGCAGTCGGTCTTCCTGATGTTGCCGGCAGAGGGCGATTCCCCGACGCTGTCGCATTTCCGCTCGGTGCTGAAAGACCAGATCCGCTTCGTCTTGATCGAATATCCGGGTTGGCGCGAGATGATCGATGCCGGCGCCGGTTTTGAGGCCCTTGTCGACGCCGCCGTCGCGCAAATCTGCGGGCAAAGCCGCGAGAACGAGTGTTGTCTTCTGGCCGGGTACTCGTTCGGCGGCCTGGTTGCCGTGGAGACTGCGCGCCGTCTAGCCGAACGCGGCAGGCAGGTCGGCTTTCTCGGGCTCATCGACACGCGGGTTGAGAGGCCGCCGGACACCGGCGAAAAGCGAAGCGTGTCCCGGCCAATGAAGATCGTCGGCAAGATAATCTCGGCGCTGATTTTGGTTTCCGCGTTCGGACCATTGAAGATATTGGGCCGGCTGGCAACGCGGCTGCCGGCGAAGCGGGCCTTCACCATCGAATTTATGCTGAATACACGATTGCGAACGCGGTCGCTGCATCGGTTGCACCTGAAGCCGCTGGAACTGCCGATTACACTGTACCGTTCCTCGGAGCATCCTTCCACGTTGCTCGACAACGGATGGAGCGCCTATTGTGACCGGGTTGCGGTGGTCCCGATTGGTGGCACCCACCATTCGATCCTGGAGCCGCCTTTTCTTGACAGTCTGCGCAAGCGGTTTCTCGAAGCGGTGGAAGCAGCCAGGTTCAGACCAACTGAAAACTGAAATCCCGGACTATTTGTCTCGGCCTCACCAGCTGGCATGCGCCGCTTTCTGCCCTGAGCGCCTTGCTGCGGCCGGTTCGAACGTGTTGGCGTTCGGCACGAAGGGGTCGGTATGACACCTGGCGCCGGCGGTTCTTGCGATCCGTGCTACGCTCTCGGTCATGGCTGGCGCACCTGCGGCATAGACGAGATCGTTCGGCGACAATTTCGGCAAATGATCGGTTGGCCGTCCGATGCGGATGGCGGGGGAGACGCGCTGCGGCTCCGATACCGTCAGAATGATCGTGACATTGGGAAACAGCGCGAGGCGGCACAGCGCGCCATGCATATAAAGCGACTGAAGTCTTCGCGCCGCGACGACGAATATGATTTCCCGCTGCGGCCGTTCCATGATCGCCGCGACCGCGACCGACCACATCGGCGCGAAACCGGTGCCGCTGGCGACAAGAACCAGGCGGCCGGAATGCTTGGGCCGCAGAAAGGCGCTGCCCGAAGGACCCGTCACCTTGACGCGGTGGCCGATGCCGATCTGCCGGCCCAGCGCGGGGGATACGCTGCCGTCATAAAACCTGCGGATGTGATAATGCAGCAGGTAATCGTCGGAGCGACCCTCGAGCGGATAGGTCGGGCTGTAGAATCTCGCCGGGAAGTCTCGAAATTGCACCTTGCAATACTGACCCGGCAGGTAGCGAAGCGGCCTCGGCAGCTTGACGTCTACCCCGATGACATCCGGCGCCAGCCGCACGATGCGGGCCACATGAGCTGCCATCGAGACCGGCTCGGGAACGTCTTCGGTCGTGATCTCCAGATCGGAGACGATCCGTGCCTGGCAGGCATGGATCATGTCGTCGCCCGGCGCGTGGCCGCCAAAGACCTTGCCTTCGACGAGGCGAACGCGACAGGTGCCGCAAATCCCGGAGCGGCAGTCGTGCGGCAATTCAACGCCATTCACCAACGCCCAATCGAGCAGCAGCTCGCCGCAATTGGCCAGAAATGGCTCGTTGTTCACCGTCACTTTGCAGATCTTTCGCATTATTCCACCTCGAGACGAATTGGCCGGACGTGCCTTGTATGTCTGATCTGGCTGTGATCGAACGCCGCCACCCGCATGAAGACGCCGGTCTGCAGCGGGACGTCATATCGGCTGTGGGTGTCCAGTCGACGCGCCACCTCGAGCGCCCAGTGCCCGGAGGCCCAGCGGGCAGCGCATCGGATGTCGGCCCGGTCGCCGGAGAAGTCGCCGTCAATGATGACGCCGGGAATGACGGTGCCCGCGGGGATGCCGCGATCGCGGTCGACCGAATACGGCGCGGATTCCGCCGCCGTCATGAACCAACGCGCGCCCTCGCTCTCGCCGAGATCCGGATCGAGCGCAATTTCTCCCATGGCAGTGGCCATTGCTGCGAGGTCGGTGGGCAGCCGCAGCGGTCTGACAAAGCCGCCGGCCGATCCGGCGTCCGCGACAAAATTGTCGGTATAATTCGCGCGTCCCGGATCCGGGGCAAATCCGCCCCGGTAGGGCGTGAGACTTGCGGCCTGGGTCGGCGTTGGATCGAGCGGCGGGCCGAAATGGGTGTCATCCATCCAGCCCGTTGGGCCGCCGCTGGTGGCCTTCCATTCCCACACATCGGCGTAGCCGCCGTCCGTCGTAAAATGCAGGCCGCGGCCGGTCATGGTGGCGGGCGCATCGGCAATCGGATGGAGGCCGGCATGAAACGTCCGGTCGCCGGCAAGAGTCACGTTCGACGTGGTCAACAGCACCGAAAACTTGTCCTCATTGAATTCATGCTCATCCCCGGCCTCAAAGCCCTTGTGCAGCAGATGCCAACCGTCGCTTTGCTTGATCAGCGGCAATTGTTTCAGCGAGCGCGTCGGATCTTCCCAGGTGAAGAGGAAATACGCCCAGGTGCCATCGTGTACCGCGCGAATGTCGACCCGCGACTCTCCCTTGCCGTCAAAATTGTCTCCAGCATTGGTCATGACCGAGAACGGTTCGATGTTTCGCCAAACCCGATCGGAGGTGTCGCCGTCGAGGACCGGTGCGTCGGCTGCAGCGATGCGGTGGATCTTCAGGCTGTCGACGTCCAGCCAATCGGAGGCGACGACGACCGAGGCGCAGGTGATGGCCATCGCTGCGGCAACCACGAACGGATTGGATTGAAGGGTCGGGTTTCGCGGATGCGCGGTGCGGCGCTGACCTGCTCTTCGAGCGTGCGAGCCGGCGGCGGGGTGACGCGATTCGGCCCGACCGAATGGCACCGGGCCGGGCGGCTGCGCCGGTTGCAGAGACGGATGGGAGGCGGCCTCGCTGCCGCCTTCGGTCTCCGGCGCCAACCTTTCCGATTGCTCGACCAGCAGCGTTAGCAGTTCGACGGCATCAAGCTTCGCTGGCGGGGCCGGCAGGCCCTGCGGCCTGAAGATCCGAAGCAGTTGCGAGGAGCCGCCGAGTCGGTAATGCGTCAGGACGTGAAAACCAGTGAAGGCAAGGAGCAGCCACGTCGCGTACCAGTGCAGCATCACGGCGGCGTGGCCGGCGTAGATGCCAAAATAGAGCGCGCTGCCGCTGGCAATCAGCGCCAACATGGCGACGAAGAAGCCCCAGGTCAGGATGACACTGATCGAGCCCAACCGCGCCTGTCTCCGGCCCAGAAGTCCTCGCAGACGACTTTTGTCCAGCGCGACACGACGGCTCAGGCCGGATCGGATCAAATAGATGGTATAGGCAAGCGACACAGCGACCAGCACAATGGCCGCCTGCATGTGTGATACCCAGACGCTGTTACGTGGCAGCACCGCATCGAACAGATTGAGCCAGCCCTGGTCCGGCATTTCGGTTGCGATACGCAACCCACTGAACAGGGCGACGCCGGACGCGGCGGCAAGTACCCAGTGCAGGATGATGGTGCCGTAATCCGTTTTGCGGCGCCTCATCGACACATCCCCGTGTGAGGTCGGCCGCGGCCGGCGCCATCGATCGGACGACTGGATCGAATGTGGATTGCGCAGGCGGTAGGCGAGCGCGCGCGGAATTTCCTTGCTTCGGGCTGCACGCGCTCCTGCCCGGCGGTACGGTTGTCGTGACGCAAACTAGCTCTCCCCCAGGGATGCCGACCCGCCGAAGTCGGTAAAAATCCTCTTTTGCTGTGAACGCTGTTCGAGCGCGGGAATGGTTCGATCAACCTCGTCCAGGCTGATCGAACTTTCCGACGAGCCTCCAGCGCCGCAACGGATGCGAACGGCACTGGAGACCAGTCGCTCGCCCCTATCCCCACATATGCTGGAAGTGGTGCGCCATCTCGTTCAACGCGAAATGGTGCGGGTCGATCGCCGGACCGGCGCCTGATTGACCGGCATCCGCGGCTCCATTTGATGCCGGCGTGCTATTGCCGGCGGCTGCGGTCGCCACATCTTGCACGACCGGTGCCGCGGCCGCCGTCGCGACAGCCGGCGCCGCACCGCCGCTCGGCTGTCCCGCAGCACCCGCCAACAGGTCGGTCAACAACGTTGCCGTGCCATTATTGTGCACGCCGGCGGCCTCCGCCACCGCCGAGAGGTCGGCAAAGACCGCCGAAAGGCTGTTTTGGCCGCCTCCCTGGAGAAGAGCTATCAGGTCAGTCACCAAGTGGTTCCCACCGTCTCCCGCAGCAGGTCCGCCAGTATCGGTTGGTCCGGCGGGAGCCGCCGCGCCAGTATCGGTTGGTCCGGCAGAAGCCGTTGCAGGAGCGTGCCCGCCACAATCAGGTGGTCCAGCAGGAGGAGTTGTTACGGGATTCGGTGTCACGGCCGTCGCCTGCGCCGCCGCCACCACACCTGCATAGCTTCCGCCATCCGTCATCACGTTATTGCTCCCGACGTCGGCAGAGTTCGCTGCGAGCTGGTCGGCCGCAGCGTTGACTTCCCCGGCATTGTGGGTCTGCAAACCATCGATCAGCGCGCTCGCCGCCGTCCCCGACGTGCCATCCGACCGGAATTCGTTCCAGAATCGCGCCGACCATAGACCGCCTTGAGACTGATCGAAGGCGTTCGAACTATTCGCGTAGGTCTGTATTTGCTGGACCAGGCCAGCAACGTCACCGGTGAAGCCGTTATTCTCGATCGTGGTCGCCATCTGCCCAAGATGGTTGCTGTCCTGGATCCATTGCGTAATGAAGGTCGTTTGAGCTGCATTGTCATGGAACGGCGCAGCGGGGGTGTTCAGGTCCGGGAGAGGCGTCGGGTTAAACAGCGCCTGCACACCCGTGTCGCCTTGAGCGATGTCAATGATGTCCCGATGGATATCATTGATCGAACGCCCGACATATTGTCCGAGGTCTGTTCCCAATGTAAGCGTGCCCGCCGGAGCGCTCGAATTCTCGACGGATGCAATCTCTTCATTGAGCTGATTGATGATGATGTGCGTGTGCAGATCGGAGAGGTTGTTGATCGTGGGGTCTGCCGCGCTTAACATCTGCTGTACGCCGATAAGGTCCGAGACGATCAAGTTGACCTGATCCGGGCCGACGCCGCCAATCTCACGGGTCGTTGCGTCGTTGAATAGATCCGTTGCAGTTAATGCCATTTTTATTTCCCCTTCGTGGTGCGCGTTAATGGAAAACCCCCGTGCGCGTCGCCCCGACTACACAAGATGAAGAGTTGTTTACGTTCGTGGCGCCTTTCAGCCGACAGCAAGGCCAATGCGTGCAGAAGCAAGGTGATAGGCAGACGAATCTATGACGCCGCTTGGTGTCATGAGCTGCTCGCAGCGCAAGTATCGAGATCATCATCGATCATGGTCGCCCTTGTTTTGGACGGGACTCACAAGCGCCGGATTCTTGCGAATGCCATTGGGCAACAATGCGATAACGAGATTCTTCTCGCCGCGCGGCTTGCGAGGTGCCGGATAGAAATTGGCGACCGTCCCATTCTTGCCGGAAAATGGTCGGTATCGGCTGTCAAGGAAGCCCGGCCGATCGCGAGATCGGCCCATTGGGGAGGCGCAACGGAATGGGAGTTGCTCAGGGTCGCCCGCGAACCCTCTCGTTCGCCGGGCCATGGAATCCATTGCTCGCCGCGGAGGCGGATGATCCCGTAGCGCTTGGGTTGCGCGAAAGCGCCCGGCGCATGATCGGTATCGCCGCATTCAGCGGCGTCATCAACATCCTGATGCTGTCGGGCCCACTTTACATGCTGCAGGTGTATGATCGGGTGATTCCGAGCCGCAACCTCGCGACCCTGTTCGGTCTGTCCCTGATCGTGCTGTTTGCCTATCTGGCGCAGGGTTATTTCGACGCGTTGCGCACGCGCATGCTGTGCCGTGTCGCGACCCTGTTCGACGTCGGGCTGCAGGAATCGATCCATACAGCGCTCGCCACGCTGCCGCTTCGTGGTGTCAAACCGGTGCTGATGCAACAACCGTTGCGCGATCTCGACCAGGTCCGTGCCTTCATGTCGAGCATGGGGCCGACGGCGTTCCTGGACATGCCCTGGATCCCGATCTTTCTGATTGCCTTGTTTCTGTTTCATCCCGCCATCGGAATGACGGCGCTGCTCGGCACCGCTGCGATCATTGCGATGACGCTGCTGACCGAGCGCATGTCGCGCGGTGCGGCCAAGGCGGCGATGGACTTTAGCGCGCAGCGGCAGGTGCTGGCGGATGCCACACAGCGCAATGCCGAGATCATCCGGGCGCTCGGCATGATGGATCGGCTCACCACGCGCTGGTCACAGGCCAACGAACGCTATTTGCGCCAGAATATCCAGGCCACCGACGTCTATGCCAATCTCGGCTCGGGCGCGAAGGTGCTGCGCTACGTTCTGCAATCGGGAATGCTGGGCATCGGCGCCTATCTCGTGGTCGCCGACCGGGCGTCAGGCGGCATCATGATCGCGTCGTCGATCATGATGGGCCGGGCGCTGGCGCCGGTTGAAGTTGCGCTCGGCAGCTGGAAGCAGCTTGTCGCCGCGCGCCAGGGCATCGTGCGCCTGCGTGAAATCTGCAAGGTGACGGCAAAGCCTCCGGACCCGCCGGTGGTGTTGCCGCGCCCCCACCGCGAGCTTTCGGTACAGGAGATCGCCATCGCCGCTCCGGGGACGGACAAGCCGATTGTGTCGAACGTCTCGTTTTCGCTCAAGGCCGGCATGGGGCTCGCCCTGCTGGGTGCCAGCGCGTCGGGCAAGACCTCGCTGTCAAAGGCGCTGGTCGGGATCTGGCCCGCCAAGCATGGCGTCATACGGCTTGACGGCGCCGCGATCGATCAATGGAGCAACGAAGATTTGGGGCGCCATATCGGCTATCTGCCGCAGGAAGTCGCCCTGTTCGACGGTACCGTTGCGGAAAACATCTGCCGCTTCGATGACGGGGCGACCTCGGACGCCATTCTGAAAGCCGCGCAGATCGCGGGTGTCCATGAGATCATCCTGCGGCTGCCGGAAGGATATTCGACGCGCATCGGTCAGGGCGGCATGTCGCTGTCAGCCGGCCAGCGCCAGCGAATTGGCCTTGCGCGCGCCGTGTTCGGCGACCCGTTCCTGGTGGTGCTTGACGAGCCGAATGCCAATTTGGATGCCGATGGCGAGAATGCCCTGGGCCGAGCGATCCTGGCGCTACGCCGGCAGCAATGCGTCGTGATCGTGATATCGCATCGTCCGAGCGCGCTTGCGGCATTGGACATGGCGATGGTGCTTTATGAGGGCAAGGCGATCGCATTCGGTTCACGCGAGCAGATCTTTGCGCGCATTCAGAGGGCGCCGGGCCAGCCCGCTTCGGCCGCCCAACCTGTGGTAACGCCAGGCGCGAAAACGGTTCATCGCGCCGCTGTAGCCGAGCGGGTGTAGCCATGAGGCGCGAATCGGACGCACTTCATCTCGACAGAGACGAGCGAGGCACGATCGAGGATCCCGGCAGTGGCGAACTGGGGCCGCAGGGCGCCGCCCTGATCCTGGAATTGCAGCGCCTTCGGCACGCGTTCGAAGGCGAGGACTGGAACGAGCCGCGTCCGCCGCAGCCGGGTCGTGCGCCGCGGCACCATCCGGGGCCGGGTCGGCGTCCGCGGACCGGCAAGCCCAGGCGGCCGCAAAAAGGCAAGATGGGGCGGGCGATCGACGTCTGCCTTGAACAATTCGGCCTGAAGGCGACCGCTCCGGCTCCGCGCATCGGCGAAGTACCGGCCGAATCGGCCGTGTCGCCAGGACGCCGAGCGAACCGGACCGTTGCGCCCGACGCTTCCGTGGTGATGGACCTCACCAAACCCGGACCGGAAATGCCGCGATCGGATCATGTACATCAGCCCATGCTGCTGCTCGAGAGTCCTCGGTTGGCGCCTTCCGGCTCCTCCGCGAAGGCGGCCGCGGGAGAGTTGATCGAGCGGTGCCGCACCGGTGTGGTCGCGGGCGTCGCCTTCCTCGTCAATAGCGGCGATCCCGCGCTCCAGAACGATGCTTCCGATGATAGCCTGAAGTCTCGGGCAGGACGGGCGTTCGAGCACGAATTGCGAACCGGGCTTCGGATTCTCATCCTTGCGACGCTGCTGGCCGGCGGCTGGCTCGTGTTCATGCCTCTGGCGGGCGCCGTCGCGGTGCCGGGCAATCTCGTCGTTCGATCCAACGTCAAGGCCATTCAGCATCCCACCGGCGGTGTCGTCGCGGAGATCAAGGTCCATAACGGCATGCGGGTCGCGGCCGGCGATTTGCTGGTGCGGCTCGACGCGACCCAGACCCAGGCCAATCTCCAGATGGTGAGCAAGCAGCTCGATGAGCGGCGTGCCCGGATCGCCCGATTGGTGGCCGAACGCGACGGTCTCGATCGACCCCAAATTCCGTCCGAACTGAAGGCCAGGTCGACCGAGGATGCGGTCCGAAGTCTGCTGGCGTCGGAAGATTCGCTGTTCAAGGCGCGGTTGAACGCGCGCACCAGCCAAAAGGACCTGCTGCAGGGCCGGGTTGCCCAACTCACCGAGGAGATTTCCGGCCTCGAAGCCCAGGTCGCATCCAAGGCCAAGCAGCTCGAACTGATCGGCGGCGAAATGACCGGAGTTCAGGACCTGTACGACAAACGCCTGGTGCCACTGACGCGGCTCACCACGCTGCAGCGCGAGACGGCGCGGATCGAGGGCGAGCGCGGGCAATTGACATCGGCGATCGCCGAGACGAAATCGAAGATTGGCGAGGCCCAGCTTCAGATTGTCCGCCTCGATCAGGATTTTCGCACCGATGTCGTCAAGGAGCTTGGCGAGACACAGGGCAAGGAAGCCGAACTGGTCGAGCGCAGCGTCGCTGCGCGGGATCAGCTCGACCGGATCGAAATACGCGCGCCAACGTCGGGGGTGATCAATCAACTATCCGTCCACACCATCGGCGGCGTCATCCGAGCCGGCGACACCATCATGGAAATCGTTCCGGATACCGACGACCTGCAGATTGAGGCGCGGCTGCAGCCCAACGACATCGACCAGGTGCGGACGGGTCAGAAAGCGTTCGTGCGCTTCTCGGCCTTCAACCAGCGTCTCACTCCGCAACTCATCGGTGCGGTGTCCTACGTGTCGGCCGATACCAGCCACGATCAGCAGACCAATGCGCCATATTTTACGGTCAGGATCACGCTGTCCGAGGACGAACTGCGCCGCCTGGGCGGCCTGCAACTGGTCCCGGGCATGCCCGCGGAGGTGTTCATGCAGACCGGCAGCCGTACCATGATGAGCTATTTGCTGAAGCCGATCACCGATCAGCTCCATCGCGCCTTCATCGAACGATGACTAACGCGGGTTGGTTTCGTGAGGCCTGTGCAGGCCGTTCGTCCGCTCCACCCGGCGGCCATTTCTGGCAGCGGCGCGCGCCCCCTGCGACAGGCCGTTGTGCACCAGCTTCTCGATAGTGACTATTCGCGCTGGGGTTGCTAACGGTGAGCCTTCCGGGGTTCTCGGCGAGGGCGTGACGATGGCCAGCAGTATCGCATCTGTCTCGGACACATGGCGGGTAGGCGTCTTGTTCTCCCGCACCGGGCTGACGGCTGTCACCGAGACCGAGCATTTCCTCGGCACGGCGCTCGCGATCCAGGAAATCAATCAGGCCGGCGGGATCCTCGGCCGCGAGATCGAAGTGGTCGCTTATGATCCGGAATCGGACCCCGAGACCTATCGCCGTCTGGCCGACCGGCTCTTGACCGATGAAGGCATTTCCGTGATCTTCGGCTGCAGTTCGTCGGCCGAACGCAAGGCGGTTCTCCCGGCGATCGAACGCCGCAACGGGTTGCTCTGGTATCCATCGCTCTACGAGGGGTTCGAATATTCGCCCAACGTGATCTACACGGGAGCATCGCCGAACCAGACCAGCTTTCCGCTCGCCGAATATCTCGTCCGTAACCACGGGCGTCGGGTGTTTCTGGTCGGCTCCGACTACATCTATCCGCGGGAATCAAACCGCATCATGCGCGATCTCGTCGAGTCCTATGGCGGCAAGATCGTTGACGAGGTCTATGTTCCGATGGCTGCGTCAGAGGCGCGGCTGCGCGATATCGTGGCGCGGGCGAAGGATCTGGCGCCGGATGTGGTGTTTTCCACGGTTGTCGGGCGTTCGGCGCAGATTTTTTACCGGCTCTATCGCGAAGCCGGTCTCGATCCGGCGTCGATGCCCATCGCCAGCCTCACCATGGCGGAAGGCGAGGTGCGCGAGATCGGTGCCGCGCTGTGCGAGGGGCATATCACGGCGGCGACCTATTTCGGCTCGCTTCAGGGAGCAAGCAACCGGAGATTCGCGGACAACTTCCATCGCGCCTTTGGCTCGGACAAGCCGATCAGCATGTGGAGCGCGGGAGCCTATGCCCAGGTGCACCTCTTTGCCCTTGCCCTGGAGCGAGCCCGAACACTCGACACGCAGCGGCTGGTTGAGGCGGCGCTCGGCCTGTCATTCGAGGCTCCGGAAGGTGCGATCCAGATCGACCCCGACAACAACCACACCTGGCTGACGCCGCGCATCGGTCGGGTGCGGCGCGACGGCAGTTTCGATGTCGTCTGGGAAGCCAAGGCTGCACTGAAGCCCGATCCTTACCTGGCAGTGTCGCCGCTGGGCGGGCGCTGGATCGAGGAGGAGGTATCGGTCGCATGAAGCCGGGTATCCGTCGCCTGATCGAAGAGCTGCGCGGCGCACGCGTCCTTGTCGTGCATCCGCGTGACGCCGAAGGCGACGCGCTGCTCGACCAGTTGAATCGCATCGGCTGCAACGTGCGCGGCATATGGCCACCGCCGGTGGAATTACCTAACGACGTCGATACGGTCTTTCATCTGGTGGAGACCGCGGAGACGCCGGCTTTCATCGCATCCGCGTCGGAGGGCGGACCGACCTTCGTGGCTATCGTCGACTACGAGAACCCGACGGTGCTGCGGCGGCTGCTCGACAGCAATGCCCACGGCGTCATCAACAAGCCGATCCGTCCCTTCGGCATCCTGTCGTCGCTTGTGCTCGCCCGCTCGATGCGCGGCTACACCCGCCGCCTGGAGAGCAAGGTGCAGAAGCTCGAAGAGACATTGAAGGCCCGTCGTGATGTTGACAAGGCGGTGAAGATCCTGGTGACGCTGAAAAAGATCGGCGATGCCGAGGCCTATGAGTTGATCCGCTCGCAGGCAACGCAGAAGCGATTGTCGATGGCCCAGGTCGCCACGACGATCATCGGTGCCCAGGATGTGATGGCCGGATTGGGACTGATCGACGAGCGTTGAGGGCAGCCGGTCGGCTGGTTTGCACAATCCATCGCCATCGGTGCCGATAATTCGGTCCCGTCGCATGATTGACATTACGATCGGGTTGCTGCTGTAATTCGAGCATTGGCGATAGCCGGCTTACGCGGTCGGGGTTGTCAAGGCGGCCGGTCGGCCGCTTGAACATGTGGCTATGTAGCCCTCGATCGGTGCCTGACGGCGCTATCGGGGTTTTTTGTTTTGCGCGCTGCAGGAGTTTTGCGCGATGATCTCGCACGGCTCTACCGACCCGGTGACCGGATCGATCATTGTCGCCTGTATTCAGATGCAGCCGGCGTTCGGAAACGTCGCCGCGAACGTCGCGCACAGCCTGGAGCTGATCGATCGGGCGGCGTCGCAAGGCGCCGACCTCGTCGTGCTGCCGGAGCTGGCCAATACCGGCTATATGTTCGCCTCGCGTGAGGAAGCATTCGGCCTTGCCGAGCAAATTCCGGGCGGACCGTCGGTCGGGGCTTGGGCGGCGCGCGCGGGGCGCCACGGCATGCATATCGTCGCGGGAATCACCGAACGCTCGGGGCCTGATCTCTACAACAGCGCCGTCGTGATCGGCCCCGAAGGCTATATTGGAACGTTCAGGAAAGTGCATCTCTGGAACGAGGAAAATCTCTTCTTCGAACCCGGCGATCTCGGCTTCCCGGTATTCCACACGCCGATTGGCCGCATCGGCGTGGCGATTTGCTACGACGGCTGGTTTCCAGAGACTTTTCGGCTATGCGCGCTGCAGGGTGCCGATATCGTCTGCGTGCCGACCAACTGGGTTCCGATTCCGGGTCAGGTCGAAGGGCGCGAGGCGATGGCGAACGTCCTCGCAATGGCCGCCGCCCACAGCAATTCGATCTTCATCGCTTGTGCCGACCGCGTCGGCGTCGAGCGGGGCCAGCCCTTCGAGGGCCAGAGCCTGATCGTCAGTTACACCGGGTGGCCTGTCGCCGGGCCGGCTAGCCGGGACGCGGAAGACATCCTCATTGCCGAGGTCGATCTCGGTGAGGCCCGGCGCAAACGCAACTGGAACGCTTTCAACCAGGTTCTGCGTGACCGCCGCGTCGACATCTATGACGAAATGCTCGGCTCCGACGCCAAGCGCAGCTGGTACTGACCCATGACTCGCATCCAGGAAGTTTCACTAAACCCTCAGGAGGACCGAACCATGATGCTCACTCGTTCGCTCTCGACGCTTGCCGCCGCGGCATGCGCAACACTCCTCGCCGGTGCGGCACTTGCCGCGGATCCGATCAAGATCGGTGTGCCGGTCGGCCTGTCCGGCGCCAACAGCGTGGTCGCGCCCTCGGTGGTGCAGTCGGCCCAGCTCGCGGTCGACGAGATCAACGCAAAAGGCGGCGTGCTTGGCCGCCAATTGGCGCTGGATGTCGCCGATGACGCGTCCGGCGCCGCAGGCGCGCAGAAGGCGTTTGATAGCCTGGTATTCCAGAAGAAGGTCGATGTGCTGATTTCGATGGAGACAAGCGCGGCGCGCAACGCCGCGCTGCCGATCGTGGCGCGGGGCAAGGTGCCCTACATCTACACGTCGTTCTACGAGGGCAAGTCCTGCAGCCCGTTCATGTATGTCAATGCCTGGGTGCCCGAACAGCAGGTGCCGCCGATCGTCGACTATTTCACCAAGGAGAAGGGCGCCAAGAAGTTCTTCCTGATCGGTTCGGACTACGCGTTCGGCCGCGGCATGCTGGCCTTCACCAAGGCCTATATCGAAAAGACGGGCGGCAAAGTGGTCGGCGAGGAATATCTGCCGATGGACGGAAGCGACTGGACGCCGATCATTTCGAAACTGAAGAGCGCGGCGCCGGACGCCCTGATCACCTCGACGGCCGGCGGGGCGCCGAATGTCACCCTGACCAAGCAGCTCCGCGCCGCCGGCGTCGCGCTTCCTTACGGCAATCTCGCGGTCGACGAGGGAACCGCCAAAGGCATGGGAACCGACGCCGAAGGCATCTTTCTCTCGGCCTCTTATGTCACCGGCATCGACAGCGCCGCCAACAAAACCTTCCTGGCCGCCATGCAGAAGAAATTTGGTGCCGATTTGAAGACCCCGAACGACCTTTCCGTGCCGGAATACGAAGCGGTTTACGCCTATAAGGCCGCCGTGGAAAAGGCCGGCAGCACCGATTCAGCCAAGGTCCTGAAAGCGCTTGGCGAGATTTCGGTGGACGGTCCGCGCGGCAAGATCGCGATGTCGAGGGAGCATCATGCCCCATTGACGATGTATCTCGGCCAGGTGACGGCCGACGGCGGTGTAAAGGTCATCAAGAGCTTTCCGGATGTCGATCCGGGCCCGCAGTGCCCGAATCTGAAGCCTTGACGTTGGTGGCCGGTGGCGGGAGGAGGGTATTGCCTTTCGCCCCGGCTCAACCTGGTCCGCCCTCATGATCACGCTCGCGCTCGACGTCATCACCACGGCAGCGATCCTCTTCATCGTCTCCGCCGGCCTGCTGATCGTCTTCGGCGTGATGAAGATCATCAATTTTGCCCATGCCTCCTTCATCACGGTCGGGGCCTACGCTGCGCTGGTCGCCTCCCGCCTCGGTCTGCCGCCTGTGCTGGCGCCCGCTCTGGCTTTCCTGATTGGCGGGCTGATCGGCGCCGCCGCCGAACGTGTCGTGGTGCGGCGACTCTATGGTCGGCCGCTGGACGCGATCCTGGCGACCTGGGGTCTCAGCATTGTCATCGGCCAATTGGTCACTCTCGTCTTCGGGCGCGAGGTGCAGTTCGTGCCGGCTCCGGTCTCGGGGACCCTGCTGATCTTTGGCGAGGACTATTCGAGCTATCGCTTGCTCATGGTAGTGGCGGCGTTCGTCATCGCCGGACTGTTCACCGGGCTCCTCAACGGCACGCGATTGGGTCTCAACACCCGCGCCGTCATCATGAACGAGACCTTGGCGCAGGGACTGGGCATCGACAGCACGCGCGTCCGCCTGATCACCTTCGCCATCGGCTGCGGCCTTGCGGCGATCGCCGGCGCATTGATCACGCCGTTGGCGAGTGTTGATCCCAATATGGGTTTGTCATGGTTGATCGGCGCCTTCATGCTGGTCATGATATCCGGCGGCTCGCTGCTGACGCTTGGCTTGTCCTGCTTCGTGCTGGGCGGGCTCCAGGTGCTGGCCTCCACCTTCATCAGCCCGATCCTCGGGGGGCTGACCATCGCGGTGCTGGCCGCCGTGTCGCTTCGGCTCCGACCGGAGGGATTTGCCCGTGCCTGATTTCGGCTCCGCCCTCAGGTCCGCTGCGTCGTTTTCGTTGCCGGGCTTGCCACGCTCACTTGTCCGCGTTGCATTGCCCGCTCTCGTTGCGGCAGGCCTGGTCGTCGCCGGCCCTTGGATACTCGATATCTACACGTTGAATATCCTGGTCCGCGCCTTCTTCGTCGCCATCGCCGCACTCACCGTCGACGTGTTGTGGGGATTCAGTGGTACGCTTACGTTCGGGCAATCCGCCTTTTTCGGCTTGGGCGCCTATGCTCTCGCGATCGGCTTCACCCAATTCGGCTTTGGCTCGTGGCAAGTGCTGCTGGCGCTCGGCGCCGCGGTGGGAATAGCCGCCGCCGTTGCGGGGTTTGTCGGCTGGCTCTCATTCTACCCGGGCTCGACGCCGCTCTATGCTTCCGTGGTCTCACTGGTCCTGCCGATCGTTCTGGTCCAGCTGCTTTATTCCGGCGGTACATTTACGGGTTCCTCCAGCGGGCTGGTCGGCTTTGAAAGCTTCGACCTCTCGCTGGAGGGCTGGTTCCGGCTGGCCGGGGGCGCGGTCATCGCCACCCTGATTGTCGCCTGGATAGCGCTCGCCAGCGACGCCGGACGCGTACTTGGCGCGATGCGCGACAATGACGAGCGCTGCACTTATCTCGGGATTGACACGGCGCGGGTGCGCATCGGTCTTACGGTTGTCGCAGGCGTTGTCGCGGCGCTGGCCGGTTTCGGCTATGTTGGATTCAGCGGCGTCGCCGCACCTGAAAATGCCGGCTTCGTATTCGGTACCCAGCTTGTGGTCATGGTGGCGCTTGGCGGACGCGGATCTCTGGTGGGCGCGGTCGTGGGTGCTTTGGTGATCGAGGTGGCCAGTGCCTATCTTGCAAGCAGCCTGCCCTTCGTCTGGGAACTGATCGTGGGCGTCGCCTTCGTCGTGGTCATCGTCGTTCTGCCCGGCGGTCTGTTCGGCAGTCTACGCGAGGCCGGCAGCGTGGTACATCGCCGCTTCGTGTCGGCGCCGGCGCGGGCCTCATCCCCGGTCACCCTGGCGACGCTGGAGCGCGCGGCGGCTGCGCCCGACCGCAACGATGTCGTGGTCCAGGCCGACGGGGTCTCCAAGCGTTTCGGCAGCCTATCGGTGCTCTCAGGCGTATCGTTCTCGGCGCGGCAGGGTGAACTCGTCAGCATTGTCGGGCCGAACGGCGCGGGCAAGACGACGTTGATCCGCTGCCTCGCCGACGGCCGCGAACGCTCGGAAGGCGCGGTGCGCATTGCCGGGCACTCGATCCATCGTCTGGCGCCCGACCGCATTGTCGGCCTCGGCCTCGGGCGCAAGTTTCAGGCGGCTTCCGTATTCGAGACATTGAACGTGGCGGATTGCCTGCGCATCGCGCGGGTCAGGAGTGAACGGCCGTCCTTTGTCGGGGCTTCGTCGGTTCTCGCCCTGCCTGCCGCGGCGCGCGCGGTGGTGGAGAGTTCGGGTCTGGCCGAACGGCTGGGCGAGGAGGCGCGCTTCCTCAGCCATGGTCTGAAACAGGCCCTCGAACTTGCCATGGTTTTGGCGCTGGAGCCGCAGGTTCTGCTGCTCGATGAGCCGACGGCGGGGCTGACGCGGGCGGAGCGTCAGGGTTTTGCCGGGGTCCTCACCGGGCTGGTGGCACGCGAACGGCTGTGCGTCCTGATCATCGAGCATGATCTCGACTTCGTCCGCCAAATCTCCTCGCGCATCATCCTGTTGCATCAGGGGCGCGTCGCTCTTGACGGCTCGGTGGCCGATGTCGTCGATGACCCATTGATCCGTGAGATCTACACCGGCAACACCCGCTCCGGGGGACGCGAGGCGACGTCATGACCGCCGCGCTCGAACTGATCAATCTGACCAGCGGTTATGGCAGCTCGACCGTCGTTCACGGGGTTTCGCTGCAGATCGCGCCCGGCGAGATATTCGCCCTTGTCGGCAAGAACGGCATGGGCAAGTCTTCGCTCCTGAAAACGATTCTTTCATTTCTGCCGGCCTCGGACGGTGCAGTCCGCCTCAACGGACGCGACGTCACCAGTCTTGCTCCGTATCGCAAACGTGCGCTCGGGCTTGCCTACGCGCCGCAGGAACAGGCGCTGTTCCAGGACCTGAGCGTGCGCGATAACCTCCGGCTTGGGCTGAGCGATGACCGCGCCTTCGAGGCAAGGCTGGCCGACGTCAGCGGCTGGTTTCCCGTAATCACCGCGCGGCTTTCCCAGCGTGCCGGCACCTTGTCGGGGGGCGAGCAAAAGATGCTGATTGTGGCGCGGGGGTTGATCGCCGAACCACGTCTGTTTCTTCTCGACGAAGTGACGGAAGGCCTGCAGCCTTCTGTTGTGGACCGGCTCGCCGAGGTGCTCGCCACAACAAGGCGCGACCGCGGTACCGCGATGCTGGTCGTCGAGCAGCATCTGTCCTTTGTCCTTGGACTTGCAGATCGCTTTGCGGTGTTCAAGCGGGGCGAAGTGGTGGATACCGGGCCGGTGGACGCCGGTTCGGCGGCGCGGATCGACGAACACATGCGGCTGTAAAGCGCGCCGAGCGATACGATCTGCCGATCGCCCGCCCCCGGTCACTCCGTGCCGTCAGGCCGCGACCGGTTTGAACCGGGTCAGCGGATACCTTCTTCGGCAATGGTTTCCTCAGCAACCTTGGCGCGTTGCTGGCTTTCTTCCGTCAAGCGGGTGTCCTTCCAGCCGCCTTGCGCGAACCAGCCGATCGAGACGGCGGCGGCGCCGATATTGGCGATCGGGAATGACCACCACAGTCCGCCGGACTGCAGGCTTGTGTGTTTCGACAGCACATAAGCGAGCGGAAATTGAAACATGAACTGCGAGACCAGCGCGATCACCATGGAGACCAGCATGTTGCCGGAGGCGCGGAACGCGGAAACGATGCAGAGTTGAATGCCGATGCTGCCCCATGCCAGGCACATGATCCGGACAAATCGGGCGCCTTCCTCGATCACATCAGGTGCGCCCGGTACGAAGAACGCCACCAGAGCCGGCGCAGATAGATAGGCGGCAGCGCCGGCCAGCGAGAGAATGACGAAGCCGGAACCGGCGCCCAGCACGGTAATCCGTTCGGCCCGCCCGATATTGCCCGCCCCGATATTCTGGCTGACGAGGGTCGATACCGCCATCGACATTCCCATCGCCGGGATGGTGACGAACTGCAGTATGTTTGAGCCCACGCCGTAGGATGCGAGTGTCACGGTCCCGAAACTCGCCACCAGAAACGACAGCAGCATCGGCCCCAGTCCACGGGTCGAGAGCTCGATCGAGCCGGGCAATCCGAGCAGAAAAGCGCGCTTGATGTAGGAGGGATCGGGGGCGAAGGCGCGCCATGAGAGATGAATTCCGTGCCGGCCTCGCAGAAAGACAGCAAGGCCGAGCAGGGCGGCCAGCGCTGGGTCGCCAGGGTCGCTATGGCGGCGCCCATGACGCCGTGCGGCGATAACGGTCCCCAGCCGAAGATAAACAGTGGATCGAGCAGGAAATTCAGCAGCACCGTCAACAGCACGATCAGCAGCGGAATGCGCGTCTCGCCGACCCCGCGCATCAGCGCCTGGAACATGCCGTACAGGAAAACAAAGATAATGCCGATGAAGGAGACCCGCATGAACCCGAGTGCGCCGCTATAGACGTCGGGCGCCACTCCCACGAGTTCGAGCAGATAAGGGGCCAGAATATATCCGGCCGTTCCCAGAACCGCCGATGTAACGAGAACCATCAGCATCGTTTGCGCGGCGACATGGTTGACCATGTCCTGGCGGCCCGCCCCCATATATTGGGCCGAGAGGGTTGCGCCCGCGATTCCGAAGCCTGCACCCAGTGCAATCACGAGGAATGTCACGGGAAAGCTGACCGACACCGCGGCCACGGCCGCCGCGCCCAGCCTTCCGATCCAGAAAGCGTCGGTAAGCTGGTAGCCGGTTTGCAGGACATTGCCCAGAATGATGGGAACGGCGAGCCGGAATAGCGCCGCGCCGATCGGGCCTTCGAGGAAAAGCCGTTGACGTTTGCTGGGCATGGCCTCGAAAATCTCTCCGCAGGGAGGAAGGGGTGCTGTCGGACGACGGTCCGGCGCCTAAATCGTCTTCCGGTTCACTCGAATCATTGTTGCTTCTCCCGAGGCCTCATGGTTCGAGACGCGCGAAGGCGCGCTCCTCACCATGAGGGGCTGATCGACCTCATCCAGAGGAGCATCGCGAAGCGATGGGTCTCGAAGGATGAAGCCATTGAGGTCGGAAATTGCTTTAGCGACCGCGCACCCCGTGCAGAAAGAGATCCACCGCCTGGCGGACGCGTTCTTCGATCTCGTCCGCGGCGGGACCAATGCCAAACGCTGCAAGCCGCAGATCGCTGTCAATGACCAGGCTGATGAACTGCTCGGCGGCTCGCTCAAGATCGTTGACGCGCAACTGTGAGGCTTGACGCCGCAACGCCGCGGCTATGGCCCGAATGGCCGGCTGCCGCCCCTCGGCGTTGGCGAGCCGCCCGAACGCGGGCCGGCGCTCCGATTCACCCAGGATGATGCGGTGAAGACTGACAACTTGCGGTGCCAGAGCGCTGCGGAGCAGATGGCGTCCGATCTCCATCAGCATCGGCTCCAATTCGTGCGTTCCCAGCTGGAATTGGTTGATCGGAACGAGCCAGCGATCGATGAGGTCGCGCAATACGGCGCTGAACAGCTCATTCTTGTCACGATAGCGGGCATAGACCGTGCGCTTCGACATGGATGCGGCCTCGGCGACCGCATCGATCGAAGTGCCGTCGAAACCATGCTTCATGAACATCGCGCCGGCAGTTTCAATGAGATGCTGCCGCCGCCTTACCGCCTCGGCGCGTGTCGGTCGTCCGCCTCGATTCAACGCGCGGGTGGAAGGACGGACCGTTTCGCTGTACCGCACCCCATCCCCTTGTCCAGAGCCATAAAACCGGTATATTAAAACTATACCGTACCGTTACATATCATTCGGGAGACGGCGTGAAAAGGGGCTCCACCCGCAGCATCTGGCCGGCTCTTGCGGGCCTCGCCGCAGCATTGATGGCGTCAGCCGCGGCGGGTCAGCAAGCCCCGCCGAAACCTCCCGCCGTGGGCGTCGTGGCCGCGGTTCGCAAGCCTGTCACCCAGTCGAGCGAATATGTCGGCCGTATTCAGGCGATCGAACGGGTCAATCTCACCGCGCGGGTGGCTGCCTTTCTCGACGCGCGACTCTTCACCGAAGGTGCCGAGGTCAAGAAGGATCAGCCACTCTATCGGCTTGAGCAGGGACCGTTCCAGGCGGACGTAAAGGCGAAAGAAGCGGCGATCGCCCAACTCAAGGCCCAGCTTGTGAACGCGCAGATCGTTCTCGGCCGAGCCAAGGCATTGCTGAACACACCCGCCGGGCAGCAATCGACGGTCGACACCGCAACCGCCAACGCCTCGGCGCTCGAGGCGCAGGTGCTTGGGGCTGAGGCTCAATTGCAGCAGTCCGAGATCAATCTCGGCTACACCGATATTCGCGCGCCGATCGACGGCAAGATCGGACGCACCAGCGTGACCGTCGGCAACTACGTCAACCCAAGCTCAGGTGTGCTCGCGACGATCGTCAGCCAGGACCCGATGCATGTGGTGTTCGGCGTCTCCTCGCGTAGCGCCATCGCGCTGCGCGACCGCAGCACCGAGAAGCCGATCGTGGTCAAGATCCGTCTGGCGGACGGCCACATCTATGGCCAGACCGGCACCCTCAATTTCTTCGACAACACGGTAGCCGGCAATACCGATACCATCACGGTGCGCGGCGACCTGCGCAATCCGCTGAGCGAAGCAAAGACGGCTGGCGCAGCGCGCGAACTCGTCGATGGCGAATTCGTCACCGTGATCCTGGAGGATGCCGAACCGGTCGAGGCGGTGACGATTCCGCGCGCGGCCGTGTTGACGGATCAGCAAGGCGACTATGTCTACGTCGTCGACGGCGACAACAAGGTGCAGCAGCGGCGCGTCCAGCTCGGGCCCGCGACGCCGGGCATCGCCGCCGTCATGAGCGGACTCAACGAAGGCGAGCACGTCGTCGTCGAGGGCATCCAGCGGATCCGGCCCGGCCAACTGGTGTCGCCCGGGTCCGCCGGAAGCGCGGAGGGCACCCCCGGCTCACCCGCTCCGGGCTAAGGCTGGATTCAATGATTTCCGCCATCTTCATCCGCCGGCCGCGACTAGCCATCGTCATCGCCATTGTCATCACGCTGGCCGGGCTGATCGCACTGACCCGGATTCCCCTCGCACAATTCCCCGACATCGTGCCGCCCCGCGTTCAGGTGACCGCGAGCTATCCGGGCGCGTCGGCTGCGGTGATCGAGGCGGCCGTGGCGCAGCCGCTTGAGGCCCAGATCGTCGGCGTCGACAAGATGATCTACATGAAATCGACCAGCGCCAATGACGGTACCTACAATCTGACGGTCAGTTTCGCCGTTGGAACGAACCCCGACATCGACACGGTCAACGTCAACAATCGCGTTCAAACCGCGCTGCCGCAGCTTCCGCAGACGGTGCAGTTGCAGGGGCTGACGGTCATCAAGCGATCGGCGGCCATCCTGCAGTTTCTCAATCTCTACAGCGATGACGGAAAGCTCACGCCGGTGTTCATCACCAGCTATGCGACGCTCAACGTTCTCGATGAGCTGTCCCGCGTACCGGGCGTCGGCCAGGCCCTGCTGTTCGGCAAGCTCAACTATTCCATGCGCATCTGGTTCGACACAGAGCGCCTGACCAACCTGAATTTGGCGCCGTCCGACGTGATCAGCGCCGTCCAGGCCCAGAACGTTCAGGCTCCGGTTGGTCGCATCGGCGCACGGCCGGTCAGCAACGATCAGCAATTCCAGATGAATGTTCAGACCCAGGGAACGCTGACGACGCCGGAACAGTTCGGCAGGATCGTGTTACGTGCCAATCCGGACGGCACCGTCCTTCGCGTCAGCGACGTCGCCCGCATTGAACTCGGCGCGCAGAACGAGGATACCGAAACACGCATCAACGGCCGCCCGGCCGTCGGCATCGCACTCTATCTTGCGCCGGATGCCAATGCGGTCCAGACCGCGACCGCCGTGAGCCGGACGCTGAACCGGTTGGGCGCGCGGTTTCCGCCGGGGCTCAAGGCGCGTGTCGTCTACGACTCGACCGTTTTCGTCGACGATACCATTCACGAGGTGTTGTGGACGCTGGGCCAGGCCTTCATCCTCGTGATCGCCGTGGTGTTTCTATTCCTCGGCAATCTGCGCGCCACCATCATTCCGGCGGTCGCGGTTCCCGTCAGCCTGATCGGCACTTTCGCGGTGCTGCTGCTGATCGGCTATTCCGCCAATACGGTCTCCTTGCTGGCGATGGTGCTGGCAATCGGCATCGTCGTCGATGATGCGATCGTCGTTGTCGAGAACGTCGAACGCGTTCTGGAGGAGGAGCCGGATCTCAGCCCGGCTGCGGCCACGCTCAAGGCGATGAACCAGATCACCGGTCCGATCATCGCGATTACGCTGGTGCTGCTTTCGGTTTTCGTGCCGGTCGCCTTCATTCCCAGCATTTCCGGACAGCTGTTTCGCCAGTTCGCCGTCACCATCAGCGTTGCCATGTTGATATCGGCACTGAACGCCCTGACGCTGTCGCCGGCGCTTTGCGCCGTTTTCCTCAGGCATGAGCCCAGGAAGCGCGGTCCGATGGCGCTGGTGTTGCGGGCGATCGACCGCCTTCGTGACGGTTACGGCGCGGTGGTGGCTCGTCTGCTGCGGGTCAGTCTGCTGTCGGTGCTGTTGATCCTGATCTGCGCGGGCGGCATCTTCGGCATTTCGAAAATCACGCCGACCAGCTTTCTGCCGGAGGAGGATCAGGGCGCGTTTTTCCTGAACGTGCAATTGCCGGATGGGGCGTCGGTGGCGCGAACCAGCGAGTCGGTCCGCAAGGTCGAGCAGCTGCTGAAGTCGATGCCGCAGGTACAGGACGTCTTCGCCGTCATCGGATTTTCACTGCTCGACACCGCCAATGAAGCCAACACCGGTTTCCTGCTTGCCAAGCTCAAACCCTTCGAGGATCGCCGCAAGGCCGAGGACTCGGCCCAGGCGCTGATCCGCAAGACCTTCGCCGAAGGCGAGCAGGTCGCAACGGCGAGAATCGTGGCTTTCAATCTGCCGCCGATCATTGGTCTGTCTACCAGCGGCGGCTTCGAGTATCAGCTCGAAGCGCTCGAAGGACAGGATCCGGTCAAGCTCGGCGGCGTCGTCCAGGCCCTGATCAGCGCGGCAAACCAGGACCCGCGGCTGGCCCGGGTATTCTCGACCTTTACCGCGTCGACGCCATCGGTCTATCTCGACATCGACCGTGACAAGGCGCAGGCGCTCGGCCTCAACATGACCGACGTGTTCACGGCGCTGCAGTCGACGCTCGGCGGCATCTTCGTCAACAACTTCAATTTGTACGGCAGGACCTGGCAGGTCAACATCGAAGGCGAGGCGAAGAACCGCCGGGATTTCGAGGACATCTGGAAGATACACGTGCGAAGCAGGAACGGCGAGATGGTGCCGATGCGCTCGATCGCCGATCTTCGCTTTGTCGTCGGTCCGCAGGTGATCACGCGCTACAATAACCGCCGTTCGATTACCATTAATGGCAGTCCCGCGCCGGGTGGTTCGTCGGGCGCCGCGCTGGCCGCCATGCAACACGTCTCGGACACAACCCTGCCGCCCGGTTATGGCTTTGAATGGACCGGCACCGCCTATCAGGAGCATGAAGCCGGCGGCCAGACCGGTCCGATTCTGGCAGTGGCGGTGGTTTTTGCCTTCTTGTTCCTGGTCGGCCTCTATGAGAGCTGGATGATTCCGATTCCGGTCCTGCTCTCGGTGGTGGTCGGCGTGCTTGGCGCCTATGCGGGAATCCTTGTTGCCGGACTGACGCTCGACCTCTACGCCCAGATCGGACTCGTCGTGCTGATCGCGCTGGCGGCCAAGAACGGCATCCTCATTGTCGAATTCGCGCGCGACCAGCGCGAGCAGGGCGTGGCTATCGAGGAAGCCGCCCTTCTTGGCGCGCGGACGCGGTTTCGCGCGGTGATGATGACCTCGATTGCCTTCATACTCGGCCTGGTCCCGCTGGTGTTCGCGCATGGCGCCGCGCAGATCAGCCGGCGCGACGTCGGGACGTCGGTGTTTTCCGGTATGCTGGTCGCGAGCTCGATTGGCGTCTTTCTGATCCCGATGCTCTATGTCGTGTTCCAGAGGTGGCGCGAACGGGATTTCCGCTCGGGGCGGGCTCGACCCGACAAATCCGGCGCGCAGCATCGGGCGGAGCCTGCCGGCGAGTAGCTGTCTCGCGCGTGGACAGGATATTGAGGCTACGGCCGGAACGCGTCGTACACGAGCTTCTTGAAGACGGGCAAGACACGCCCGCGTTCCAGCTCGGTCTGCTCCATGAGGATGTAGATCATGTCCAGTTTCGGATCGACCCCGAAATAGGTCCCGCTGCCGCCGTCCCATTTCAGTTCGCCGATCGAGCCGGGCGGCGGCGGCCACGCATTTCCGGGGTCGGTGCGAACCGCAACACCATAGCCGTAGCCAAAGCCGTCGCCTGGAAAATAGAAGTAGTCCCGCGCGACGCCGGCGCCCGGCCCAATATGGTCGGTGGTCATCTGCCTGAAAGCCGCCGGGCCGAGATATTGCCTGCCGCCGGATTTTCCGCCGTTGAGCAGCATTTGCGCAAACATCGCATAGTCGGCGATGGTCGAGACCAGCCCGCCCCCGCCGGATTCCCATTCCGGATGCGCCAGCCGCTGCTTTTCGGACAGCAGCAGGACGGCATCGGACGGCAGCGGTTTGGCCATGCGCGCCTGTTCAGGCGGACTCCCGAGCACGAATCCGGTGCTGGTCATTCCAAGCGGATCGAAGATACGCAGCTTCAGGAATTGAAACAGCGATTTTCCCGAAACGATTTCGATGATCCGTCCCAGCACGTCGGTGGAGTAACCGTAGCGCCAAAGCGTACCGGGCTGCGCCACCAATGGCAGACCGGCGATACGATCGGCGAGGACCTTGTTGTCGAACTTGCCGTGCAGCACGTCGGCCTGCGCATAGGCTGCCCGGATCAGGTCGCCGCCAATGTAGTCGTAGCTCAGGCCCGAGGTGTGCCGCATGAGATCCTCGACGTTGACGGGCCGGTTCGGCGGCACCAGCTTGAGGACCGGTTGACCATTCTGGGTTTCGGACTGGACGCCGACCTTTGCCGACGCAAATGCCGGAATGTATTTCGACACCGGATCGGCCAGCGCCAGCTTGCCTTCGTCGATCAGCATCATCGCGGCGAGGTTGGTGATCGGCTTGGTCATCGAATGAAGCGCGAACAGGGTATCCGGCGTCATGGGCTGGCCGGTGGCGACGCTGCGGACGCCGAAGCCCTTGAGATAGACCGGCACCCCGTGCTGCTGGATCAACACCATCGCGCCGGCAAGCTTGCCGGTTGCGACCTCGCTTGCGAAGAATTCGGACAGGCGCTCGAGTTTGGCGGCGGACGACGCGGTCACGCCGGGTTTGGCCTCAATGCGCGCGAGCATGCCAGCGCCCGCCATCGCCGGGGCCGCCACCGCCAAAACTGCCATGACCTTCGGCACCACGAAAAATAACCCGCATTCATTCCAGGCCCGCACGGCGGAAGCCTTCCAGATAGTGTTCGCGATCGGCAGCTTGCTGCATCGGCAGTTCGTGGGCGATCCAGGCGAGCGTGATGTTGGGTTGCACGCGACGAAGTTCCTGCAACGAAACCGCGGCGGCGTCGATTTGTCCAGCCATTGCGGCGGCCGCGCACAGCACACGATGCCCGCCGACGAAATCGCCGCGCTGCCGCAGCGCCTCGTGCGCCAGCCGGATCGCCTCGTCGTAGTTGCGCCCGATGAACTGGGCGTAGGCGGCAATGCCAAGATAGATCGCGGAGAACGGATCGCGCGGGCTCAGCCGCAGCGCCCGGCGCGCGGCCAGATCGCCTTCCTCCCAGCGTCCGCAATAGCACAGCGTCACGCCGTAAAAGGCCTGGGCCAGCGAGAAGTTCGGATTGAGACGCAACGCCACTTCGAACTCGGCCAACGAATCGTCGAAGCGCCGCGCGAACAGATAGACATAGGCGAGCCCATGGTGCGCCCATGGATCTTCGCTGTCGGCCTCGACCGCAGCCAGCGCCGCGCGCTCGGCGATCGGCAGCACCGTCGCCATGTCGGCCCAGCCCATATGGGCGCTGAAGGTGTGGCTGGTCGCCAGCACGCCGAGTGCCTGGCCGTAGTTCGGATCGATCGCGGTGGCCTTTTCCAGCAGCGCCTGCGCCACCATGTTGTCCTGCCGCGTCACGCGCCAGTAATGCGACAGCGCGCGCATCACCAGATCCCAGGCATCCAGGCTGCCCGGCGGCTTGCGCCGCGAGCGAAAATTTTCCGCGGCATAGAGCTGCGGCTCGATCGTCGCCACGATCGATTCGGTGATCTCATCCTGCACCGCGAACACGTCGGCAAGGTCGCGGTCGTAGCGCTCGGCCCAGATGTGGCTGCCGGTCGCGACGTCGTTGAGCTGAGCCGTGATGCGCACGCGGTCGCCGCTCTTGCGCACGCTGCCCTCGACGACATATCCGACGCCGAGTTCCTCGGCGACCTGCTTCATGTGCACGGCCTTGCCCTTGTAGACAAACGAGGAGTTGCGCGCGATCACGAAGAACCAGCGCAGCTTGGACAGTGCGGTGATGATGTCCTCGCTGATCCCGTCGGAAAAATATTCCTGCTCCGCATCGCCGCTCATATTGCTAAAGGGAAGCACCGCAATCGAGGGCCGGTCGGGCAGGGGCAAAGCCTGGCGCGACGGCTCGGTGAGCTGGGCCGCCGGCGCTGCGGCGGCTGGGTCGGTCCCGGCGCCATCGGTTGGTGGCCGCACGTCGCCGACGAATCGAAGGCCCTTGCGCGGCACGGTACGGATCATCTTCTGGCCCGCGCCGCTGTCGCCGATCGCCTTGCGCGCGGCGTTGATGCGGCTGGTCAGCGTCGAATCCGACACGATTCGGCCGTCCCAGACCGAGGCGATCAGATCGTCCTTGCTGATGACCCGCTCGCGGTTCTGAGTGAGGTAGATCAGGAGATCGAATACCTGCGGCTCGACATGCACCGGCGTGCCAGCGCGCCTCAGCTCGCGACGTTCGACATCGATCTCGCAGTCACCAAAGCTGAGGATCATTCGCGGGGCCCGGGTCCTCGCGGCGAGTGGACTGCTGCCGCACCGCGCGAGGTTAGCATCGGACGCTCCCGGGGGCGATGCGGCAAAAGCGGTCCCGTCTCAACGACATCTCAAGCCGGTGTGGAGAATAAATCGCCGTTTTCTCAAAGCTTTGAGGTTCAAGGCCGGGCATGCTGCGAACGGGGGGAGATTAATCACAGGGAACACGACAATGCCATTGATTGAAGTCCATCTGATCGAGAACGTATTCAACCCCGAGCAAAAGCGCCAGATTATCGAGAAATTGACCGATGCCATGGTAACGGTCGAAGGTGAGAACATGCGTGGCGTGACCTGGGTCAAGATTTCGGAAGTTGCCAGTGGCGAGTGGGGCATCGGCGGCCAGCCGCTGACCACCCAGGCGGTCAAGGATCTCGCCGCCGGCCGCAAGGCGGCTTAGCGCAGCGAACCGGAACGGCAGCGCCGGCGGCGGAATTGCGCGCGCCGGCGCCCCAAGCCTTCAGCGGCGCGCCGCATACTCTTCGCGCAGTCGGCGTTTGAATATCTTGCCGGTATCTTCCCTGGGCAGCGTATCCCGGAATTCGATCACCCGCGGCACCTTGAAGTTGGCGAGCTTCGCGGCGAGAAAGTCGCGGACCTGTTGCGCGGTCAGCATGGCCCTGCCCTGGGTCTGCACCGCCGCAACCAGCGACTGCCCGAACTCGGCATCCGGGACGCCGAAAACCGCGCAATCGGCGACACCCGGCATGCCGATCAGGACCTGCTCGATTTCGGCGGGATAGATGTTCACTCCGCCCGAAAGCACGAGATCGGTTCTGCGGTCGCTGACATAGAGATATCCTTCGTCATCAAGCCAGCCGATGTCGCCCACGGTGACGTATCCATCGTGTTCGATCGCCTTGCGGTCGCCGTCGCGGTTGATGTAGGTGAAGAGCGGCGTCGCAAAATGCCGGGCGTAGATCTTTCCATGCGTCCCCGCGGGCACCTCATTGCCGCCGTCGTCCAGGATCTTGATGGAGACGCCTTCCAGCGGCCGACCTGCCGAACCGGGTTTGCGGCGGGCTTCGGTCGAGGATATCGCGGTGAGGTAGCCGGTCTCGCTGGAGGCGTAGGTTTCGTTGATGACGTCGCCCCACCAGTCGATCATGGCGCGCTTGACCTCGGGTGCGCACGGCGCACCCGTCGAGCTCACGAATTTAACCGAGCCAAGATCGTATTTGTTGCGCACCTCCTCGGGAAGCCGGAGCAGTCGGACATACATGGTCGGTACCAGGTACGGATGCGTGATCCGAAGCCGTTCGATGATCGAAAGCGTCGATTGCGCGTCAAACCTCGGTTCGAGACGCAGCCAGGCGCCGAATTGCGCTACCATCAGCGCCGACGCGCACGGCGCGCTGTGATAGAGCGGAGCCGAAATCAGGCAGCGCGCGTCGGGCGCAAGACCCAATCCGCGTTGAAACATCTGCGCCATCCGTTCGGCGAGGGCCGATGCGTCCGCCGGGGACGGAGGCAGGCGACGGACACCTTTCGGCCGACCCGTGGTGCCCGACGTGTAGGCGATCATGCCCCGCGGAATCGTTGCGCTGGCGGTGTGGGGCTGCGCCTCGGCCACCAGCGCGGCCCAGTCACGTGTCCCCTCCGGGATCGCCGGCGCGAACGGGGGTATGTCATAGGCGGCAATCGTCACTGCAAGCGGCTGCAGCGCAAAAACCGGAAGCCCGGGCGGGATGCCATCCGCAATTTGCCGCAACAGGTCGGTATGGGCGAACAGGGCTTTCGCGCCGCAGTCGCGCACAATGTATGCGACCTCTTCGCTCTTGAAGTGCCAGTTGAGCGGCGTGAAGTAGAGCCCCAATTGACGTGCCGCCAGCATGATATCGATGAGCGCCGGTTCATTGCGCAGCATCAGGGCAATGGTATCTCCCTCCTTGAGGCCGACAGCGGCCATCGCGCCCGCAACCGCCGCAGATCGCGCGCTCATCTCCTGCGCAGTAAATTCCTGGTCTCCAAATGACAGCGTCGGGAACATCGAGACCTCCGATCCCATCGAAACAACCGCCGACGATGCGTTGTTCGCCCGCATACCATTACGCTCAAGGGCGCGGTCGATGGCAAGCGCCTTGTCCGCTGGCCTTCAGCCAGCGGTGCAGTGCGGCACGATGCCGGCGCGCGAGTTTCGTTGAGTCCGCCCAGTCAAAGGCCTATGATCGCCGGGCGATCCCCTTTTTCACCGGGACAGGGAGGACGTCATGCGTAAGACTCTGTTTGCGGTGACCGCTTCCGTCGCAGCGCTTGGACTTTGCGCACCTCTGCTCGCGGAAGAAGCCACCGATCAGCAACTGGGCACGGTTCATTTCGCGACCTCCTGCAACGAAATGGCGCAACGGCGGTTCGACCGCGCCATGCGTTACCAGCATTCGTTTTGGTACGCCGAATCCAGGGATATCTACCAGCAAGCGCTCAAGGCAGATCCGCAATGCGCGATCGCCTATTGGGGCATTGCGCTGTCGCTGCTCAACAACCCGCACAGCCCGGTGCCGGCACCCAATCTTCCGCCCGGCCTTGCCGCGATCGAGAAGGCGAAGGCGATCGGCGCCCAGACGCAGCGCGAGCGCGACTACATCGACGCGCTGGCGGTGATGTATGTCGACTTCGACAAGACCTCGCACCAGGCGCGCGTGCAATCCTATTTGAAGGCGATGGAGGCGCTGGCCGCGAAATATCCCGATGACGACGAAGCCCAGATCTTCTATGCGATCACGCTCAATGTGGCGGCGTCGCCCGCCGACAAGACCTATGCCAATCAACTCAAAGGGGCGGCGATCCTCGAACCGATTTTCCAGCGCCAGCCGCAGCATCCCGGCGTCGCGCATTATCTGATCCATCTGTACGACTATCCGGGCATTGCCGTCAAAGGCCTGCCGGCGGCGCTGCGCTATTCGAAGATTGCGCCGAATGCCCCGCACGCGCAGCATATGCCCTCTCACATTTTTACCCGAGTCGGCTATTGGAAGGAATCGATTGCGGCCAACACGGCTTCGGTGCGGGCCGCGAAGGCTGAGAAGGAAATCGGCGATCAGTTGCATGGGCAGGACTATCTGGTCTACGCCTATCTGCAGCTTGGCGAGGACACGCAGGCGCGCAGCGTGGTCGATGAAATCGAGGCCGCCCGGTTCGACGCCGATGCTTTCGGCGCCGGTTTTGCCCAGGCGGCATCGCCGGCGCGCTACATGATGGAACGTGGCGACTGGGCCGGCGCGGCAAACCTCGAGGTCAGGCCGAGCAAGTTCCCGCACGTCATGGCAAATACCTATTTTGCGCGAGCGGTCGGCGCCGCTCGCTCCGGCGACACCGCCGCCGCGCGGGCCGATGCCGCCAAGCTTGTCGAAATTCGCGACCAGTTGCGGGAGGCGAAGAACGGCTATTGGGCGGCCCAGGTCGATGTGCAGGCGCAGACGGCGAATGCCTGGATCCTCTACGCCGACGGCAAATACGATGACGCGCTGAAAACCATGAGCGCCGCGGCCGACGCCGAGGACAAGAGCGAAAAGGCGCCGGTCACACCGGGAGCCCTGACACCGGCGCGGGAATTGTATGGATTCATGCTGCTCGATCGCGGCATGGCCAGGGAGGCGCTTGCGGCGTTCGAGGCCACCATGGCGAAGGAGCCGAACCGCTTCAACGGCTATGTCGGGGCAGCAAAAGCCGCGCAGGCGCTCGGCGACATGGCAAAGGCGAAGATGATTTACGAAAAACTGGTCGCGCTCACCGCCAACTCGGATCCCGGGCGGCCTACGCTTGCCGCCGCCAAGGCATTTGTCGCGAGCAATTAGCAGAGAGACGAGGCCGGTAGCGGCTGCCATGCGATGAAAAGAGCCACCGTCATTGCCGTTGTGATCGGCCTCGGGCTCGGCGGCCTGTCCGGCGCTTTCGCGTTCTTCGCATGGCCGATGCTGGACCGCAGCGGCGCGCTGGCCACGCCAAGCCATCCGATGTGGACGGAGGTGCAGTGGCCCCACCCGATCGACGAATGGGGCAAGGGCAAGGCTTTTCGATGCGCTGCGACCGACTGCGGGGTCGAGGTCAACCTCTATATTCGGGCCAAGATCGGGTTTTGCAACTGCAAGACCGGCGTATCGGATGATGATGAACTCAACCGTTTGAGCGACTTCGGGCTGATGGGTGAAAGGCCTTCGGTGCTGGGACCGGGCCGCCCGATCGACGTCGCGTGGATGAAGGGCCGCAGCCGGGCCTATGCGATCGCCGATCCGTACCGGGCGCGGAACTCGGTGCTGGCGATCGCCTTCAACGACCACTGCGACGCCATCGTTGCCACGGCCGTGGTCGCCCACGATCATCCCGCGGCGATCGAACCCAGCATTATCGATTTCCTCAACAGCAAGACCATCGTGCATTGGACCGAGCTCACGCTTGGTCTGTAACGATGGCCGGTCAGTGCTCTTTCAGGGGAAGAACAAAGACCTGGCCGGGATAGATACGATCCGGATTCCGGATTCGGTCCCGGTTCGCCCGGTAGACGAGCGAGTATCGGGTACCCTCGCCATAGGTCTGACGGCTGATGCGCCACAGGCTGTCGCCGTGGGTCACGGTCGTGGTGGATTTCCTCGGCGCGACGGCGGCGGACGATGGGCTTCCGTCTGACCGAGCCGCGGCGGTCGAAACGGCGGCGTCCTGCTGCTTCGCAAGTTGCAGAACAGGCTGCGAGGGCTGCGCCGCTGGCGACGACCCGGCGGCCTGGCCGGGCGCGGAACGGTTCGCCGCCGTTGTCCCTGCAGCACCTGCAGCATTGGACGGCAGTTCCGCGTGCGCCTGGATCGCGCCGGAATTGGGCGCCGTCTCGGCGAGCGCGACCGCCACGCTCTGCTTGGATAACGTCTGCTTGCCGTCAGGTTCTCGGGACCTCAACGTGAGCGCATAGTTCCCGGCTGGAAGCCGGGGAGGGGTCATGACGAACTGCCCGGATTGATCGGCGACCGCTCGATCAAGGCTCTCGCCATTGCGCAACAGTTCGACGGTCGCGCCTGGCGCAGCCCTGCCCGCGATGACCGCGTCACCGGTTTGCTCGATGCGGGCAACGTCGAAAGCCGGCACGGTCTGCTCGATGTCCGGCGCGGGGGGCGATACGGCCGGTGCGGCCGCCACGGCGTTTGCGTCGGCTTGCACGGTGGTGAGGGCGTGCGAAACTTGATCTTGAGGTTGTGGCGCGGGCGCCGAAACCACCGCGGCGGCCGTTGCGGCCTGGGCTTCTGGCGTCGGTTCCTGTCGCATCTGGATAATGCCGACCACGAGTGCGGCACCGCAGATCGCAGTAAGCGCGAGATATGGCACGGCTATCCGGCCTATCGATGTGGCAGTCATTATCCGCGACCCTTGGCTAGATCGTTTTGCGGCCAGCCCCCAAGGCCGACCCTGCGCTTATTTGTTCCGGTCATCAAGTCCCGCAGACCGGTTTCCCGTCGGTCAGCCGTGCTGTCCGATGCACATCGTGGTGTGATGTGGGCATTTTGAGGACGCTGCCTTCCACTCACCCAATTGACTCAACCGCCGGCCCGCGCCAAGAACAGGCGAACTCCTTCAGGGGCACCCTCCCGCCGATGCCCGACTTCCACGGCGTCTTTCCCTACCTGGTCTCGCCGATCGATGCCGACGGAAGCATCCGCACCGATGTGCTCGGCCGGCTGTGCGATGACCTCATCAAGTCTGACGTGCACGGGCTGACGCCGCTCGGCTCGACCGGCGAATTTGCTTATCTCAACAAGACGCAGCGCCTGGCCGTGGTGCAGGCCACCATCGAAGCCGCGAACGGGCGCGTGCCGGTGGTCGCCGGCGTCGCCTCGACCTCGACGGCGGATGCAGTGGAGCAGGCAAAGGCCTGTCAGCGACTCGGCGCCGATGGCATCCTCGCGGTCCTCGAAGCGTATTTCCCGCTCGGCGACGCGCAGGTTGAAGGCTATTTCCGCGCCATTGCCGATGCCGTCGATATCCCGGTCGTGATCTATACCAATCCGCAGTTCCAGCGTTCCGACCTGACGCTCGACGTGATCACCCGGCTGTCGGCGCATCCGCGCATCGGCTACATCAAGGATGCCTCCACCAATACCGGGCGATTGCTGTCGATCATGAATCGCTGCGGCGACGCGATCCGGGTATTTTCCGCCTCCGCACATATCCCGGCCGCGGTGATGCTGATCGGCGGAGTCGGCTGGATGGCCGGCCCGGCCTGCCTGGTCCCGCGCCAGAGTGTCGAACTCTACAATCTCTGCAAGACGCAACGCTGGGACGAAGCGCTGGCGCTGCAGCGGCGGCTGTGGCGCCTCAATGAGGCCTTCACGCGCTACAATCTGGCGGCCTGCATCAAGGCCGGACTTGCGATCCAGGGCTACGAAGTCGGCGATCCCGTGCCACCGCAGTCAGCCCTCACCGCCGACGAGCGCAAGGTCGTCGAGGCGCTGTTGCGGGATCTTGGCTAACCATCAGCCCGTAGCCCGGATGGAGCGCAGCGCAATCCGGGAATCGCGATGGAAAGCCCCGGATTTCGCTGCGCTGCATCCGGGCTACGCCGCTGCGTGCGACCGCAACCCCGACCATTCCGGGGCGCGAGCAAAGCGAGCGAACCCGGAATCCATAACCACCATCGTGAGTATGGATTCCGGGCCTGCGCCAAGGGGCGCATCCCGGAATGACAGCGTTGGTTGTTTCGGTCGGAAAATCCGCTAAAACCCGCTGCAAATCCCACAAAGAGACTCGAAGGACAAACTGATGAATATTCTTCCCGGCGATTTGCGTTTTGGTGCGGGCCAGCCGATCAAGCGTCTTGAAGACCAGAGGCTGCTCACCGGGAAGGGGCAGTTCATCGACGACAAGCCGGAAGACGGCGCACTGTGGTTGCACCTGCTGCGCTCGCCCCATGCCCATGCCAGGATCGTGTCGATCGACCGCAAGGCCGCATCGGAGCTGAAGGGCGTCGAGGCGGTCTATACCGGCGCCGATCTGATCGCCGACGATATCGGCACTCTTCCGACATTGCTGGTGTTCCAGCGGCCCGATGGTTCGCCGATGACAACGCCGCCGCGCCGGCTGTTGGCCCATGAGGTGGTGCGCTTTGCCGGCGAACCGGTGGCGGCGGTAGTGGCGACGTCGCGGGTCGCCGCACAGACCGCGGCGGAGGCGATTGCGGTCGAATATCAAGTGCTGCCATCGGTGATCGATCCTGCCGAGGCGATCAAGCCGGGCGCGCCGGCGGTGTGGGCGGAGGTGCCTGACAACATCGTGGCCGCGATGAGCTACGGCGATGCCGCCGCGGTCGAGGCAGCTTTCGCCAAGGCCGCGCATGTAGTCTCGCTCGATCTGGTCAGCCAGCGGCTGGTCCCTTCCGCGATGGAGCCGCGCAGCACCATCGCCGAGGTGGAAAAGAAATCCGGACGGCTCACTCTGTATGTGCAGTCGCAGACTCCGGGCTCGACCCGCGACCTGTTGGCCGAAGCCGTGCTGAAGCGGCCGAAGGAAAGCGTGCGCGTGCTGGTCGGCGATATCGGCGGCGGCTTCGGCCAGAAGACCAGCCTCTATCCGGAGGACGGCATCGTCGCTTACGCAGCGGTCAAATTGGACCGCAAGATCCGCTGGCGCGGCGACCGCACCGATGAGTTCGTCGGCGGCACCCATGGCCGCGATCTGACCTCGACGGGTGAATTCGCGCTCGACGCCAAAGGACGCGTCCAGGCCTATCGGGTGCGCTCGCTCGGCGGCACCGGGGCTTATATCTCCGGCGCCGGCACCATCATTCCGCTGGTGCTCGGCCCCTTCGTTCAGTCCGGCGTGTACGACCTTCCGCTCGTTCACTACGAGGTCAAGGCGGTCATGACCAACACCGCGCCGGTCGGCGCCTATCGCGGCGCGGGCCGGCCGGAAGGCGTGTTCATCGTCGAGCGGCTGATGGATGCGGCGGCGCGCCAGATCGGCATGGACCCGCGCGCGATCCGAAAAGCGAACTACATCAAGCCGGCACAACTGCCTTACACCAACGCGGTTGGCCAGGTCTACGACAGTGGTGCCTTCGCGCACATGCTGGAGCGCGCCACCGAGCTCGCGGACTGGGATGGCTTTGCCGCGCGCAAGAAGGCCGCGAAGAAAAAGGGGTTGCTCTATGGCCGCGGCCTGACCAGCTACATCGAATGGACCGGCGGGCGCGCGCACACCGAAAAGGTCAGCCTGCATGCGACCGCGGAAGGGCGCATCATCCTGCATTCGGGCACGCAGGCGATGGGGCAGGGGTTGCAGACTACCTACTCGCAGATGATCGCGGCCTCGCTCGGCATTCCGATCGACAGGATCGACGTGGTGCAGGGCGACACCGATCTCGCCACCGGATTCGGCAGTGTCGGCTCGCGTTCGCTGTTCGTCGGCGGCACCGCGGTGGCGGTGTCGACCAGCGATCTGATCGCGAAAGCCCGCGAGAAGGCCTCGAGCCTGCTCGAAGCTTCCGTCGAGGACATCGAATATCGCGATGGCTGGCTTACGGTGGTGGGCACCGACCGGCGGATCGGCTTGTTCGATATCGCGAAAAAGGAAAATGGCACGCGCCTGAGCGTGGACAGCGAGGGCGAAGTCGACGGCCCGAGCTGGCCCAACGGAACGCATATCTGCGAAGTCGAGATCGATCCGGAGACCGGCGTCAGCCGGGTGGTGCGCTACACCACGGTCGACGACGTCGGCGTCGCGGTCAATCCGATGCTGGTGACCGGACAGGTTCACGGCGGAGTCGCGCAAGGCATCGGACAGGCGCTCTATGAGGGCGTATCCTACGATGCCGATGGGCAATTGCTGACCGCAAGCTACCAGGATTACTGCGTTCCGCGCGCCGACGATATTCCGCCGATCGCGGTCACGCTGGACGATTCCGCGCCCTGCCGCACCAATCCGCTCGGTGCCAAGGGCTGCGGTGAATCCGGTGCGATCGGCGGTCCGCCCTGCATCACCAACGGCGTGATGGACGCGCTCGACGAGCTCGGCATCAAGACCCTCAACACGCCGCTGACGCCGGTCAAGATCTGGCAGGCCATCCGGGAAGCCAAGGCCGCACGGGCGTGTCAGCGTCGGTAGCCTCATGGTTCGAGACGGCGCGGCGTCGCCGCGCTCCTCGCCATGAGGGTCTGGCACCTCGTCCAGGGAACGAGACCTCATCCTGAGGAGCGGCCACTTGGCCGCGTCTCGAAGGATGCAGCCCAGCTCCGTCCGCATCGCGATTCCCGGATTGCGCTGCGCTCCATCCGGGCTACGAATTCGGCGCGAATGACGGCGGCAAAAAGCTGCAGCCCGCGTGCGATCCTTCTGCTACGCTGCGGCAAATCATGGAGGGAGATTTCGATGCGCAGACTTTGGACCGTGCTGGTGGCGCTGGCGACCTTGAGCCTGACCAATTGCGGCTACAACGCGATCCAAACCAATGACGAACAGGTCAAGTCGGCCTGGTCCGAGGTCCTCAACCAGTATCAGCGCCGCGCCGACCTCGTGCCCAATCTCGTCAACTCGGTGAAGGGCTTTGCGCAGCAGGAAAAGGACGTGCTGCTCGGGGTCACCAATGCCCGCGCCAAGGTCGGCAGCATCCAGGCGACGCCGGAGCTGATCAACGACCCCGGCGCGTTCGCGAAATTCCAGGCGGCGCAGGGCGAACTGACCAGCGCGCTGTCGAAGCTGCTGGTGGTGACGGAGAACTATCCCCAGCTCAAATCCGATGCGCTGTTTCGCGATCTGATGGCGCAGCTGGAAGGCACCGAAAACCGCATCACGGTCGCCCGCAACCGCTATATCAAGACGGTGCAGGATTTTAACGTGACCATTCGCTCGTTCCCGACCAATTTGACGGCGATGGCGTTCGGGTACAAGGAGAAGGCGAACTTCACGGTCGACAACGAAAAGGAGCTTTCGACCGCGCCGAAGGTCGATTTCAATCCGGCCCCAGCCGCGCCGGCCGCGCCGGCCAAATAGTTGGCAACCGATTGTCCGCGATGAACGCTGCAAGAGCCTCCCTTGTTGCGCTGCTGTTGTGCTGGGCGTTTGCGGCATGGGCCGACGTGGCGGTGCCGCCGCTCACCGGCCAGGTGGTCGATCAGACCGGTACGCTGAGTAGTGCCGACATCGCCGCGCTGACGCGGAAGCTGAAGGATTTCGAGGCGAGGAAAGGCAGCCAGATCGCGGTGCTGATCGTGCCGACCACGGCGCCGGAAGCCATCGAGCAATATTCGATCCGGGTCGCGGAGGCCTGGAAGATCGGGCGCAGGAAGGTCGACGACGGCGTCATCCTGCTCGTCGCCAAGGACGACCACAAGCTTCGCATCGAAACCGGCTACGGTCTTGAGGGGGCGCTGACCGATGTCGCGGCAAGGCGCATCATCGATGAGATCATCACGCCGAAATTCAGGACCGGTGATTTCGCCGGTGGAATTTCCGCCGGGGTCGACCGCATCATCGCCGTTGTCAATGGCGAGCCGCTGCCGGCGCCCGAGCCGCAGCAAAGCTTCGGCGGCGGCGAGGGCCGTATCGACATGCTGTTCAATCCCCTGGTCATTTTCGGGGTCTTTGTCGTCGGCGGGTTGCTGCGGACCCTACTCGGCCGGCTGATCGGATCGGCCACCACCGGAGGCGTGGTCGCAGTGGTGGCATGGCTTGCCATCGGATCGCTGGCATTCTCCCTGCTCGCGGCGGTCCTTGCCTTCGTGTTCGCCATGTTCGCCGAGAGCATGGTGTCGTCGAACGGGCGAGGCGGCAGTTGGTCAGGCGGTGGCGGTTCGTTTTCCGGGGGCGGCAGTTCGGGCGGCGGGTTCAGCGGTGGCGGCGGCAGTTTTGGCGGCGGTGGCGCGTCGGGGAGCTGGTAGGCATGGGCATCAAGCGTATCGGCAAGCATCTGCTTGCGCACCGCTGGCGGCTGCGGCGGCTGTTTCCGGCCACCGTGCTCGCCGCCATCGAGCGGGCGATCAAGGCCGGCGAGACCACGCATGCCGGGCAGGTCCGTTTTGTCGTCGAAGGCGCGCTGGATGGCGCTCCGCTGTTTCGCGACCAGTCGGCGCGGCAGCGCGCCATCGACATCTTCTCGCAGTTGCGCATCTGGGACACCGCCCACAACAACGGCGTCCTGATCTATCTGCTGCTGGCCGACCGTCAGGTCGAGATCGTCGCCGATCGCGGCATCGATGCCAGGGTGGG
>Ga0208356_1000043_pt1 | contig 47898 bp, 61 predicted proteins | sample NGESurshal072012_4_FD_184467 | JGI IMG/M metagenome (GOLD analysis project Ga0208356, IMG submission 184467) | Arctic peat soil microbial communities from Barrow, Alaska - NGEE Surface sample 53-1 shallow-072012 (SPAdes) | ecosystem: Environmental > Terrestrial > Soil > Wetlands > Peat ... | reverse complement strand
GCCGACCCACGGCTCCATCACGTCGTGCAGATGAAACACGGCATCCTCGGTGTGCAGGGCGACGATCGCGTCTGGGTCGTGGTTCGCCCATGCTTGGTTGTAGGCGACGGCGAGCTCGGGGATGCTGTCACTCATAAGTTCCTCCTTGGGTTGAACCTGCCCGATCAACGCGATGCTACCCCTGAGGCGAGGGCGCCTGGGTGAGCAGTTTCGTTTGATCTTTGCGATGAAATGTGCCGGCCCCATTCACCGGCCAGCCGCTATCGGCGCGGGCTCAGATGTCGAACTTGACCGGCACCTCGTACATCTCGACCGAGCTGCGATTGCCCATCCCACCCGGGACCGGGGGGTCCATCGCACTCAGCGTCTCATCGCCCTGCTTCAGGTCCGCCTCGGACTCGAACAGGCTGATCGCCACCACCTTGCCCTGCGCGGGCTGGTGCAGGATCAAGAGGCCGGTTGCGGGAACGCCAGCGGGCGGGCCGGATCCCGCCTCTTTGTTGATCATCGCGACCATCTGGCGAACCTGCTCGGGGTCGCCGCCTTCGAATGTCGCCACTCGCGCGTGCATCTGTGCTCCCTTCGCTCGTTTCGCAGACCCTAAGCGCTACCGGCAAATCTCCCCTCGCGGCTTAACAAGCCTCGGCTGGAGTTTGCTCACCCCGCCCGGCGCAGCGCCGCGCCGGCGCTGATCGCGCCCGCCGCCGAGAAGATCAACCCACCCCTCAGATCCTCGTCCAGCCGTTGACGCTCGCCGGCCTCGGCCACCGCCGCGACCATGTCGGCGGCGTCGATCGCCACGGCGGCCAGGGCGGCGGGCTGCTCCAACCGCCGCCAGCGCAGGCTTGCAACCCCGAGCGCCGCCACTCCGATCTGGTGGGCGCTGAAGCCGCGCACGAAGAGCTGTGCGTCGGGGCGCTCGCGAAGGTCGGGCGCCAGCCGCAGCTTGGCCATCGCCGTGGGGGCGATCAGTCCACCCACGCCGTAGCCCAAGCGAAAGGCGATGTTGACCACCATCAGGCTGCGCCTGGACATGGTTGGTGAGCCTAGCGAGCCCGCTCGCGGGCCACGGACCTCGGGGAAGCTGCGTTTCTCCCTACTGAACCGCCTTCTTCAGCTCCGCGCCGGCGCTGAACTTCGGCACCCGCTTCGCCGCGATCTGAATCGTCTCGCCGGTGCTCGGGTTGCGCCCCTCGCGCGCCGGGCGCTGCACCGCCGAGAATTTGCCGAAGCCGGTCAGCCGGACCTCGTTGCCGGCGGCCATCTGCTTGGAGATCTCCTCGAGCGTGGCGTCGACCGCGCTCTTGGCTTGGTCGACCTCGAGGCCGCTCCGTGCGGCCACTCCGCGTGCCAGCTCATCCTTGTTGACGATTGCCATCTTCTTGTCTCCGATCTGAGTTGTCGATCCGCCGCAGCGGCCTTTCACTGCTGACGCTACTTGCGGTGAAGGTCGCAACCGTTGATCGGCCGAAGCTCACCCCCCAGGGTAGTACTGGGGCCCGTCCTTCTTGACCCGCCCAACTTTCTCCAGCTCGCCGAGCACACGGTAGAGGTAGTTCGGCGTGATCTTCGTCGCCTTTGGCGACATCGGAGCGGTGGTTACGCCTGGCCGGTAGGGGATTTCGCCGGGTTCCAGCGGGTGCGCGGATCGATCGCGCCCTCGGCGACCCGGTCCTTGTAGCGCTCGATGATTCCGAGGATCGACTCGACCAGCTCCTCCCCCAGCATCTTCGGCTGCAGACCGAGCTCGAGCAGGTTCGAGTTGACCGCGTTGTAGTAGTGCTCTTCCTTCTCGACGCGGGGGTTGTCGTAGTGTTGGATGTCGACCTCGTAACCGAGGTGCGCCCCCGCCTCCTTCACCAGTTCGGCCAGCTGCATCACCGAGAACTGCTCGGTGAACTGGTTGAAGACGCGGAACTCGCCGCCGCCGGCGGGGTTTTCGACGGCGATCTCGACGCAGGCGAGCGTGTCGCGGATGTTGAGGAAGCTGCGCGTCTGGTTGCCTTCTCCGTAGACGGTCAGGGGATGACCGACGACGGCCTGCAGGCAGAAGCGGTTCAGGACCGTACCGAAGAGCTCGTCGTAGTCGAAGCGGGTGATCAGCCGCTCGTCGCCGGCCGTCTCCTCGGTCTCGATCCCGTAGACGACGCCCTGGTTGAGATCGGTGGCGCGCAGGCCCCAGGTGCGACAGGCGAAGTGGATGTTGGTCGAGTCGTGCACCTTCGAGCAGTGGTACAGCGAGCCCGGCAGCTTCGGGAACGGCAGCGTGTCGCTGCGCCCCTTGTGCTCGATCTCGATGTAGCCCTCCTCGATATCGATATCGGGCTGGCCGTACTCGCCCATCGTCCCCAGCTTGACCAGGTGGCAGTCGGGGACGTGGTCGCGGATCGCGAAGAGCAGATTGAGGTTGCCGATCGTGTTCGCGTACTGGGTCTCGACCGCGGTCTGGCGGGAGATCATCGAGTACGGCGCCGAGGCCTGCTGGCCGTAGTGGACGACCGCGTCGGGGAGGAACTCGCCGACCACGCCGTCGAGGAAGTCGCCGTCCTCGATCGGTCCGATGTGGGACGGGATCCGCTTGCCGGTGAGCTCCTCCCAGGCGGCGATCCGCGTCTCCAGGTCGGCGATCGGGGTCAGCGAGTTGGAGCCCGCGCCCTCGACCCAGCGCCGGCGATTGAAGTTGTCGACAACCGCCACCTCGTGCCCGCGCGCCGAGAAACGGAGTGCCGTCGGCCAGCCGAGGTAGCCGTCGCCACCGAGGATCAGGATTCGCATGGCCGGGCAGCTTAGTTGAATCCCGCCGATGAAAAACGGACTGGCGGCGCGCAATGGGGTTCGTTGAAGTCGGCTGCCTGACGCCGGCTATGTGGCAAAAAAGGCCCCTTCAAGCCCGATCTGTGGGGCTCACCTACCGGGGAAGTACTTGCGGCCGTCTTTTTTGACCCGTCCCTCTTTCTCGAGGTCGCCGAGCACACGGTAGAGGTAGTTCGGCTTGATCTTCATCTGCTTCGCCACATCTGAAGCGCTGATTCCCGGTTTGCCCTCGATCAGTTTTACGGCTTGATCCGCACGGGATCCACCGCGGCGTTTGCGGCGTTTGCGTGGCGCCGCCGTTGCGGTCGAGGTGCTGGCTTTGGCTTTCTTGCCGCGCCGACGACCGGGTGAGCGACGGGCAGCTTTGCCACCGAGCTCGGCCAGGGCGCGCTCGAGGCGCTTACGCTCCTCGGCGAGGTCGGCCAGGCGCTTTTGGACGAGTTCGCGCGCCTCGTCGAGTACATCTGAAGTGTTGGGCATGTTGCTCCTTGTGGGTGAGGACTGGGGTGGGGAATGGGAAGTCTCCCACAGCTCAACTGCTCAGCGTCCAGATCGGCCGATGCGCGATCAGGTGGCTCGTCATGGCTCTCAGTGAGGATCCCGAGATCGAGTCCTTCGAGGAGAGAAAGGCAGCCCTGCGCGATCAGGTCGCCGTCGCCGGAGTTCGTGCGGTGACGATCTTCGCCGCCGACAAGCTCTCCGACATCGCCGGGCTGCGTCGCGGGATCGATGAGTCGCGCGAGGCAGCTGAAGCGAGGATGGGAGCCAGCGTGGCGAACATGGCCAGTCACTACCGCGACTCGGTGCAGATGATCGCCGCAGTCATCGTGCTCGCCGCGCACGCCTCCACGCGAAGGCGGCAGCGCACTCAATGCCAAGCGCCGGTCGATTGACTCCATCGATCGTCAACGCTGCCGTGTCAGATAACCATCAGAACCCGAGAGGAGTATTACCGCCGCTCGCGTCGATACCTTAAAAGAACCCAATAACACAGCGGACCTAAATTAACAGGGGAGTAGCGCATGGTCGATGACCCCCGCGATAGAAAGGCGTACCAGATCGCTATCGCGTTTCTCGGATTCGCGGTGGTTGCCGCCATCGGCGGCATCGCCTGGGTCGCGGCTGAACACAAATGCGTCAGCAACATTCCGATTCAGATCTGGTACCTGGGTGGGGCCGTAATCGGTGTGTTCGTCGGAGCCCTGACCCCCTTTGCACTGCGGGTGGACTGGTCACGGGACCCGAGTACCGGGCGCCCGTCTCACTCCTGGGACTCGCTGACCATCGTCGGAGGTTTGATGCTGGTGGTCCTTTGCGGCGTCGCCATCACCCTCGGTCAGACCGAGAGATCCCTCACTCTCAACGTGGTCGCCGTCACGTTCGGCGGCGTCCTGCTCGGGCTTCCGATTCCCTCACCGGGCCGCAGGGACCCATAAAGCCTGCACGTGAGCTTCAATGGCCTGATTCAGCACTCCTTTTCGCTGCGACTCGCGAAGGAGCGCCGGCCCTTCGTCGGCCCGGACACCCAAAGCCGGATCCGCGAGCGCTTTTCCCTTCCGGCAAGCGGAGGTAATGCCTTCGCGGTGAGGCCGGTATGCGAACTGCCGACGAGGGACATCGATCGCGCGGGCGAAACCGCTCGTATCGCGGACCACAGTCCGCTGGTCCGGTCCGGGAAGACCTCGGTGCAACCTCTGCCGATGAGTTTCTCCCTGGCGGACGGTGGCAACTCGGACCCTGGCCTGCCGTCCGCCTTCGCCTGGGCCAAAAATAAGACGGGCAAACTCGACCCACGACAAGAGGGGCCGACGTTCGTCTTTGGGGAGGTCGATCCCGATCCCGAGACCGAGAAGCCCGAGCGCAACGAGTATCTGGTCGAACGGTCGGGATGCGCAACCGAACCCCAGGAGCTCTCGTCGTCCCTGCTCGAGGTCCTCGCCCACAAGCGCTCTCGACTGTTTGGTCTTGCGCTCGCCAGTCGAATCGTCAGCGTGATGCTTCCGCATGCGGTCCTGATACCCGTGGAACGCGACAAGTCCGAGGGTGCCTGGTTCGTGCAACCGCTCGTCTCCTTCGTCCGCGATGGTCAGGACAGGACCGAGTTTCGAAACAGCTATTCGTTGACGCTGCTGCTGATCCCGATCACGCCCACCGGCTTTCGGGAGCGCAGGATGACCGATGACGAGATCGACCTGACCATCAACGCCGGCTGGAGCCTCGCCAGTGTCCCGACGCGCACCAAGCCGCCGCGCTTTCGGGCGAGCGGGCCGCTGCTTGAATACCTTCCGCGCCTCGCCGCGCCCTGCGACCCGGCGGCCCTGCTGCACCAGCCGGGCGACGAAGGGGAAGGGAAGTGTGGGGAATCGCTGACGCTCAGGCAGGGCACCGAGATCCTCGCCTTTGGCCTGGGGCTGAGGCTGGCACAGGGATCGGGCGGCCGCGCGACCGAGCGGACCGTACGGGGTATCGCCGACGACGTCGTGACCTCACTCGGCAGCGCGCGGGTGTCCTCGGTCCTGGTCATCTGCGACATTACAGAAGACGGGATCCGCAAAGAAAAGGGCGCATCCCGGAAGAAACACCACGCGCTGATGGCGAAGATCTCTCGGGAAACTCGGGCGCCAAAGGGTGACGGATATCGAAATTACGATCTCGACCGCGCCTTCGTCGACGACGCAACCTATGTCGTCGGGGTGGTGCCTGCGAAACGCTGCCTGGTCGTCTCCTGCGCCACCAATGCCCAGCACGGCTGGTACCAATCCGGATTGATGCAGGCCGGCAGCCTCACCCACATGACCATCGGAGCCGCGACGGCGATCGGGACGCTTCGCGCGATCGACAGGGACCTCGAAGGGCTGGAGCTTGCCGACCCGAGCAAGATCGCCGAGATTGACGGTGAAATCGCAACCGACCTGCGCGAGGTCTACGACCTCGACATCACCAGTGAGGAGTATCGGACCCTGTACCGTCGCCTCTGCGTGCATCTCGGCATCACCAGGGACTACAAGGCCCTGCAGGACAAGATGAAGACGCTGCACCGGTCGACGTCTACGAAACACGAGGTCAGGTCGCAGTACCTACTCGCGGCGCTCACCACGGCGATCGTCATACTCAGCGTCATGATTCTCGTGGCGACGGTCGCCAAATAGGGTTGGGTGTTCGTCGTTTGGATGCTTCGCGAGAAGCGAGAGCGCGGGCTGCGCGACGAGCGAGACGGTTACTCGATCCCGAGATCGCGGTCTCGATCGAGCTAGTGCTCGATCCGCGCCCGACCCACCACCGCCTGCTCATCGACCTACCAGGCGATGCTCGCCTCCTGCGCCCCACTGCGGCGCATCCGCTCGACGAGCCGTTCGATCGCGCCGGCGAGGGCGCGAGGACGGCCTGCCAAAGCGGCAGAACGCCGGGATCAGTGAGCGGCGAGATCGGGCCTGAGAACCCGGCTGCTGCCATCGGCTGAGACGAGGACGACCGAAAGACCTTCGTCCGCCGCTCGCTCGATCTCATGGCCGGCCGAGGGCGTATCGGCATCGATGAAAGCTGCCCGCTCGGGATAGGGCGAGCGACCCTCGATTGCGAGGTCGATCGCCTCGTCCATCAGCTTCGCGGCGGGAGAGCGTTTGCTGTCGGTACTCATTGGCCTTGCCATCCTTCGATCATCTCGCGGTAGCCGCTTTCGATATCTGCGATTGCGGCACGCATTCCGTCACCAAGGGTAGCGCCATGAAACGGCGTTCCCGGCTGCTTGCCTTTGCTGCGGGTGTAGCGGTGCATCTCGTTGTGCCCGTGAGCGCCGTCGTAGACGCGGACCGTTTCGGTCTTGCCGTCTATCTCCAAAAGCAGGACGGCCGCGTAATCGACGACGTCTTTCCCTTTGGTTGTGAAATCGACGCGGAGGATCGCCCCGAGGATGCGGTCGAGGAAACGTTGGTAGACCGCGCTCATGGCGCCGGACAGTAGCCGCTCTTCCGGTGGACGACCGGAAGCCCGTTGAGCAGCTTGCGGTCGTGCCGAGTGAAGCCAAAACCAAACCACAGCGCTCAAGAAAGGGCGCCGACCCGGTGCTCCGAATCGACGCCCCAGCCGGCCGCTAGGCAGCCACCTCCTCCCGAGCGGCCTCGGTCTCCCGCACCGGAGAGTCCAGGAACTGGACCGTGCCGGCGATGACTTCCACGCTTTCGCGCCTGGCGCCCTCGGCGTCCTCCCACTCGTGCCAGTCGAGGCGACCCGCGATCGCAACGGCCCGACCCCTCGCCAGGTAGTTGGCGCAACTCTCGGCCTGTCCGCCCCAGACGGCGACGTCGAAGTAGTTGGGCTTGTCGACCCACTCTCCGCTCTCGCCGTCCTTGCGACGGCCTGAGACCGCCACGCGCAGCTTGCAGGCGAGCTCATTGCCGCCTCTTGCGTAGCGCAGCTCGGGGTCGCGGGTCAGGTTGCCGGTGATTACGACGGTGTTGACGTTTTGCATTTCGGGCTCCTTTTGAGGTGCTTTGATCGACGAGCCCAGGAAAGGGGTGCGCGACCGCCCGCGCGGAGCCGCAGGGGAGCCCCCGATGGTTGATTTCACGGCGAGGTGTGACTGGGGGCGGGCCTGGCCTAGCGGATCAAGGCCGAGGACGCCGAGCCGCGCCGTGTGCCAGGCGCGTCATCCAGGCGTGGGTGGTCGTGGAATCAACCATCAAGCGGGGTTGCAGCGCGGGCGGCGGGTGCCACCCTGGAGAGAGGAGATCGAGGCACCTCTGAAGGAGCCGGGGCGTGCCTTCAACGGAGCTTTGGGCGGATCTATGCCTCGGCTTGGCGCTCCTACGGCGAGATCGGCGAGGGTCGAAATAAGAGGAGCATCGGCGGAAGGCTCATGCTGAGCGGCCCGGAAGCCGACGACCTCCTCAGGCGGCGTGAGCCTCGCGCGCCTCTCGCCCTCACGACCCTTGGGCGGCAGTCCGGCTCGGTAGCTCTTGGGGTGTAGCTCGACCGCTGTTTGGTCGATGGATCTAGAGAAATGGCGACGACCAAGCTTGATCCAAGGCCGATTGACTTGCCGCGCTCCTCCTCGGGCGCCGCATTGAAGCCGGTCGCGGATCCGGCGGTATTGGTCAAGGACCTCGAGCGCACCCCCCAGGAACGCCGCGGCCTCTACCTCAAGCTGCCACTGAAGCTGGTGGCGGTGATTGCCATCGCCCTCGGCTGGGCCGGCTTCTCGTTCTGGCTCTCGCTGCCGTGGATCGAAACCCTGGGCCAGTCGATCACGATGCCGCTCGCGATCGCCGTGATCTTCGGGATCGCGATCATCCCCGGCTACCTCAACGCCAACCTGATCGCCTCCCTGCTGATCGACAAGCCGCCGCCGTTGCGCTTCGACCTCGACTTCCCTGCGCTCACCTTCCTCATCGCCTGCTTCGAAGAGGAGGAGACGATCGAGGAGACCCTCGACTACGTCGTCAAGCAGGATTACCCTGGCGAGCTGAGGATCTTGGTCGCCGATGACGGCTCCAAGGACCGCACCGCCGCCCGCGCTCGCCGCTTCGCCAAGACCGATCCTCGCGTCAACGTGCTCACCTTGCCTCACGGCGGCAAGGCCCAGACCCTCACCGGTGCGCTGGCGCAGGTGCGGACGCCCCTGGTGGCAACCGTCGATGCGGACACTCTCTTGATGGCGTCGGCGCTGCGGCGCATCGTCGCCCGGCTGCTGATCTCCCCGCCGGACACGGTCGCTGTCGCCGGCGCGGTCTTCGTCCGCAACTCCCGCCGCAACTTCATCACCCGCGCTCAGGAGTGGGACTACTTCCTCGGCATCGCCTCGGTCAAGCGCCAGCAGGGCCTCTTCCAGGGGACGATGGTCGCCCAGGGCGCCTTCAGCGTCTACCGCACGGCGGCACTGCGCCAGGTGGGCGGCTGGCCCGACCGGATCGGCGAGGACATCGTCCTCACCTGGGCGATGATGCGCGAGGGGGGCAGGGTCGGCTACGAGCGCACCGCGATCGCCTTCACCGGAGCGCCGGAGGACCTCAGGTCCTTCGCCCGCCAGCGCCAGCGCTGGGCGCGGGGAATGATCGAGGGGCTGCGCGAGCACGGCGGCGCCCTCTTGGCCGAAGGGCGCTCGAACATACATGCAGTCCTGGTCAACTTCGTCTTCCCCTACATCGACCTCGTCTACTCGATCGCCTTCCCGATCGGGATCCTTCTGGCCCTCACCGGCAACTTCGCGATCATCGGCCCGATGACCCTGGCGGTGTTGCCGCTGAACCTGCTGCTCGGCGCGATCATGTTCCACTTCAGCCGGGGCTCGTTCGAGGAGGTGGGCTTGAAGGTCCGCAAGAACTGGCTTGGCTACCTCGGCTACCTGCTGACCTACCAGCTCTTCATGTCACCGGTCTCGGTTGCCGGCTACGCCAAGGAGCTGTTCGGCGCGGCGCGGCGCTGGTAGCGCGCCGATGCTGCTGAAGTCCGATGGATCGACTTCAGGCCCACAGCAGGCGAATGCGCAGGAGCCTCTAACCGCGCCTGACCATATTGCGGCCCGAGTTCTTGGCCTCATAGAGAGCGCCATCCGCGGCACCGCGACCACGGTGACGCTCACCGTCACCAGCGTCAGCGGGGTGCTGCCGCAGGCCAGCAAAGGGGCCCTGGTCTTCAATCCTGCAACGTCGATCACCGACGGAGGGGGCAATGCCGCCTCGGGCACCTTCACCACCGGCAGCAACTTCAAACTGTTCTAAGCGGCGGGAGCTCTGGAGGCGGCGGCCACGGCCGGCTGTGGTCCCTGACCCGCGCCGTGCAACTAGTAGACGCCGCTCTTGCTATTTAGAAACGTCATCCTCTACACTGCGCGAGCTTGCAGCGGTGGGCGCCCGTCGCTTCAGGCACTTCCCTACCCAAACGGCGACTTCCCGGTCGCCGAGGGAACTTGATTCAGCGCCCCTGTCTCCCTGACTCGGGGCGCAGTAGGCACAAGCGGCTCGGTCGTCGTGGACTCTCCTCGATGCCCGGCCCTTGTGCTGCGCCCGCATTCTCCATCCGTGCAAGCCCCCCCCGACTCTCAGATCACCTTTGTGTTGCCATCAAGTAGCGCTATGATCTGGCGACGATGACCGCCACCACGACCATCCGAGTGCCGCTTGAGACCCGCGACATGCTCGCGGTGCGCGCCCGCGAGCGCGGCGTCTCGCTCTCGGCCTTGCTAACCGAGTTCGCCCGCCGCGCTGAGCGCGCCGAGGCCCTGCGCTCCGAGCGCGAGGCGACCCGCGCCGACTCCTCGAGCCGCGAGGTCGCCGCCGAGGAGCGCGAGTGGGAGGCGGTTCTCGGTGATGGCCTCGACTGAGGCCCCGCGCCGCGGTGAGATCTGGCTCGTCTCCCTCGGCGCCGCGCGCAAGGGCGAGCCGGGCAAGAACCGTCCGGCGCTGGTCGTCTCGGTCGACGCTCTCCTCGCCGGCGCCGACGACGAGCTGCTCGTCGTCGTGCCGCTCTCCAGCTCCCGCGCCCCGTCCAAGCTGCGCCCCGAGGTCTCCCCCGAGGAGGGCGTCGAGACATCCTCCGCCGCGATCTGCCGCGGGGTGCGGGCCCTTGCGCGCAGTCGTTTCCTGCGCCGGCTCGGCGCGGCGAAGCCCGAGACGATCGCCGCGGTCGAACACTCCCTCCGCACCGTGCTCGGCCTCGCCCCGCCAAGCCCCTGAGCCGCGCAAACCTTATCGACTATTAATTTCGCCTTGCGCGAAGCCTGACATGCGGTTAGGTTCACCACACCCCGTTCGCACCTCGCGCTGAGCGGCCACCCCTCGCCCAAGGAGGACGACGATGACCGAGCTCACCGAGACCCTGTTCGCAAAGGTGAAGGACCTCGCCGACGCCGGCGCCGGGGAGGATTCCAGCGCCCCGATCATCGAACTCGACGCCCCCGCCTGGGCGCTGCGCCCCGACGCCGGTCGCGACCGCCTCCCCGCCGGCTGGGGCGCCGCCCTGCTGATCGCCACCTGCGCCCTGATGGCGGCCCTCGGCGGCCTGTTGATCTTCGCCGTCAACAGCTCCAGCGCCGACTCGACGATCCGCGACACCCTCGCGATCGCCTTCGCCGCCGACGTCGTCCTGCTCGCCCTGATCGGCCGCTCGCTGCTCTCCAAGAGCGATCCCCGCGCCCTGCTGCGGGTTGCGGTGCGTCGCCCGGCACCGGCCAAAGGGCACGACCTCGCCGCCCAGATCGCCAAAGCAGCAGCCGCCCTCGCCGGCGCGCCGGCACCAGCAGCCCCCGCTTTGCCCGCCCCGGCAACGGCCGCCGCCGCGCCTCCACCAACCGCTCCGCCGGCGACCGCCGGCGGTACCGAAAACCCCGCCTCCGCCCTCAGCTCCTTCATCAGCCGTGAGCCAGTGCTCATCCAGGGCCTTGTCCTCGTCGCCGGTTCCCTCGCCCTCGCCTTCGGCACCGACCTCGGCGGTGCCGAAGTGGGGGGGATCGCCGCCGTTGCCGCCGCCGCCCTGACCGCGCTGACCCGGGCGACGACCACCTCGGTCGCCGAACCGAAGGGTGCCGCCGGCGAACCGCTGACCGCCGTCCCGACCGCAGCGCCGGGCGCCGACGGCGCCGCCCCAGCTAGCGGCGCCTCAGCGGTAGCTGCCTAGGACCCACCGCACCTCCAACGGCGGGCCTGCGGACCCTCCCGCCTCTCACCCAACCCCCGCCGCCAGCGCCTCGCGCCCCGCCTCGTCGACGAAGCAGGCCGCCCTACCCAAACGGCGACTTCCCGGTCGCCGAGGGAACTTGATTCAGCGCCTCTGTCTCCCTGGCGAGGGGGCGTAGTAAGGCACAAGCGGACCGGGCGGCGAGATACTCCTTCGACGCCCGGCCCTTGTGCTGCGTTCCGCCGCGCCCGTAGGCGCGGCTCAGTCGAGCCGCGCCAGCGCCAGCTCTTCGCGCCCCGCCTCGTCGCCGAAATAGGCGGTGACGACCAGCTGCGCCAGTTCGGGGACCGCCGCGCGCAGGGTCTCGACGTCGCCCTTCAACAGCCGTGCGCACACGCACTCCTCGATTGCCCCTACCATGAAGAGGGCAGTCATAGGAGGTGGAGAGTGGCGAGACTCGGTCTCGCGGCGCGCGCCGTCGATGGCGCGGGTGAGGCGCTCAATCACTTCTTTTCGTTTGACCAGCGCCGGCCCCCCGGCGGCGTGGACCTCTATCAAAAGGCCCTTGGCCGCCAGCGGGCGCCCGGCGGCGAAGTCGGCCAGCTCGCCCAGCCCCGCCCGCAGCCCCGCCCGCCAGCCGCCGGCCGCCACCGCGGCGCCCAGCATCGCCCCACACAGCCGCCCGGCCTCCCACTCATACGCCGCCGCGTAGCACTCGGCCTTGTCGGCGAAGAGCTCGTAGAACTGCGCCCGGTTGCCGCCGTAGTACTCCAGCACCCGGGCCACCGAGACCTCGTGGTAGCCCAGCTCGCCGCTGGCCACCAGCATCGCCTCCATGATCCGCTCACGAACCTCGCTGCGCCGGCGCGGGGCCTGCTGAATCCGCGCCAGCTCTTCGCTCCGCGCCCCGCCGGATCTGCGCCCCGCGGCGCTTTCGTTGCTCGCGTCGAGCGCTTTCTCGTGCATCGATCCCCAGCCGGAGTGCGGATTGTCGATTTCGGCCTCACCCGCGCCGCACTCCTAGCGGTGAAAACGCTATCACTCTTAATTGGAAACATGATCCTCAGCAACCTCGAACCGTTCGGCACGAAGGCCCCGCCCATCCCCCGCGGTTGCGCCGCTCCCCCCCGGCGGGGGGTATCCTTGCCCGATGGCGTCCCTGCCGGACTCTCTCTCTGCAGCGCCCGCAGGGCGGGAGAGGCTGCCCCGCGAGGTGCTCGAAGAGCACAAGCGCGGCCGTGTCCTCGACGCTGCGGTCGAGGTCTTCGCCAAGCGCGGCTACCAGGCCACCACGGTCGACCATCTCGTCGCCGCCGGCAGGATCGCCGTCGGCAGCTTCTACGCCCTCTTCGACGGCAAGGAGGACTGCTTCCTCGCCGCCTACGACCGGACCCTCGCCGAGGCTCGCGACCGGATCGCCGCGGCGCTGCCGGCCGGGGCTCCCTGGCCCGAGCAGGTCTGCGCCGCCCTGCGCGCACTGCTGGCGCTGATCGCCGCCGAGCCGTTTCGCGCCCGCCTCGTCCTCGCCGAGTCCCAGACCGCCGGCGCCGCCGCGCTCGAGCGCCACGAAGCGCTGCTCGCCGACCTCGCCCAGGTGCTGCGCTGCGGCCGGTCACTCAGCCCCCGCCCCGAGGAGCTGCCGCCGACGCTGGAGGAGGCGATCGTCGGCGGCGTCGCCTGGCTCTTGCACCAGCGCCTGGTCATGGCCGAGCTGAAGGGGATCGAGGAGCTGTTTCCCGAGCTCGCCCTGATCGTCCTCGAGCCTTATCTGGGCGAGGCCGAGACGAGCGCGCTGATCGCCACCGCCGGCGCCCAAGCTCCCGCCTGAGCAGGCCCCGAACCGGCCGCCGATCCATCGCCGCCGTCCCCCTCGCGGGGAGGGTCGGCTAGTGCGGCTCGCCGCGCGAGACGCCGCGCGGGAGCGCATCTGCGAGGCGATGATCGACCTCGTCCTCGAGCACGGCTACGAGCGGACCAGCATCGAGCTGGTCTGCGAGCGCGCCGGCATCGAGCTGCAGGAGTTCGAAAGTCGCTTCGCCGGCAAGGCCGACTGCGCCGGGCAGATCCTCGACTGGTGGAGCGATGAGTACCTGCGTCAGGTCTGGTCCGCCTACCGAAGCCATGACGACTGGCGCGACGGGCTGCGCGCCGCCGGCTACGCCTCGGCCAGGGTCTTTGAACGCCATACCCGGGAGGTTCGCTTCTGCCTCGTCGAGATGACCCGCGCCGGCAACGTCCACCAGGCCAAGGTCGAGCTGATCGTGCGCAGCACCGTCGAGATGATCGACGGCGGACGCCAGCAGCTCGACGACCCCGACTCGATCTCGCGCTCGACCGCCGAATGGGTCGCCGGCTCCTTCATGGAAATGGCGTTGAAAAGGCTCGCTGGGACCACCGAGATCCAGGTCAGAGAGCTCGTCCCCGAGCTGATGTCCACGGCGGTCCGCCCCTACCTCGGCCCTGAGACCGCCCTCCAAGAGCTCCACCGCCCCCCACCGGAGGATCTCGGTGGTTGAAGACCGAGACCGCGCCCCTTCGTCCCAGCGGCTGCCCTCCCGCGAGCGCATTCTCGAGGCGATGCTCGACCTCTCCGTCGCTCAGGGCTATGAGCACGTCAGCGTCGATGCGATCCTCGAGTCCGCCGGGGCGAGCCCGACGGACTTCGAGGCCGACTTCACCAGCCTCGAAGACTGCGCCCTGCAGCTCGCCGACCATTTCGCCGAGCCGTTCAGGCGCCGGATCGAGGCTGCCTACGAGAGCGAGGAGCTCTGGCCCGATTCGCTGCGCACCGCCTCCTATGAGGGTGCCGAGTGGATCGTCGAGCATCCGCGTGAGGTTCGCTTCGGGGCGGTCGAGATGCTCAAGGCGGGAGAGCTGGCCCGGGTTCGCCGTGAGGCCGTCTTCATGTCCTTCGCCCCCATGATCGACGCCGGTCGCGAGCGCTGCCCCGACCCGGCGTCCGCCCCCGATCTGGTCGGCGCGCGGGCGATCGGCTCGCTGGCCGAAATCCTCACCAAGGAGCTGCGCCACGGGCCGGCCGAGCCCCACAAGTTCGTGCCCCAGCTGATGTACCTCGCCGTCCTTCCCTATCTCGGCCCCGAGGTCGCCGCCGCGGAGCTGAGGATCCCGCCGCCGCCGGAGCCAGGGGAGGAGGGGAGAGGTCGAGATGGCGAAAGCTAAAGCACATACGGAGGTCGGTGCAAATGCAAGGCCACCTCGCCCCCCGATATCGTCCACGCGTGAGCAAGCGCGAGCCCGCAGAGGGGGACCCGGTGCCGGGGCTCGCCCGCCTGCCGCCGGGACGTCATGGCCTGCCGGCGGAGTTCGTCGCCCAAAACCAGCGCGACCGCCTCACCGCCGGGATCATCGCCGCCATCGTCGAGCATGGCTACCACGAGGCCACGATCGCCCAGATCAGCGAGGCGGCGGGCGTCTCGCGCCGCACCTTCTACGCCTTCTTCTCCTCCAAGCCGCAGGCCTATCTCGAGACCTACGAGCTGATCGCCGCCCACCTCAGCGCCCAGCTCGACGCCGCCGCGGGCGACCCCGCGCTCCCCTGGCCCGACCGCGTCCGCGCCGGCTTCACCACCCTGTTGGAGACCTTCGCCGCCAACCCCGACCTGGTCCGCTTCTGCCTGATCGCCCCGCTCAGCGCCGACCCGGAGATCACCGCCCGCTACCGGCTCTCGATGAAGCGCCTGCTCGCTCTGCTCACCGCGGCGATGCCGCCGCCGGCCTCCCGCCGTCCCACCCGCACCGCCGAGGACGGCATCGTCGGTGGCGTCGCGGCGCTGATTGTCGGCAAGGTCAAAGCGGGGGAGGGGGAGCGCCTGATCGAGCTCCTCCCCGAGCTGCTCGAGCTGGCGCTCACCCCCTACGTCGGCCGCGACGAGGCCGTCCGCATCGCCCGCGGCTCCTAGCGGCGAGCACTACCCCCAGTCACACCGCTGTAGGCGCCTCGGCGCTACACGGCAGGCTTGGGCCGCTCGCAGCTGCTCCTCAGACCACTCCGAGCAGCTCGACGATGGCCACGCCGGGCTCCAATGGCGCTCGCCCGCCAGCCTGCGAGGGCCAGTGGGTCCTCGTATCTTTCCTGCGGCTGGCGGTTCCAGACCGGCGCTTCTATCGCGTCTCGTGGGTATCATCAGGTCACCATGAAACCGATCCGCACCGACTTCACTGGCTACGAGGGCAAGTACGTCGCGATCGACGCCCGCACCGGCGAGGTCGTGATTGCCTAGCCCGATCTCCACGCCGTCTTCGCGAAGGCCAAGGGCCGCAAGCATGTGATCGTCCACGGTCGCGTCCCGCTCGCGGGCGAGCCGATCTACGCCTACTAAGTAACAGTTGGCTTGAGGGTCGGCACCTCGGTCTTTGCATAGGCTGCGAATCGTGGGAATCGAGCGCTTCGTCTGGACCGAGCACGCCGAGGCGCGGCGCGAGCAGCGCCACCTCGATGCCTCCGACGTCGAGCAGGCGATCAGCGAAGGGCATTCCGAGCGGGAGGTCAACGACGGCCGCGCCGAATGGCTGGTCTCCGCTGAGCTCGGATACGCTCGCCGTCAATGGCCAAGTCCAAAAGTCAGCAGCAGTTCCCATCGCTCAAGGCCAAGCAGCTGCTTGCGGTGTTGCGGCGCGAGCCCTTGAACTACAAGGTCGCTCGCCAATCAGGCTCCCATCGCCGTCTGGAGGCCTCCGGAAGGCCCTCGTTCAGTTTCGCCTTCCACGACAGTGCGACGATCAAGCCCTCCCTCGTCCGCAAGATCCTCACCAAGGACATCGGCCTTGCCGAGGACGAGGCCCGCAAGCTACTCTAGCCACAGGCACATGGACACGATACGCGTCATCTATCACCACGAGGACCGTAGTTGGTGGGCGGAGTCGCCCGATGTCGTGCGTTGGTACGCAGCCGCAGACAGCTACGCCGACGTCCTCAAGCTCGCCGAAGAGGGAATCCCCTTCGCACTCGAGCGAGACGATGTCGAGCTGGAGCACTTCGTGCCCGCCGGCGAGCCTGTCGCTGCGTAACATCCGGCCTGGCCAAAGCTCGACCCCTGGGGAGCAACGCCCCCCGGCGCTACCCTTACTCGGGAGCCGTCACGAAACTCACGGTGTGTGGTTGGCGAGCGCCGGACCGAGCGATGCAAGGACGCAGCCGGCGTGGCGTGGCAGCGCCACGCGAGGCGGCGAGGACGCCGCAGCGCGAAGTGTGTCCGCCGCCGCCAGGCGCGCGCCGGGTGTTTTGAGGCGGCTCCCAAAAAAGCCATGTTCGCCTACTACGACTCCGACGCCGACATCGCCTGGTTCCCGACCGGAGACTCCGACGACGTCGTCTCAGAGCGCGTGCCGGGCGGCCTGCGCGACTACGACCGCGCCAGCCACAAGCTTGTCGCGATCGAGGTCTGGGACGCCAGCACCCGCCTGCCGGCGAGCATCTTGGAGGCGCTGCCGGCGCCAAGCGCCGCCCACGGCGCGCCGGCCTGAGAGCTCGAGCTTCAGCTCGGCGAAGCGACCATCCCCGACCGCGACGCCTTCGACAAGATGGTTGATGCCATGGCGAGGTGCGTCATCCAGGCGTGCCTGGTCGTGGCATCACCCAACTGACGCTTCGGCGTCGTCCACGCCGCCTGATCCGATACACACGCCGACGGGGCGGCACGAACCGTCTCGGTCTAGAACCCGGCCCGCGGCTCCGCGTGTGCCCCGGGCGAGCGCCGGGCAGAGCATCCCCGGACGCGGAAGCTCGGGCGGAAGATCTCCAGTTGTCGCTAGTCCGCCCGAGCGTGAGCGGAGGAGATGCGACCGGCCGTTTGCAAGGACGCAGCCGGCACGGCGTGGCAGCGCCGAGCATCCCCGGACGCGGGAGCGAGGCCGCGAGATCTCCGGTTGTGATGGGCGCGGCAAGCGCTCCCGGACGCGGGAGGGCGAGCGCAAGATCTCCGGTCGTGACGAGTGCGCTCGCCCGGGAGCAGAGGAAGCGCGCCTTATGGCGGGAGCGGAGGAGATGCGACCGGCCGCAGCCGGCGAGGACGCCGCGGCGCACGGCTTTACCGAGCGACTTATTTACCGCTCATTTGCAGGTAAATATATTGCTCTGCCCTTTTCTGGAAACTACTGAGCTTGCATCTGGAGACTCAATCCTCTACGGTTCTCCCCGTCGCGTCTCAAAGGCAGCACGGGTGAGCCGCGTCTTCGTTACTACAGGCAAACGATCGGGCCAGGGGCCCGCGATCTCCAGGGCAGCGTCGGAGATCCGGGAAATGGCTGATCTGAAGAAGGAGAGATTCGTGAAGCCACGCCGTCTCGCTGTTTTCCTCAATCGCCCAGGTCGCGCTCGAACTGGACGCCGTGCCTTCACGAATCCCTCCTTCTTCTCCCCCCGCCCCGGCTCCAGCGCTTCACCAAAGCCCGCCCCGGATCTCCCCGCCTCCCTGGCGGTTGCCCGGCACGCCGACGGCCCCGCCCCGCGCCGCCACGATCAGAAAGGCACCCGAGTGAGCCCCATCAAGCGCCGCAGCGTTGTCAGCACCCTCCAGCAGTTTTTCGCTGTCGCTGGGCCTGCTCACTCGGGTGCCTTCGCGGGGCGTGGTGCGTCTCCGGCGAGACGGCTCGCCCTGTCGCTCGCGGCCTTCGCCGCGGCCCTGGGCGTCGCCCTCTCCGGCGCGGCAGTCGGGCCGGCGGCAGCCCAGGCGGCGGAATGCCCCAACCAAACCCTCCGCGAAGAAAACAACTCCACCCAGCTTCCCGACTGCCGCGCCTACGAGATGGTCAGCCCGCCCTACGGCGGCGGCTTCAACGTTTTTGCGATCGGGCTGTCAAATGTTTCCTCGACCCCCCCCAATGGCGACGGCTTTCTCGTTGGCAGAACCTTCGGCGCTCCAGCTGGCGCCGAAAACAACGCCGGCGGACTCCCCCCCGAGGTCTTTTTCGCCCGCTCTCCCTCCGGCTGGGCCGCCCTTCCCTACCAGCCATCCGCCAAACTGTTTCCAAATGAGTTCGGAGCCGTAGCGCTTGGTCCCGGTGCCCTCTCCAGCATCTGGCAGCTTAGCCCCACGCTCGAAGGCTCCGACCCTTTCGACGACCGTAGTTTCTACCGGCGCGAACCCTCCGGCGCCTTTACCCTCATCGGCCCTGCCTACCCTCCCGGCACCCGGTGGAATAACGGCGCTCCGCCCACTCGCGTCACTCTCGAGGGTGCCTCGAACGATCTTTCGCACCTCCTCGTTGGGTCCGAAACGGAAGAAGAAGCGCCAGTCTGGCCCGAAGACCAGACCCTCGAAAGCCACCGGTCCCTCCACGAGTACGTCGGCACCGGCAACTCCGAACCCGAACTGGTCGGTGTCAGCGGCGGCCCCGGTAGCCAGCAACTGATCTCCCAGTGCGGCACCAGGCTCGGCAGTCAAGACCTTTCCGAAGGCGCAAACGGCAACACCCTCTTTCCAAGCTACAACGCCGTCTCGGCCAGCGGCGCCACCGTCTTCTTCACCGCCGACCCGGGTGGTTGTTTTGGTAGAAACCCCGTTACCGAAGAAGAAGGGGTCGAAGGCCAGGGCCCGCCCGTCCGCGAGCTCTACGCCCGCCTCGGCGGCGCCGAAACCGTCCACATCTCCGAGCCCACCGACGGCCCCGCCGGCGACTGCGAAGCCTGCCAGGAGGCCTCCCCTCGAGCCGCCGAGTTCCAGGCCGCTTCCGAAGACGGCTCCAAGGTCCTCTTCACCACCGAACAGGATCTCCTCCCCGGTAACCCCGGCCTCAACCTCTACCAGTACGACTTCGCCGCCCCCAACCCGAACGAAAGGGTCACCGCCGTCTCCCACCTCGCCTCCGGCTCCGGTTACCAAGGCCTCGTCACCGCCTCGCCGGACCTCTCCCACCTCTACTTCGTCGCCACCGGCGTCCTCACCGGTCCCCAGCAAAACGAATACGGCGCCACCGCCGAAGCGGGCGTGGACAACCTCTACGTCTACGAGCCCGACCCCGCCCACCCCGGCCAGTTCAAGACCGCTTTCATCGCCAACCTCGCCCCCGGCACCTGTAATGCCTCCAAAACAGAATGCAGTGGCGACGCCCCCGATTGGAACGGCTTTCGTTATTCCTCGACCGACCCCCAGGTAACCCCCGACGGCCGTTACCTCCTCTTCTCCAGCGCCGCCGACCTCACCCCCGATGACACCTCCAGCGCCACCCAGCTCTTCCGCTATGACTCTCAGACCGGCGCCCTCACCCGCGTCTCCATCGGCCAGGGCGGCTTCAACAACGACGGCAACGGCAACGGCACGGTTCCCATCCCCGGCGAAACGAGCTTCTTCCTATCCGACGACGGCGCCCACGTCTTTTTCAACAGCACCGTCCCCCTTGTCCTCCAGGCCGCCGCCAGCGCTGGCTTCCTCAGCACCTACGAGTGGGAGCCGGGCGGCACCGCCTCCTGCCACCTGGCCCAGGGCTGCGTCTACCTCATCTCCGACGGCCACGACACCATCGGCTTTGGCTCGGAATTGGAGGGCATCAGCCCCACCGGCGCCGACGTCTATTTCGGCACCGCCGACTCGCTCCTCCCCGCTGACACCAACACCCAGGTCGGTGTCTATGACGCTCGCGTCGAAGGCGGCTTTCCCGCCCCCGTCCCGGCCAAGGCCTGTGAAGGCGATCCCTGCCAGGGCTCGGCCGCCCTCGCCCCTTCCGAGCCCCCCGCCGCCACCTCCACCTTCAACGGCCCCGGCAACGAAAAGCCAAAGCTCACCTGCCCCAAGGGCAAGGTCCGCAAGGCAGGTAAATGCGTCGCCAAGCATCACCCTGGAAAGCACAAGCCACGCGCCAAGCGAGCCGCCAGTCACAACCGCGGAGGTCACAAGTGAACGCCCGCACAGATCACCGACCGACCGACTACACCGTGACCAAGGAGACCCACACCGTGACCTCGCTGCGCCGCCTCACCACCCGCATCGCCAACATATTTGCAGGTCCTGCGACCACCTCGCCCGTACTAGCGCGAAGCGCGGATCGTGCGGCTCAGGGTTTCCAGGGCGTTGGCGCTACGCCCGCCGCCCCCGGACGCCCGCGAGGCGGCGCGAGCAAGCAGTCGCAATCTGATTCTTCTGCGCTGCGAGCAAAGCCGAGCATTAATGGGGCGGAGGAGGCGGCGGTTGATTCAAAACCCGCGTTCAGCCCGACGCGATCACGGTCTGACGATTCTCGCGAGGAGTCGCATCGGGTTCGATGCGACTCCGGTCGGGCTGAGCGCCCCGCCGACCACGCCGAGTCGCCAGGCCGTTCCCTACTCACCCGACCGAGGACGCTGCGATGCGCCGTGTCCGCCGCCGCCGTCCTGGTGCTCGGCGCGGTGGGGGCGTCCCCGGCCGCCGCCGCCGCTCCGCACTGGACCGTTAGCGCTTGGGCCCTTCCGACCAACATCATCCCCGCCACCACCAACAGGGACGAATACAAGGTTACCGCCCACAACGATGGAGCCGCCCCCACCGACGGCGTTTCCCCCATCGTCCTCACCGACACCCTTCCCCCCGGCCTCACCGCCGCTAATGCCCGTGCCCGGCAGGCCCAGACCGACCTGGAATTTCCCTGCGAAATCTCCGCCGCCGGCGCCCTCGTCACCTGCACCTACAGCCAGACCGCCCAGGGGCCGCTTCCAGCCGGCGGTTCGCTCAAGATAGACATCAGGCTCGCGGTCGAAGCGATCGCCGAAGGCTCCACCGTCACCGACTCCGCCGAAGTCGCCGGCGGCGGTCCCGCCGCCGCCTCCACCGCCATCGAAACCCCGGTCAGCTCCGCCGTCTCCCCCCTCGGCTTCGACACCTTCGCCTTCGCCGCCACCGACCCCGCCGGCCTCCCAACCAGCCAGGCCGCTGGCCACCCCTACGCCCTCACCGTCAACCTCAATACCACGACCTTCCGCGGCACCGGCACTTTGCAAGAATTCTTCGCCCCTGAAGGCGAGGTCCGCGACCTCCTCACCAACCTCCCCATCGGCCTCCTCGGCAACCCCCAGGCCGTCCCTCGCTGCCCCGAACACGATCTCAACGTAATCGCCACTTGCCCTGCCTCCAGCCAGGTCGGGGTCGTCCTCATCCGCATCGGTGGGCTCAACGGTGCCGGGTCTACCGCCGGCGGCGGCACGGAAGTCCCGGTCTACAACATCTCCCCCAGCCCCGGCTTTCCCGCCGAGCTCGGCTTCGACGCCGATGCCCAGCCCTTCGTCCTCTACCCCGCTTTGCGCCGCGGCGACTACGGCCTCCGCGTCGCCCTCGCCGGTCTTCAGCACTTGGTTCACCTCACCGGTTCCGAACTCACTATCTGGGGCGTCCCCGCCGATCCCTCCCACGACCACCAGCGCGCCGTCGCCGGCAGTTGCAAAAGCCAGTGCACCTACGGCGCCTCCGCCGGCGTCGAACCCCGTCCTTTCCTCACCAACCCCAGCGCCTGCTCCGACCCTCCCCAACCCGCCCAAATCCTCGCCGACGCCTGGGCCAACCCCGCCGCGGTCCCCGCCACCCCGATCGGCAACCCCGACTTCGCCGCCGCCGACTTCTCCGAACCCCAGTGGAAGTCCCGCCAGGCCGCCCAGCCCCCGATCACCGGCTGTAACGCCCTCGCCTTCAACCCCAGCCTCACCTTCCAGCCTGGCACCACCCACGCCGACTCCCCCGCGGGCCCCGTCGTCGACCTCCAGGTTCCCCAGAACGAAAACCCCCTCGCGCTCGCCACCCCGCCCCTCAAGGCCGCCGTCGTCACCCTCCCCCAGGGCCTCGCCGTCAACCCCTCCAGCGCCGACGGCCTCGCCGGCTGCACCCCCGCCCAGGCCGGCGCCGGCACCACCGAGCCCGCCACCTGCCCGCCGGCCTCCCAGATCGGCACCGTCGAAGTCGAAACTCCCCTGCTCGAAAAGCCCCTCCCCGGCCAGGTCTTCCTCGGCACCCCCAACTGCGCCCCCTGCTCCAACCAGGATGCCCAGGAAGGCAAGCTGATCAACCTCTACATCCAGGTCAACGACCCCGAACGCGGCGTCGTCGTCAAGCTCCCCGGCACCGTCTCGGCGAACCCGAGCACCGGCCAGCTCCAGGCGACCTTCGCCCAGAACCCCCAGCTCCCCTTCTCCGACTTGAAGCTCGACTTCAAGACCGGCCCCCGCGCTCCCCTCACCACCCCGCCCACCTGCGGCAAGTACACCACCTCCTCCGACCTCACCCCCTGGAGCGCCCCGGAAACCCCGGACGCGATCACCAACTCCAGCTTCAACGTCACCGAAGCGCCCGGCGGCGGCGCCTGCGCGGCCACCGAAGCCCAGCAGCCCAACGCCCCGGCCTTCAGCGCCGGCACCGCCAACCCCACCGCCGGCGCCTACTCGCCCTTCGTCCTCAAGCTCAGCCGCGAACCGGGCTCCCAGGTGATCAAGGGCCTTGACGTCACCCTGCCCCCGGGCCTGACCGGCCGCCTCGCCGGCATCCCGTATTGCTCAGACGCCCAGATCGCCGCCGCCGCGACCCACGGCGGCGCCGCCGAGCAGGCCAGTCCCAGCTGCCCGCTGGCCTCCGAAGTCGGCACCGTCAACGTCGGCGCCGGCTCCGGCGCCCCCTTCTACGTCCAGGGCCACGCCTACCTCGCCGGCCCATATAAAGGCGCGCCGCTCAGCATGGCGATCGTCACCCCGGCGGTGGCGGGGCCCTTCGACCTCGGCACCGTCGTCGTCCGCGCCGCCCTCTACGTCAACGAAACCACCGCCCAGATCCACGCCGTCAGCGACCCGATCCCGACCATCCTCGCCGGCATCCCACTCGATGTCCGCAGCATCGCCCTCAACATGAACAAGCCCAACTTCACCCTCAATCCCACTAGCTGCAACGCGATGGCGGTCCTCGGCTCCGCCACCTCGACCCTCGGCCAGAGCGCTGCCCTCTCCTCGCCCTTCCAGGTCGGGGACTGTGCCGCCTTGGGCTTCAAGCCTAACCTCGCCATCGCGCTCAAGGGTGGGACGAAGCGGAATAAAAATCCAGCTCTAACCGCTACGGTGACGTACCCGAAAGGCAGTTACGCGAACATCGCCAGCGCCCAGGTGACTCTCCCGCACAGCGAGTTCTTGGACCAGTCACATATCCAGACCGTTTGCACCAGGGTTCAGTTTGCGGCTAAAGCATGCCCTGCGGCAAGCATCTATGGACACGCGACGGCCACCACTCCCCTGCTTGACAAGCCACTGTCCGGTCCCGTGTATCTCCGTTCCTCCAGCAACAAATTGCCGGACTTGGTAGCGGATCTAAACGGTCAGATCGAGGTGACCCTTGATGGCAGGGTCGACACCGGTAAGAACGACGGTTTGAGGAACACGTTTGAACTGGTGCCGGACGCGCCCGTGTCTAAGTTCGTCCTCTCCATGCAGGGTGGGAGCAAGGGCCTCCTGGTGAACTCGGAAAACATCTGCAAGAAACCCCAGCGGGCCAACGTGCGCCTGACCGCGCAGAACGGGAAGGTCTCCCAGACGACGCCGCTGATCGCCAACTCATGCGGCGCCAAGCACAAGAAGACGCACAAGCCCTGATCGCTCCCCCACACCGCCGCCGGCGCGACAGCCCGGGCTCTCCCTGTTGAGTCGCCCATGCGCTTCGGTGCCGGATCCGAGTGACCGATGGATCGGCCCTTCGCCGCCTACCGCCTCCCCCGCGGCCGCCATGACATCCCACCCGAGCTGGTCGCGGAGAACCAGCGCTGGCGCCTGCTCGGCGCCGCCGCTGAGGTCCTCGCCGAGCGCGGCTACGCCGACACCACGGCGGTCCGCGTCGCCCGCTGCGCCGGCGTCTCGCGCCACACCTTCTATGCGCACTTCGATGACCTCGGGGCCTGCCTGCTCGCTGCCTACGAGATGGCCGCCGACTGCCTCTGCGACCTCCTCGTCGGCGCCTGCGAGGGGGGGAGGGGGGAGGACTGGCCCGACCGCCTCCGCGCCGCGCTCGACCAGTTGCTCGCCTTCCTCGCCGCCGAGCCCGCGCTCGCCAACCTGCTCGGTCCCGCCGCCCCCGCCGGCAATCCGGCCATCGCCGCCGCCCGCGAGCGCCTGATCAACCGCCTCGCCTGGCCCCTGCGGGGTGCCCGCAGGCTCCGCCCCGAGGCCGCCCCGGCGCTTGCGCCCGAGACCGAGCGCCGCCTGATCGCCGCCGCCCTAGCCCTGGTCGGCGACCGCGTCGCCGCCGGCGCAGTCGATCGCCTCCCCGAGCTCGGCCCCGAACTCGCCGAGCTGCTTCTCCCCTGGCAGGCGCAGCGCCGGTAGCCCTCGGAGTCGGGAATCTCGAGTGGAGGGGGGCGAATTCACGTCCCTTCCGTCTTGTAGACGCAATGACTCTTATTCAGGAACGCCATCCTCTAACCGTCGGCATGTCCTCCCGGCGAGGCAACCGCGACCGCGAGCTGGTCGCCTTCGTCGGCCGCCACGGCGTTGTCGCCATCGAGCACGTGATGGCGGAGCTGGAAGTGGGGCAGGCAGCCGCCTACCGCCGCGTCGCCGCCTGCATCGAGCGCGGCCTGCTCGAGCGCCTCGATCTGCTCCGCCGCGAGCCCAGCCTCTTGCGCGCCACTCGCGCCGGCCTGCGCTACGCCGGGCTCGGTCTGCCGCTCGCCGTCGTCTCCCCGGGCGCCGTCGACCACTGGCTGCGCTGCGCGTCCACGGCCCAGCAGCTGGCGCGCGAGTTCGGCCCCGAGCGCATCCTCACCGAGCGCGAGCTGCGGCTCATCGAGCGCCTCGAGGGCCGCCCGATCGCCTCCGCCAAGCTCGGCGAATTGCCCAGCGGCCACCCGCGCCTGCACCGTCCCGACCTCGTCGTCTTCGCCGAGCACGGCGTGGTACCCGTGGAGGTCGAGTTGACCCCGAAGTCGCCACGTCGCCTCGAGGGAATCATCCGCGGCTGGCGACGCGCCGTGGGCGCTCGCGCGGTGGCCGAGGTCCACTACCACTGCGCGCCCGGTCAGACCCGTCGGGCCGTGGAGCGTGCGGTCGCCAAGGTCTACGCCGAGAAGTTTGTTGCGATCGGCGAGGTAGTGGCGCGGTGACTCCGAAGCAGGGACACGTCGCGCTGGCGATCGGCGGTGGCCTCTGGGCGATCGTCTTCCCGCTCCTGCTCGGCGTCGGATTGGGCTGGATCGTCCTCGGCGCTCTGCAGCGGCGTCGGCTGCGCTGGACCTGGACACTCTGGGGAGTGCCACTCGCCTACCTCGTCTGGTTCATCGATTGGCACCTCGGCCTGATCCTCGTCATCGCCACGGCGAGTGCGGCCTGGCTCGGGCGCCGCGTCCACGCCGAAGCGCTCCAGCACGGCGGCGAGGAGGCCCGCGAGATCGGCGACGCCCGCGGCCCGCTGCGCTGGGCGCTCTCGCATCGCTCGAGCCGGCGTTCGCGCCAGCGCCGGATCAAGGACGGCCGCCTGGCGATCGGCAGCGCCCGCCGCGGCGGCGCCTGCCAGGTCCCCTTCGGCCTCACCCGCGGCGTGCACGCCCTCGTCCTCGGCGCCACCGGCTCGGGCAAGACCGTTACCCAGGCCGCCATCGCCCAGGCCTACGTCCAGGCCGGCATGGCGGCGATCGTGATCGACCCCAAGGGCGATCCCCACCTGCGCTCCACCCTGTACGCCGCCGCGCAGGAGGCCGGCGCCGACTTCCGCGTCTGGTCCCCAACCGGCCCCACCATCTACAACCCCCTGGCCAGGGGAGGCCCGACCGAGATCGCCGACAAGGCCTTGGCCGCCCATAAGTGGTCTGAGCCCCACTACGAGCTGGCGACCCAACGCCTGCTCGGCCACGCTCTGGCGACAATGCGGGCGGCGGAGCTGTGGCCGCCGACCCTTTCCACCCTCGTCGCCCACATGGAACCCGAGCGCTTGGATGCCCTCGCCGCCTCGGTCGGCGGCGAGACCGCCGACCGAGTCAGCTCTTATGTAGACGGGCTCTCCGCCCGCGCCAGCTCTGATCTCGGCGGCGGCCGCGACCGCCTCGCCGTGTTGGCCGACTCAGAGCTAGGGCCCTGGCTCGACCCGGCGCAGGGGGAAGGCGAGGTCTTGGACCTCGCCCAATCGCTGCGCCGCGGCGACGTCCTCTACTTCCACCTCGACGCCGACCGCTACCCGGCGGCCTCGAAGCTGCTCGCCTCCGCGCTGCTGATCGACCTTGTCGGCCTCTCCGCCGAGCAGCAGGGTGGCTCGCACGGCGGTCTCGTCGTGATCGACGAGTTCGCCGCCCTTGCCGCCGAGGGGGTGTCGCGCCTCTTCGCCCGCGCCCGCTCGGCCGGCCTCAGCCTCCTCCTCGGCTCCCAGAGCCTCGCTGACCTTAGGGCTGCCCGACCCGAGGATCCCTCCGACACCCTGACCGAGCAGGTCCTCTCCAACATCGAGTTCGCGGTGATCCACCGGATCGGCGATCCCGACTCCGCCGAGCGCTTGGCGCGGATGGCGGGGACGGTGCCGGCCTGGTCGGTGACCCAGCGGGTCAGCGGGCACGGCACGATGCTCGGCGAGCCGGAGGGGACCCGGACCCGCGAGCGCGAGTTCCTGATCGGGCCCGATGAATTCAAGCGCCTTGGCACCGGCGAGGCGGTTGTGATCGATCCGAAGGCGCGGCGCCGAGCCGAGATCGTCCGCGTCTGGGCCCCGCAGGGGGGAGAGAGTTGAGCGCCGGCGCCTTGACCTTCTGCAGTGCCAGCACTTCGCAGCACTCGCTGGCTTCCATCGGGAGTCAGCTCGAAATCCGCATACGCGGCTGGCGAGGGCCGGACCGAGCGGGGGTAGGACGCAGGGAGGCCGAATGGCAGCGTCATTTGGCCGACCGAGGACGCCGCCCCGCGAAGTTCGTCCGGTGCCGCCAGGCACGTGTGGGGGTTTTGCGCTGGCTTCCTAGGTCGATTGTGGCACCGGCGTCGCTCGCTGCAAGCCCCCAAGGGGGCTCCAGCTGCGCTGGCCCTCGCCTGCGGCTCGGGTTCCGCGAGCGCCGTCCGGTGCAGTTTGGCGGCCATGGAAGCCAGCGAGGAAATGAGGCCAGATGGACGTCAGAGATAGACCCTTATGTAGACGCGGGCGCCACGGGGTACTCGGCGTGAGCGCATCGCTCGGCAATGCAGAGGTGCCGCGGACGGCGGCCGCGGCCGCGGGTCGACGCCGCGCCGCCTCCGAGAAGATTCCGCGCTTCCTCTTTACCCGCGAGGAGTCCGCCCGCGCCCTGGGGATGAGCCTGCGCCACTTCCAACGCCATGTGCAGCCGCACCTTCCCTGCGTCTACTCGGGTCAGCTGCGCCAGTACCGCCCCGAGGATCTGCGGCGTTGGGCAGAGCGCGCCGCGAGCGACCACGCGGCGGGGCAGGGTCGATGAAGACCGTCGACACCAAGACCCGCTACCAGGGTGTCTTCGCCCGCCACACGATTCACTGTGCTCTGGTCTTCGGCAAGCGACGCTGCACTTGTACGCCTAGCTATTACGGTGTGGTTTGGGACCGGGAGGCTGGCCGACACCGTAAGACCGCTCGCTGTCGGCGGCTGGCCGAGGCCAAGAACCTGCGCGATGATCTGAAGGCCCGCCTGCGAGGAGGCGCGGTTCTCGGCCGATCCTCGGGGATCGGCTTCAAGGACGCCCACAAGCAGTTCATCGCCGCCTGCCGGGAAGGCGTCGCCCAGAACAAGCATGGCAAGGACTACAAGCCCAAGGCGATAGTCAATCTCGACTCCTCGCTGAAGAAGCTGCCTCCCTGGCTGCGTCGCAAGCGCCTCGGCGACGTCACCCGTGGCGACTTCCAGCGGGCGGTCGACGATTTCCGTCGCGAGGGGCTCTCCAGTTCGCGGATCGGGTCGATCGTCAACGCCGCCCGCTCGCTTTACCACTGGGCGAAGGCACGGGAACTGGCTGTCGAGAATCCGGCTCTCCCGATCCGTCTGCCGGCCAACGACTCGGTCGAACGCGACCGGGTTGCGACCCCCGGCGAATTCGCATCGCTGTTGGGCAAGCTCAAGGCCGCCGACGCACTGCCCTACGCCCTGGCGGCTTACGGAACCGCTCGCTCGCAGGAGATCCGCGCCCTGGAATGGCCCGAGGTGGATCTCGAGGTGGGGGTGATGCTCCTGGCCGACGACGACGAGGCGCGCAAGTCCGAAGCCGCGCGGCGGATCGTGCCGCTGGTGCATCAACTCTCAGAGCGCCTGCGGGCCGAGTGGATCGCCCAGGGCCGGCCGCGAAAGGGCCGAGTCTGTCCACCCCGGAAGGTCTCGCCCTCGGGGATGGTCTCCCTCGACCAGCTGCAAAAGCGCGTCCGCGAGCTCTGGGAAGACCTCAAGGTCGAGCCGATCGGTCTGCAGGACTCCCGCCACACCGCCGCGACCTGGCTCGACCACGCCAAGGTCGCCCCCAAAGTCGCCTCAGTGTTCATGGGCCACAAAGCCCCGAAACGCCAACCCGACGCCGCGCCGATCACCCTGCGCCGCTACACCCACGTCCTCGACGGCGAGCTCGAGCGCGCCCGCGGGCAGCTCGATGAGTTCCTCACCGAACGCGAAGCCGAGGAAATGGACGAGTCGGCCGAGGTCGCCGTCGCCGCCTAGCGGAGCCGGGTCTGACCACCGTCGACCGCGCGGGCGCGAAGACGCTGCCGGACGGCCGCGCCGGCGGCCGTCCGGCAGGCCTTCATCCGTGCAGGTGGCGGGCTAGTTCAAGCAGCGCCGCAACTGCACCGACGTCGAGCAAGAACCGCTCGATTCTCCTGACCATGCGTGCTCCCAACGGGGAAGAGCGTCTTGGGGCGCTTCAGTTATCTGAGGCGTCCTGCGGCCGTCGTAGCGGTCAGGAACCTGGAACTTCGATCTTCTCCGCCGACCCTGACGCTCCTTGGGCGCGGCGCGCTTACATCTTGCCCCCAGCTTAGCCACCAGGCGAGAACAGTCGCCGCCGATGGGTCCAAATCACCCCGTTCGTGCCGCTTTTCGACGAAGGCAGTCAGAGCCTTTGGGGTTCTGGAAAGCGTCAGTCTTGCAGTGAATTAGTGACCGCTCTCGTTCCCTAGAGCGTTCCCTAGGCAGCTTTTTTCTCAGTTCGATGGAGGATCGAAAGAGCCAGGATCCGCCATCACAACTGCGATTGCGGCGGGCACTTTGGCTGCCCTGCGCGAGGAACGAGTAAGCCTTTCAAGCCGAAGGTCGCGGGTTCGACTCCCGTCGGGCGCATTAAAGAAGTCCCTGGAGATCACCCTGTTCTGCCAGTCGCCACAGCCGGGGCTAGGGGGTCGGCCTGGGTTCTGCCCCGATTCCGCCCTTCCGGGTGATCCATTTCGCGTACTGGCGAGCCGAGATGGGGGCCAAGATCAAAACGGAATATCGTCGCCCGTCTTGCTCCCCGGTTCCTCTGGTTGGGTAGCAGCAGACGCGGACCCACCGCTGGTCTTTGGGATCTGGGTCAGAGATGGTTCCCAGAGGTCCGAGCGGACTCGATCCGCGTCATTCAGTCGGACGATGATGGGTGCGTTACACGACGAGGCCCGGCCAAAGACAACGGCCTGGCGGTCTGGCAGCGTTGCCAACAGCCGTGCATGAGAAGCACCCACGTAGTTCTCAAGGAACCCCATCCCCGTCGCGTCATAGATGCGAAGGCCAAAGATCGTGTTGCACTGGTTCAGAATGCTCTTCGTCACATTCGCCGTGCGCTGGGTAATGAGCAAGCAGCCGTATCCGTACTTCCGGCCTTGCAGAATCGCGCGTGCGGTCCCGTTGACAGCGCCAGTCTCCGCATCGTGAACCGTCGAGTTCCACTCCGGAACCAGCGAATGGGCCTCGTCTAAGACAAGACAGACTCTCGCCTCATCGGTGAATTCGTCCTGGACGAGTGCAAGAAGTGCCTCGGAGATAATCTGGGTGATCTCAACCACGGTGAGCCGAACCATCAGATTCGCCTTCCCCGAGAAGGGCTTCCCCTCCATACGAGAGACCTCAAAGCGATTGGGGTTAAGGATCAGTAGCCGCTCATCGCCCTCCATGAACTCGCCCAGAAGTTTGGCAATGGCCTCTTTGAAGGCTAGGAAGTTGCCAGCCTGGCCGTCCACCTCGCGGTTGTCGTCAAGGGTGCCCGCAATTGAATCGTTCAACTGCGAGGCAATGGCGGCCTCGACATTGGAGGGACATACGTCGTGAAAATGCTCGCTGTACTGGCCGGTGATGTCCAGAACAACCACCTTGATCGCGGTCTTAAGCATCCGTTGGATCATCTCCCAGGCGAGATGAGTCTTTCCGACGCCGAGGGTACTTTCCGACTCAGCTGGTTCTGAGTTAAGGGAGATAGTCGCAATATGTCGGCGTATCCACCAGCGCTCGCAGCACCTCTGTGCCCCAAGCGAGTCTTTCGATGTGCGGTGGGAGGATGGTTGGCGCCTTCTGAGCGCGGATCTAGATCTCCTGCAAGCTCGTTTAGAAGATGCGCCCGCGGCAGTGCCTGCTTAACGCTTGGCCGTGCTGGTAATCCCGAGGATCCTCGTCTCTAGGTCGATCGAAGAACCTGATCGACCAGTTCGGCGCCGGCCCTCTCCGATCTAGTCACAGCGGTTTGCGCCCGCGTTTGATCTGATGGGGCTGGGAAGAAAGTGAGCTCTCGGCCAGGACCTGCTCGACATCTGGATCGTCGACTGCCTGGGCGGACCAGACCCGTCAGCCGATCTTCTCTGCCAACTCGACGATGATTCCCTCGGGGCCGCGGACGTAGCAGAGCAAGTAGCTGTCCTCGTACCGCACCAGCTCGCCGACGAGCTCGGTGTCGCGGGCTCGTAGGCCGGCGACGACGCCGTGGATGTCATCGACGAGGAAGGCGAGGTGGCGGAGGCCCGGAGTGTTCGCGGGCGCGTGCGGGTCGCCGGTCTGGGTCGGCGGCGAGTGGAACTTCACCAGCTCGATTCCTCCGTGTCCGTCCGGGGTCTGCAGCATCGCGGTATCTACCCGGACGCCGTCGAGCCCCACGATGCGGTCCACCCAGCGGCCCTCGACCGGCATCTGGCCCCGCAGTTCAAGTCCGAGCTCGGCGAAGAACTCGATTGCAGCCGCTAGGTCATCGACCACGATCCCGACGTGTTCCATCCGTTGGATCGTCATGTTGCTCGATGGTAGAGAAGGACCCAGGCGCCCGTTCAGTTCCGCGGTGCTCTGAACTTCTGAGCCACGTTCGGATCCCCATTGGGGTCCTGGATCAGTCCGCCGCCGATCGTCACTCCCGTGAGCTTCGCGCCGCGAGGGAGCCGCGGGAGGCAGAGGTCATGCATGTTGTCGGCGTTGGCCGAGCTCGCATGATCGTGGAGATCGGCGACGTCGAGCGGGGCAACTGCGACGACCTTGCCGTTCGGCAGTTTGTAGATGGCGCGATAGGAAGCGACGACAGGGGCGCCGACTTCAGCACCCGTTGGGTAGGCCGTGAGCCCGTTGGACCACACCACGCGCACGAAGGTCTTGCCGACCGTGCAGCGGTTGGGATCGCCGCGATAGATCGAGGGCATCAGCGTCCACGCGTCCACGATGTAGGGGCCTCCGGACAGCGGCTCTACTTCGGCCTCCGGCAAGGGCGGGAGCTGCCTCCACCGAATCGCTCCGGGAGCCCTGCCCTGCAGTGTCCCGACGATGCGAATCGCAACCGGCGTCGGGCCGCTCACCGAATCCCCGAAGTCGCCGATCAGATTCACCGTCTGAGCCTCGTCCGACTCGTCCGGCGGGAACTGAAGGGCGCAGGTCGGGGTCGCGATGCTTCCGTCGCTTCGCACGACCTGGAAGTCCTGGGTCTGAATCGATGCGCGGCGGATGAACCAGTTGAAGGTGACGGGAATGTTGTCGAGACCCTGCTGGCCAGTCGGACAGCCGACCGCGTTGTCGGTACCCCACGACGCGCTCAGGATCCTTGGCTGAGGGCGCGCGATCGAGCCGGCCCCGGTGGCCGTCGTGGCAGCCTCGGCCGCCGCCATGGGCAACGCGCACACGAGGAGAACCGCTCCCAGTGCTGCGAGGGCATATCCGGGCAGGCGACGCATCGAGGGCCTCTCAGGCGCAGGCATCCGGATCAGCGTAGTTGTTCCGCCCGTTACCCTGACTCAGTGCTGGCAAGCTTCCAGATGCTGCCCGAGCAGCCGGCCGATGAGCTTCTGGATTCGACCCGGATCGCCGACGAACTGGGGTTCTACGGCTGCTACAGCGCCGACGAGATCTACCACAAGGACGGCTGGATGCTGCTCGCCGCCGGCGCGCGGCAGACCGAGCGAATCAGGCTGGGACCGTGCGTCGCGCCTACCCACGCTCCCCAGCAGATCAGGCTCTTCGGCGAGCACGTCTTGCCGCAGCTCAGCTGAGCGACCGCCCAGATCCCTCTCGGCCTACGATGTCGGCCATCGTCAAGAGCTTCAAAGACCTCCCGCCAGCCCGCCGCGCTCTGGCCCTAGCGCTCTTCGCCATCTCGCTGGGAGCGGTCGCGGCAGCCCAGCGCGATCTCCAGCGTCGCCCCGACGCTCAGGTCCACGGCAGCAAGCTCCTCTGGCGCCTCGTCTGCCTCAACGCGCTCGGAGCGGGCGCCTACTTCCGTTGGGGACGGCGAGAGTCGCGATGAAGCTCTATGTCTGCTGGGGGACCCACCGCGAGCCCTTCCACGAGCACCCGTGTCGCACCGCCCACCAGGCGCTGCTGGCCGCCGGCCACGAGCCGGAGGTGATCAAGGTCCGCGGCCTCGGGGTCGGCCCGAAGCTCATTCAATGGACCACCGATGGGCGCCGCGAGGTGGAGGAGCTGAGCGGCCAGCGAGTGGTCCCGGTCCTGCTCACCGACGACGGCGAGGCGATCGTCGAGTCGCAAGCGATCATCGAGTGGGCCGAGGCGCACCCGCGAGCAGCACGGCCGACCTCCTGATCGCGGCAATACCTGCCTTGGCAGCTTGTCGCAGGATGGGTTCCAGGCGACCTAGGTATTTGCGACGGACTGACCTTCGGACAGTTGGCCGACTCCGACCTTGAGGGCTCGCAGCCGTCGGAAGGTGCGAGAGGAATCCCTGCTGTACGACCAGCTGCGTGGCTTTGGCCTAAGTGGGGATTGCGCCAAGCGCGTAAAGGTCTCTTGGGCCTCGAGCCGGGCGAGGCCGGCGCCGACGCAGAAGTGCGGGCCGAGCCCGAAGGCGAGATGGGATGCGCCCGCGCGTTCGAGGTCGAGCCGATCCGGGTCCGGATGGTGGGCCGGATCGCGGTTCGCCGCTCCGAGGACGACGAGCGCCTGCTCGCCGGCGCGAATCTCGGCGCCACCGAGGACGAGATCCTTGCGAGCGACACGCGAGGCGACCTGGACCGGGCTGTCGTAGCGCAGCAGCTCGTCCACGGCCTGGAGGGAGTGCTCGGGGTGGCGGGCCAACCAGTCGAGCTGGTCGGGGCGCTCGAACAGCGCGACGGCGCCGTTGCCGATCAGGTTGGCGGTCGTCTCGTGGCCCGCGGCAAGGAGCAGCAGGCACATCGTGATCACCTCGTCGTCCTCCAAGGCGACGCCGCCGTCGGGGGGATGGATCAGGGCGCTCAAGAGGTCGTTCCCCGGCTCGACCTTGCGCTGGGCCACGATCGGGACCAGGAAGAGCATCACCCGCATCGCCGCCGCGGCGACCTCCTCGCTCTCAGCAGCGGCCGGGTCGAGCTCTAGCCCGCGGGCGAGCATTGGGGTCTCGGCACCGAGGACTTCCGCGCCCTCGAGGCCGACGTCGAAGAGCTCTGCGATCACCGCCAGCGGGATCGGATACGCCAGCTCGCCCATCAGCTCGATCGGCTCCCCCTCGAGCAGCGGCTCCAGCGCGGTATCCACGATCGCGGCAACACGATCGTGGATGCCGCGAACAGCGCGCGGGGTGAAGAAGCGGTTGACCGAGCTCCGCAGGCGGGTGTGGGCGGGCGGGTCGCTGGTCAGCAGCGACCCGCCGAGCAGCTCGGCCGTTCCCGCCTCCTCCAGGGCGGCGAGCAGCTGCGGGTTGTTGCGCGGGTCAGAGCTCCACTCCTTGCCGCGCAGCACGACCGCGGCGTGCTCGTGCGAGAGGACCAGGTGGGCGCCGACCCGCTCATTCAATTGGACCGGCGCCGCCTCGCGGGCGGCCGCGTAGCCGGGGTAGGGATCCTCGACCTCGAACGGCCAGGCGCTCCAGTCAGGCACGGCTGTCCACCTCCGCCCGCTTCTCGCGGTAGGCCCGTTCCGCCTTGCCCACGTCGGTCACCGGCTCGGCGCGCTCGAAGTACTCGGCCCCCAGGGTCGCCCAGGGGATCGTCGCCCGCAGCTCGGCGATCAGCGACCACACCCCGACGTCGAGCCGGCTCATGATCGCGTAGGTGGGCGGGGTGCTCATGTGCTGGAAGGCGTTCGCCGATGTGCCCGTCGGCGAGTAGCGGCTGGTGATCAGGCGGGCGACGTACTCGGGAGTGATCGTGAACGGCTGCTCGCCCCAGTACATCTCCAGCGGCGCCCGCCAGTAGTCGAAGACCTCCTGGCGGGTGAGCTTGGCCGACGGCGCGAAGAAGCCTCCCTCGACGCTCAGCCGCCAGGTTTCCTCGACGTCGCCGCGCAGAGCTTCGCGCACGATCGTGTCGAGCGATTCGACCTCGCCGGGCTCGAGCCGTTTGACGCAGCCGAAGTCGAGGCAGCTGACGCTGCCGTCGTCGTGGAAGACGTAGTTGCCGGGGTGCGGGTCGGCATTGAAGAGGCTGTGGCGCTTGTAGGAGCCGAAGAGGAAGCGGTAGATCGCCTCCGCCCAGCTGTTGCGCAGGGCCTGGTCCGCGGCGAGCGCCTCGCTCCACGGCATGCCCTCGACCAGCTCCTGGGTGAGGACGCGCCCGGTCGAGAGCTCGCCGACCACCGCCGGGATGTGGATGAACGGATGGCCGGCGAAGATCTCGGCGAACTCGGTCTGGTTGGCGGCCTCGCGGCGGTAGTCGAGCTCCTCGTTGATGCGTTCGCCGAGCTCGTCCGCGACGGCGGCGATGTCGATGTTCAGCTTGCGCGGCGAGAGGCCGCGAAGCAGGCCGAGGAAGGTCGCCAGCAGCTCGGTGTTCTTGAGGTCGGCCTCGATTGCCGCGCCGACCCCGGGGTACTGGACCTTGACCGCGACGGCGCGACCGTCGCGCAGCCGCGCCCGGTGCACCTGGCCGATCGAGGCGGCGGCGAGCGGCTCCCAGTCGAACTCGGCGAAGGCCTCCTCCGCCGCTCGCCCGAGCTCGGCCTCGAGCACCTCGCGGGCCAGCTCCGGCGCCATCGGCGGCGCGTCGTTGCGCAGCCGGGTCAGCGCCGCCTGGTAGGTCGTCTGGAACTCGTCCCCGACCGCGGGGCCGAGCGAGACGAAAGAGAGCATCTGCCCAGCCTTCATCAGGGCACCTTTGGAGGAGCCGAGCAGCTCGGCGTAGCGCTCCGCCGTGCGGACGTGGAACTCGGTGCTGTCGGCGCCGGTCAGCTTGCTCCGCAGACCGACGACGACGGCCTCGCCGGCGGTGCGGGCGGTCAGGGTCGCCAGCGGCACGGTGCGCCGCACGCGGCCGCCGCGGATGCCATCGCCTCTGTCTCGCCCCGGGTTCACTGACTTGAGCTAAGTGTACACTTAGGCAAGATGCCGGCGCTGAGCCCCATCCCCACCCGCGAGCGGATCGCCGACGAGGCGATGCGCCTGTTCAGCCAGAACGGCTACGCCGCGACCAGCGTCGCCAGCATCGAGGAGGCCGCGGGGTTGACCCCGGGCGCCGGCGGCCTCTACCACCACTTCAAGAGCAAGGAAGCCGTTCTCGCCGCCGGGATCGAGCGCCAGCTCGAGCGGCTCGGGGCGCTGCGCCGGATCCGCGGGGTGCTCGGCTCGCTCGGCGACCTCCGGGCCGAACTGAAGCTGACTGCCCGCTACTTCCTCGCCGAGCTCGACGACGAGTCCGAGCTGCTGCGGATCCTCGCCTCCGACGTCCGCAACCGGCCCCAGGTCCTCACCGCCGCCGCCGAGCAGCTGGTCGGCTCGACCCTCGCCGACTTCGCCGGCTGGATCGCCGCCGAGGCCGAGCGCGAGGTGCCCGCCGAGGAGGCCCGGGCGCTCGCCGTCTTCGGGCTCGGCTCGCTGCTCTCCTCGCGGCTGCTGCGCGACGTCATCGGCGTCGCCGTCCCGGTCGGCGACGAGGCCCTGGTCGACGCCTGGGTCCAGATGATGGCCACGGCCATGGCCGCTCCCGCGCAAATGCCGATGTCTGAAAGTAGCTGACGCAAACGGGCGAACTCCACGCGGTCAGCGCATGCTTTCAGGCTTTCCTCGCCCACTCCGCGCGCTGGCGGCGTTCACCTCAATGGCAGAACGCCAAGTCACACCGGGGCCTGTGTAGCGCCAGGCCTGCATATCGTGCGAGCTAGCTAAGAACACCTCCGGTGTCTCGGGGCAAGACGACTTCTACGGTGCGCAATAGAGTCACTTCGACCAGCTAACGAGGAGAGTGACAGTGTCAAAAGCGATCGACGACGCCCGCAACCTGATCCAGTCCCGCCTCGCCGACCTCGACGCCGAGGCCAAGCAGCTCGAGCGCGCCCTGGCGAGCCTGGGGCGGGGGAGCGGTACGCGAAGTCGCCGTCCCGGTCGACCGCGCAAGAGCCCTGCGACCCGCGCCGAGGCCGCCGCGACTCCACCTTCGTCGCCGAGTCCAGGGCCAGCGGCTATGAGGACGAGGGCCTGCGGGTTCTGCTCAGCGCCCCCGCCCAGGACCTCAACCACCAGCTGCCGGCCTGGAAAAGCTCGACCGCCCTCTGCGCCCGCCTCGGCGATCGGCCGCTGGCCCAGGCGGTGGCGCCGGGCGAGACCAAGCAGCTGCTCGCCAAGCTCGAGCACGTGATCGAGGCCGAGCACCGCGACCCCGCCGAGCCGAAGTGGTGGCCCTGGCTCAAGGACAAGGTGGGCGAGAACGCCGCCGAAGGAGGCCGGGCTTCACTGCCCGGCTGACCCGAGGACGATGGCAGCCTGGGCCCTGATCGGGGCGCATTAGCTCGCTCTGTCACTAAGGTGAGCGCGTGACCAAGCGTGGCTTGCACCCACTGGCCGACGGCTCGCGCTCCGCCGCCGTCGCAGGGCGGTCGCGCCGAGCATCGGCATCCGCACGCTCCCTCGACCAGGCCTGCTCGGCGCTTGCGTCTCGCCTGCGCGAACGTCAGCCCGAGATTCAGGCGGCCATCGCGACTCGCGTCTACGCGATCTCCGATCCCCACGATGTCGCCGACCCCGCTTACCTCCAGGGCCTCGATGCTGCCCTCGCCGCCGCCATCGAGCACCGGCTTGCCGTGCTCGAGGTCGGTGAGCGCCGCGCGCCGGCCGTCCCGCCGGTCCTGCTCGCCCAGGCCCGCCTGGACGCGCGCGACGGCGTCCCCCTCGACACCGTCCTGCGTCGTTACTTCGCCGGCAACTCCCTCTTCGGGGACTTTCTCGTCGAAGAGGCGGAGCGGGCCGAAGTTCCGAGCTCGGCCCTGCGTCGCCTGCTGGCCGCGCAGGCGACGCTCGGCGATCGCCTGCTAGCCGCCGTCAGCGCCGAGCACGCCCGCGAGGCGAAGAACTGGCCCAGCAGCACCGCGGAGCGCCGCCGCGAGTGCGTCAAGAGCCTGCTCGCCGGCGAGCTGGTCGATCACTCCGAGCTCGGCTATGACCTCGGCGCCCACCACCTGGCCCTGATGGCCAAGGGAGAGGGGGCGCCGGAGGCGATGCGCGTGCTGGCGGGGAGGCTCGACCGTCGCCTGCTCGCCGTCTGCCGCGAGGAGGAGGACACCTGGGCCTGCTGGCTCGGCGGCGGGAGCCCGCTCGAGGCCGAGCAGGCGCTGCGAGCGCTCCGCGAAATCTCCCCGGAGCGGGTGTTCGTAACCGTGGGCGAGCCCGGCGAGGGACTCTCGGGCTGGCGGTTCAGCCACCGCCAGGCCAAGGCGGCACTGCCGATCGCCGAGCGCAGGGGGCAGCCCATCCTCCGCTACGCCGACGTCACCCTGCTGGCCTCGATCCTCCGCGACGACCTCGGCGTCACCTCGCTGCGCCGGCTCTACCTGGAGCCGCTCGAAGGAGCGCGGGATGGCGGCAAGGTGGCGAGGGAGACCCTGCGTGCCTACTTCGCCGCGGAGCGGAACGTCTCCTCGACCGCCGCTGCGCTGGGCGTCGACCGCCGTACGGTCACGAATCGCATCCACGCCATCGAGGAGCTCTTCGGTCGCCCACTGAAGGACTTCGCGATGGAGCTGGAGACCGCACTGCAGCTGGCCGACTAACGCGCCTTCCCGGTTTGCTGAATCCCCGCTGAATAAGACCTCACATTGGGGAGGCCACGACCGCGCCCAGGCGGAGAAGATCGGAGCTCGATCCGGTTTCACGAGGCAGGGGGAAGAGCATGGGGAAGCAGCTGATTCGCGCCACGGCTATTGGAATGGGGTTCGCGCTGATCTTGGCGGCGAGCGCTTTGGCCCAGCCGGAGACGGTCCGGGTCGGGAACCTCTTCCTCAGGGACAACGGCGGCATCACGCCGACCAAGCTGCCCAAGCACAAGCAGGCGCCGATCTCGGCAAAGCTCAACGCTCGGATCGGCGCCGTCGACGGCAGCCACCCGCCCGCGATTACCAGTGTGCTCGCCGACTTCGACAAGAACATCCATGTGAACGCCAAGGGCCTGCCTGTGTGCAAAGAGGTCCAGCTCGTGGCGCGCTCCACCGGGGACGTGAAGAAGGCCTGCCCCGACGCGATCATCGGGACCGGCGAAGCCGAAGTCGAAGTGGCCTTTCCCGAACAGGCGCCGATCGATGCCAAGGGCCCGATCACCGTCTTCAACGGTGGCGTCCATGCCGGCACCACGCTTCTGCTCATCCACACTTATGTCGACGTCCCGGCACCGACCGCCGTCGTCGCCACGGTGAAACTCACCTCCATCCACCGGGGCCACTACGGCCTGCATGCGGACGCGCGAATCCCGGCGATCGCCGGCGGCGCCGGCTCGGTGACCAGATTCAAGCTGACGATCGGCCGCTCCTTCACCTACAAGGGCAAGAAGGAGAGTTACCTGACCGCCAGCTGCCCGACCGGGCTCTACTACGCCGAAGGGAAAGTCCGGTTCAGCGACGGCACCCTGCTAAAGGTCACCCACGTCCTGCCCTGCACTCCGATGGGTTAGCTGCCGATCCGTTGGTCGTATCTAGCGTGACCTGGGGCCGTGCTTGTGCTTCAGGGAGCCCGCCCGCTGCCGGCGCGGCCGGCGCCGCGCGAGGCGTTCGCGCAGCCTCAGCGTCGCGATCCCGCCGCCGCCGGCGATCACCGGCCCGAAGCTGAGCGCGGTCTCCTCGATCGGGATCCCGGCGATGTGGGCGAGGATCATGGCGCGACAGCTCCTATTGACCGGGAGGCGCGGCTCTGAGGGTGCGCTCGAGGTTGTCGAAGCAGACGGTCCAGCCCTCTTCGTGGTTGCGGACCGACTCCTCGTCGCGCAGGCCGCTGTGGGTGAAGCGCACGGTGGTGGCGCCTACGGCCTCCTCGAAGTCGATCTCGATCAGCGTCTCCCTGCCCTCGTCGTCGCGGTCCCAGGTCCAGGTGAAGGCCAGGCGGGCCGGGCGGTCGATCTCGGTGTAGTGACCGCCGCCGCCGTGGTCCTCGCCCTTGTCGGGGTTGCGCATGACGATGCGCACGGCGCCGCCGACGCGCAGGTCGACCTTGGCCTCCGGGGTCTCCCAGCCGGGCTGGCCATAGAACCAGCGGCGCAGGACCTCCTCGCTGGTCCAGGCGTCGAAGACCTTCTGGGCGGGGGCCTGGAAGGTGCGCTCGATGCGCAGCGTCTTCCCGTCGGCGATCACGAGCCGGGGCTCCTCGAGCCGCGCTGCGAGGCGGCCGCCTCCGACAGGGCCGCCTCGAACACCGTCGTCTCGTCGTACTCGTCGTGGAGGTTCCACCACCCATACGGCTCGGTCTGCGGGTAGCCCGCGGGCGAGTCCTCCCACTTCTCCTGGCGGCCGAGCGCGGTGATGTCGAGGTAGGCCCAGGCGCTGCCGAGCGCCTCGTCGCCGCGCTTGTCGACGAAGTAGGTGCGGAAGATCCGGTCCTCGTCGTCGCGGTAGAAGGCGTTGGTGCCGTGCCACTCGTCGACCCCGAAGTCGGCGTCGAAGTCGTCGGTGATCGTGTACCAGGGGATCTCCCAGCCCATCCGCGCCTTCCAGTGCTCGATCTCGGCCTGCGGCGCGCGCGAGACGTTCGCGAAGGTGGTGTCGCGCGAGTTCAGGTGGGCGAGGTGGGCGACCTGGTCGGCCATGAACGAGCAGCCGCGACAGCCGCTCTCGGGCCAGTCGGCCACGCCGGGCTCGAAGAAGAAGCGGTAGAGGATCAGCTGGCGGCGCCCCTCGAAGAGGTCGAGCAGGCTCGCCGGCCCGTTCGGGCCCTCGAAGCGGTACTCCTTCTCCACGGCCATCCTCGGCATCCGGCGGCGCTCGGCGGCCAGCGCGTCGCGGGCGTGGGTCAGCTCCTTCTCCTTGACCAGCAGCTCCTCGCGGGCGGAGTTCCACTCCTGCGGCGAGACGATCGGCGGCATCTTCATTTCTGCTCCTCCTTCAGGTATTCGTCGACGACATCGAACAGGCGCTCCCAGAGGACGCGCTGGCGATCCATCCAGTCGGCGGCCTCGCCGAGCGCCTCGGGCTCGAGCGAGAGCCGGTGCGTCCGCCCCTCGATCACGCGGGTGACGACGCCCGTCTCCTCCAGAACCTTCAGGTGCTTGGTGATCGCCGGCTTGGACACGCCGAAATCGCGGGTGACTTCACCGACGGTCGCCGGGCCCACAGCGAGCCGTTCGACGATCCCCCGGCGGATCGGATGTGAGAGCGCCCTGAATGAATCGTTAACCATCTGGTGAACTATAGCGAAGCCGCGCAAGTAGGTCGCGGACCACAGAGACGAAGTGCGGCCAGTACTCGGCTCCGTCGGGACCGCCGACGTCGACCGGTTGCTCATCTGAACCTCTCTTCGGCTCTGCCGAGCCAAATAGGTGGGCTGACCTTACGAAGACCGTCCGAATGAACGGAAATCTTGAGTGAAGTAAATCTTTAATTCATGTAGGAGAAATCTTGGTATTTCTCGATCGCAGCCGCGCGCACCAGAGGGCGAAGAGGCCGACGGCGAGGACGGCGCCGGCCCAGTGCAGGTTGACGAGCACCGCGACGAGGCTGGGCAGGCCCGCGAGGACGGCACCGATCAGGGCCGGGGCCAGCGGCAGCTTCAGGACGCTAGCCGTGAAGGCGGCGCAGAGCATCCAGGCGCCGGGGCCGGCGATCCAGCCCCAGTCGACGAAGAAGTCCTTCGGCAGCGCCGCGGCGAGGACGATCGAGAGGACGGCGACGGCGACCAGCTGCAGCAGGGCGGCCCGCCAGAGGATCGCGGTGTCCAGCTTCTTCTCGGCGTCCGGGGTGGCCATGGGGCGGCCCTGACGATAGCCGTCGGCCGGCGCGGCGCTACTGGACGACGATCTTGCCGTGCATGAACGGGTGGATCGAGCAGTGGTAGGCGTAGGTGCCCGGCTGGTTGAAGCGGATCGAGGCCGAGGTGCCCGGCCTGATGCGGCCGGTGCTGAAGCTGCCGGCGCGGGTCGCCGTGTGGGTGACGTGGCTGGTATTGGAGAAGGTGACCTTCGATCCCTTGGCGATCGTCAGCGTCGGCGGGTGGAAGGCGAAGTGGTTGATTTCGACGCCGCCGCCGGCGCGCCGCGCCTGAGCCGTCGTGTCACCGGCTGAGGCGATCGCCCCCCGCAGGCCCATCAGCGCCAGGCCGAAGGCGACCAGCGCGATCGCCGCCGCAAACTTCCACCCCCGCCAGGTGCCCGTGGCCGTCATTGCCCGGAAATACGCAGCGGGCGAGCGCGCGGTTCAGCAGAGCTGTTCGATTTCCGCGCAGATTTCCGGAGCCGTTTCGGAGAGCCCCGAGATTTCGGATTCGAGTTCGTCCAGCCGGCCTTCGAGCTCTTCGCCGCCTTCGGCCTGGCCGCGCAGTTCTTCGACTTCGGATTCGAGCAGGCCGAGTTCTTCGGCGCCCGAGGCTCCTTCCGGGCCTTCGGGCCCTTCCGGACCGGGGGCACCGCGCTCGCCGGCGGCGCCCGACGGCCCGGTCTTGGCCAGCAGCGTCATCCCCGAGCCGATCGCGGCGCTGAGGACGCAGACCCCGACGAGGGCGGCGATGAACTGGTTCCTGGAGATCGAGACCATCGGGTTCAGCATCATGCCAGCAGGGCGCGAGCAATAATGAAACCTCCCGGGCGCTTAGCTCAGCTGGGAGAGCGTTCGGTTTACACCCGAAAGGTCGGCGGTTCGATCCCGTCAGCGCCCATCTCCCCTACCGAAGCTCCGGCTTTTCCACGCCGGCCACCTCGACATGTACGGTGGCAACCGCAGGGGTACACGCCTCCTGCCCGAAGCAGACCAAAGGGGATCCACGCCGATGCATCGACGATTCGCAGAACGCGCTCAAGAGCCGCGATACGGCTTCCCCGAGGCTGCCCGGATCGTGGGCAAGCCGCCCGAGACCATCCGCCGTTGGTCGGTGGGTCACTCGCGCAAGTACCGGGGAAAGCCCGCGACGGACAGGCCGCTAATCCAGATCGACGGTGACCGGGAGAACGTGCCGCTTTCCTTCCTCAACCTGATCGAGCTTCGATTCTTAGCTGGCTACCGCGAGGCCGCTTCGTTGCCGGCGATTAGAGGCGCGCTCGACTACGCGGCGCAGGAGCTTGGAGTCGATCGGCCGCTGCTCGAAATGGAGTTCAAGGCCCACGGCCGAGAGCTATTTTTGCGCTTCGCCGAGAGTGATCCCTACTTCCTAAATACCAGCCGCGAAGGCCAGTTCGCATGGCCTGCCGAGGCGGAGAATCTAGTCGCCTCGCTCGACTACGACGAGCAGGAGCACGCCGCCTACCGGTGGTGGCCTCTCGGCAAGCAGACGCCGGTCCTGCTCGACACTCGCCTGAATGGCGGGCGACCCTCGACGGCCGAATCTGGAGTGCGGACCGTGGCGATTGCGAACCGCGCCGCTCAGGGCTGGGAGCTGACGGACATTGCCGACGATGTTGCCGCGTCGGTGAACGAGGTCGAGGCGGCGCTGCAGCTAGAAGCCGTCGCCTAGCGAGCGACCGCCGATGCCCACGCTCCAGCGCGTCTTCTACGTGGAGAACAACGTTGGGGTTGCCTTCACCAACGCCTTCAACGAGTTCAAGGGCAACCACGGCTGGGGGGCGATGTTTCAGAACCACGTCCATCCTGGGATGCAGCGTCCGCAGAAGGGTGACGAGTGGTGGATCGAAGACATCGCGGGCAAGGGGTTCGCGCTGCTCACCTGCGACATGGCGATCACCGACAGCGAGTCCGAGCGGGAGGCGGTCCGCCGCTCCGGTTTGCGATTCGCCGGGTTCGCTTCCGCCCAATACGACGGCTGGACTCAGATGCGAGCCATCGCGACCCACTGGGAGGCGCTGGCGAGGGAGTTCGAGCAGGAAGGGCCGGTGATCGTGAAGCTCTACAAAGGCACGACCGCCCCGGAAGTCACCCGGCTGTAGGTCGCGGCTAGCGGAGGGCTGTTGGTTCGAACCCAGTACCGCCCATAAGGAGCCGATCCCGATCCCCGCGTTGGGCGATCGAGACCGGCTTCACCTGCGAACGCGGTCTAGGCGTTCTTATGGACCATGTAGCTCAGGTAGACATGCGGCGCTTTACTGATCTTCATCGACTCTCACCCCCTCCCCTGTCTCAGCCCAGCGTGAGCCGCCAGGAGGAACGCCGATGCTAAGAGGAAATCTAGTAACCGACAGATGGTGAGCAGCGCACAAGCCCTGTTTGCGAGGATTGCTTATGCTCGCTCGATAACCACTGAGTAGCAAGAACAAATCGAGCGAAGGGAGCCGAGATCGTGGTTAAGACGAGTGGCAGGGCAGGTCAGCGGGGCAAGAGCATCGAGGAAGTGGTCAGCTACGCCCTCGGCCACCGCATCCGGGTCGAAGTGCTCACCCTCCTGAACGAAGGCACCTACACGCCTGACCAGCTGGCGCGGATCATCGGGGAGCCGACCAACAAGGTCTCCAACCACGTCAGGGAACTGCTCGACGCCGGGTCTATCGAACTCGCCAAAGTCGAGAAGGTGCGCAACGCCGACCAGCACTACTACCGGGCCGTCGAGATGCCGTTCTACTCAGACGAGGAAATCGCCGCCATGCCGCAGCAGCAGCGGCAGGTGAGCGCCGGACTGGTCCTTCAATGCATGACAGCTGAGGCTATGTCCGCACTCTGGGCCGGGAAGATGCACAGTGACTCACGGAACTGGCTCGCCTGGCGCTGGTTCAACGTTGACGATCGAGGCCGCCAGGACATCGCGGACGAGCAGCAGCGGTCCTGGGACCGGATGCAGGAAATCGAGGCCGAAGCGACGAACCGTCGCGCCGAGTCTGGAGAGGACGCCGAGTCGGTCGTCGTCGCCCAGATGGGCTTCGAGCGTGAGAGGACCGCGCCCCAACCTCCGGCCAACTCCCCTTCACCAAAAGCTGAGTAGCGGACACCGCCTGTTTGACCGACCCGTTTCGATCTGGAACGGTCCACCACTCGACCAAGATGGAGTGGGAGGAAACATGACGGTGAAGCAGGAGGAGCGATTTCACTGGGACGCGCTCGTCCCCCACGTCATCCACCCGGTCAAGGTGACGATCGTCGAAGCGATGCTCTGGATCGAGCGGCCGCTGTCATCGACCGACCTCGTCAAGCTCATCGACGACGACGGGGTCTACCTGTCCCACGTCGCGTACCACGTGCGCAAACTCGCCGACGCCGGTGCCATCGCGCCGGTCTGGAAACGGCAGGTGCGGGGCTCGATCGAGACGTTCTACTTCTTTCGCTGACCAGAGGCCGCCCCGCGGCTACTGCAGGGCGAAGATGGCGTGGACGGTGGCGGTGACCGTCGAGCTGCCGGGCTTGACCGGCGGCGGGGTGGTGGTGCAGCGCGACTCGGCGCCCTGGGGGGTCGGGCCCGAGGTGGTGCAGCCGCCGGCGACCGGGGCGGCCTTGGCGGTGTTGTCGCCGGGGATGAATTCGGCGCCTTCGCCTTCGTCGATCTCCAGCGCGGCGCCGAGGGTGGCGCCGGCCGCCGTGGCCAGCGTGGTCGCTTTCGCCCTGGCCTTGCCGAAGGCGGCGGCGAGGGCGCCGGAGAAGGCGGCTTCGGTGTCGCCGACGAAGAAGTTGGGGCCGCTGACGCCGGTCGCGCCGGCGGCGATCGCGGCGCTGACCAGTTCCCCGGCCTTGTCGGGCTGGTGGAGGGTGACGCCGATGCCCTCGGCGGCGCGGTAGACGGTCCGCTTGCCGCGCAGCGCTTTGCGGACCGAGATGCGGCCGGTGGTGACGTCCCCCGCGCCGACACCGGGGATCCCCTGGACGGCGCCGATCACACCGTGCAGGCCACTTGAGACCGCGCTGAGCGCCGCCCCGCGGCTGCGCCGTTCCCTGCTGACCGAGAAGCCGAGGCCGGCGCTGTCGTTCGGCACCTTCAGGGTCGCGGTGGCCGTGACCGAGACAGTGCGTTCCGCCGCACTCGCCGCCGCGGGGGCGAGCAGCGCCAGCGCCAGGAGGGCGAGGAGGATCGGGAGTCGGGCGTGCCGGTTCATCCGCTGTCTCCCAGGCTACCCGGGACGGGCCCGCTCAACCAAAGAAAGGCGGGCCCGCTCAACCAAAGGCGCGCCAGGCGAGCACGGCGGCGACGACCAGGCCGATCAGGGCGATCGCGACGCGGAGCACGTCGCCGGAGACGCGCCGGGCCAGCTTGGCGCCGAGCCGGCCGCCGACCAGCGAGGAGACCATCAGGCAGACGGCGTAGCGCCACTCGACCGGGGCGAGGAAGGCGTAGGCGATCGCCGCCAGGAGGTTGGCGACGCCGGCGAGCAGGATCTTCATCGCGTTGAGGTGCTGCATCGAGGCGGCGACGAAGAGGCCGAGGATGCCGAGCAGGAGGATGCCGACGGCCGAGCCGAAGTAGGCGGCGTAGGCGCCGGAGAGCAGCAGGCCGACGGTGAGGTAGGGCGAGTGCTCGTCGCCGGCGTGGGAGATCCGCGGGGTCAGCCGGGGCTGGAAGAGCAGCAGCAGGCAGGAGGCGGCGATCAGGCCGGGGACGATCGCCTCGAAGGTGTCGTTGGAGGTGATCAGCAGCAGCGCCGTGCCGGCGACGGAGCCGATCAGGGTCGGCACGGCCAGCCGCACGAAGCGCTCGCGCTGCTCGTTGAGCAGGTCGGCGTAGCCGATCGCGCCGCCGACGGCGCCGGGGATGAGGCCGACGGTGCTGGTCACGTTGGCGGCCAGCGGCGGCACGCCGAGCGCGACCAGGGTCGGGAAGGTGATCAGCGAGCCGGCGCCGGCGAGAGCGTTGGAGGCACCCGCCGCGGCCCCGGCCGCCGCGACGGCGAGCAGCTCGAGCATCGGCCAAGTCTCGCCGAAGCGCCGCGGGGGCGAGCCCCGGCCTTTGCGCCGCCGGCGCGATTGCCCTAGGTTGCGGCCAGACCGGATGCCGGATCCGGCGCGACTGGGACTGACGAAGGGAGTGGTTGGAAGATGATGATGCGAAGGAGAAGGCCGCTGATGCGGACGGCGATGCTCGGCGGTGCCGGGTACATGGTCGGCAAGAGAGCCGCGCAATCTTCCGAGCGGGAGCAGGGGCAGGAACAGCGCCTCGACGCGCTCGAACAGCAGGGAGCCCCGGCCGCTGCGCCCGCCGCGGCGGCCCCGCCGCCCGGGCCCGCTGCCCCGGCCGCCGGCGACGTCGTCGCCCAGCTGCAGCAGCTCAAACAGCTGCTCGACTCCGGTGCCCTCACCCAGGACGAGTTCGACGCCGCCAAGACGAAGCTGCTGGGGGTCTGAGGACGATGAGCGATCAGACCACGCAGTCCCTGGGCCCGGTGCAGATGCTGGTCGTCGGCTTCGACGGCAACCGCTTCGAGGGCCGCATCCTCGCCGAGCTCGAGCGCCTCGCCGAGCAGGACATCGTCCGCCTCGTCGACCTGCTCTTCGTCAGCAAGGACGAGTCGGGAGCGGTGACGGCGCTGGAGGCCAGCGACCTCGGCGTCGACCCGGGCGGCGAGCCCGGCAAGCACCTGGCGACCCTGATCGGCCTCGCGGCCGAGGGCGACGGCTCCGGCGAGCCCGAGCCTGGAGACGACGAGTACGACCTCGAGCAGGTCTGGTTCGTCGCCGACGAGATCCCGGCCGGGACCGCCGCGGCGATCGTCCTGCTCGAGCACCGCTGGGCGATCGGCCTGCGCGAGGCGACCCAGGCCGCCGACGGCGAGCTGCTGGCCGAGGCCTGGGTCCACCCGCTCGACCTCGCCGCGGTCGGCCTCGGCCCCGGCGCCGCCTAGATGTAAGACCCAGCAACGTTGTTCACCTCGACAAGCCGAGCCCGGGCGGCCTATGAGCGAGGGAGCCGTGCGGTCCGCGCCAGTAGCTG
>Ga0208356_1000042_pt1 | contig 47901 bp, 51 predicted proteins | sample NGESurshal072012_4_FD_184467 | JGI IMG/M metagenome (GOLD analysis project Ga0208356, IMG submission 184467) | Arctic peat soil microbial communities from Barrow, Alaska - NGEE Surface sample 53-1 shallow-072012 (SPAdes) | ecosystem: Environmental > Terrestrial > Soil > Wetlands > Peat ... | reverse complement strand
CCTCGAATGCTGCGCAGAGACTGCGAAAGCGACGCGATGCGCGGAGGCGGCCATCGACGCGCGGAAGTTCTACACCGCCGGTGGTGCGGTAACTGCGCTGGGTGAGCAACGTGGGTCCTCCAAGCGAATGCCATAGCGCGGCGCGCGATCGTGGTGAGATGGACTGCTGTGCTGGTCGCCTGGGAGGGTTCTGCATACAGCCGACCGACGAACGTCGGGCTGCGGGGGCGGCGCGCACTGACTGCGGTCAGGCCGAGCGCCCATTGGGTCACGATTGAGGATATAGCGCAGCCAAAGTAAACGCGGAGTAAAAGGCGGATCGCGAATTGTTCGGAATGTGGCGGGCTGGCAACAAAGGCCGTTCGCGCGAGCCGACGCCGCGCTGATCAATAGTTGGTTCTGCGTTCTCTGCTTTGTCGCCAAAGGTGGAACGGCACCCAGATGATCAGGCGGAGCAAGACGATCGCGGTGGCGATCTGAATCCAAACGTAGCCGCCCAACTCCCTCAGCATAATCTCGAGCCGCGCGCCCCATGGCTCCGGCACCTGATCGGCGATGGACTCAATCGAGTGGGTCATGAACCGCAGCCAATCCCGAATCCAGTCCGGGTGGTAAATGAAGGCGGCGAAGATCAGCACCCACGTCGCTATCATCGTCAGGAAGCGGAATGTGTGGGCCTTGGCCAATTGGCCGACGGTGGGGGTGTTGGACGACTTAACGGGGACCATTCAAAGCAACCCTTTGGCCCGGCTACGGCCCGCACCAGGCGGCGCGCGCTCGGGGGAGGACGCATAGCTTGGCGATGCCGAGTCTCGCCCGGCGCGGGCGCGCTGTCATTTCTGGTAGCCCCTTGCGCTCGGCGGCGGCATCGCGTTTTTCTGCGAGGGGCTGAGATTGGTATTTGTCCTGGCATTGTTCGTTGCCGCCGCGGGCTGTTGGGTCCACCCGCCACTTCGGATACCGGGGCCGGCCGGGCCGGTTTGCGGTCCGATGCCGGTGGAAGTGCTTCCCGTACCAGCACTGCCTTGCGCGTAAGCGCTGCCCGCCGAAACAACTATCAAGATCGCCGTGATCAGGTTGCGCATCGTCTTCCTCCGGGTTCGGTCAAAGCCATAAACACAACCCGCTGGCTTGATTCTGGTTCACGCCGCCATCGCGAAAGGCGGCTCGGGGAAAGCGCATTCGGGGGTGCTGGGCTCTGCCAAGATGCCCCGAGCCGATCGAACGCACCACCCGCGCCGCCGGCCGCGTCAGGTGGCTTCTACAGTCTGCTGATCATGGAATGATCCACGCCATAGCTGCGCGCGATCGACATCAGCGTCTCGCCGGCCTTTCGGCGCTGCAGGGCCTCGGCGCGCTGGTACGGCGTCAGCTTCGGCTTGCGGCCAAACTTCACGCCCTTGGTTGCGGCGCGGGCCCGACCCTCGCCGGTGCGGCTGATGATCAGTTCGCGCTCGAACTCCGACAAGCCTGCCAGAACGGTCATCATGAGCCGGCCATGCGGCGTGGTCGTATCGCACCAGGTGTCTCGGATCGCCTTGAAGGAGGCGCCCAGCTTGGAGATGCCGTCCACCGTGTTCAGGAGGTCGCGCGTCGATCTGGCCAGCCGATCGAGCCGCACCACCATGACGACATCGCCGGACTGCACCGCCTTCATCAGGGCCGCCAGTTGCGGCCGGTCCGACCTGGCGCCCGACAGCTTCTCGCTAAAGATACGGCTGCAACCGGCGCCTTTCAGCTCGGCGAGCTGGGCGTCAAGGGATTGTTCTCCGGTGCTGACGCGCGCATATCCAAGGATGGCCATTTCGCAACTCCATTTCACACATATAATCCACACAACGTAAGTGACTGGAATCGCAGGGTCAAGCAATTGAGGCGGGCGAGAGGGTGAGGCCCCGCCGCTGCCGGCGTGGGTTTGGCGCAGCGGGGCCGGGCGTGCGCCGGGAAGGTGGCGGCGGGCCCATAGGGAAAACAGGCGAAACCGGCTGATATTCCAGCGAAACGCATCCACCAGCCGGGTGGGCGACCACCTGGTCACCGGACCCGGTCACCGCCCGGCGGGGGACAGGTCATTTCCACCGGGCGGCCACCGCCCGGTGACCAGGCCCCTTGGAACGAATGCGCCCGGCGCAGCTTGGTAACTCACCGGATGCCCTCCTGCCCCCCAGTGGCATCTGCTGAATAGCGGCCTCAGCTTGTACCCCCGAGCTGGGGCCGTTTCACGTCCCGCGAAAGCCGCGCTGGCGGCCCCAAAGGGACACGGCCGGCCAACCCCAGAGCAGACCGGCCGACCGTGCCAGGCCGCGGTAGCGGTTCAGGCGCCGCGACCCGACAGACAAAACCGCTGGTGTGCTGGGGCGTTCCCGGGGGTCCGACGGGCGATGCTTTAAGCCTCAAGTATTTTTCTCGGCGCCGGCGTGCGCGTGTTCTCCGTTGCCTCGATAGGCGGCCCGCATTCAGGATTCCGCGATTAGCGTGGCCGTGAGATTTGACCTTTTCCATAGCTCCGCCCCTTTCATCCCGTGAGTATGGTACGGCCCGCTGCCATCCACCTCTTTCCGGCCGCTGACCAAGCGGAGGCTGTTGCCAGCCCGATTACTCGGTATCCTTTCCCGGCAAGCCGGACCTGCATTGTCCCTACAGGTATCCCGGGCGCTTTTTGCGGCGCGCCCCAATCTTCTCACCGAGCGTTTCGGGTGGTCATCCCCGATTGAGCAGCGGCGGGCCGTTTCACCGTCCCCGGGGTTGCCGGGATATTCTCACTTGGTCGCGGGTCCTATGGGTCACGGTTGCCGACCGAGCTTGCGCGCGGTCTGCGTTGCCTCAAGCGAGATCACGCTAGCCGGGCAGTAGGTCGCAAACAGCGCGTTCGAAACCGACAGGTTGTTGCCCATCGTGTGCGATAGAGCGGCAGGGTAACACCGCCCGCAATGGCCTCGATGGCGCCCGAACGGCGGAAGTCTGCCAGCCAGTGTCCGGCTCTTCCTTGGGAGTCGTCACCGCTAGTCGTCCTGGTGATCGCCGGGGTTTAGGAGTTTGAGCAATTTGGTGCGCGCGGCATGCTCGTCATCGCCAGCTTGCCGCGTTGCAGCCGCAAGTTGGCGATGCTCTATTGTGCGCGCCGGTCCGTGCGGCACTTTGCGCAGCGCGGCGTAAAAAGCTTTATCCGCTGCAACCCATGCGGCGAGTGCAGCTGCAACTCGTTCGTTGATCGTGATCGTGGTCATCGGGGGCTTCCTCCTGTCTTGATGCGCGCATTTCACCTAGCGCTGATTTTCTGCTCGCGTTTCAGTGTCGCGCCAACCAGTGGATCGTGAAATCAGTCCCAGTGACACGACCGCTTGACGGCCGGGTCGAACCTCCCGCCAATGCAGGTGATCTTCCGGCCGCACGGATGCACTGCTGTTGCTTGCTCCCCAGTCCTTATGAGGCCCCAATTCCATACTGCTTGGCTCGCCTTGTAGGGATCAGCCGGACACTTCTTGGCGTGGCTAGTCTTGGCGTGGCCGGCAGAAGGGGCAAGAATTGAGGCGACGAAAATCAGTAGTAAGGCACCTTTGCGCATTTGCATCCTCCCAATCTGCGCGGCATCATGATGGGATCAGTGGGACTTGCCAAGGTGGCTGTAGAATCCTCGCAAACCGTCAGGTGTTTCCGCAGGACTTCGACAAGCAGCAAACCCAATCCCCGCGAACCCGATCAAGAGCATCGCCTATGTTGGCGATCGGCACGATCATCGTCGAGATGCCCATCGTCGCAATCGCTGCCCTGGCTATCGCGGCCCACTGACCCGGCGAGGTGGCGTCGCGCTCTTCGCCGTCTGGCAACTTGCGCGTTCGGTGATCCGCTTATGATTAACGAGACCCGATCGCAGCCATGACTTGAGGCAGGAGACCGGGATGCAGGAAATACCCGCGACTTCCGGTGTACGCCTTAACGCAGCGTTAAATTCTGTCCGTCACGAATCGGTTGCCGGCGTGGGTCAGCATTTCGAGGGCCCGATGAATTATCAAGCATTCACTAACGACGCCCTTTTGATGATGCATTTCAGCACCCGTGGCGCACTGGCCGTGGACGATGAACTGACGAGGCTGAGTGCAGAATGTCGGTTTCGTGTCCGCGAGAACTCCGATTGGAAGAAGCACGCTGACGATCTGGAAGCGGAGATGAGCAAACGCGAGATGAACTTTGAGGCAATCGACTGGCTCCAAATCCAGACAGTCGATGGCGTCCCGGATAGCGCAGCTCTGCAGCCCGAACCTCCTCAGCCGGATCGCGGTTCGGCGCCGCGTGACCCGGTCTCAAGAGAGGCCGACGACGGCAATGCGCGTTTGAAGAGAAGGATTGCGGCCTTCATCAGGATGTCCTGACCGGGGTGCCCCGCCGCCATTCAGCGGTGTTTGATCTGTGCACGGTGGCAGGAAACTCTGTCCACTACTGAGGGAGAGTTTTGTAGATCCCCGCGATCAAAAGCTCGCGGCCAATTCGCTCCTCGACACGTCGGATAGCGAAGTGCTCATCGCTTGCTTTGGTCGTGCCGGTCTTGATCGCGCGGCCGATATAAAACCTGTATTCCCAGACGCCCGCCTCAACCGATTTGAGGGAGTATTCGATCCCTTTGTAATTCATGGGGCCGCGATGCGTGACCACCATCCACGGTCCCGAACCGCCCTCGCGCGCGAGCAGGCCCGGCCGGGATCATGCCGGCACTGGCGCAGCCCGCGCTTTTGGAAACGGCCGAAAGCTCAAGGCCATCAGAAATGCACCGAGGCCCATGCCCCACGCGCCGATATAGAGCCACGCGTAGCTGGCGAAGGTGTCGTAGATCAGGCCGCCGGCAATCGGTCCGGTGGCCATGCCGAGACTACCCGCCATCGCGGTGCCGCCAATCACGGTGCCCATCATCTTCAACGGGAAATTTTCCCGCGCCAGCACCGAATAGAGCGGCATGACGCCGGCATAGATGAAGCCGAACAACGCGGCGACCGCATAGAACGCGGCAAGCTCGCGCACGAAGACGTAGGACAGCGCACCGAACGCCTGGACCAGCAGCCCCAGGACCAGAACGCGCTTGGCGCCGAAGCGGTCGCCGAGCAGCCCGAAGGCGATGCGGCCGCCCAATCCCGCGAGCCCCTCCACGCTGTAAATCGACACCGCGGCCAGCATCGGGATGCCGCAACTGATGGCGTAGCTCACGGTGTGGATGATCGGACCGGAATGCGTGGCGCAGCAGAAGAAATTTGTCGCGAGAAGGATGATGAACTGCGGCGACCGTACCGCCTGCGAGAGCGACATTTCCGATTGCGGTCCTGCATCGCCGGATGCAGCGGCACCGCCTGCGAGCGCGGGCGGGCGGCGCACCAGCAGCGCGACCGGAATCATGATGGCCGCGACGACGACGGCGAGGATCTGCATCGTGGTTCGCCAGTCATGGCTGGAGACGAGCCAAGCCACGAGCGGCGACATGGTCATCGGCGCCATCCCCATGCCGGCTGACACCAGCGACACCGCAAGGCTGCGATGGGTGTCGAACCAGCCGGTGACGCAGGCCATCATCGGCGCGAAGATGGCGGCGGCCGCCGCTCCGACCGGCAGGCCGAAGAGGAGCTGAAACTCGATCAATGACGTCGCGCGGCTCGCCAGCGCGAGGCTTGCCGCGATGACGATTGAGCCGGTCAGCACCACCGGGAGCGGCCCGACCCGATCCGACAAGGTCCCCCAGATCATGCTGGCGAAGGCCATTGCAAGGAAGCCGATCGTCATGGCGCTGGATACGCCGGCGACCGACCAGCCGGTATCCCGTGTGATCGGCTGCAGCAAAACCGGCAGCGAAAACATGCCGCCGATGGCAACACAGCCCAACAGGCCGCCGGCCGCTACAATGACCCAGCGATAGCGAGAATTGCTCATTCCACATCTCCGTTCCAGCTTTCGGGACAAGGACGAATGAGGAGCCGCGAAAGGCGACACGCTGGGCTTGCATGCCGTCTCACTTCTCTGTGAGCCTGTTATAAGTGCCTGGGCATTCCCCGGCGTCTCAACGCGAGCGGCTATAAAGACGCGGAGAAGCGACACCCATCGCCAACGCCACCAGCGTTGCCGAACACCGCGACCCGTTTCATGCGCGCAGGTGCTTCCCTCAGATGTCGTTAAAAATCACGGTAGCGTCTGTTCCTGGACCAGCCCTTGTGCCGAACACCTCAAAAGCAAAGGCCGCCCGGAGGGCGGCCGCTTCGTCCCGTCCAAAATCCCGAAACGGTCTCACCGGACCATCATCGTGTCCGAGCTGGTGAGAGCCATGGTTTTGCCGGCCTTTATGACGTGCGCGGTCTGGGTGTAATCCGAGGTGCTGCGGGCGGAGATCCCGAAAGCGGCTACCGCAAGGCCCGCCACAAGCGCAACGGCCACGATCTTCAGGTGGGTCGCACGGTCGGCCGAGTGAATCGAGTGGTTCATGGAAGCCTCCTGGCGTCTGAGAGCGCCGCTTTGTTGGGAACAGGGTTACCCCGCGCCTGTTTCAGGATGGTTTCATGGGTTCCGCAAAATGGTTTCGTCCGGGGGTTTTGGCGCCCGAAAAAAGGGGGTGAGGGAAGCGCCTGACCGACACCGCCGCCAGGATGCTCGACGCCGAAAAGGCGATGATCTGACGGCCGCCAACCGCCTCAAATCGAGGCGCGCGGGCCGGCGGACTGTCAAGATAGCTTGTCTTGCGCGGCTTGTTGCGCTGCGCTAAGCCTCGGAACAATTCCAATGAACGAATCTGCGGAGCCAGAAACCGCAGGAAAAGGTCTGGCCGATGACCGGAATTTTGCAGAATTATCTTCCACTTGCGGTGTTTATTGGAGTGGCAAGCCTGATCGGTTTGGCGCTGTTGATCTCCCCTTTCCTGGTCGCTTTCCAGCAGCCGGATCCGGAAAAGCTTTCCGCCTATGAATGCGGATTCAACGCTTTCGACGACGCCCGCATGAAGTTCGACGTCCGGTTCTATCTGGTCGCGATCCTCTTCATCATCTTCGATCTTGAAGTGGCGTTCCTGTTTCCCTGGGCGGTGGCGTTTGGAAAGCTCGGCGCAACCGGCTTCTGGTCGATGATTGTTTTCCTGGCGGTCCTCACCGTCGGCTTTGCCTATGAGTGGAAGAAAGGCGCGCTCGAATGGGATTGAGCCCTGGGTCCACTGCCGGCCGGCAAACACGCTCGGCGACGCCCGTCGGCGCGCAGCCGTTCGTGGCGCCGGCCGCGACCGGCATTCTCGATCCCGCCACCGGCAGGCCGGTTGGCGCCGCCGATCCCTACTTTCTCGAGGTCAATCACGAACTGTCCGACAAGGGCTTCTTTGTTGCCGCCGCCGACGATCTCATCACCTGGGCGCGCACCGGTTCGCTGATGTGGATGACCTTCGGTCTCGCCTGCTGCGCGATCGAGATGATGCAGGTGTCGATGCCGCGCTACGACGTCGAGCGTTTCGGCTTTGCGCCGCGCGCTTCGCCGCGGCAGTCCGACGTGATGATCGTGGCGGGCACGCTGACCAACAAGATGGCGCCGGCGTTGCGCAAGGTCTACGACCAGATGCCGGAGCCGCGTTACGTGATCTCGATGGGGTCCTGCGCCAATGGCGGCGGCTACTATCATTATTCGTATTCGGTAGTGCGCGGCTGCGACCGCATCGTGCCGATCGATATCTATGTGCCGGGGTGCCCGCCCACGGCGGAAGCGCTGCTTTACGGCATCCTGCTGCTGCAGAAGAAGATCCGGCGCACCGGAACCATCGAACGCTGAAGGCTTTTGCAATGGACGACGGCAGGCTCGACGCCCTGGGGCAGACGATTGTTGGCGCGCTGGCCGGCGCCGCGGCCGGGCATTCGATCGCGTTCGGCCAGCTTACGGTGAATGTGCAGGCCGAAAAGATCGTCGATGTCGTCAAATTCCTGCGCGACGACCCCGCCTGCCGCTTCGTCAGCTTCACCGACGTCACTGCGGTCGACTATCCCGGGCGCGAGAAGCGCTTCGACGTGGTCTATCATTTGCTGTCGCCGACGCTGAACGCCCGCATCCGGTTGCGCGCGGAGGCCGGCGAAACCACGCAGGTGCCTTCGATCATCGAGGTGTTTCCCGGTGCCGATTGGTTCGAGCGCGAATGCTACGATCTCTATGGCGTGATCTTCATCGGCCACCCCGACATGCGGCGGCTGCTGACCGATTACGGTTTCGACGGCCATCCGCTGCGCAAGGATTTTCCGCTCACCGGCTTTGTCGAGGTGCGCTACGACGACCAGGAGAAACGGGTGGTGTATGAGCCCGTCCGGCTCAATCAGGAATTCCGCAATTTCGATTTCCTCTCGCCCTGGGAGGGCGCGGACTATCCGATCCTGCCGGGCGACGAGAAGGCGGGGCCGAAGGTAGGTGGATAATCGCATGAACCTCGATGCACACTCAGCCCTCATCCTGAGGAGCCGCGCGTCGCGCGGCGTCTCGAAGGACGGCGTTGGTTGTTGCGTCGCATGGTTCGAGACGCGCTGCTTCGCCGCGCTCCTCACCATAAGGGGTACTCGGAACGGTGCCATTCGCCATTCGCTATCCGCCATTCGCCCGAAAGCGGACGCCACCTCATGAACGAACAGAACCTCCGCAACTTCACCATCAATTTCGGGCCGCAGCATCCGGCGGCGCATGGCGTGCTGCGTCTGGTGCTGGAACTCGACGGCGAGGTGGTGGCGCGGGTCGATCCGCATATCGGCCTGCTTCATCGCGGCACCGAGAAGCTGATCGAGCATAAGACCTATCTGCAGGCGATCCCGTATTTCGATCGGCTCGACTACGTCGCGCCGATGAACCAGGAGCACGCGTTCTGCCTGGCGGCGGAAAAGCTGCTCGGCATCGCGGCGCCGCGCCGTGGCCAGCTGATCCGGGTGTTGTATTGCGAGATCGGCCGCATCCTGTCGCATCTTCTCAACGTCACCACCCAGGCGATGGACGTCGGTGCGCTGACCCCGCCGCTGTGGGGCTTCGAAGAGCGCGAAAAGCTGATGGTGTTTTACGAGCGCGCCTCCGGCTCGCGGATGCATGCGGCGTTTTTCCGGATCGGCGGCGTGCACCAGGATCTGCCGCCCAGATTGATCGACGATATCGATGCCTGGTGCGAACCGTTCCTCGGCGTCGTCGCCGATCTCGAGCGGCTCCTGACCGGCAACCGCATCTTCAAGCAGCGCAATGTCGACATCGGCGTGGTGACGCTGAAGCAGGCCTGGGAATGGGGTTTTTCCGGCGTGATGGTGCGCGGCTCGGGTGCGGCGTGGGATCTGCGCAAGGCGCAGCCCTACGAGTGCTACGCCGAGATGGATTTCGATATTCCGATCGGCAAGAACGGCGACTGTTACGACCGCTACTGCATTCGCATGGAAGAAATGCGCCAGTCGGTGCGCATCATGAAACAGTGCATCGCGAAGCTGCGCGCGCCGGACGGGCAGGGACCTGTCGCCATTGAAGATAACAAGATCTTCCCGCCGCGCCGGGCCGTGATGAAGCGCTCGATGGAAGCGTTGATCCATCATTTCAAGCTTTATACCGAGGGCTTCCATGTGCCGGCCGGCGAGGTCTATGCCGCGGTCGAGGCGCCGAAGGGCGAGTTCGGCGTCTATCTGGTCGCCGACGGCAGCAACAAGCCCTACAAATGCAAGATCCGGGCGCCGGGCTTTGCCCATCTGCAGGCGATGGATTTCATCTGCAGGGGTCACCTCCTGGCCGACGTCTCCGCGATCCTGGGCTCGCTCGACATCGTGTTCGGAGAGGTCGACCGGTGATGGCGCAGGCGCCCATCCAGTTTGACCGCACCTCGGGGGTTCTTGCAGGAGCCAATCTGTGGGAGCGGACGGCTGCGCTGGCGCTGGCCACCGGCTCGAAAATATCGTCGCACTTTTCGCATCGCGGCTACATCGGCTGCGCCAATCTGTTGCGCAGGACGCTGCCCGACCGCAACATCGCGATCAAGCTCAACGCGGACGCGACCTTCGAATTTCCCTATGGCGACGGCTACTGGAGCAAGCTGCTCAATCGTTCCTACCATTATGAGGACGAACTCGAACTGCTGTTTCGCGATTCGGCCGCCGTCGACTTCACACTGATCGATTGCGGCGCCAATTATGGCTACTGGTCGGTGCTGGTCTCGAGCGCGCCGCTCGGCTCGCACAAGGCGATCGCGATCGAGCCGTCGTCGCAGAATTTTGCCAAGCTCAGGAACAATGCCGAGATCAACGGCAACCGGTTCGAATTGATGAGATGCGCGATCGGCGCGGCCAGAGGAAGGGCGCGGCTCTCCGGCACCAAGCACGAGGCGTTCAGCATCGCCGGCGATCCGGCCAACGGCGGTGAGGAAGTGGCGGTCATCGCGCTCGACAATCTGCTCGACGACGGCAAGGTATCCGCCGGCGGCAGGTACCTGATCAAGCTCGATGTCGAGGGTGTCGAAATCGACGCCATCAAAGGCGGCACGCGGCTGTTGCAGGGCGACAGCGTGATATTGTGCGAAGAGCACGGCAACGACCCCCGGCATACCGTGTCGCGCTATATCATTGAACAGACGCCGCTGAAGCTGATCGTCTACGATCCCAGAAGCCGTCGTCTCGAAACCGTCACCGAGCTTTCCATTCTCGACCGCATCAAGGTTTCGTCCAACGTCGGTTATAATGTATTCGGTACCGCAAGCGCGTTCTGGCTGGATCGGATCAATGCCCTGAACGCCAACGCCGCGCGCCGCACGCAATGAGAGACTGAGAGAGATGTCCGTCCGCCGCCTTGCACCCAAGGAAATGCAGCCCGCCAGTTTCGCGTTCACCGCGGAAACCCTGGCCTGGGCGAAGCAGCAGATCGCCAAATACCCGGAGGGCCGGCAGGCCTCGGCAGCGATCGCGATCCTGTGGCGGGTGCAGGAACAGCATGAAGGTTGGATTTCGGAGGCGGCGATCCGCGCGGTCGCGGACCTGCTCGAGATGCCCTACATCCGCATGCTGGAGATCGCGACCTTCTACACCATGTTTCAGCTGCAGCCGGTCGGCAGGAAGGCCCATGTTCAGGTCTGCGGCACCACGCCGTGCCGGCTGCGAGGCGCCGGCGACCTGATCGAGGTCTGCCAAGGCCGCATCCACCACGATCCCTTCCAGTTGTCCAAGGACGGCAATTTCAGCTGGGAGGAGGTCGAGTGCCTCGGCGCCTGCGTGAACGCGCCGATGGTGCTGATCTGGAAGGACACCTACGAGGACCTGACCAAGGAAAGCTTCGGCAGGGTGCTGGACGGCTTTGCTTCCGGCAAGCCGGTGCAGCCGGGCCCGCAGAACGGCCGCCAGTTCTCGGCGCCAGTCGGCGGACCGACCACGCTGAAGGAAACTACATGATGCCTGCTCACGCACGATCCATTCGCCGATCCGGGGAAGCTTCAAGTCATGCTTGACGACAAGGACCGTATCTTCCGCAATCTCTACGGCCTGCAGGACTGGGGCCTCGATGGCGCGCGCCGCCGCGGCGCATGGGACGGCACCAAGGCGATCATCGACAAGGGCCGCGACTGGATCATCAACGAGATGAAGGCCTCGGGCCTGCGCGGCCGTGGCGGCGCGGGGTTTCCGACCGGGCTCAAATGGTCGTTCATGCCGAAGGAATCCACCGACGGCCGGCCGAGCTATCTCGTGGTCAATGCCGACGAGTCCGAACCCGGCACCTGCAAGGATCGGGAGATCATGCGGCACGATCCGCATTTGCTGGTCGAGGGCTGCCTGATCGCGAGCTTCGCGATGGGGGCGCATGCCTGCTACGTCTATGTGCGCGGCGAATTCATCCGCGAGCGCGAGCATCTGCAGACCGCGGTCGATCAGGCCTATGAGGCGAAGTTGATCGGCAAGGACAATGTCAATGGCTGGCCGTTCGATCTGTATGTGACCCACGGCGCCGGCGCCTATATCTGCGGTGAAGAGACCGCGCTGCTCGAGAGCCTCGAAGGCAAGAAGGGCCAGCCGCGGCTGAAGCCGCCGTTCCCCGCCAATGTCGGGCTCTACGGCTGCCCGACCACGGTCAACAATGTCGAGTCGATCGCGGTGGCGCCGGACATCCTGCGGCGCGGCGCGGCGTGGTTTGCCGGCATCGGGCGGCCCAACAATGTCGGCACCAAGCTGTTCTGCATCTCCGGCCATGTCGAACGTCCCTGCAATGTCGAAGAGGCGATGGGCATCCCGTTCCGCGAGTTGATCGAGCGCCATTGCGGCGGCATCCGCGGCGGCTGGGACAACCTCAAGGCGGTGATCCCCGGCGGTTCGTCGGTGCGCATGGTCCCGGCCGAGCAGATCATCGATACCCCGATGGATTTCGACAGCCTGGGCAAGCTGCGCTCCGGGCTCGGCACCGCCGCCGTCATCGTGATGGACAAGTCGACCGACCTGATCCGGGCCATCGCGCGCATTTCCTATTTCTACAAGCACGAGAGCTGCGGCCAGTGCACGCCTTGCCGCGAGGGCACGGGGTGGATGTGGCGGGTGCTGACCCGCATGGCCGAGGGTCGCGCCCACAAGCGCGAGATCGACATGCTGCTCGAGGTGACGAAGCAGGTCGAGGGTCACACCATCTGCGCGCTCGGCGACGCCGCGGCCTGGCCGATCCAGGGCCTGATCGCGCATTTCCGCTACGAGATCGAGCAGCGGATCGATGAATATTCGCACAAGGCGGATATCGACGATGTCGGGATTCTCGATCCCGACCATATGGTCGCGGCGGAGTAGCGCCGATGTCGCAGCCGAGCATTTTCTGGTGGCAGAAATACGGGACGCTGGCGCAGATGGCGCAGGCGGCCGTGGCGCTGCTTGGTTTTGTGGCGATCCTGTTCCAGATCAACGAAATCAGGTCGAATACGCGCGCGGCGAGCGCGCGGCAGGCGTTTCTGGGCTATACCGATCTGGCGTTCCGGAACCCCAAATTCTCGCAGCCCGATTACGATGCGATCAAGGCGGCCAGCCCGGACGAGAGGGTTCAATATGAGAGTTTCGTGTCCTATTTTCTCTATGCCTGCGAGGAAGCCACCGCCGCCTTCGCCGGCCGGCCCGAATGGCAGGCCTCCTGCGATTACGATTTGAAACCGCATCTGCCGTTCCTGTGCGAGAAGAACCAGGCCGAACCGGCTTACCTCGCGACCTACAGCGCCGACACCCAGCGATGGGTGAAGGCATCCATGACGACCGCCAGCGTCACGCCACCCGATTGCAAGCTCGGAAAGACTTGAGACCGCAATGACCAAACTCATCATCGATGGCAAAGAGATCGATGTTCCCGCCGAGTATACGCTGCTGCAGGCCTGCGAGGCGGCGGGCGCCGAGATTCCGCGGTTTTGCTACCACGAGCGGCTGTCGATCGCCGGCAATTGCCGGATGTGCCTGGTCGAGGTGAAGGGCGGGCCGAAGCCGGTCGCAAGCTGCGCCTGGGGCGTTCGCGATTGCCGTCCCGGACCCAAGGGCGAGCCCCCGGAAATCTCGACCCGCTCGCCGATGGTGAAGAAAGCGCGCGAAGGCGTGATGGAATTCCTGCTGATCAACCACCCGCTGGATTGCCCGATCTGCGATCAGGGCGGCGAGTGCGACCTGCAGGATCAGGCCATGGGCTATGGCGTCGATAGCAGCCGCTTTGCCGAAAACAAGCGGGCGGTCGAGGACAAGTACCTCGGCGCGCTGGTCAAGACCTCGATGAACCGCTGCATCCAGTGCACCCGCTGCGTCCGCTTTTCCGCCGAAGTCTGCGGCGCCCCGGAAATGGGAGCTACCGGCCGCGGCGAGGACATGGAGATCACCACCTATCTCGAACATGCGCTGACGTCGGAGTTGCAGGGCAATCTCGTCGATATCTGCCCGGTCGGGGCATTGACCTCGAAGCCCTATGCGTTCGCGGCGCGTCCGTGGGAGCTGGGCAAGACCCAGTCGATCGACGTCATGGACGGCGTCGGTTCGGCGATCCGGGTCGACACCCGCGGCCGCGAGGTGATGCGGATTCTGCCGCGCGTCAACGAGGCGGTGAACGAGGAATGGATTTCCGACAAGACCCGTCACATCGTCGACGGTCTGCGCACCCAGCGGCTTGATCGCCCCTATATCCGGGACAACGGCCAGCTCCGCGCGGCGTCGTGGGCGGAGGCCTTCGCCGCGATCGCGGCCAAAGGCGGCCGCATCGACGGCAAGCGCATCGGCGCCATCGCGGGCGATCTTGCCGCGGTCGAAGAGATGTTTGCGCTGAAGGACCTTTTGGCGAGATGCGGCTCGGTCAATCTCGCGACCCAGGGTGGCGACGGCTTCGATGCCGCGGCCGGCCGCGCCTCATACATTTTCAATCCGACCATTGCCGGCATCGAACAGGCCGACGCGCTGCTGATCGTCGGCTCGAATCCGCGCAAGGAGGCTGCCGTCCTCAATGCGCGTATCCGCAAGCGCTGGCGCAGCGGGCATCTCAAGATCGGCGTGATCGGCGCCAAGGCCGATTTCACCTATGCTCATGATTATCTGGGCGCCGGCACGGATTCGCTGGTCAAGCTTGCCGCCGGCAAGCATTCTTTCGCCGATGTGCTGAAGGGCGCCAGGAATCCGATGGTCCTGGTCGGAGCCGGCGTCGCCGCACGGCACGACGGCGCTGCGCTGCTGGCGCAGGCGGCCAAGCTCGCGCTGAATGTCGGCGCGGTCAAGGACGGCTGGAACGGCTTTGCCGTGCTGCACGACACGGCTTCCCGGGTCGGCGCGCTCGATATCGGCTTCGCGCCGGCTGCGGGCGGCCTCAGCGCAGCCCAGATGACGACGTTCGGAACCCTCGACGTCCTGTTCCTGCTCGGGGCCGATGAAGTCAAGGTGCCCGACGGCACCTTCGTGGTTTACATCGGCACCCATGGCGACCGCGGCGCGCATCGGGCCGATGTCATCCTGCCGGGGGCGGCCTATACCGAGAAATCCGGCATCTATGTCAACACCGAAGGCCGGGTGCAGATGGCGAGCCGCGCGGCGTTTCCGCCGGGCGACGCGCGCGAGGATTGGGCGATCATCCGCGCGCTGTCGGAGGTGCTGGGCCGGAAGCTGCCTTACGATTCGCTCGGGGCATTGCGGCAGGCGATCTTCAAGGCGACGCCGCATCTGATGCGCGTCGACCAGATCGAGCCCGGCAATACCGCCGATCTGCGGGCCCTCGCCGGCAAGGGCGGCCGCATCGAGAAAGCGCCGTTCAAGACCACCGTTGAGGATTATTACCTGACCAACCCGATCGCGCGCGCGTCTGCGGTGATGGCGGAATGTTCCCGTCTCGCCTCCGGGCAGATGCTGTCGGCGGCGGAATGAGCGTGACCTGATGGCTGGATTCTTCGCAAGCGCATTCTGGACCGGCTTCCTCTGGCCGCTGATCGTCATGGTCGCGGAGAGCGTATTGCTGCTCGTGGTGCTGCTGATCGTGATCGCCTACCTCCTGCTCGCCGACCGCAAGATCTGGGCGGCGGTGCAGATCCGGCGTGGACCCAATGTGGTCGGCCCGTTCGGGCTGCTGCAATCCTTCGCCGACCTGTTGAAGTTCGTGCTCAAGGAACCGATCATTCCCGCCGGCGCCAACAAGGGCGTGTTCCTGCTCGCGCCGCTGGTATCGTGCGTGCTGGCGCTGGCGGCGTGGGCCGTGATCCCGATGAATCTCGGCTGGGTGATCTCCGATATCAATGTCGGCGTACTCTATATTTTCGCGATCTCGTCGCTGTCGATCTACGGCATCATCATGGCCGGCTGGTCGTCGAACTCGAAATATCCGTTTCTCGCCGCGCTGCGCTCGGCGGCCCAGATGGTGAGTTACGAGGTCTCGATCGGATTCGTCATCATCACCGTGCTGTTGTGCGCGGGGTCGCTCAATCTTTCCACCGTGGTCGAGGCGCAGAACACCCGCGGGTTCGGCGGATTGATCGGCCTGCCGCAATTGACCTTCCTGAACTGGTATGTGTGGCCGCTGTTCCCGATGTTTGTAGTGTTCTATGTCTCATCGCTGGCGGAAACCAACCGCCCGCCGTTCGACCTGGTGGAAGCCGAATCCGAACTGGTGGCAGGCTTCATGGTCGAATACGGCTCGACGCCGTATCTGTTGTTCATGCTCGGCGAATATGTCGCGATCACCACGATGTGCGCGATGGCGACCATCCTGTTCCTCGGCGGCTGGCTGCCGCCGATCGCGCTGCCGCCGTTCACCTGGGTGCCCGGCGTGATCTGGTTTGCGCTGAAGGTATTTTTCATGTTCTTCCTGTTTGCGATGGCGAAGGCGATCGTGCCGCGCTACCGCTACGATCAATTGATGCGGCTCGGCTGGAAGGTGTTCCTGCCGCTGTCGCTGGCGATGGTGGTGATCGTCGCCGGCGTGCTGCATTTCGCGGGGATCGCGCCGACATGAGGTCGCCATGAGTGTCAACGCCACAGCCCGCTCGCTGCTCTTGTCCGAATTCGTATCGGCGTTCTTTCTCACCATGCGTTATTTCTTCCAGCCGAAGGTGACGCTGAACTATCCGTTCGAGAAGGGCCCGATCTCGCCGCGCTTCCGCGGCGAGCATGCGCTGCGCCGTTATCCCAATGGCGAGGAACGCTGCATCGCCTGCAAGCTGTGCGAGGCGATCTGCCCGGCGCAGGCGATTACCATCGAGGCCGGCCCGCGCCGCAACGACGGCACCCGCCGCGCCGTGCGCTACGACATCGACATGGTGAAGTGCATCTATTGCGGGCTTTGCCAGGAGGCCTGCCCGGTCGACGCCATCGTCGAGGGACCGAATTTCGAATTCGCGACCGAAACCCGCGAGGAACTCTACTATGACAAGGCGAAACTGCTCGCCAACGGCGACCGCTGGGAGCGCGAGATTGCGAAATCAATCGAACTCGACGCGCCGTACCGGTGAGGTCATGAGCCTGGTCCGCAAGATGCAGGGATGTGCCGCGCGGACCGTCGGCTCTCTCCCCCCCTGTGGGGGAGAGCTGGAGAGGGGGGTAAGCCCCGATCCCGGTGGGTGCGGCTCACCCCCCTCCCTGACCCTCCCCCACAAGGGGGGAGGGAACGGAGAGGGGGTGCCGCGACGTGAGCGCTTGTCGCGGTGTTCTTCGATTGGAGCCCGAAAACTTGCCGCGTTGCGCGCTCGGCTCTCTCCCCCCTTGTGGGGGAGAGGTGGAGAGGGGGGTACCCCGAACTCCGGCGCTTGCGGTTCACCCCCCTCCCTGACCCTCCTCCGCAAGGGGGGAGGGAACGCCGTCGAGTTTGCGGGTGGATGCGTAGCTCATGGTGGGAGCGCGTTCGCATGATGCTTCCCGCGCTGTTCTTCTATCTGTTTGCCGCCGTCTGCGTCGCGTCCGCGGTGATGGTGATCGTGTCGCGCAATCCGGTGCACTCCGTGCTGTTCCTGATCCTGGCGTTCGTCAACGCCGCCGGGCTGTTCGTGCTGATGGGCGCCGAGTTCCTGGCGATGGTTCTCATCTTCGTATACGTCGGCGCGGTCGCGGTGCTGTTCCTGTTCGTGATCATGATGCTGGATGTCGATTTTGCCGAACTGCGCGAAGGCTTCATCGAATATCTGCCGATCGGCATCGTGATCGGCGGAATTTTCCTGTTTGAGCTGCTGCTGACCGTCGGCTTCTGGGTGATCAATCCCGGCGTCGCCAAATCGATCACGTCGGCGATCCCCGCCAATGTCAGCAACACCGAGGCGCTGGGGCTCGTGATCTACACCAAGTACATTCACTACTTCCAGATCTCGGGCATGGTGCTGCTGGTCGCGATGATCGGCGCCATCGTGCTGACGCTGCGTCACAAGGTCAATGTCAAGCGTCAGGACATCAATGTGCAGAACGCACGGACGCCGGAGCTTGCGATGAGCATCCGCAAGGTGGCGTCGGGGCAGGGCCTGCAGGAAGCGGACGCGCCGGAGTGGGTGCAATGACGATCGGTCTCGGACACTACCTCGCGGTCGGCGCCATCCTGTTCACGCTCGGGATTCTCGGCATCTTCCTCAACCGCAAGAACATCATCGTCATCCTGATGTCGATCGAGTTGATCTTGCTCGCGGTCAACATCAACCTGGTGGCGTTTTCGACCTTCCTCGGCGACATCGTCGGCCAGGTGTTCGCGCTGCTCGTGCTGACGGTGGCCGCGGCGGAAACCGCGATCGGTCTGGCGGTGCTGGTGGTGTATTTCCGCAACCGCGGCTCGATCGCGGTTGAAGACGTCAATCTGATGAAGGGCTAACGCGTCAATGATCCAGGCAATCGTTTTTCTGCCGCTGATCGGCGCGGTACTCGCAGGCCTGATCGCCATCTTCGGCGCGCATGCGCGGCATCCCGGCGGCGACACCGTCGAATCTCACGGCGATAGCCATGGCCACGGCGCCGTCCCGGTCAACGATGCCGGCGTCATTCATGCCGCCAGCCACGAATCCGATGCACACGACGATCATCATGCGGTCGAGCCGGCGGCGGCGGGCTCACGCGCCGCCGAGCTGATCACGACCGGGCTGTTGTTCGTGTCGGCGGCGTTTTCGTGGATCGCGCTGGTCGATGTCGGCTTCATGCATCACGATGTCAGGATCGCGCTGTTTCCATGGATCGTTTCGGGCGACCTGCAGGTCAACTGGTCGCTGCGGGTCGATACGCTGACCGCGGTGATGCTGGTCGTGGTCAACACGGTGTCCTCGCTCGTGCACCTCTATTCGATCGGCTACATGGACGAAGATCCGTACCGGCCGCGATTCTTTGCCTATCTTTCACTGTTCACCTTCGCGATGCTGGTGCTGGTAACCTCGGACAATCTGGTGCAGATGTTCTTCGGCTGGGAAGGCGTCGGCCTTGTGAGCTATCTGCTGATCGGATTCTGGTACCAGAAGCCGGCGGCCAACGCCGCCGCCATCAAGGCGTTCGTGGTCAACCGGATCGGCGATTTCGGTTTTTCGCTCGGCATTTTTGCGGTCTTCATGCTGATCGGCTCGATCGACTTCGAGACCATTTTTGCAGGCGCGCCGGCTCTGACCGGCAAGACCATCGATTTCTTCGGCTGGCACGCCGACGCGCTGACGCTGACCTGCGTGCTGCTGTTCATGGGCGCGATGGGCAAGTCCGCGCAGTTCCTGCTGCACACCTGGTTGCCGGACGCGATGGAAGGTCCGACACCGGTCTCGGCGCTGATTCATGCCGCGACCATGGTGACCGCCGGGGTGTTCATGGTGGCGCGGCTGTCGCCGCTGTTCGAGCTCGCGCCGGATGCGAAGGCGGTGGTGATGTTCTTCGGCGCCACCACCGCGTTCTTCGCGGCGACCATCGGCCTCGTGCAGAACGACATCAAGCGCATCATCGCCTATTCGACCTGTTCGCAGCTCGGCTACATGTTCGTGGCGATGGGAGCGGGGGCCTATTCGGTTGGCATGTTCCATCTGTTCACACATGCCTTCTTCAAGGCGCTGCTGTTCCTGGGTTCGGGCTCGGTGATCTATGCGATGCATCACGAGCAGGACATCCGCAACATGGGCGGGCTGAAGGACAAGATCCCCTACACCTATATCGTGATGGTGATCGGCACCCTGTCGCTGACCGGCTTTCCGCTCACCGCCGGCTATTTCTCCAAGGACGCGATCATCGAATCCGCTTACGCCTCGCATAATCCGCTGGCGTTCTATGGCTACCTGATGACGGTGGTTGCGGTGGCGTTGACCTCGTTCTACTCCTGGCGCCTGATCTTCAAGACCTTCCATGGCGAGCCCCACGACCAGGAGCACTATGAAGCTGCGCATGAGAGCCCGCTATGGATGCTGATCCCGATCGGCGTTCTGGCCGCAGGCTCGATCCTGGCCGGTTTTCCGTTCAAGGAATTGTTCGCCGGCGCCGGTGTCGACGAATTCTTCCGCGAGTCGCTGAAGATGCATCCCGGTATCATCGAGGACATGGAGAAAATGCCGGAGGCCATCAAACTGCTGCCGACGGCGATGATGGCGCTCGGTTTTGTGGTGGCTTGGCTGTTCTATATTCGCCGGCCCTATATGCCGGTGGAACTCGCGCGCCAGCACCAGATGCTGTACCAGTTCCTGCTCAACAAGTGGTATTTCGACGAACTCTACGACCTGATCTTCGTCCGTCCGACGAAGTGGATCGGGCGCTTTCTGTGGAAGGTCGGCGACGGCTACATCATCGACGGCTTCGGTCCCGACGGCGTGTCGGCGCGGGTACTGGATGTTACCCGCAATGTGGTGCGGCTGCAGACCGGATACCTCTATCACTACGCCTTCGCGATGCTGATCGGGGTCGCCGGATTGATCACCTGGTTCATGTTCGGCGTGGGAGGCCAGTGATGACCACCTGGCCCATTCTCTCCGTCGTCACCTTCCTCCCCGTGGTCGGAGCGCTGCTGATCTATCTCAGCGGCGGCGACGACGAAGCCGCGCGGCGCAATGCGCGCTGGATCGCGCTCTGGACCACGCTGATCACCTTTGGCGTGTCGCTGATGCTGGTGTGGCGCTTCGATCCGTCCCAGGCCGACTTCCAGTTCGTCGAGAAGGCGCCTTGGCTGGCCAGCGCCATCACCTACCACATGGGCGTCGACGGCATCTCGCTGCCGTTCGTGATCCTCACCACCGCGCTGTTGCCGTTCTGCATCGTCGCGAGCTGGAAATCGGTGACGATGCGGGTGCGCGAATACATGGTGGCGTTCCTGCTGTTGGAAACGCTGATGGTCGGCACCTTCTGTTCGCTCGACCTCCTGCTGTTCTATCTGTTCTTCGAGGGCGGCCTGATCCCGATGTTCCTGATCATCGGGGTGTGGGGCGGCCCGCGCCGGGTCTACGCTTCCTTCAAGTTCTTCCTCTACACGCTGCTCGGCTCGGTACTGATGCTGCTCGCCATCATGGCGCTGTACTGGAATGCCGGCACCACCGATATTCCGATCCTGATGCATACCGCCGTACCGCGTTCGCTGCAGAACTGGGCGTGGCTGGCGTTCTTTGCGTCCTTTGCGGTGAAGTTGCCGATGTGGCCGGTTCATACCTGGCTGCCGGACGCGCATGTCGAGGCGCCGACCGCAGGTTCGGTGGTCCTCGCTGCGATCCTGCTGAAGATGGGCGGCTACGGTTTTCTGCGCTTCTCGCTGCCGATGTTCCCGCTGGCCTCGCACGATTTTGCGCCGCTGATGTTCTCGCTGTCGGCCATCGCCATCATCTACACCTCGCTGGTGGCGCTGATGCAGGACGACATGAAGAAGCTGATCGCCTATTCTTCGGTCGCCCATATGGGCTTCGTCACCATGGGCATTTTTGCCGGCACCATCCAGGGTGTCGCCGGCGGCGTGTTCCAGATGATTTCGCACGGCATCGTGTCGGGCGCGCTGTTCCTCTGCGTCGGCATCGTCTACGACCGCATGCATACCCGCGAAATCGACGCCTATGGCGGCCTCGTCAACCGCATGCCGCTTTACGCGCTGGTGTTCCTGGTCTTCACCATGGCCAATGTCGGTCTGCCCGGCACCTCCGGCTTCGTCGGCGAGTTCATGTCGCTGATCGGCACCTTCAGGGTCTCGATCCCGACCGCCGTGTTCGCCACCACCGGAGTGATCCTGTCGGCGGCCTATGCGCTGTGGCTCTACCGCAAGATCGTGTTCGGCGCGCTGGTCAAGCCGTCGCTGATGAGCATCAAGGACCTCACATTCCGCGAGGGCCTGACGCTGGTGCCGCTGGTGGCGCTGACCATCCTGTTCGGCGTCTACCCGAAGCCGGTGCTCGATATGTCGGCGGCCTCGGTGCAGCAACTCGTTACCAATTACAGCCACGCGATCACTGCCGTGCAGGCAGCCGCGCTGCAGTGAACGCGGCAGAGCGTTCGGGGTGAGGACTACGCGCCATGAACTTTGAGACTGCAGGTTATCAGTTGCTGCCGGTGCTGCCGGAAATGGTGCTCGCCGTCGGCGCCATGGTGCTGCTGATGATCGGGGCCTATCGGGGCCAGCAGACGACGAGCCTCATCACCGGCCTTGCGGTTTGCCTGCTGGTGCTGACCGGCCTCCTCGAACTGTGGCTTCCGGCGGGAAGACTCACGACCTTCGGCGGCAGCTTCATTGTCGACGACTTTGCCCGCTTCCTGAAGATCCTGGCGCTGATCGGCTCGGCGGCGACGCTGATCCTGTCCGTGGAATTTCTCGCCGACGCCTCGCGGCGAATCTTCGAGTACGCCATCCTGGTGCTGCTCTCGACGCTTGGCATGATGGTGCTGATTTCGGCGGGCGACCTCATCATGCTTTATCTCGGGCTGGAACTGATGAGCCTTGCGCTATATGTGGTCGCGGCCAGCAACCGCGACAACGCGAAATCGACCGAAGCCGGGCTGAAATATTTCGTGCTGGGGGCGCTGTCGTCCGGCATGCTGCTGTACGGCGCATCGCTGGTCTATGGCTTCACCGGCACGGTCGGGTTCGCCGGCATCGCCGCCGCCGCCACTACCGGCAGTCTCGGCATCGTGTTCGGCCTGGTGTTCCTGCTCGCCGGGCTCTGCTTCAAGGTCTCGGCGGTGCCGTTCCACATGTGGACACCCGACGTCTATGAGGGCGCACCGACACCCGTCACCGCGTTTTTCGCCTCGGCGCCGAAGGTCGCGGCGCTGGCGGTGTTCACCCGGGTGGTGCTCACGGCATTTCCGGGCATCCTGTCGCAATGGCAGCAGATCGTGGTGTTCGTCTCGATCGCCTCGATGCTGCTGGGGTCGTTCGCCGCCATCGGCCAGAACAACATCAAGCGGCTGATAGCCTATTCCTCGATCGGCCATATGGGCTTCGCGCTGGTCGGCCTTGCCGCCGGAACCGCAGAGGGCGCGCAGGGCGTGCTGATCTATATCGCGATCTATGTGGCGATGATACTCGGCAGCTTTGCGGTGATCCTGACCATGAAGCGCAACGGCCAGCACGTCGAGAACATCAGCGATTTCGCGGGGTTGTCGCGCACCAATCCGGTGCTGGCGTTCTTCTTCGCGATGCTGCTGTTTTCGCTGGCGGGCATTCCGCCGCTGGCGGGCTTCTTCGCGAAATTCTATGTGTTCGTCGCGGCGATCAAGGCCGGCCTGTTCACGCTCGCCGTGATCGGCGTGCTCGCAAGCGTGGTCGGCGCGTTTTACTATCTAAACATCATCAAGGTGATGTATTTCGACGAGCCACTCTCCCAGCTCGACCCGATGCGCGTGGAATTGCGCATGGTGCTGGCGGTCGCAGGCCTGTTCATCATCTTCTTCTTCGTCTATCCGGGGCCGCTCGTGAGCGTGGCATCGGCAGCGGCGAGGTCGCTTTTCTAGATGGCATTTTCGCTCGGTCCACGGGCTCTCTCGGCGGGTTACCGGCTCGCCGCTTTCGACCAGGTCGGCTCGACCAATGCGGAGGCGCTGTCGCGTGCCCGCGAGGGCGAGCGCGGACCGATCTGGTTTGTGACCTCGGAGCAGACCGCGGGGCGTGGCCGCAGGCATCGTCCCTGGATCGCGCCGCGTGGTAATCTTGCCAGCAGCGTCCTCGAAGTCGTCGATGTCGCGCCATCGGTCGCGGCGACACTAGGGTTTGCCGCCGGGCTCGCGCTCGAGGCGGCGCTGCAAAAGGTAAGCATCGAAGCGTCGTTGAGATCGGGGGGATCGGACGATATGAAGTTTTCGCTGAAATGGCCCAACGACGTGCTCGCAGGTCGGCGCAAGCTCGCGGGCATCCTGCTCGAAGCCGAGGCGGTGGCCGGCGATCGGTTCGCCGTGGTGGTCGGGATCGGCACCAATGTGATCGCAGCGCCAGAGGGGACGCCGACGCCCGCGACCTCGCTTGCGGCGCTCGGCGTGCAGATCGGCGCCGAAGATTTGTTCACGGTCTTGTCGGACTGCTGGGCAGAATTCCGTGGAATCTGGGACGAAGGCCGCGGATTTGACCAGATCCGCCGGCTCTGGCTCGATCGCGCCGCCGGGCTTGGCGAAAGGGTGGCGATCCGGTCCGGCGATTCGACCATCGAGGGCACATTCGACACCCTGGACGGCTCCGGCTGCATGGTCGTCCGGACGCCCGATGGCGGGCGGGTCCCGATCGCTGCCGGCGACGTCTATTTCGGTTCGGTGGCCTCGGTGGGAGCAACGCGATGACGCGGCCGGATGAACTGAGCTTTGCGCCGCTCGGCGGCGTCGGCGAGATCGGCATGAACCTGTCGATCTATGGCCTTGGCAACCGCCATCAGCGGTCCTGGCTCGCGGTCGATCTCGGCGTCTCCTTTGGCGACGAGGAACATCTGCCCGGCATCGATCTCATCATGCCCGACATCCGGTTTCTGGAAAAGGAGCGCAAGAATCTGATCGGCCTCGTGCTGACGCACGCCCATGAAGATCATTTCGGCGCCATCATCGACCTCTGGCCGCGCCTGAAATGTCCGATTTATGCCACCAAATTCAGTGCCGCATTGTTCGAGGCCAAATGCGCTTCCGAACGCAATCCGCCGAAAATTCCGGTCACGGTGGTGCGCTCCGGCGGACGCATCGACCTTGGTCCGTTCAATGTCGAGTTCATACCGGTCGCGCATTCGATTCCGGAATCCCATGCGCTCGCCATTCACACCTCAGCCGGCACGGTGTTGCACACCGGCGACTGGAAGATCGATCCGACGCCGATCATCGGGCCGCCGACCGACGAGCGGCGGCTGCGCGAGCTCGGCGACGCCGGCGTGCTGGCGCTGATCGGCGATTCCACCAACGCGGTGCGGGAAGGGCGCTCGCCGTCGGAGGCCGAAGTCGCCAAATCCATTACCGAACTGGTCAAGGCGGCGAAGGGCCGCGTGGCCGTGACCACCTTCGCCTCCAACGTCGCCCGGCTGCGTGCGGTGGCCGATGCCGCCCGCGCCGCGGGGCGCGAAGTCGTGGTGGTCGGCCGGGCGATGGAGCGCGTGGTTCAGGTCGCGCGCGAGACCGGCCACCTCGACGGCGTGCAGAATTTTCGCGGCGCCGACCTTTACGGCCATTTCCCGCCCGACAAGGTGCTGGCGCTCTGCACCGGCAGCCAGGGCGAGCCGCGCGCGGCGCTGGCGCGGATCGCCAATGACGACCACCCGCAGGTGACGCTCAACAAGGGCGACTGCGTGATTTTTTCCTCGCGCACCATCCCCGGCAACGAGAAGGCGGTTGGCGCCATCATCAACGGCCTGATCACCCAGGGCATCGAGGTCATCACCGACCGCACCCACCTCGTTCACGTCTCCGGCCATCCGCGCCGCGACGAACTGCGCGACATGATCTCATGGGTACGCCCGCAGCTGCTGATCCCGGTTCACGGCGAGGCGCTGCATCTCGCCGAGCATGCGCAGCTCGCCCGCACCGCCGGAGTGCCGAAGGTTCTGGTCTGCCGCAACGGCGATCTGGTCAAGCTCGGGCCGGGCGATCCGGGCATCATTGACGAACTGCCGTCGGGGCGGCTCTACAAGGACGGCTCGATCCTGGAGGATTCCAAGTCACGCGCCGTGGTCGAACGGCGCCGGATGGCGTTCGCCGGCTGCGCCCTGGTGGCGATTGCGATCACCGAAAAAGGCGAACTGGCCGACGATCCCGAGGTCGATCTGGTCGGAATTCCCGAGAAGAACACCGCCGGCGAGATCATCGACGAGATCGTGTTCGACGTGGTGGTGTCGACCGTCGAGGGCCTGCCGCGGGCGAGGCGGCGCGATCCCGACGCGCTGGCGGAGTCGGTGCGGCGGGCGGTGCGCGCCACACTGAACGAGCAGTGGGGCAAAAAGCCGTTATGCTATGTTCATGTTCTGACGGTCTAGCGCGGGTTCCGGTTCGCTCGAATCATTGTCGCTTCTCGGGTGGCCTCGTGGTTCGAGATGCCGCGCAAGGCGCGGCTCCTCACCATGAGGGTCTGAGACCTCATCCTGAGGAGCATCGCGAAGCGATGCGTCTCGAAGGATGAAGCCATTGAGGCGGAAATTGCGCTAGGGTCACGCTTGGGTTTTGCGAGTTGGAGGTGAGTGCCATGCTGGGTCGGCTCAACCATGTGGCGATCGCGGTCAAGGATGCCGAGAAGGGCGCCAGAATCTACGGCGCGGCGTTCGGCGCCGACATCTCCGCGGCGGTGCCGCTGCCGGAGCACGGGGTCATCACGGTGTTCGTGACACTGCCCAACACCAAGATCGAATTCATCCAGCCGCTGGGTGAAAGCTCGCCGATCGCCAAATTTCTGGAGCGCAACGCCGACGGCGGCATCCACCACGTCTGCTATGACGTGCCCGACATCATCGCCGCGCGTGACATCCTGATCAAGGAAGGCGCGCGGGTGCTGGGCGACGGCGTGCCGAAAATCGGCGCCCATGGCAAGCCGGTGCTGTTTCTGCACCCGAAGGATTTTTCCGGTGCCCTAGTCGAGATCGAGCAGGCCTGACCATGATCTACACCATCTCCACTGCGTTCGCGATCTACTTCGTCATCTGGTGGATTGTGCTGTTCCTGACCCTGCCGTTCGGCGTGCGCAGCCAGCACGAGGATGGCGGCGGCGTGCTCGGCACCGATCCCGGCGCGCCGATCGCAAGCCTGATGGGGCGCAAGCTGATCTGGACCACCGTCCTCTCGGCGGTAATTTTCGCCGTCGCTTGGCTGGCCTACGATGCCGGATATCTAAACGTCGATCGGCTCTCGCGGCTGATGGGAATGTGAGGGCCGGCCCGGGCTTCGGGCTGGGGTCGGATCGAACTTTCTCGAGCGGGATTGAAGCCCACCCGCCGCAGGATTGGATGGCATGCGTCCATGACTTCCCAGCCGCGCCCGTCGGGCGTTCCCGGACCGGATCAATATCGCGTTTTGCGGGACGCGGATCTGCGGGCCTACCTCGCTCAGCTTCCTGACGTCGTCGCCCGTCTGGGAGGATCGCCGCAAGCCTGGTCGATCGGCGAGGTCGGCGACGGCAACCTCAATCTCGTGTTCATCGTCAAGGGAACGACGGGCGGAATGGCCGTCAAGCAGGCGCTGCCTTATGTGCGACTGGTCGGCGAGAGCTGGCCGCTGCCGCTGTCGCGTTCGCACTACGAATACCAGGCGCTCGTCCACCAGGCTCGGCTGGCGCCCGGCCTGGTGCCGGCGGTGCTGCACCACAATGAGGCTCTCGCCCTCATCGCCATGGAGTTGCTTGAGCCGCACATCATCCTGCGCAAGGGGCTCGTTGCCGGCACCTGCTACCCGCGCCTGGTCGACCACATCACGACCTTCCTGGCGCAAACGCTGTTCCTCAGTTCCGACCTCGCGGTTCCCGCCGCGCAGAAAAAACAGGGTATCGCCGCCTTTGCCGGCAACCACGCGCTGTGCAAGATCACCGAGGATCTGATCTTTACGGAACCGTATTTCCAGGCCGAGCAGAACCGCTGGACGTCGCCCTGGCTCGATGCGACCGCCGCCGGCTTTCGCGAAGATATGAACCTGCATGTCGCGATCTCGCGGCTCAAGCTCAAATTCATGGCACGCCCGGAAGCGTTGATCCACGGCGACCTCCACACCGGATCGATCATGGTGACGGAAAGCGAGACGCGAGTGATCGACCCCGAGTTCGCCTTCTATGGTCCGATGGGGTTCGACCTCGGCGCCGTGATTGGCAATCTCATCATGAGCTATCTGGCCTCGGTTGGCCACGAGCGCAGGCCGGGCGAACGCCGCGCGTTCGAGACCTGGGTGCTGGAAACGACGGAAAGCGTCTGGAATCAATTTGCCGCTAAATTCGCCGCGCTTTGGCGCGATCAGGCTGCCGGCGACGCCTATCCGGCAGCACTATTCGCCGGTCAGTCCGGCGCGGCGCGGCTCGAGGCCGAACGGCAGATCTATCTGGAACGGCTGTTTCAGGACGCCATCGGGTTCTCCGCCGCGAAAATCATCCGCCGTATCCTCGGCCTCGCGCACAATATCGATTTCGAGCTGATCGAGGATCGGAAGGTCCGGGCGGTCTGCGAGGCGCGAAGCCTGCGTCTCGCCCGCGCGATGCTGCTGGACGCCCCGTCGTTCCGCAACATCGGCGCGGTGACCGCGGCGGCGGGACAGTTGCGCGATTGGCAGCCAGATTTCGGCGACTAAATCTCGTCTATCTATTTTCCAGCAGCATGGCTTCATCCTTCGAGACGCCGCGCTCAGGCGCGGCTTCTCAGGGTAAGGTCTTCGATCCTGATGGTAAGGAGCGCGGCAACGCCGCGCGTCTCGAACCACGAGGCCTTCGCTATTCGATGGCCCTGGCCCGTAACCGCTGCGCGTAGACGTTGATGACGAGGGCCGCGAGCAGAATGAGACCGCGGATCAGTATCTTCAGGAAGCTGTCGATGTTGACGTGGTCGAGCCCGTTGTTGAGGACGCCGAGCACGAACAGGCCGACGATGGTATTGCCGATGCCGCCACGGCCGCCGAACAGGCTGGTGCCGCCGACCACAACCGCAGCGATCGAATCCAGCAGGTAGGTGTCGAACTCGTTCTGCTGCGCGCTGCCGAAATGGGCGACGGCCAGCATGCCGCCGATACCCGAGCAGATCGCGGAGATCACCATGACGCTGCCGAGAATCAGATTGACGTTGAGTCCGGAATATTCCGCCGCCTCGCGGTTGCCGCCGACCATGTAGACGTAGCGGCCGAAGCGGGTGTAGGTCAGCACAAGGTGGCCGCCAAGCAGCATCAATGCCGCAACGATCACGATCCAGGGAATGCCGCCGATCGACGACGATCCGAGCGTGGTGACAAGGCCGGGCACCTTGTAGGCGATCTGGCCGCGCACCAAGAGGGCGGAGATGCCCGCCGCGATCTGCATCATGGCGAGGGTCATGATGAAGGACGGAATGCCGATCACCGTCAGGCCGAGCGCGTTGACGAGGCCGAGCAGGGCGCACAGCGCGAGCGCCAGCAGGATCGCGATCCAACCGGCCATCGGAAGGTTGGCGATGTTCACGTAGGATTCTTGCTGGGTGAAATAGGCGACCGCGATGCCGGTGACGTTGGCGATGCTGGCGATCGAGAGGTCGATCTCGGCGCAGAGAATCACGAAGGTGAGGCCGACGGCGATAATGCCCGTGACCGAAACCTGGGTCAGAATGTTGCCGACATTGTCGAGGGTCGCAAACGAGGAGCTCGCGGCAGCAAAGAAACCGCTGAGGAAGATCAGCGTCAGGAACGGCGCAATGTTTCGCATCTGGGAGCGCAGCAGCGCTGCGATCCGGCCTGATCGCTTGCGGCCGGCCGCGGAAACCGTCACGCTTTCGCCGCTCCCCATGGGCCTCTCCTCACGCCGCTTCCAGCAGGCGGTCTTTGCTGATCGTCTCGTTGGCGAATTCGCGCACCACCGTGCCGCGCTTGAGAACGATGATGCGATCGGCCAGCGACAGCACCGTCTCGGGCTCGGTCGAAAGCACGATGATGGCGAGCCCGCGCGCGCGCAGGTCGCGGATGATGTGGATGACATCGTTCTTGGCGCCAACGTCCATGCCGCGTGTGGGCTCGCACAGGACCAGAAGCCGCGGCGGGTAGCTCAGCCACTTCGCAAGCGCGACTTTCTGCTGGTTGCCGCCGGACAGCAGGCCGAGATCGATCTCGACGGCCGCGGGCCTGATCTGCAGTTGCTCGATCTGCCGGCTGGCGATCGAGCGTTCGCGTGACGGCCTCAGCCAAAGCGAGGAAATACGATCGAGGATGCTGATCGAGATGTTCTTGTAAACCGGCTCCTGGTGGAACAGCATGGCGCGCCGGCTCTCCGGTACGAAGGCGATTCCGGCGCCCCGGGCATCGGCCGTGCTGCCGAAGGCCTCTGGCTTGCCGGCAATGGCGAGCTCGCCGACATCGGGCTTGAGCTTGCCGAACAGGATCCGTGCCAGCTCGAGCTGCCCGCAGCCCATGAAGCCGTAGATGCCGAGGACTTCGCCGGAGCGCACCCCAAAGGAGACTTCCTGCAGGCTGCGGCCGAACGAGATCTGACGGGCCTCCAACACCAGTGGCCGGTCGCTGGACGGCGGCAACGCGATCTCCTCGGTGTAGGTCTCTTCCAGCGCCTCGCGGCCCTTGCCGATCATCGCCTCGATCAGCGCCGCCTTGCTGGTGGCGGTCGCCTGCGCCTCGGCGACCTTCCGGCCGTTGCGGAAAACCGTCACCGTGTCCGAGACGCGCAGGATGTCTTCGATGAAATGGGAGATGAAGACGATCGCGGTGCCCTCGTCGCGCAGCCGTCGCAGGGTCGAGAACAGGCGTTCCACCTCGGGCGGCGACAATGCCGAGGTCGGCTCGTCCAGAATGACGATCCGCGCCCCGGAAAACAGCACCCGGGCGATCTCGATCAATTGCTGCAGGCCGATCGGCAGGTCGCCGAGCCGCGAAAGCGGATCGACGTCGATGCCGAATCTTGCGAGTTGTTCACCCGCTTCGCGCGCCATCCGCCGCCACTGCACGAGTCCGAAGCGATTGGTCGGCTGGACGCCGAGAAACACGTTCTCGGCGACCGTCAGATCGGGCGCGACGCTGAGTTCCTGATGGACCATGGCGATGCCGGCCGTGCGTGCATCGCGGACCGATCGAAACCGGACATCCTTTCCATCCAGCGCGAAACGGCCCGAGAATTCCGCATGCACGCCGGCGATGATTTTCATCAGCGTGCTCTTGCCGGCCCCGTTTTCGCCGACGAGACCGTGGATCTCGCCGGCGGAAAGCGTGAAGTCGACCCCGCGCAGCGCCTCGACGCCGCCGAAGGCCTTGGTGATCTGGTGCAGTTCGAGGAGGGGTGAGCGGCCTTGCGGCATAACAGCTCAGATCAGGAAATGATCCTCCATCCACTGCATGCCCGGCGCATTGGCCTTGGTCACCACCGGACCGTCGGTCACGACGTTCTTCGGGATGCCCTGTCCGCTCTTTTCGCCCGCGGTCACGGCGGCGACGCCGGCGACGATGGCGCCCCCATGGATACGGCAGGAAGGATTGCGGACGGTTGCGAACATGCGGCCTTCGCTCACCGCCTGGATCGCCGGCGGCATGGCGTCAACCCCGCCGATCAGGATGTTGGTGCGGTTATGCGCCTTCATGATGTTGTAGGCGGCAAGTGCCATGTCGTCATTGTGGAAGAAGGCCGCGTCGATCTGCGGGTATTTGGTGAGATAGGTCTCCCACAGCCTTGCTGTCTTGGATACATCCCAATCCGCCGGCTGGGTGTCGAGGACCTCGATGTTCGGGAACTGCTTTACGACATTGTTGAAGCCCTTGGCGCGGCCCTGCGCGCCGGTGTGACCGAGCGCGCCCTGGGTCATGATCATCTTGCCCTTGCCACCGATGGCGTTGACCAGCGCTTGCGTCACCGAAGCGCCCATGAATTCGTTGTCGGGCGCGAGAAACGAGTGGACGTTGATCTGGTCAAGCGGCGCGATCAGCGTGTCCATGTCGATGACCGGGATGCCGGCATCGATCATCTTCTGCACGGGCTGGGTCAGCGTGCCGATGCCGAACGCCTGGATGGCGACGAAATCCCATTTCTGGGAGGCCATATTGTCGATCGCGGCGCGCTGTTTCACAGCATCGAGCTGGCCGTCGAACCAGGCGACCTCGACATTGAACAGCTTGCCCCACCATTCGGCCGCCTGCTTGCCCTGGGCGCACCAGGTCGCCTGCAGACCGGCGTTCGAGAATGCGGCCTTGAGCGGCTTTTCCGAACGGCCCACCTCGGCTGCCATCGCAGGGGTCACGCCCAACCCGCCAAACAGCGCGGTCGCCGCGCCGGCGGTCGCGGCCGCCTGAAGAAGATCGCGCCTCGTCGTTGAGGATTTGTCAGTCCCGGACATTCGCTTGCTCCCTGTTTTCCAATGTTTTTTGCCCGACGGCGTCGATTGCACGCGCCGCGGAAGCAGCAAGTGTCTCATACTCGGGGCATTCGCGCCACCTGCGGCAGAACCCCGGGATCAGGAGATTTGGAACGGACCTGCCGCTATCCGCTCAGGCTTCGCTGGCGGCGATCATGGCTTCGATCTCGTCAAGCAGTCTTCGCCACGCCTGTTCGATCTCCGGCGACCAGTCCGGCCCGAGGATCTCGCGTATCGTTGCCGCGATCACGCCGAAGAATTTGCCGAACAGCTCGCGCGGCGTGCCGTAGGCGTCATGCGAAGACACCTCGCATTCGATCATGCGAAAGTTGCCGGTGCGCTCGCCCGCAAGATCCAGTATCGCCTCGATGCTGAGCGCGAGCATGGAGCCCTTGACAAGGTCGTTCGCTTCGCGCCGGAACATCGCTTCGGCCTCGGGGTGTTCGCGGAACAGGCGACGATAGACCAGCGGCGTCAGATCCTCGCAACGTTCAGCGGCGAGTTGGAAGCTGTGCTCGATCGGATGGGTCATGGCGAAGCGCGAGGATGTCTTGAAAGCATCGCAAAAAAAGAGCAGGGCGCGAGCCCTGCTCCAGAAATTGTGTCGACCCTATTTCCCCGAAAATTTGGATTTGATCTTGATTGCGGGGCAGCGCTGCTTGTGCGCGCCAGGGCTCCTCCCGAGACTTGGACCACCAGACTTCAACCTTACGGTCGGCCTGAGCCCGCAGTGGTAGACCATCTTTTTCGCCTTGTCATCAATTTCAGCAACGATTGTTCAAAATTCAAGCAATTTGCGAAATGATTGGGGTTTCGCCATTTGCGTGCGATGATTTTGCGCGCAGCAGGTGTTCCGGGTAAGGGGGTAGGGCCACCCGCATGAATCCGTATTTCGCCGCGCTCAACGTCAGTTTGCCGGGAACCCAATCTCGACTCCTGACTCTGAGCATGATTAGCTGGCCACGTTGAAGGGGATGGGTTTGCTTATGCGCCGGCGGTTGCGGAAATTCCTTCCGATCGTCCTGATCGCCTTGGCGGTGCAGGTTTTCGCGCCGATCGTGGCGTGCTGGGCGGCCGGCATCGGTGCGTCCAACCCGTTGCTCGAGTCCTCCATCTGCCACGACGACGGGGCGTCGACCTCGAACCCCACTGATCCATCTGGCCAGCCCTGCGCCCATGACGGCTGCTGCGCCGCCTGCAGCCTGGCCCACGCTGCGCCCGTCGACACCCCCCAGCCGACGACCGCAAGGCTCTATTTGCAGCCCGAACGTGTGGTATGGCGCGAGGTCGCGCCGGACCAACTGCAATCCCGAGCCGGCTCGCACGCCCAGGCCCGGGCGCCACCGCATCTGACGTGATCATTTCGGCCATTGGCCGTTGATGCAGTCCCACGTCAATTCATGCGGAGATTTCGATGTCTATCCGTCATGCGCGGGCGGCCCTTTCAGGGCTCGCTATAGCGCTCGTTCCCCTCAGTGAAAGCGCCGCCCACGAGATCGTCGGCAACCGCTTCTTTCCCGCAACGCTTACCATCGACGACCCCGGCGTCAACGATGAACTCGCGTTTCCTACCGTCTCGAGTCTCAAGACCGGCGACGACCCCTCCTTCAGACAGTTCGACTTCTCCGGTGAATTCTCCAAACGGATCACCGAGGCGTTCGCGGTGTCGTTCGGCCCAACTTACAGCCATCTCAGTCCGCCCGGCGGACCGACCGGGGTCGGGGCGAGCGGATTCCAGAATTTTGAGACCACGTTCAAATACCGGGTCTTCAAGGACCCGGCGCATGAGTTCGTGATGTCGGTCGGCCTTTCCATCGAATGGGGTGGGAGCGGTGCGGCAGGCGTCGGCGCGGACCCCTTCACGACCTACACGCCGACGGTCTATTTCGGCAAAGGCCTCGGCGATCTTCCGGACACGCTGTCGTGGGTCAGACCCATCGCGATCACTGGTCAACTCGGTTACGGGATCCCGGGCCGCAATTCGACCACCACTTTCGGCATCGATCCCGATACCGGCGGTCCGACGGTCGATACCGAGTTGAATGCGCGGGTTCTGAACTGGGGCGGATCGATTCAGTACAGCATGCCGTATCTGAAGTCCGCCGTAACCGACCTCGGCCTGCCGGATTTCATTAATCACCTGATCCCGCTGGTTGAAGCCAACCTGCAGACCCCTGTGGCAAATACGCTGACCTCGGGAACGATGACGACCGGCACCATCAATCCCGGTGTCATCTGGGTCGGCAATACCTTTCAGGTCGGCATCGAGGCTCTGATCCCGATCAACCGGGAGAGCGGCACCAATGTAGGCGTCATCGCTCAATTGCATCTTTACCTCGACGACATCGATCCGCACGGGATCGGCAAGCCGATCTTTGGCAACGCGGTCCAGGCCGCAAGACTGTTTCCAGGGAATTGACCATGCAACGCTCATCTGTTTTCGGGATCATTCCGCTGCTGCTGTTGTTCGCCACCGGCGAAGCGTCGGCGCATGCCATGCTTGACCACGCCGAACCTCGGGTCGGTAACAAGGTTGCGACGGTGCCACGCGATGTGGCCCTGTGGTTCACCCAAAAGCTGGAGCCGGCCTTCAGCACCGTCACCGTGACCGACCCCGCCGGCAAACGCGCCGATACCGGTAAAAGCCGGGTCAGTGGCAACCAGATGTCGGTCTCGCTGCGCCCAGGCGGCAGCGGAACCTATCATGTGACGTGGCGTGTGCTCTCGGTCGACTCGCATACCACCGACGGCAGCTTCACGTTTCAGGTCGGTCAGTAGGCAAATTCGAATGGACTGGTTCGGAGCGGGGGTCAACGAACCCTTGATCGCGGTTCGTGCGATACACTTTGGCGCGACGGCGATGACGGCCGGAACCGTGATATTCCGGACCGTGGTGGCGAAGCCCGCTCTCCACGCCGAGCCCGCTGCAAAACTGGTCCGGACCCAAACGCTGCGTGTCGCCTGGATCGGTCTGGCGGTTACCGCGTTGTCGGGGGTGATCTGGCTCATGCTTGAGGCCGTCTCGATGAGCGGACTGCCGTTTGGTGAGGCTATGACCGCACATGTGCTGTGGACGGTACTGGACCAGACGCAATTCGGGCTGGTTGTTGAAATACGAAGCCTGCTGGCGATCGTTCTGGCCGTTTGTCTGGCGTATCAGCGGGTTCCGTGGACGGATTGGCTCGCATTCGCAGCAGCGCTGGGCCTGATCGCCGCGATCGCCTGGGCGGGCCATGCCGGGTCGACGCTGGGTGCGATCGGCAACCTGCACGTTGCGGCCGATGTGCTGCATCTCCTTGCTGCGGCGGCCTGGATCGGAGGCCTGGTGCCGCTGGTGCTTCTGCTCGCCGCGGTTGGTCGTCACCCCACCGTGGCGTGGGCGTCGCAGGCCCGGGATGCAACGCGAAGGTTTTCGACGCTGGGCGCCATCAGCGTAGCGACGCTGGCCGCAAGCGGAATTGTCAACGCATGGTTTCTGGTCGGCTCGGTTCAAGCATTGTTTGTCACTGAATACGGGCGGCTCCTGATGCTCAAGCTCGGGGTTTTTGCCGTCATGCTGGTGTTCGCGGCGGTGAACCGGTTCTGGTTGACGCCACGGCTTGGCCCCGCGATGGCGAATGGACCGCAACTCGACGCGCTTCGTCAGCTGACGCGCAACAGCACGATCGAGATCGGCCTGGGATTGGCCATCTTCGCCATTGTCGGGATGCTCGGCACGATGCATCCCGCGACCCATCTTCTGTAAATCGATGAGCGCATAAGAGAGGACAAAATGCAGATCAAACAAACGGTATTGAGATCAGTGGCCGGTCTAATCGCGGCCATCGCCATGCTCGGATATGGTCTCGCCGGGGTCGCGCTGGCCCAGGAAGTCAGGACCGGCGATCTCGTAATCACCCAGGCCTGGGCCCGCGCCACGCCGGGCGGTGCCAAGGTGGGCGGCGCCTATCTGACCATCGAGAACAAGGGGACGACGGCCGACCGGCTGATCGGCGGCTCGGCCGACGTCGCCGGCAAGGTCGAGGTCCACGAAATGGCCACCAGGAACGGCGTCATGACGATGCGGGCGCTCGACAACGGCCTGACCATCGAACCCGGCAAGACGGTGAAGCTCGCACCCGGCGGATATCATCTGATGATGTTCGACCTGAAAAGTCCGCTCAAGCAGGGCGACAAGGTGCCGGTTGTCCTTGATTTCGAAAAAGCAGGCAAGGTCACGCTCTCGTTCACGGTAGAGGGCGTCGGCGCGCAAGCGCCGGGGGCGGCCTCTGGCGGCATGGATATGAAGAAGATACCCGAACATTCCGGCGCGAAGATGTGAGGCCAGTGATGCCAGACCCGGGCCGGTCGCTGCTTCTCATGGCCGGGATCGCGTTCGCGAGCTTCCGGCTTGCGACAGCCGCGCCGCTGGCGATCCATATCCATTCCGAGCGCGCCATGTTCCAGGTTCTGATTTCTCCAGGCGCGGTCGGCACCGACAGCTTCGTGCTGCAACTGATGTCCGGGGATGGAGATCTGCTGCGGGCAAAGAAAGCCACGCTGGTCCTGAGCCTGCCGGAGCGCGGTATCGAACCTCTGGAGCGCAAGGCAATCCTCGGTGCCGACGGCTATTGGCACGTCGCCGACGTGCCAATACCGCAGCCCGGACGCTGGCATGTGCGGATCGATGCCCTGACCGATTTCCAGAAAATCACGCTGGAAGATGACTTCGAAGTGCCGGCGCCGTGAAGATCCCAAGGGCTCCAACTGATCCGCGATCCGTGACCGGCCCCGCGCCTTAATCACGCCGTCAATGGGGTGGAAAGGGCCGGAAATACCGCGGTGCCAGCGGCTTTTGCGGCGTCCGCCCTTGTGTTTTCACAGCCGATCCGGTTTCACTGCCGGCCTACGCTGTCTCACCGATTCCCCGGATTTTCCCATGCGACTGTCGCGGTTTTTTCTGCCCATCCTGAAAGAGAATCCGAAGGAAGCGGAGATCGTGTCGCACCGGCTGATGCTGCGCGCCGGCATGATCCGGCAGGAGGCTGCCGGCATCTATGCCTGGCTGCCGCTGGGCTTGCGGGTACTGAAGAAGATCGAGCGGATCGTGCGCGAGGAGCAGGACCGCGCCGGCGCCCTCGAACTGTTGATGCCGACGCTGCAACTGGCTGACCTCTGGCGCGAAAGCGGCCGCTACGACGCCTATGGCCCGGAGATGCTGCGCATCGCCGACCGCCACAAGCGCGAATTGCTGTACGGGCCGACCAACGAGGAAATGATCACCGAGATCTTCCGCGCCTATGTGAAATCCTACAAGAGCCTGCCGCTCAACCTCTATCACATCCAGTGGAAGTTCCGCGACGAGCAGCGGCCGCGATTCGGCGTCATGCGCGGGCGCGAATTCCTGATGAAGGATGCCTACTCGTTCGATATCGACGAGTCGGCCGCACGGCTCTCCTACAACCGGATGTTCGTGGCCTATTTGCGCACCTTTGCCCGGATGGGATTGAAGGCGATCCCGATGCGCGCGGAAACCGGCCCGATCGGCGGCGATCTCAGCCATGAATTCATCGTGCTGGCGGAGACCGGCGAGTCCGCGGTCTACTGCGACAGCGATGTGCTCAACCTGCCGGTGCCGGGCGCGGAGATCGACTATGACGGCGACCTCACGCCCATCATCCAGCAATGGACCTCGGTCTATGCCGCCACCGAAGACGTGCACGACGCCGCGCGGTTCGAACGCGAAGTGCCCGCCGACAAGCGCGTGCACACGCGGGGCATCGAGGTCGGTCAGATCTTCTACTTCGGCACCAAATATTCCGAGATGATGAAGGCCATGGTGGCGGGCGCCGACGGCGCCGAAGTGCCGATCCACGGCGGCTCCTACGGCGTCGGCGTGTCGCGCCTGGTCGGCGCCATCATCGAGGCCTGTCATGACGATGCCGGCATCAAATGGCCGGAGGCGGTCGCGCCGTTCAAGGCCGCGATCCTGAACTTGAAGCAGGGCGCAGGCGATACCGATGCCGCCTGCGAAAAGCTCTACCGCGAACTCACGGCGAAGGGTGTCGAGGTCTTGTATGACGATACCGACCAGCGCGCCGGCGCCAAGTTCGCCGCGGCCGACCTGATCGGCATTCCCTGGCAGATCCTGGTCGGCCCGAAGGGGCTTGCCGACGGCAAGCTCGAGATCAAGCGGCGCAGCGACGGCATGCGCGAGAATCTAGCTCCAGCCGACGTGCTGGCGCGCCTCTCCTCGTAACGAACGATCCACCGCTGAAGCCGCCACGCCGGTGCGCGGCCACAATCGGCGAAATCGTCCCGGGGAACCAAATTGGCCCGGACCGGGTTGATGTTAAGCATCGCTTGACACAACGTCAACGGATAGGTTACACTCCAAAGAGTAATTCGGATGCCAAGCCGGTGATTAAGACCTTTAGAAACAAGGCGCTCGCTGAGCTATTCGCAAGCGGCAAGTCAGCAAAGATAGCTGCCAGCATGCACAAGCGCATCGTCGTCCGTCTTGACGCGCTCGACAGCGTGACCTCGCCCGAGGAAATGGACCGCCCCGGATACAATTTTCATCCACTCCGGGGGAAGCCGAAGAGATATTCGGTTCCCGTAAATGGTCCGTGGTGCATCACATTCGAGTTCGGTGGAACTGACGCCCACCGGGTGGATTTTGAACAGTATCGCTAGGAGCGCGCCATGTCGGAATATAAGGCCAGCCGAGACCAGTCCAGGTGCCCCTCCCATCCCGGTGAGGCCATCGATGATATTCTGGCGGACATCCGTGTCCCCAAGAGAGATATCGCTGAGAGGATTGGAATTTCTCGGCAGCATTTGCACGAGATCATGACTTGTCACCGGCCGCTTTCCCCGGAGGTGGCCGTTCGTGTCGCTGCCCTGCTTGGCGGGAGCGCGGAGTCTTGGCTGCGGATGCAGGCTGCTTATGACGCGTGGCATGCATCGCGCAGCGTCGACGTATCTCGGATAAAGCGACTGGAAAACGTCTGAGGCGAGGGCGCCACAGCCTCCGCTGGCCGATGACGCGCTCAAAATCGTGAGGCGCGGGGCCGACAAGGAAGATCGGCGGGCGAGCATGAGCGGGGGTCGGAAATGTTCGTCGTGCGGGAAGACACTCTGGAAGGCGAGCAGACCCGGTCCCTTTTGGCAATGCACCTGACCGGAATGCATGCGAACTCCCCACCGGGAAGCGTTTTCGCTCTCGATGTATCCGGCTTGCGAGCCCCAGAGGTAACCGTCTGGACAGCATGGCATGGCGATCTAATCGCCAGCATCGGGGCGCTGAAAATGCTCGATAACCTCATTGGCGAGGTCAAATCCATGCGCACACATCCTGCTTTTCTTCGCATGGGCGCCGCGGCCGTGATCTTGGAGCGCATCATCGAGACGGCACAGTCGCGGGGCGCGAAGCAATTAAGTCTTGAAACAGGGAGCGGACCTGCGTTTGAACCCGCACTCGCATTGTACCGGCGTCGGGGGTTTGTGAACGGGGAAGCTTTCTCCGACTATGAGCGGAACGCTTTTAGCCATTTCCTCCACCTGAGCCTTTGATGAACATGCGTGTAGCAGCCCTTGCGACATGACCACAAAAAAGCCCTGGCGAATTACTGCGCGCAGCATGCCGATCAGATCGAGATCAACAAGAAGGTCGTTTCCGCTTGGGACGAAGCACTGGCGGAGAAAGCGCGCGTCAAGAGGCTGCGCTGGGTGAAATAGGTCTTTGGCCTGACGAATCAGTTACACAAGGGCGGCGGCTCGTTTTCGCCGCCTTTTTCTGTTTTCCCCCTGCAAGCGATCTGGGGAAACCGTTTTGGGAAACCGAAAAATACCGGTGGGAAACCGCTGAAAACGCTCGGAAAGCCCAATTCGTGTGAAATTCGACCTAGGGATGCAGCCATGAGCGAGCCAGTTCGGACCCTACCCTTTGCGCCATTCGAATGGCTCATGTCGGGACGCTATTTGCGTGCGCGTCGCAAGGAAGGCTTCATTTCCGTTATCGCGGGCTTCTCGTTCCTCGGCATCATGCTCGGGGTCGCCACCCTGATCATTGTGATGGCGGTCATGAACGGTTTCCGCAAGGAACTGCTGGACAAGATTCTCGGCCTCAACGGACATTTGCTGGTGCAGCCGCTGGAATCGCCGCTGACCGACTGGAAGGATGTCGCCGACCGTATCAGCCAGGTCGCCGGCATCCGGCTTGCCGCCCCGGTCGTCGACGGCCAGGCGCTGGCATCCTCGCCGTTCAACGCGGCCGGGGTTCTGGTGCGCGGCATTCGCGCCAACGATCTCGACAACCTCACCTCGATCGCCAAGAACATCAAGCAGGGCACGCTCGAGGGTTTCGACCAGGGCCAGGGCGTCGCCATCGGCCGCCGGCTCGCCGATCAGTTGTCGCTGCATGCCGGCGACAGCATCACGCTGGTGTCGCCGCGCGGGGCGGTGACGCCGATGGGCATCACGCCGCGCATCAAGCCGTACAAGGTCACGGCGGTGTTCGAGATCGGCATGACGGAATATGACTCGACCGTGGTGTTCATGCCGCTGGCGGAGGCGCAGGCCTATTTCAACCGCGCCAACGACGTCACCGCGATCGAGGTGTTCACCACCAATCCCGACAAGATCGACGCATTCCGCAAGAGCGTGACCGAAGCCGCCGGGCGGCCGATATTCCTGGTCGACTGGCGGCAGCGCAACGCAACCTTCTTCAACGCGCTCCAGGTCGAGCGCAACGTGATGTTCCTGATCCTCACCATGATCGTGCTGGTGGCGGCGCTCAACATCGTCTCCGGCCTGATCATGCTGGTCAAGGACAAGGGCAGCGATATCGCGATCCTGCGCACCATGGGCGCGTCGCAGGGTTCGATCATGCGGATCTTCCTGATCACGGGGGCGGCGATCGGTGTGGTCGGCACCCTGACCGGACTTTTCGTCGGCATGCTGGTGTGCCTGAATATCGAATCGATCCGTCAATTCCTGTCCTGGCTGACCAGCACCGAACTGTTTTCGCCGGAGCTCTATTTTCTCTCCAAGCTGCCGGCCGAGATCGATTTCGGCGAGACCAGCGCGGTCGTCATCATGGCGTTGACCCTGTCTTTCCTCGCCACGCTGTACCCGTCCTGGCGTGCGGCCCGCCTCGATCCCGTCGAAGCGCTCCGGTACGAGTGAGGAACAGATGGGGCAGGGGGCAGAAGATGTACCGGTCGTCTATCTCCACGAGATCAAGCGCCAGTACACCCAAGGCGAGACGGTGCTGACCATCCTCGATGGCGCCAAGCTCGCATTGTGGGCGGGACAGTCGGTCGCGCTGGTGGCGCCCTCGGGTTCGGGCAAATCGACGCTGCTGCATATCGCGGGCCTGCTCGAGAGTCCGGACGACGGCGAAGTCTATGTCGGGGGGACCGCGACCTCGGGACTATCCGACGTCGAACGAACCCTGATTCGCCGCACCGATATCGGCTTTGTCTATCAGTCGCACCGGCTGCTGCCGGAATTCTCCGCCCTGGAAAATGTCATGCTGCCGCAGATGATCCGCGGTCTCAAGCGCGCCGAGACCGTCAAGCGCGCCACCGAGATCCTGGGCTATCTCGGGCTCGGCGAGCGCGTCAAGCACCGGCCGGCCGAACTGTCGGGCGGCGAGCAGCAGCGGGTGGCGATCGCGCGCGCCGTCGCCAATGCGCCGCGGGTGCTGCTCGCCGACGAGCCGACCGGCAATCTCGATCCGCATACTGCGGATCATGTGTTCGGGGCGCTGATGCAGCTCGTCAAGGCGACCCGGGTGGCGATGCTGATCGCAACCCATAACATGGATCTGGCGGCGCGGATGGACCGGCGGGTGTCGCTGGAAGCCGGCCGAATCATCGAACTCGGGTAGCCTTGGCCCTCAGCCCGCATCCGTCGATCGTGCTTCGCTGATTGCCCGTCGGCCTTCGCTGTCATCCTCGCGAAAGCGGGGATCCAGTACGCCGCGGCCTCGCGGTCAATCTGCGGTGCCTGCGAATACTGGGTCGCCCGGTCAAGCCGTGCGATGACGGCTGAAGGGGTGTGGCGAGCCGCTTCAGCGGCGGCGACGGCGTTGGACCGCCGGCTTCGAACGCGGATTGACGTAATAGGGATTGATGAGGCACTCCGCCGAACGGCCCGATGCCGTGGCGTTGCATTGCGGCAGCGAAGTGAAGCGGCAATCGAAATAGTTGATCCTGCCAAAGACCTGCATGCAGACCGGATAATCCGGATCGTAGGTCTGGGCTTGCGCAGGAGCGGCCGCGGCAACCGCGGCGGCCGTCAAGATCGCCATCGTCAGGACCCGCATCCAACTCTCCTTCGGGACAAATGGCCGCGACCCGGCGGCAGCGCCGCGCTCAGTCGGCGGGATAGATCGAACGCGGGCGAGGCTGGCGGCGGTCCACGGGCATCCGGCGGCCGCCATCGTAATAGGGATTGGCGATGCAGGTGAGAAGCCGTCCCGACGCGGTGGCCTGGCACTGTTCGTAGGTCCCAAAGGTGCAATTGCTGAGGCCGGGATAGTGATCGCCTTGAATGCAGAAGGGATAGCGGGTGCCGACGGCGTGGGTCGGTGCGGACCCCACCAGCGCCAGTCCACTGGAGGCCAGCAAGGCCAGAACGACGTTACGCATGGAAGTCTCCCTACGGCCGTAGCCCTTTATGGTATCGATTCCGCAGCGTTAACCCAAGCCGGGCAGGCGGGTCGCCGTCAACTCACGTTTTGCGGTGGCGAGGCTTGCCGGCCTCGTGGGGTCGTCTCGATTGGGCGGCAAGACCCGTCTCAAGCTGGCGGATTTCAAGTCGCAGTATCCATTTGTGGTCCTGAAATAGCGCCTCTTAACGGCTGTTTTTGGCCCATAGGCAACCATATCTCGGTTGTAATGATGACGACCGGCGATAAGGTGAGGCCGTGGAATCGATCGCCGCATGTGCATATTGAGGGCTGCCCGATGAGACACTTTGAATCGAGCAAGAGCAGGAAGATGAAACTTGTGGTTGTCCCCGGCATGGGAGACAATGGCTTTTGGTCTACGTTCAAAAAGCCCCCGGGGGGTAGAATGTACGCAATCGCTTTTGACCTAGATATTGAAGCTCTGAAAATTCACTATCACAATGCAAGCTACAACAATGCTTACGAGGACATCCGCAAGGTTTTCGAAGCATACGGCTTCGCGCGCCAGCAAGGAAGCGTCTACTTCGGCAACGATACTGTAACGCCAGTTACCTGCGTTCTAGCTGTTCAAGAGGCTCAGAAAACGCACCCGTGGTTCGGCAAGGCCGTCCGCGATATCCGCATGCTTCGAATCGAAGAGCACAACGATTTGTTGCCCGCTATCGCTCAGCAAGAACTTGAGCTTGAAAAGCAAAAAGCAGCCGGCAGCTAGGCTATCCACCTTACCAAAACACAACAATTAACCATCGGGGTTATTTTCCAAACTGACCCACTACCGCCGCTTGACTCCTAGAACAAAAACGGAACAATGTTCCCGTTACGTTCCAACAGCAGGGAGGCGGGAAATGTTGAAGATCTTCGTCGAAGAGGCGGCGGCGCTGGCGTCGATCACGCTGTTTGTCGGGATGATCGCGGTGTGGGCGCAGCTCATTTCCCAGCTTTGAGCTCGCTAGCAGGCGCTCTGGGCTGCTGCCCGCCCACGGCCGCCCTGGGGAAAAGCCGGATGGCGGGCTGGATTGGCGGGTTACGCGTAGACAGGTCTGGCGGCAGGCATCACCATTGCGGGGCGAGTCGCCCTTTGGACGGCTTTCGATCCCTTAAAGTCCGATGACCGCCGAAGCCGATGACGCAGAAACCTGCCGCAACCATGTCCAGTGCCGGATTCATCCATCTCCATGTCCATTCGGCCTATTCGCTGCTGAAAGGGTCGATCAAGATCCAGAAGCTGGCGGAACTGGCCAAGGCGGACCGCCAGCCGGCGCTGGCGCTGACTGACACCGATAACATGTTCGGGGCGCTGGAATTTTCCGACAAGCTCGCGGGCTATGGCATCCAGCCGATCATCGGCTGCGAACTCGCGGTCGATTTCGGCGACCAGGATCCCAACGCGCGCAACGCGCTCGCCGCGGGTCCGGCCCGGATCGTGCTGCTGGCCGCGCGCGAGCGCGGCTACCGCAACCTGATGCGGCTGAATTCGCGGGCGTTTCTGGAAACGCCGACCCACCAGGCCCCGCACCTCAAGTTCGAATGGCTGCAGGGGCATGCCGACGACCTGATCGCGCTCAGCGGCGGGCCGGACGGCCCGATTTCGCTGGCGCTGGCTGCCGATCAGGGGCAGCTCGCGGCGACGCGCTGCGAGCGGCTGGCGAGCCTGTTCGAGGACCGGCTTTATCTCGAATTGCAGCGCCACGGCCTTGAGAAGGAACGTCGCGCCGAGGCCGCCCTGATCGATCTCGCCTATGCCAAGGGGTTGCCGCTGGTCGCGACCAACGAGCCGTATTTCGCCACCGCTGACGATTACGAAGCCCACGACGCGCTGCTGTGTATTGCCGGTGGCCGGCTCATCGCCGAGACCGATCGCGACCAGCTCACGGCGGATCATCGCTTCAAGACCCGGGCGGAAATGGCGGTGCTGTTTGCCGACGTGCCGGAGGCGCTGGCCTCCACGGTCGAGATCGCCGAACGCTGTGCGTTCCGCCCCATGACGCGCAAGCCGATCCTGCCGCGCTTCACCGTCGGTGCGGGCGCCAATGCCGCGGATGCGCAAAGCGACGAGGCGGCCGAGTTGCGCCGTCAGGCCGAGGAGGGCCTGAGCAACCGGCTTCGGATCCACGGCCTCTCGCAGGGGGCGTCGGAGGAAGACTATCGCGCGCGGCTCGCATTCGAGATCGACGTCATCACCCGCATGAATTATGCGGGCTATTTCCTGATCGTGGCCGATTTCATCCAATGGGCGAAGTCCGAGGGGATTCCGGTCGGGCCGGGCCGCGGCTCGGGCGCGGGCTCCCTCGTCGCCTATTCGCTGACCATCACCGATCTCGATCCGATCCGCTTCGGCCTGCTGTTCGAGCGGTTTCTCAACCCCGAACGCGTGTCGATGCCGGACTTCGACATCGATTTCTGCCAGGACCGCCGCGGCGAGGTGATCGCCTATGTGCAGCAGCGCTACGGTCGCGACCAGGTGGCGCAGATCATCACGTTCGGCACGCTGCAGGCGCGCGGCGTGCTGCGCGATGTCGGCCGCGTGCTGCAGATGCCGTATAGCCAGGTCGACAAGCTGACCAAGCTGGTGCCGCAGAACCCCGCCGCCCCGGTGACGCTGGCCGCCGCGATCGCCGGCGAGCCGAAGCTGCAGGCTTTTCGCGACGAGGACGCCGTGGTGGCGCGCGCCTTCGATATCGCGCAGCGCCTCGAAGGCCTGACCCGGCACGCCTCGACCCACGCCGCCGGCATCGTAATCGGCGACCGGCCCTTGAGCGAGCTGGTGCCACTCTATCGCGACCCTAAATCCGACATGCCGGTCACCCAGTTCAACATGAAATGGGTCGAACCCGCAGGGCTAGTGAAATTCGACTTCCTCGGCCTCAAGACGCTGACCGTGCTCGACGTCGCGGTGAAGCTGCTGAGGCAGCGCGGCGTCGAGCTCGATCTGGCGACACTGCCGCTCGACGATGCCGCCAGTTACCAGATGCTGGCGAGAGGCGATGTGGTCGGCGTGTTCCAGGTTGAAAGCCAGGGCATGCGGCGCGCGCTGGTCGACATGCGGCCCGACCGCTTCGAGGACATCATCGCGCTGGTCGCGCTGTATCGGCCGGGTCCGATGGCCAACATCCCGACCTACTGCGCCCGCAAGCATGGCGACGAAGAACCGGAATATCTGCATCCGATGCTCCAGCCGATCCTGAAGGAAACCTTCGGCGTCATCATCTACCAGGAACAGGTGATGCAGATCGCCCAGGTCATGGCCGGCTATTCGCTCGGAGAGGCCGACCTGTTGCGCCGCGCTATGGGCAAGAAGATCCGCTCGGAGATGGAAAAGCAGCGCGAGCGCTTCGTGTCGGGCGCGATCGAGCGCGGCATCCAGCCGGGGCAGGCCGACACCATCTTCGAATTGCTGGCGAAATTTGCCGACTACGGCTTCAACAAGAGCCATGCCGCGGCGTATGCGCTGGTGTCGTACCACACCGCCTACATGAAGGCGCACTACCCGGTGGAGTTCCTCGCGGCGTCGATGACGCTCGAACTCAACAACACTGACAAGCTGTCGGAGTTTCGCGCCGAAGCGCAGCGGCTCGACATCAAGGTCGAAGCGCCATCGATCAATCGCTCCGGCGCCACCTTCGAGGTCGACAACGGCATCATCTATTACGCGCTGGCGGCGCTGAAGGGCGTCGGACCGCATGCGATCGAACTGATCGCGGAGGTCAGGCGCGAGGGGCTGTTCACCTCGCTGGCCGATTTCGCGGCACGGGTGAACCCGCGCGCGATCAACAAGCGCGTGATCGAGAGCCTGGCCGCCGCCGGGGCGTTCGACGCACTGGATTCCAACCGCGCGAGGGTGTTTGCCGGTGCCGAAGCAATCCTTGCGGCATGCCAGCGCAACCACGAAGCCGCGACCATGGGCCAGAACGACATGTTCGGCGGGGCGGTCGACGCGCCGACCATCATGCTGCCGCAGATCGAGCCATGGCTGCCGGCCGAACGGCTGCGGCGCGAGTATGACGCGATCGGATTCTTCCTGTCCGGCCATCCGCTCGACGACTACGCGACCGTCCTGAAGCGGCTGCGGGTGCAGTCCTGGGCCGAATTCTCCCGCGCGGTCAAGACCGGTGCCACCGCCGGCAAGGTTGCCGCCACGGTGGTGTCGCGCATGGAACGCCGCACCAAGACCGGCAACAAGATGGGCATCATCGGGCTGTCCGATCCGACCGGCCATTTCGAGGCGGTGCTGTTTTCGGAAGGGCTCGCGCAGTACCGCGAACTGCTGGAGCCGGGTGCTGCGGTGTTGCTGCAACTCGGCGCCGAATTGCAGGGCGAGGACGTTCGCGCCCGGGTGCTTCACGCCGAACCGCTGGACGATGCCGCGGCCAAGAGCCAAAAAGGCCTGCGCATCTTTGTTCGCGACACCAGGCCACTGGAATCGATCGCCCGGCGGCTGCAGTTGCCGGAAGCGGTGGCGCCGGGCGGCGCGAACCGCAGTACCCCGGCCAAACCGGTTTCCGTAACCGTGGCCGGCGCTGACGGTGACGTGTCGCTGGTGATGATGCTTGACCTCGAGACCGAAGTGGAAATGAAGCTGCCGGGCCGCTTCAAGGTGTCGCCGCAGATCGCCGGCGCGATCAAGGCTGTCGCCGGCGTGGTGGACGTGCAAACGCTGTAGGAGATTTCAGATGTGCAATTTGTGCCGCGAAAAGCTGTCACATCGGACCGCGGCTTCCCGACGCTCTTTCGTGGTCGGCGCGGCCTCGACGATCGGGATGTTGCTGGCGGACGCGGCCGGCGCCAAGGAATCCAAGGCGCCGCCGAAGCCGCAGAACGTGCTGTCGCCGGATGCGGCGCTCGAGCGCCTGCATCAGGGAAATTCGCGTTATGTCGAAGGCAGGTCGCGGCGTCACGATTTCAAGCATGAGCGGGAGGCGCTGACGGGTGGCCAGAACCCGTTTGCCGGCATCCTGAGCTGCGCCGATTCGCGTATCGCGCCCGAATATGCCTTCGACAGCGGTCGGGGCGATCTCTTTGTCTGTCGCGTGGCTGGCAACTTCGCCAATACCGAAACCATCGCCAGCCTCGAATACGGCGTCGCCGTGCTCGGCACGCCCTTGATCCTCGTGCTCGGTCACGACAGCTGCGGCGCGGTCGACGCGGCGATCAAGTCGCTCAAGGACGGCACCACGCTGCCAGGACATATGCCTTCGCTGGTTACCGGCGTTGCCCCCGCGGTGAACGCGGTCTTGCATCAGGGCGGCGATACGCTCGGCAAGGCGATCTGGCAGAACGTGATCGACAATGTCGCCAAGCTGCGTTCGGCGACGCCGATCCTCAGCGTCGCGGTTGAACAAAACAAACTCAAGGTGGTTGGTGGCATCTACCGGCTCAAGAGCGGCCGGGTGGATATGGTCGC